>RCMY010000573.1_pt1 | contig 34513 bp, 23 predicted proteins | sample 2041341 | NCBI WGS metagenome assembly RCMY01 (sample SAMN09708234, study PRJNA481090) | Marine sediment metagenome, whole genome shotgun sequencing project. | reverse complement strand
GCGTTATCGGATCCATCCGCCGAGATTGTTTGGACCATGTCATCGTCCTCAACGAACGACATCTACGTAGAATGCTTCGCGAGTACATCAGTTATTACCATAGGTGCAGAACACACTTATCGCTGAACAAGGATCCACCTGAAACTCGACCCGTTGAACCTCCAGAGATGGGAAATATTGTGGCGTTTCCCCATGTTGGTGGCCTGCACCATCGATACGGGAGAATCGCAGCCTGATGGCGATAGCAATGAATGACCAGAAAAGCGGCACGATTATATTTACAGGAGGGACACCTGACTGGCTGTTCTGCGAACGTTTTTCAGATATAAGGAAGATCAATCATTAGAACAAGAAGTACTTTTAAATCTTGCCACAATAGTAGTAACTTAATGAATGTGCAGTCACGGATTATGGCTTTCTCCGTAGTATCTTATCGTCATAAGCAATCTTGTCCAGCGAAGCATTTGCAAATGTTTACTAACAAGAAAGTTACCCGAATGCCTTTCGCATTTCCCGCGGAAATCAAACACAAAATCTATTTCTGGTAACTCAGTTTAGCCTTCAGGAGGAATAACATGCCGATCCAACCAACCTACCCGGGGGTCTATATCCAAGAAGTCCCTAGCGGTGTAAGGACCATCACGGGTGTGTCCACATCGATAGCCGCCTTTTTCGGGCGAACGCAAAAAGGACCTATCAACAAGGCCGTCCGTTGTCTCAGTTACTCAGATTTTTTACGTGAATTCGGCGGGCTGCACGCACTCAGCGATCTTGGCGCAAGTGTAAATCAGTTCTTTGCCAATGGCGGGACCGATTGTTATATCGTGAGGCTCGCGGCTGGGGCCGGCCCGTCCAGCGTTACGCTGCGGAATGTGGCAGGCACGGAGAATGTATTGACTGCGGTTGCGAAAGCGCCGGGTACATGGGGGCAGGGAATCAAACTCTTGGTCGATTACAACACGACCAACCCGGAGGGCACTTTCAACCTAACTATTACCCATGAGTCAGGTAGTACTGTCATCAAAACCGAGGTATTTAACAATCTCTCGATGAGCCCGCAATCCGCGAGGTTTGCGCCAACTTTTGTCACGCAGTCGTCAAGCCTGATTGACCTGAAATTGCACGCGGACATGGGAGATCCGGACGACACAATTACTCCATCATTTATCAACAATACTGCAAACACACCACTGGGTTTTTCGCAAAGCAGACGAGTTTTCACCGGAACCTCCTCGCAATTTCTCAGGGACAATGTCCGCGCCGCGATAAATCCTATGGTCGACATGACAATTCCGGTTGCCGACAGAATGTCGAGATTTATATTGAACATGGATGGTAATCCCCAGCATGACATCGATGTAAATCTCGAAGGTATTGTCATTCCGGCGTCCCCGTCCGCAGCCCAGCTGACAGATCCGATCAGGGACAGGATAAATGCTGCAATCGCTCCAGTATTGGCAGGCGTCACGGTCACCGTCTCGATAGACACTTTCGCAACCCCCGGTCCTAATCCAAATGGCGGCGTGTTGCGAATTGCTTCGAATCACGCGGATGGTCCAAATGTAAATATCAGGAGCGCGGCTTCCAATGATTTTGCCTCGCCGATGATGTTCGGGATCGACGCGGGCGGTATCGAGGTGGTCCGGTTTGCAACTATGCGCCCGGTTCCAAACGGCACTTTCTTTGCGGGCACGGCCGCGACTCTTAACGACCCGACTATCGGTGCAAACGGCCTTAATGTCTTTTCGGGACTTGCTGAAACTGCATTGACGGCTATCGCCTTTGACGCGGCGCTTGTGCCTCCTCCCGCACCGACACCCGTCAATCTGGTAACGCAAGTGCCCCCACCCGCACCGATACCGGGAAATTTCGTGGACAGCTCCGGTGGAAATGCTGGTTTGATAGAGAAACTCAGATTGATTCAGCAAACTATCAACGAAGACGTTAACTCACCTTGTACTGCAGAACTCTGGGGCTACCGACTGGTTTTTAAGAAAAAGACCGGCACGATAAACGACCTTACAACTGTCAGCACCACGGGTGCGTCTGCCTTTGGAAATGGATTCATTCTCAACTCTCGGCGCTATAGCCTCGGAAACTTGAGCACGAGTCCATTTGAGTTGCTTCCTTGGCCCCCGCTTACTGCCGGTTCTGACGGGACGGTGCCGCAACAGACCGAATATGAAGGTAATCCCATAACCCACACCGGTTTTTACGCGCTCGATACCGTCGACTTGTTCAATCTCATGGTCCTACCGGCAGACCGCGAATACGACGTGGCAAATGTAAGAGGTGCAGCAAGCACATATTGTCTTTCACGACGAGCATTTCTGTTGCTTGACGCCCCGGCCAGCTGGACGTCAAGTGGCCACCCGGTTGCTGATGCGACTGTAGTCAACACTTTCAGGATCGGTGTCAGCAAACAGCACTCGGCTATTTTTTACCCGAGGATTGAATACAGCGATACCGGGATCAAGAAATTGATGGGCGCTTCAGGAATGATGGCCGGCCTTATGGCTCGTACGGATTCGCAACGCGGTGTCTGGAAAGCACCGGCCGGTATCGAAGCCGACCTTCGCGGGCTTACAGATCTTGAGATCAACATGACCGACAATGAAAACGGCGTGCTCAACAAGCTCGGAGTCAATTGCATCCGCAAGTTCCCGAACGGAATAGTCAGCTGGGGTTCGCGGACGCTCGACGGTAATGACGATTTTGGCTCGGAATGGAAATATATCCCGATCCGCCGTCTTGCGCTTTTCTTGGAAGAATCGCTTTTCCGCGGTACGAAATGGGTTGTTTTCGAGCCCAACGACGAGCCTCTCTGGGCGAAGATCAGAATGAACATCAATGCGTTTATGATGGGGCTTTTCCGGCAGGGCGCTTTTCAGGGTTCGACTCCGGACAAGGCATTCTTCGTCAAATGCGATGGTGAAACTACAACGGCAAACGACCGCAATCTTGGGATCGTTAATATCCAGGTTGGTTTTGCGCCGCTCAAGCCTGCCGAATTTGTGATCATTAGCATTCAGCAGATAACGGATGTGTAAAAGAGGAGTAAGAAATGGCTAAAGGATTTGTAAAGAACGCAAAGAGATTCGATCCATACAAGAACTTCAAATTTCGGCTCATCTGGGATGGAAAGCCTGTGATGGGCATCAGCAAGGTGAGCGCCCTCAAGCGGACTACCGAGGTAGTTAAGCACCGCGACGGCGGCGACAACAGCACCGACCACAAATCGCCCGGACGCACCAGCTACGATGCGATCACCGTCGAACGCGGACTGACCCACGATGCCGAGTTTGAGGCGTGGGCAAACAAGGTTCACCCGTACGCGGGTGATACGGCGATGGATCTGGCCGAATACAAGAAGGATCTTGCTCTCGAAATGATGAACGAAAAGGGTCACGTTGTTTACCGGTATTTTCTGTATTACTGCTGGGTAAGCGAATACACGGCGATGCCCGAGTTGAACGCCAACGCCAACGCCGTCTCCATCGAATCGATGAAGATCGAGCTAGAAGGTTGGGATCGAGACAAGGATACCAAGGAGCCTAACGAAGCAGACGACGTTCCGCAGGGCTAATCTCGCAGGCTAGATAATGGTAACTGATACAGGGACAACTCAATTGATCCCATTGCCGAGAGTGCCTCTTTTGATGGGGGACCAATCGGCAGTGAGCGCTGGACTCCGGCCTTTTGGGATCGCGGAAGGCGATCTTGGCGTGGATTTTTCATCGCCGAACAGGGCCGTACTCGTCACGCGTGTGCTTGAATTTTGCACGGTGGATCCCCAGGAAAGTTTGCCGGATCGCCTCTATGACGAGCTTTCCATAGGCAACCGGATCGACTGCCTGCTTCTTCTGGCAACGGGCGGGCCGGACCGTGCGTTGAACCTTGTCTATAAATGCGCGGGTTGCGGGGAGGAACTCGAAATCGAGATCACGCTCGGCGAGTTATCAGCGCTGCAGCGCGAGGCAGACTTGGTTGAAACGGTCGGGGTTGAGATCAACGGGCGGAGGATTGAATTTCGTAAACCCATAGGCCGGGATCAGCAAGATTGGTCAAGGATGGTTTTCCATGACGAACGCGATGTGGCGGCAGGGATAATCGGCACTCTTGCCGTCACGCCGGACTTCATGGAAAGCAATGTACTGGAGTCGCTCGACGCAATTGAAGAAGCGCTGGACGAAGCCGACCCGTTGGTTAATTTTAGTTGCAGCGTTAGGTGCGAAGAATGCGGAGAGCTGAACGAATACCCCGTCGATCTTCTCGAAACCGCGCTCGGTATGCTGAACCGTGCGCAAAATCAGCTGATAATCGCCATTCACAGGCTCGCCTTGCATTATCACTGGACGGAAAAGGAAATTTTTGCCGTGCCTGAGTGGCGCCGGCGCGAGTATTTGAAACTCATCGAGGCAACTAGAAAATGAAAGGCTATTTTCACAGTATCGCGAGGCAGACAGGGCTCCAGATTCCGGGTCGTGGCCCTGCTACACAAAAGGCGGGAGAATTACGTTCCGGCGTTTCCAGCGAGTCGAGTTCGCCAATTGCCCCTATTGACAAAGAAGAGACCGTTGTGGTTCCTCCAAGCGTGGAATCACGCGGCGATGCGCAAAAAAGCATCAGGAAGCAGGAGACTTCATTAGTAAAAATAAAACCGAGAACACAAAATAGTGAGGAAACCTCCGAAGCTAGGGCTAAGGAAGCGAGGCCAATCGCGAATCAAGCTGTTATCCAACCCGCTCCGGAAGCGGCCCGGGACGAAAGCGACTCCGTTTCGACGGCTGAAGAGGAGCAAGGTGAGGCGAAGAAGGCGAAGCAAGAGTCAACTGAACGAGTCTCGGCTTCGGACATTCAGGCCGCACCGCCGCAAACGATTGAAACGATCAAAAAAAAGGCTTTCAAAGGGCACCTAAATAGTACGGAGAAGAAGCAAAACGGGCAACGCGAGTCGCAAGAAGGGTCCGCTCATGAACCGGAAGGACCGACAAAGGGATCTGAGCAGGATTATTTTACCCACACGGCTGAGATTATCGGCGGTCAGGAGGCGGAACCTGAGGAAGTTCAAACAATCCTTTTGCACGAGATCCAGGAATGGGTTGCGGGTATTGAAGTTCCGGCGGAGTCAGCTTCTGAAGAAATCGAAACACACAGTGTTCTACAGCAGGAAGAACCTGTGCCCGGCGTCATCAGGATCGGCCAGAAAAGAAGCTCAGAAAGTGTCGTCGAAGAGCCTCGAATTCAACCACCCGGAATTGAAGAGCAAAATTTCGATCTTTCGATCGGGACGATTAATGTTGTGATCGAAGGCGAGGATAAAGCTCCGGTACCGGCTCCCGCGCCGCCATCGCCATTGGGGCAGAGCAAGGAAGATACAGGCAATCGATTTTCGCGGCTTAAACGTAGTTTTTTGTAGCAAGAAATGTCACTTGCAGATACATCAAGGGCCATCGGTGCCGTCAGTTTATTACTGAAGGAGCGGATCGACAACGTCAGCGGACTCACCGTCTCGGTCGGCCGACCATCCGATACGACCGAAACCACACCCCATCTTAATTTGTTTTTGTATGAGATTCATTTTGACGAGTACCTAAAGAACGAACCGCTGAACGAAGGTGAGACACCACCGTTGTGGCTGGTTCTAAAATATCTTCTGACCGCTTATGAAACTGCGAATGACAGCGATTCCGAAAATGCACACGCCCATTTGGGAGCCGGGCTCCGGGCCGTGGCGACGAAGGACCTGCTGAGGCTTCAACCCACGCTTTCGGCGGCAATTCTCGATCCTTTGAGCCAAAATCCCAGCACGCTGCACGTTACCTTTAACGAGGCTTCATCGGATCTTGCGGCAAAGCTTATGCAGGGACCAGACGACAAGATTCGTTTGTCAGCATGTTTCGAGGTGCGCCCGGTAATGATTGCATCGGCCGACCCTGGCGATTACTCCCTGCTGGTTGGCATTGATTACACGCAGCCGCCAGTCACGCTTGCCGATCCATATGTGGGTGTAGATGTCTTGCCCTCTATGGGTGCACATATAAACGGGATTTCACCGCGCGGTTTCGAACTGGGCGAGGAAGTATCGGTTCGTGGGATCGACATGCATCTGTCAAACCTCTCGGTAATGCTCGGAACGGTCGAACTCCCCGTCACGATGCAACAGCCTGACGAACTGAAATTCAGGGTGGACCCGGCGATCGTCGCGGCGAGTGGTATTTCAGCGGGAAGCTATGCCGTGACCGTTGCTCAGACGTTGCCCGGCACTGGGAAGAAACGAAAGAGCAATGCGTTAGTTGGTAATCTCGTGCCAACAGTAACCGCTGCTCTCCCGAATGTTCCTCCACCGCCCGTTCCCGCTGCAAATGCCGTAACGATAAATGCCGGTCCGTCAAGAACCGCATTTGCAAGGATCGATCTGACGGGCGAACTCTTGGGTAGCGACGCCGATGACGTGATCCTGGCTTTTTACCAGAATGGAAGCGTTGTCAAAATGATTGACGTTTTGGCTTTTCCGGCGGCCCCGGCGCAAACCCAGTTGCGCTTTGCGATGGCGGTAGGAGATGCGGTCCCGGTCGGCGATTACAACATGATCTTGATAGTGAATGGTCAACAGGCTCCACAAAGCCCGATTGTGCATTTGGATAATCCATGACACCTGAGCTGGCAAAATCCGAAAATATCGTTTTCTCGCCGAAATTGCGGGCCGATGATGAGCTTGCAAATTATTGGATGCAGCAGGCGACGATTCGTATTCGCCGGGAAATCGCCTGGATCTGGCACGAGCGTGGATCTGGTGCACCGCCTCAACCTGGCCAGCTTCCAGCCATTGTGGACCGGACTTCGGATTCGCTCGATCTTACCCGTCACTGGGCTCAAAAGCAGCATTTCATTGCAAACGATACAGCTGCCAAATATTTGACTGGGCTTCTTGCCGTGCCGCGGCCAAAACCTCAAAAGACTCTGCGCGGTTCGTTTGGCTGGGTCATCAATGAATTCGCCCTCGACGATATTTCGGCTTTCGTTCTTGCGCTGGGTTTGGCGTCTTCATTTGATGCAAATTACGGCGCGGTCATCGCTTCGTGTCTCAACGATCCTTCGCGTGTTTATCCGAATCTGATGCTGGTCCAGAGGCTGTGGGACCATCCGGAAGAAGCGCTCTCTTTATCCGATCCTATGCACCCGGTATTTGCGATGGGATTGCTCCGGCGCGTTTGGAGCGCACAGCGACACTATCAGGAAACCCCTTGGGAACAGCCACTTAGCGTGCCTTCTCTGGTTGCACGGACGCTGTTGGGCGAAAAAGATATTAAACCGGCAGGACTCGATTTGCTCGAACCGGCCAATGAGGAAAAAGGCGAACCTACGAAACCCGCCGAACTGATCGCATATCGCATACGCGCTGAAAAGCTGAAGCATCTTCGGATCGTTCCCTTGCTTGGAAATCGGCGCTCTGCTTACCGCCAGGCGGCGATCGATATTGCGCGTCTTTCAAAGCAAAAACTTTGGGAATATCGCGGTGATCCCGCTTTGCTAGCGCCGGATGATTATTTCGCTACGCTGGTCACTTTTTCGTGGCTTACAGGCCATGGACTCTTTATCAGGCACGAACTATTCGACAGCGGAGAGCAGGGTCGCGAACACAACAGCGGACTGCCGCTGGTTTCAGTCCCGGCCTTGCTGTTTCTTTCGTTTTCCGAACGAAGGCACGCAGCGCATATCGAGCTGGACTTGATGCTGCCGTTCGTAACGATCCCTGTGCTCGCGTACGAGGACCGCCTCGAAACCTGGAGGGAAGCGTTTGGAAAAGACGCGAAAACATATCTCCCGGTCCTAAAGGAAATGGCGCGCCGTTTCCGGTATGAAAAAGAAACCATTCGCGACATCTGCACCGAGCTTAAGGCGCTGCCGAAATCCCCGACCGAAGACGATTTTATTGCGGCCTGCCGGGCTGAAATGAGTGTCGACATCGACGAACTCGCCGCATATGTCGAGCCGCGCTTTATCGAAGAGCAATTGATTTTGCCGAACAAGCAGACCATCCAGTTTCAAGAACAAATGGCTGCTATGCAGGCCCTTACAAAGGTGCATTACGAATGGGGTACGGCGCGAGCATGGAACGAGGGCGGTATCACCGTTTTGTTTTCCGGCCCGCCGGGAACGGGAAAAACGATGGCGGCAGAGATCATGGCGGAACGCCTGAAACTTCCCATGTACCGTATCGATCTCTCACAGGTGGTCAACAAATACATCGGCGAGACCGAAAAAAATCTGAAGCGGGTCTTCGATGCCGCCGATATTTCTGATTTGGTTCTATTTTTTGACGAGGCCGATGCCATCTTTGGCAAGCGCACCGACGTCAGCGATTCCCGTGATCGCTACGCCAATCTCGAGGTCAGCTATCTGCTCGAGCGGATGGAACGATTTAAGGGCCTGGGGATTCTCGCAACAAACCGAAAGGACGATCTCGACAAAGCGTTTATCCGCCGGATCCGTCACATCATCGACTTCCCGGTTCCTGACGAGGCGCAGCGGTCGGCCATCTGGAAGCAGGTTATCCCGGCTGCAGTTGCAGAGAACTCGCGAATCGATATTCCGTTTCTGGCGCATCAGTTTCCGCTGTCGGGCGGCCATATCCGGTCGATCGTTTTTAATGCGTGTCTGCAGTCGGCGCATTCCGGGAATGGGCGCAAGGAGCTTTATATGAAAGACGTGCTGATAGCCGTCAAACGCGAATACGACAAGATGAACCGCTCGCTCAGCCACGAACAACTCGGGTCTTATGCATGCTACCTTGCTGGACTGGATTGATTGAAATGACAAAACGAAGAATACACGTTGCGAACTTAATGGTGCGAATGCCGCATGGCATGGCGGCTGATGCAGAGAATGTTGCCGCAGGAATCGGAAATACTCTGATGCGCAGAATCGCCGAGTCAGCGATGGGAAAAACCGGTAGCTTCCGTATCGATAAAATTTCCGCCGGGAGGTTTAGCTCGAGTATCGGGGCGGGCGATGTACAAAAACAAGTTGGGACAAATGCTGCAAATGCTGTCGCAAACAAGATCGGCGGGGGAGGAAGGTAGAGTATGGCTGGCTTTCTGATGCGTGGTGCTCTGATCGAATACGGATCGGATTTTATGGGGCCAATCCCTAATGTCGTTATTTTTCAGTTCAATCCGGAAACGCTGACACGTACGGTGCAAATACCGCCGCGGCCTGCCTCCGGCGCCGCGCGCGAAACAACGCAGGCCGGCGAACCCGCTATCGAAAAGATCTCGCTCAAGGCGAGTTTTAGCGCGGCCGATGAGTTCGGTGATAACAAGGTACTGGCACGTCTTTTTGGCGTTGGAACACGCCTCGCCGCTTTGGAAAAAATGGTCCACCCGTCAAACGATCTGCTCGCGGCGCTCGGTGCTGCTCTCGGCGGAGCGGGAGATGCTTTAGGGCTTGGCGGCGACGATGAGCCGCGCCAGGTGATCCCACGTGAAAAGTATCCCCGTATTCTTTTTATCTGGGGAATGTACAAGATTTTGCCGGTCGTTCTCGAATCGATGTCGATCACAGAGCAGCAATACGATTTTTTGCTAAATCCCGTTCAGGCAGAGGTTACGTTGTCGATGGCGGTCAATGCTGTTGATAAATGTTCCGAGGATGCTGTGGCAAAGGGTGCTATGACCTATTCGAACATGGCGAAGGATGCGCAGGCAATGGCAAACCTCGCCAACACGGCAGAACAAATAGTCGAGCTGATTCCGTTTTAATTGAGGTGCGAAATTGTTTGAAAACAACTCACGATACGCAAAATTGCCGATCGTCGAAGTGGAAACGGCAAAAGGAAAGACGGTCAATGCGGTAAAGCTGCGCCGCCTCCCCTACACGCCGGGAAACCTGACCGAGGTTAAAGGAAACGACCGACTCGATATCATGGCGCACCGCGGTTATAAGGATGGGACAAAATTCTGGCACACCGCCGATGCCAATAGCGAGCTGGAGGCAAATGACCTGGTCGAAAGCGAACGTCCCGAGAATCCGCTCGCTAAGCAAGAAACACATTTTATTTTGGTGCCCGAAAACTAAGAGATGATAAAGGAATTTAAAGTAACTTACGGCACATCCGCCGCCACGCAGGAACAGCTCGACGCGATCGAACAGATCACAGTGGTGCAAGAGATCGGCAATGCCTGGGAGGCACGGATAAGGATCCCGGTTTGCATCGCGGAGGACGGTTCGTGGGACGGCGAAGATGATCCAATTTACCAGGATGGGGAGCGAGTACGCGTTGAAGCGCGCATCGGAGAAACGGGTGACTGGATTCCGCTGATCGACGGGACGATCCAGGAAAGGGTCCGCGATTTGAATGCGGAGCCCGGACTCAGCTCGGTAACAGTCGTCGTCAATGACGACATAGTTCTTTTGAATCAGAGGGAGGTGTCGGCGAGTTTTCCGGCCGGCACGAGCGACAGCGATATAGCCAACCAGATCTTCCTCGAAGCTGACCTAAACATCACGCCGGATGTCGAAGCAACCGGAACACCGCCCGATACAAACGCGATCACAAATCAACACGGGACGGCGATGGCGATGCTACAGACGCTTGTCGCGAGAAATCGCGGATTTAAAGCCTATGTACTGCCGGGTGATGCGCCGGGTGCCCCTATAGGGTGTTTCAAGAGATTGCCTTCTGAGGCGGATGACCTTCCCGCATTGTATTTAACCGGCGAAGATAGGAATTTGGCCTACTTCAACGTTTCGCAAAACTCGCGGCGTGCCGCCAGGATCAGGGGGGACCATCTGTCCACACAGGATTTTTCCGTATCATCCGGCGACGCCAGCTTCAGTGAACACGTTTCGCCAGATGGCGAGAGCGCGACCTCGCTCTCCGATGCGATGGTACGTCAAAGGCGACTGCCCGCAGCAACTGGTGACCACATCGATTCCCAGGAAGCGGCTGAGGGAGCTGCGCTCGCATCGAGTTATACCTTATCGGCCGAAGGCTCGGTGCTCCCGCAGTGCTATGGCGCGATACTCACACCGTACCGAATGGTTCCGGTACGGCTGTCGAACAGCCGGTTCAGTACGGATTATGTGATATTCAGGGTTACGCATACTTTGGGGCGTTCCGAATATACGCAAAGTTTTTCACTGCGTGGCAATACGGTTTCGCCTGCCGCAGGTTCCAGCGCTTCGATACCGGCGGCAGCTGCGGCGGTGGGCGGGGCGGCGGCGGTTAGTTTTAACGTCCAAATAGATATTTTTTAGCAGCAGCTGGGGTAATTTGATGGACACATCCGAACTTGAGGACCAATTGGTAGAGATCGCCGCGTGGCGAAACAGAAGCCGTTTCGGCAAGTATCGCGGCACGGTCGAATCCATCGAGGAAGGCGATCGTCTCGGCTATATCTCGGCCAAGGTTTATGAGGTTTTCGACAGCGAAAGAACAATCGAGAACGTCCGCCCGTGTAGTCCCTTTGCGGGGAGCAAACACGGATTCGTCGCGATCCCGGAGGAGGGTGACGGGGTTTGGATCGAGTTTGAGGCTGGCGACACTTCAAACCCGATCTGGACAGGATTCTGGTGGGCGGATGGCGCGATGCCCGAACCGAAGGGGCCACTCGTCCGCAGTTTTATAACAACCACAGGACACAAGCTGATACTTGACGATGACGGGAACGAAGTCGCATTGCTTCACAAGGATGGTGCGGAGATGAAAATGACTGACGGTGAACTCACGGTCAAGATCGGCGATTCGAGTGTCACGCTGACATCGAGCGATATTACCTTGCAGGTCGGAACAACACCGACGTCACCGATGATAAAAATCGATTCGAGTGAGATAAAGGTCCAGGCGAGCACGATCGGTGCGGTCAAACTCACCTCAGGCGGGGTAGATATCGGAAATGGTGCGATGAAAATAGGAGCATAGAAAAGTATGCCGGGGAAAATACTGACAACTGCAAGCCAGATCAAGTGCACGCATGGCGGCATGGCCACACTGACGACTTCAAATACGACGCTGAAAATCGACGGAATGCCAGCTTTGCTCGAATCGGATATGCACACGGTCGTGGGATGTGCCTTCACGCTCCCCGGCCCCAAGCCATCGCCTTGCGTAAAAATTGAATGGTCGCTCGGAGCGGTGATGTGCAAGGCCAATGATACGGCTATTTTGATTGAAACCAGTGTCGGGAAATGCAGTAGCGCTGAAGGAGCGGTCCAGGGAGTGGCGATAGTTGCGCAAAAGCAGATGAAAGTAGAGGCGACATAAGGAATGAAACTGTTAAACGGAAAACATCTGTCGTTTCCCTTTCGCGTTGGTGGCGATGGGCGCATGGCGGCGGTTTCGACGCTGGACGAACACGTCCGCGATGAGATTCTTCAATTGATCTTGACCAATCAGGGCGAGCGTCCGTTTCTCGTGGATTTCGGAGGTGGGGTGCGGCGTTTGGTGTTTGAATCGGCGGACGAAGCGACGGCGGCGATGACCAAGGCGCAGATCACAGAGGCGATAAACCGGTGGCTCGGACACCGTGTCACACTGGATTACATAAATGTCGAGATTGCCGATTCCACGATTTCGGTAGATGTCCGTTACCGGCTGGCGGGAACTGAAGATTCCCGTGTCCTCCGCTTCCAACGCAAGGGAGGTTAGTTGATCAATGTATGACGAACTGGAAAAACCTCTGAGAGAACTCGCGCGCACCGAGCCTTTGCTGGAACGCGCGCGTGCAATGACCGATTCGCCCGGCCCGACCTCACCGAACGGCATAAAGCTGGTCCGTGTCGCCGTCGATAATGTTTCAGATACAGCTACGTTTGATGTACATTTTTACAACTTGAATTACCTGGCTTCCATCGTTGCCAGATACGCCGCAAATCATACTAGGGCCAAGGATATTTTCCCGATCTCCGGGGGTACGCGTCTGCGTGCGGGCAGCGCCGCGGGCCAGGTCAAGGTAGATTCGTCAGTGGCCCCGGCCACTCCCACTATCTCGATGCCGAATGCAGCCAAGCCTGTGCTTCAGCTCATCGTCAAACCGATCGGCGATTATTCGACCTATACGCTCTCGCTGATTTCAACGGGACTCCCGGCAGGAACAAAGATCGATGCGCTTTTTTCCGAGATCAGCTTTAAATTCCGACCGGGCTGTTTTAACAATAACTGCGCGCCCGAGTGGGAATCGCCGCTTCCTCCTTTTGAAGAGCCGGTGATCGATTATCTGGCCAAGGATTACAACTCTTTTCGCCAGACGATGATCACCGCTATGTCCACGCGCGTTCCTGAATGGGAACCAACCAGCGAAGCCGATCTCGATATGGTGTTGGCGGAGCTTTTCTCGGTCCTCGCTGATGAGCTCAGCGACTACCAGGACCGCGTAATGAATGAGGCTTATCTCGCATCGGCGCGAAAACGCGTTTCGCTTGCCCGCCAATCGCGTTTGATGGATTACCACATACATCAGGGCAGCCAGGCTTCGACCTGGCTCTCATTTGAGATCGAGCATCACGCGCCGGGCCAAAAGTTATTTCAGATCACAGAGAATCTATTGGTTTGGGCGGGCGAGAGCGAACCACCCGCGTTCGAAAAGCCGGTTGAGTCTTCCGTTGTTCTTCTGTCGAAACACAAAGATCCGCAAACGATTCACCAATACCTGAACAATATCGGGCTCTACACATGGAGCGACACCATCACTACGCTCAAGTCGGGCACCACGCGCGCCGACCTAAAGCTTTACAATAAACTTTACCTGGGCGACACATCCCCGCCTGCGGCCACCACATCCCAAGCAAGCGCAAATACGGTTCGAGACCTCATCAGAACGAAAAAGGTCCGCTCGCTATTGATACAGGAACACCTGAATCCAAATACTGGGCTCCCCGCCGGGCGCAATCCTTCAAAACGCCAGCTCCTGAATCTGATACCGGAAAAGGCCGAGTCTCTGCAAGACAACATCAACGGTGAGTGGTTTGTGCGGGTTCACTGGGCAAAGAAAGACGCCCTTAAATTTGATTATTGTTTTACGGTTGATTGCCCGGCGGATAATCCCGGAACCGCCGTCGGCAAAGTGGACAATGTCTCGCTGTTTCATGGCAATTTGGTCCAGGTATTTCACGGCCGCGAATTGACTACCATCTTTAAGGACGAATCCGTGGACCTGGATTTTACCAATCCCGACGCTCCACTTCAGTTTCATTACGAACGAAACCCATTCGGCGAACCCGGCCGATGGGGAGTGATCTGCCGCCTGCCCGAGGTGCCACTAGAATACAAGCAAACGACGCCTGGTGGCGACATGCCGCCTTATTCCACGCTCAATCTATCGGTCACGCCTTCGGGCGGCGTTTCGGATGAATGGAACGAGATGCCAAACTTGATACATAGCGATGATTCCAGTGAGAATGGCGATCATTTCGTGGTCGAGACCGACGAAAATCGCCGCAGCATTATTCGGTTCGGCAACGGTCGCAACGGCCGCGAATTGCCCGAGGGCGCTGAGGTTGAATGCACCTATCAATACGGGCTTCCGCTCGACGGCAATGTTGGCGCCGACAGGATAATCCGTTTTGACAAAACGACCGTTATCGGTAATCCACCCGCACCGGCCATTCAGTTTCGTTCCTGCTGGAACCCGTTTGATGTGACGAATGGCGTCGATCGTGAGCCCGTACACGAGATCATCCGCCGTGTACCCGAGGCATATCGTTATCACCAGCTCCGCGCTGTCACGCTCGCTGATTACATTGCGCGTGCCGAAAAGATCGAAGGCGTTTCACGTGTCGCAGCCCGCTACGCGTGGGCCGGAAGCTGGCGTACCGTCCGCGTCACCATCGATCCTGAGGGCACAACCGAGCTTTCCTATGAACTTAGAAAACAAGTTGCTGCTGATCTCAATGCCGTCCGCCTGATTGGCGAGGATCTCGAGATACGGGCACCGGCACTTGTTCCACTTGAGATTAATGTCGTGGTCTGCGTGACGCCGGGTTTTTGGTGGGAAGACATAAAGTTTGTGCTCGAACAGGAATTTTCCGCCGGATGGACGCCGGATGGGCGGATGGGATTTTTCCATACCGATCTGTGGACCTTCGGGCAGCCGCTATATGCAAGCCAGATCATCGGTCGCGCACTGCAAGTGAAGGGCGTCGAGCACGCAGTCGAGCAAAAAACGGGCTCACCGCCTGGCGATCCGACTATCAGCGTTTCGATAAAACGATGGAATTCACCGTTTGCACCGGCGGAATCTTTAACCCAGCTGGCGCATAACGAGATTATTATGGTGATGAACGATCCCAATCATCAGGAAAAGGGGTCGATCAAGTTTTCGGAAGGAAAAAGAAAGTGAGCGACAAGGATTGCACAAACGATTGTACGACTCCGCTGAGATTTCCGCGCCGCCCCGGAACCGGGCATATGGTTTCGCATGGCGACGAGTGTTGCTGCGGATGCAATGCTTTGGAACGGATCAGTCAGGACAACCGACCCGCTCTTTCGCGGTTTAATTATCGCATCGGCACCTATGGCTCTATCCGCGAATTCCTGTTCCATCAGTTGGATAAGACACCGGAGCTTAGGAATTGGACGCACCGCGCACCGGACGACCCGGCAGTCGCGCTGATAGAAGGGGCGGCAATACTTGGAGACATCCTGACGTTTTACCAGGAAACGTATGCAAATGAGGCTTTTCTCAGAACGGCCGACTGGCGCGAAAGCATTGGCAATCTGGTTCGGCTACTTGGGTACAGTTTGTCCCCTGCGGTCGGCGGAAACGCGGTTTTTGCCTTCGAATTAAAAAAGGAAGAGCCCGTTTCGATCCCTATCGGTTTTCCCGTCAAGGCAACACTCGAAGAACTCCCGAAACCCGTTGAGTTTGAGACAACTGAGGAGATCACCGCCTATCCGTGGCTGAATCGATTCAATTTATACCGCCCGCTGGATGACCCGGATATCATGCCCTCGACGACGGAGTTTTACATTGCCCTTCCGGAGCAACTGATCGATCCGATCGAGTTGAAGGTGGGGGACCGCTTGCTTGTCGGCGAGGCACCTGCGGCCTATTGGTGGCCGGGGCCGGATAAGTTTACGAATGTGGAGATAGTAATTATTGACTCCATCCGTGAGCAACACGGCCAAAAGATATATAAGATCAAAGGTAACCTTCAACGCACGAACGATATCTCAAGTCTTGCGGTCTACCGCATCGGAAGATCTTTTCATCATTTTGGTTACAACAGCCCGGCCAAGATTGTCGATACATCCTCGCCGGTGACGTCCACTGCAACCGTTTCGGGACCCACTACTTCAACATCAGCTACGATTCCCTATACCAGTGTTCCAATGATTCGCCCGGTGAAGACGACGTTTAATTATTTTTCAGGTGCAACGATCACGGGAACGATGAGCGATGTGGATTTCCCGATCGATGCGGAGGTAAAAGACCTTACAAACGGCGGGACAATTATTATCCAGGCCACGTATACCTATCCCATGATAGCAACGTTAATGGGACAGCCGTTGCCGATACAAACTTCGATTAGACGCGTGAAGGACGTCAGAACGGTGACGATGTCTTGGGGCGGTGTCAGCGGAACCGTCAGTCAACTCAGGCTTTTAGGCGATCTTGGGAGTTCTGTCGGGGCTGATGCGTCGATGTTTATCGCAGAAGCACTGTTCCACGAGGTTACGAGCCCGCTTTTTAGTATTAAAGCCGTAAAAACAGAGAAAGCAGACACGGAAGGTACCAATCTGAATTTTTACGGCACGGCGGACCAGGTAAATGATCTTGATAACCGCTGCATCATGCTGGAATACCAGGATTCCGACTCCAGGGTCCTGACGGTCAGCGTGCCCGATGCGACAGCGTCAGCAACCGATGATTTCCTGCAGCTCCGACCGGTAACCGTCTCCGAAGATGTGGAGTATGAAGATTTTCCGATTGAAGATCCCACAGTAACCGTGTTTGGAAATCTCGCAAATGCTGACGAGGGCAAGTCGCTGCCGGAAACTCCTGTCGGGAGCGGCGATGAAACGCAGATATTCCAGAATTTCAAGCTGCCCAAAGCGCCGCTCACCTATCACATCGTGCCGGCGAATACTCCTTCCGAAACGCCCGAAATAGCAATATATGTCGACGGGCGTTTGTGGAAACAGGTTGATAGCTTTTTCGGCCGCGGGAAAGACGAGCAAATATACATAGTTCGCGAAGACGCCGAAGGAAATAGCTGGGTGCAGTTCGGCGATGGCAAAACAGGCGCGCGGCTTACTACGGGCTTCAAGAATGTGACCGCCGTTTTTCGAATGGGCGATGGCGCTTATGGACCGCTTAAACAGGATACGAAGGTTCAGGCTTCGGCCAAGCTCAAGAATCTCGACAAAATCGGGATGCCGATGGATGCCACAGGCGGCGCGCAACCAGAAGATAGCGAGAACGCGCGCATTGCCGCTCCCGGCAAAATCCAAAGTCTCGGACGAATTGTCAGCCTCAAGGATTTCGAATCCGAGGCGCTTGCAATAGCTGGCGTTGCCTCGGCCACTGCCGAATGGCAGCTGGTTGATAACGTTCCGGCCGTCGTCGTCACCGTTTTGATGGATACCGGCCGCAGCGTGGAAATAGACGCCGTTCGCAACACGCTTGATGCTTACAACATGGAGCGCGGAGCCGCGCGTCATTCGATAAGCGTAGTACCCGGCAAGCGAATGTATGTGATGGCTTCGGTCGAATATGCGCTGAAGCCAACCTATCGCGCCGACATTGTTGAGCTTGAAATCCGCCGTGCGCTTGGTGTGAATTACGGAAATGCTTCAAAAGGCGAGGTTCAGACGGGGCTCTTAAGCCTTCGTAAACGAAAATTCGGCGTTCGCGAATATGCTTCTACGATCGAAGGGTGGGTACAGAATGTCGAGGGCGTTCTGTGGTCCCGGGCGGTTGCCTTGGAGGCGCTGACGGATGATGATGATCCGGAAGAAATAGTGCTACCGTCCATTTCCGGTTTTGCGCCCGTTGTTGAATGTGACAGCCTCCACATCCTGAGTCTTTACAACAAACATCTGAGCCTGACGGCCGTTATGGACGGGGGAAGCTGAGATGGCAAAGAACAAGCGCGTCGAACTATACAGAAGGCTCCCGGAGATCTACCGAATCAAGGATGAGGACCTTTCACGACTCTATTTGGAGAACGGCCACCCTGTTCAGGCAAATCAGCTGCTCAAGTTTCTTGAACCGGTCGAGGACATGTTTTCCGCCGTTCACGAAAACATCGAGTCCCTTTACCACGACCTGTTTATCGAAACCTGCGATCCCTGGGTGATCCCCTATATTGCCGATCTTTTGGGAACTAGCCATATAGCGGGAGACGAGTGGACACGCAGAGCAGATGTTGCCGATACGATCGCACTCCGACGGCGTAAGGGGACTCTTGGAGCAATCGAATTGCTTACCTTTATCCTCACGAAATGGGGAGTGCATTCGGTGGAACTGCTCGAAAACATGGTATGGAACCAGCATTTGAATCACCAGCGCCCGGATGAAGGCGGAACGCCGCCGTACTCGCTTCGGTCTGTTCGTCCGGCAACCCCCCGTCGCGGCGGCACCGTTTCATTGCGTGACCCTTCGCTTTTAGCACAGTTGAACACGCCGTTCGATCCATTTGCGCATGTTGCCGATGTAAAACCGCACGAGACGGGGCAGGTGCGCGTCAACCTGCCGAATCTGGCAATCTACCTATGGCGGCTAAAGGATTACCGGCTCGAGGCGACAAAACCGCATGCGTTAAAAGTAACCCCCATCGCACACCCCTTTGCCACGGCCGCTCACCCACAGGCACCGCGCATTGTACGACTAAATATCGACCCGGTTCCGGTCAATAATCTATCGAATCCCTATGTTAAAACTGCGGGAACCAATGCTCAGAGCAACAAGCCCGAGGGTCGTCCGGCGACGCTCTTTAATACAAACCGGCTCGCACTTTTTGCCAGGGAAAACGAGGGTACTGACGGACTCAATATATCAGCCATAGCACCGCGTATTTCCACAGCCGATCAGGTGCCGGGGCCGATCCCCCGCGAGCGCATCTCAGACTACGAGATTGCCGATGCCTATGATGCGTCGCTCGCATCGCCTATCCGGTTGCCGCTCAAAGCGTTTACAGATGCTTCGTTTACCGCGCCGCAGGAATATCTTTCGGTTGAAGCATATGACCAGACTTCGATATCACTTGCGGGAGTTACAACAACGGATGTCGGGCTGCAATTGCTGATGCCGCAGTCACAATTCCCCGGCAGCATCTGGCCGCACACTATTTTCCCACCAAGGTATTGGAAGATACGCGGTGTGAACCTGACGGCATGGGAACGGGGAATCAATCCGCCGCTCAACGATAAGGAGATCGCCGTCGACCCTGTGAATGGACGTATCGCGATCGGCGTTGCCAACGATGCAAAAGCAAATGCGCTTGTAAATCACTTGCTTGTCACATTTACGTATGGCGCGGCGGGCCCTGTCGGCGCGCATCCCATCTCATACCATGCACTGCCGGATGAATTTGACCATACTCAAGCGCCGACGGTGATCTACAAGGATGTCGTTTTCCGTGATCCCGCAAAACAATTTCAATCGCAGCTTAAATTGGCACTCGAACAAGTGCGCGCAGCCGTTACGGGCGGAGGCGATCCCCCGCCTGCGATCGTAATCGAGATCATGGACAGCCGCACTCACCCGTTCAATATCGATGGGCTGAACGCTGCGGACCGTGTGACCGAAAACGGCATCATGAGCATACTGCTGCATTGCCCGCTTATTATTCGCTCGGCCGATAACCAGCGCCCTGTGGTCGAACTTGCGCGCCCGCTGGCATTTCGCCCGGCGAAAGTCGTGGGCGCAGACGCAGCCGAACAAGCGATTCTCGACGCTCGGATCGAAGCGCTCTTCGTGCGGCTCGAGGGCCTCTATATCGCCCGCGACCTGACTTATTCCGCGGGGCTCCCACTTATCGCCCGCGCCGCTATCGGACGACTCGATATATTGAACTCGACACTCGATCCGGGCGGATTTAAGAAATACTTCTGCGATCCGGCCACGATGCGCGCGCCTCGTCTGCCCGGCATTAATCTTGAAGAACCGTTCGGGTTTGCCAACAACACCGACGAGTTCGCTTTTAAGCAAACCCCCGAAATAAACATCCAGCGTTCGATCTCCGGAGCGGTTTTTACGGACGAGGGTTATCGTCTGTGCATCGAGGATTCGATCGTGGAATCGATCCCCATCAACGTCTCAGGGACACCGCACGATTTTGCTGTTAGCGGCGCCACCGCTCCGGGGTCCGGATTCGCTGGTGCGACGGTAATACGCAACGTCACGGTTTTGGGACGTGCGCGTGTTTATAGCATAGAGGGCAGCGGCGGAATTTTTACAGGGGCTCTCGAGGCTTTCGATCAACAGGCCGGATGTCTGAAATATTGTTACTTTGCTGACGATACAGCTCCCGCCGCAGTTAAAAACAAATTGCCTCAACATTTCGCATGTGTCTTTGAATATGAGGCGCGGCTCATTTTCACCAGCGACTATTTCGGCGAGCCAGGCTATTGCCAACTCTCGCTGGAATGCGACCGGCGCATACTCGAAGTGGGCGTGGGCAGCGACCAGATGGGAGCTTTCAATTTTCTTGGCGAGGCGTACAAATGGCGCAACCTGCAAATCAGATTTCGTGAATTTATGCCGGTTGGGATCAGACTGCTCTTGATCCCGGCAACTTAAAGGAGACAACTAAATGAGAGGCGATTTTTCAGTCTGGAATAAAGACAGGTCGCGTAACTTCAGAGGGACTCTTCACCAACAGGGACGGGTTCTGCTGGACCGCGATTGGAACGCGCAGACCGAGATCACGGGCGAATGGCAGGAAACTGCCGCGCGCGATGCGTTCGGAGCAGGTGTCGCGGCCGTACCGGCAGATTCACCGGACAGTTTCAAGGTCACACGCGCTGAAAACGCTGGTGGAAGCGTGAAAGTCTTTCTCAAAAAGGGTCGTGCATGGGCGGATGGGCTTCTTGCGGAACTTTTCCGTGACGCCGAGCCTCCCGCACTGCCTGCAGGCGTCGATGCAATTCGTATAGCCACCTATCTCGGGCCGCCGATTCAGGCTGCCCCGCTGCCGAACGCTGTGCCATCGGTTGGCGACCGGGATGCCGTAATACTCGAAACCTGGCTCGAAGAATTGAGCCCGTTCCAGCGGCCGGACCTGCTTCTTGAACCGGCGCTTGGCGGTGTAGATACGACGGAACGTGTGCAAACGTCTTTCCAACTCCGGCTTTACAGAATGGACACTGGGGATACCTGCGATTCGATCATCGATGATCTCAAGGATGATTTTTCGGCAAAAGGAAAGCTCACTGCCGAGCTAAAACCCTCCGCGGTAACGGATGGTGACTGCCCCGTCGTATTGGAAGGCGGCTTTACCGGATTCGAACACCGGCTCTACCGAATCGAGATAGCCGATACCGATCGGTCGGCGCCACAGGCATATTTTAAGTGGTCGCATTTTAACGGTGGCCTTGTCGGCACCGGGGATTTTGACAATAGCGTTCCGGTCGACCCAAAAGTTGTTATTCACGGAAACAAGAATGCAATCGTCTATTCAGGATCGAGTGATTTCTTTCTTGAGGCGCTTGATTTCGATACGGAAATGGGTTGCTGGAAAGTGATCTATGGGGCGAAGGTGACTCTCGCCAATGACGGCACTCTCAGTTTACCAACAGCCGCAAGCGATATTTACCAAGGGGCGATACCGCCCGCACCGGGGTCCGGCAAACGTTTTTTCCGACTCTGGAACGGCATTGAACGGGTGAACGATTATGTCGCCGCGAAGAAAGATCTACCCGATAATGTCGGTATCATGCTTCAATTCGAAGCCGAAGCAACGGGCAAATACGCGCACTCTGATTTTTGGACTTTCGAAGCGCGCGCTGAGGAGATAGGTAACCCGCTTGTGCTTGTGCCAAACCTCCCGCCTCAGGGCATCTTTTACCACCGGGTGCCTCTGGCCGAAATCAATTGGACCAGCAATAATGTCACAGGGGATGACATCGAGGACTGCAGGCGGCCATTCCAGCCCCTGACCAAGCTGAAAACCTGCTGTACATATCGTGTTGGCGACGGCGTAAGTTCGCACGGTGATTTCACAAAAGTGCAGGATGCGATCGACGCGTTGCCGAAATCAGGCGGTGAAGTCTGCATATTGCCGGGTCTATATGAAGAAAATGTCGTGCTCGCGGCTCCGCATAATCGAAATATCATTCTAAAAGGCTGTGGGCGGCGAACGGTGATTCAAGCAAAGGAATACAAGGAGGATACGTCTCAGCAAGCGGCGATCTATGTCGAGTATGGACAGGGTATCACAATCGAATCGCTAGCAATTGAAGCACACGAAGAAGGAATCGGACTATTGTTGCATGGCGAGGAGCTGACTGCCGAAGGCAAGGAAGAGGAAAAATATCTTCAAGATATCCTTCTTTCGGAGCTCTACGTTAAGGCGGCATTAAACAATGCGATCAAGGGTTACACAGCTCAGAATTTGACGTTAAAAAACTCGATCGTTCACATCAAAGACGTTCAAACGCGTAAGCCGGCTGTCTATCTTGAAGGCGACGATATGCTGATCGAACGCACCGAGATTCGCGTATTGGCCGAACGCGACAGATCCGAAATTGAAAAAGGCATGAAAAGTGACAACGGGTTAACGAACGATCCGAAACTATTCAAACCGGCTAAAAACGCTGCAGGCGGACTTCAGATCGGCGGGGGGTCCGAGCGTGTCCGGATTCTCAATAACTTGATCATAAACGGTACAGGAAACGGCATTTCGCTTGGCCGAATCGATCTCATGAAGGACGGGAGAGTAAAACCGAGCCGTGATCCGTTCGAACCAGCGGGCGAACAGGATCCGTGCAAACCGGACGACGGCCACATCGACGAAGACGACAAAGACGAACAGGGTTTCGTAGGAATAGCCGGTCCTCCACTTTACGACATCCTTATTAAGTTCAACCGTATATACAACATGGGTCGAAACGGAATCGGGGTCGCGACATTTTTTAGCATGGGTGAGGAAACCAACCTGAAAAATATTGAGATAAACGAATTCGTCGCGGCAGGCGGCTTGATTTTCGTTTCAAAGCTGATCATAAGCGAAAATCGTATCGAACGCTGCTTGAATGTTCCTCCGTCGGTAATACCTTCGAAGATGTCTTATCTAATGGGATATGGCGGTATTGCGCTAGCCCTCGCGGAAGGGCTGGTGATCCGGGACAATTTTATTCTGGATAACTGCTCGGATTGCCTGGAAGCTGTTTGCGGTGTTTTTGTATTGGCAGCGCTTCGGGTGGAAATTTGCCGGAACGAAATCACGGAACATCTGCCGCAGGACTATCAGAAGCTCGATCCGGCCGATATCAAGAACGGGCCGCGCGGCGGCATCTGGCTATTCATTGCGATCGGGCAAATGGATATCTTCTCGGGGCCGACCCAGCAAAAATACAACGATGCTGATTTCTTTAGGCAGGCCTCGGTGGGACATGCTGCCAAGATTCATGAAAACGTTGTTTCGGTTCCGCTGGGGCGCAGCCTGACGATGACGATGATTGGAGACACATCCATTCAGGGGAACAGGTTCACAAGTCAGGGAATGGTTCCTGTCGATATCCTGAAGCTTTTCATCTCGATTGTCGTCAACAAAGGGCTAAACATGACCGCTGTCCTGCAGATACTGAGCCTTTTAGCGAGTAACATACTTATCTTCGACCTCGGAACTTTTGTGGCTTACAAAGAATTTAATAGAAAGCGAGGCTCATTTAACAAGACTGCCGGAACGACGGGCGACAATCTGCCGGATTCGCAGATGCATGCCAGCAACAATATTGCGGGAATTTATAGAGGTGAAAACGAGATCGCCTGGCTTTTCAACTTATTTACAAGCGCGGGAATGATCCAGTTCTCAGACAATCAATGCAAGTTGATTCCCAGGAACACCGGAATAAGCCTAGCTTTCAGTTCAATTTTTATCGCGGGGCTTGCGGATGTCGGTTTTCACGACAATCAAGCGTCCTGCAATATACCTCGAAGCCTTTTGATTACAAATCCCGCCCTGATTGGGGGCACATGCCGTGTAACCGGAAACTGGCTAAAGGAAACGTTTTTCCATGTCGCCTTTTCAGGTATGACATTTGGAATTCTGAATACAACGACAGATAACCAATCGGTCCACTGCCTGCAGGTCAAGGGTATGCAGTATCTCGACAGACATAATCTTGTGCTGGGGTCGATCAGTTCGGTAACGGGAGATGTCGCTGAGGATGCCGGAGATAAAATACGAGAGCTCTGTAAGAGACAGAAGAGCCTTGCCATAATTGGAACGCTTATGATTAACGCGATTTTGAGGGATCAGGACAAGGAGGACGGTACCTCAGCTGTCTATGAATCATACATAAAGACCAGCGCGGAGAAATAAAAATGAACAAGAGTGATCAAAAATCGGTTAATTTTGAGATTACCGACAAACTCAAGACCCGTGCACTCGAACTACTGGATGAATTTCAGGCGCTTCAGTTTGCCGAGGGTATTCGGTTGAATCATGCGGTCTCGAACGTGTTTGCGCGCGAACAAGAGCGAATGGCGCTCAAATACGGTAAGAATGATCCGCGTACAAATGACATGCTGGTTCGCATGAAGGCCAGCGCGGAGGCCAATACGGCCCTCCATGCCCGCTATACCGAAGCGTTGACGCCGCAACCCGACCCCGCGGATGGATGGGTTGTTGACGGTTTCGTCCGAACCAAAGGTCTGGAGCCGGTCAAGGGCGTGACAGTTGCCGGGTATGATCTAAAAGGTAATTGGAATGAGTCGTTAGGCCACGCTTGCACAGACGACACGGGCTATTTCTCGATTGCTGCAATCGAGATTCCAGAACGGGAGGTGCCCGTATATTTGCGTGTGTCGAAAGGGAAACAACTGTTTGACTCCAGCGAAGTTCAGCTCGTTCCGACTCGCGGGATTGCCGATCGTATCGAGATTATCATCGGAAAACGGGAGGACAGTGACGATTGTGAACCGCCAACTGGTGGAAAGGGAAAGCGAATGCCTCCAAAGAAACCGGCCGAACCTGCAAAAGATATTAGTAAGGATATCACCCTTAAAGAAAAGGACGAAGTTAGAGCGGGCGTGGAAACGGAGGAAAAGGCTCGTGAGGAAGAGAAGAAAGAGCCGGGGAACAAGAAAAGAAAGCCAAGGAGAAAGAAAACAAGTCCTTGAATCGGAATTGAACAAGTCCTGTGAGCCTAATCCATACGGAGGTAAGCACCCGGATTGCTGATGAATTCCTCAAAAGTAATGATGAAATATGGCTTGAAAGAGATTATTCGTGGACAAGTGAAAAACGGTCCAGGGCGGCAGGGGGCTGTGACTTTTTACGTCCCCGCTTCACGCAGTATAAGCTCTTCCACAGGCTTTGATCGCCCAATGATTTACCGAAAAGCCTCGTGCGCATGCGGTGGCGGATGCCCGTCATGTCAAGGCAAATCTGGGGATCTAAAGGTATCCCATCCCAATGAGTCAGCCGAGATCGAGGCCGATCAAATTGCCGACAAAGTAATGCGGATGCCGGCCGTTGCACCAATATCAGTCGAACATCAATGCAACGATCCCGAAAAGTTGAATCCAAAATGCAATTCCTGTGAAGAAGAAAAAGAGGAAACCTTGCTTCGCAAGGAGGGAAGTGTTTTTGCTGCGGCCGATCCGCCTCCGCCCGAAGACTCGGAAGCTCCCAGCAATGGTTTTTCTTCGGTCAAAAGCATAATAAATTCCGGCGGGAGACCGCTCGACCGTGAAACACAAAGGTTCTTCGAGCCGCGGTTTGGAATGAATCTAGGTCACATACGTATTCACACTGATACTGCTGCAGGACACTCCGCCCGTTCCGTCAATGCCCGCGCCTATACGATCGGGAACAATATCGTTTTCGGAATCGGTGAATACCTTCCGAATCGCCAATCCGGAAAGCTATTGCTGGCACACGAAATTGCTCATGTTGCCCAGTCTTCGCGAGGTTCGTCAAGATTAGATCGGAGTGTTATCTATCGCCAACCGGACGGTGAAGAGGATGGGACTACTGAAAGCGAGGCGCCCATGACCCGAGCCGAAGAGATCGCACTTTCTCATTCAAGTCCCGGGCTAATTGCAGCAGAGTCCGCTCCGTTGACATTGAGCCTTTTCAATTTCGCCATAGATGTAAGCAATCCGAAAGCTGAGCATCGAACTGTGCTTGGCGAGTTGGGACGATTCCTCAGTTCGCGTGCTTCTGTTCAGGTAACAGTACGTTCGATAGGATTTGCGGATGCTTCAGGGCCGGCTGGACATAATTTGGGACTTTCACGACGTCGTGCTACGCAGGTTAAGCGGATACTCGATCCTCTTGTAAGCCAGCGTATCTCGGTGTCTGCATATGGCGAAACGAATCCCGCAGGCCCGAACGATACTGTTGAAGGCCGTAGCCGTAACCGGAGAGTCGATATTAAATTCGCCGCAGACCGGCCGCCTGGGCCCGTCCCGCCCCGTCCTGAACCTGTGCCCCCAGGTGAAACACCTATACCTGAACCACCCGTGCCGATTCCTCCGAGACCCGAACCACCTGGCGCAGGTGGCGGCGATGATACGAGTTTTTGCGAAGATTATCCGATACTTTGCGGAATCGGGCTGCTTCCTTTCTTCGGACCGCTCATCTGTCTGGTCGCACCTGAGATCTGCGTCGGAATTGCGTGTGCTCTGCTTCCAGAACTCTGCATTCCGCCCATACCGCCCGTACCGCCGACACCGCCGACACCGCCGGAACCGCCGGAACCGCCGGAGGACGGGCAACCGATGGTCATGTTCATACCGAATGTGCGGGCAAACAATACACCCGCAGGCATGAATGATCGTATCGGGATACGCGACGCAGACAACATCACAGCCGTCGTAACAAATGCACCGCCGCCAACTTCGCCGATTAGGGTTTTTATAAGCGACAATAATTCCGGTGCGGGTAATGCGACGATCAACGGCCAACGCGAGATTTTGATAACCGGAACGACTGCCTTGACCGTTCTTGGAACTCTGATGACCACAGGCAATTATGTGTATAGCCCCTATATTCAACTGGGTGCTTGGTGGTCAGGACGATTGGTCGGTGACAGCAACAGGTTTGCTGTTTCATCAATTATGCAAGATTGGGAAGTTATCGATGCCGGCAGCAACGTGGGCCGTTACGGCTATGTTTCGCTGGCAGATATGAAATGGGTTTCCGATAGTGGATTACTTAGTCATTTAGACGAGTGTCGGTATGTAGAACGTGTTGGGCTCATTGTTGAAAGTGGTGGCATGGCCGGCATGGGCATCGGCGAAGTAGATGATCCGGACGACGTTAATACGGGTGAATATGGTGTGGCCTTTGACGAGCACGGCACTCCATTTGACCATACAAGGAATACGCATCGGGAAGGAACTAGCCGTCTGAAACAGTTGTGGACGATTCGGGATATGCGTTCGAATTCCCCGTGGGCGGCTTCCATGAAATCAGGCTTCGAAATCCATCGTACATACGAACGTGATCCGCAAAATATGCGCTGTTGGCATCTGCTTGTGAGAAAATTTGGGTCTGCGGTTTCGGTCGGCGGATGGATTGCCGGGGCGGGTTCGGGAGATTACACTCACGAATTTCGAAACATAGACTGTGATCCACCTCCGCACGTGGAACCTCCGCCGCCGCATGGTGAGCCCCCTGAACCGGAAGTTCCTCCGGCAGAACCAAGAGCTCCTGATCCATGTTGCGATCGCCCCGAAATGGCGCGCCGTGTCGACATTTGTATAGAAAATGCGAAGCAAGACGCGATCGATTGCACATGGGGTTTAGTTCCGTTTTCAGGCGGATGGGGAGGTATCGGTAGCGGGATTGAATATTTGATCTGTCTTGAACAACTAAAGAGAGATCTGCTGGAATGTGACAGGCGGGCCAAACGCGATACAAACTGTCCTGACGTCAATACGCCTCCGGATTGTGATACCGACGATCCGGGCGGCGGTCTCTACGCACAGAATGCGGCGGAGCGCTTTATCGCAATGATCCCAGATAACCCTTCAGGATCGGACGAAGATAATGAAAGCATAACCTAAGCCTGGTGGTTTTAATGAAACAGTTTAATGCGAATAATTCAGAAATCTTCTTACGACCCCAAATCGTCGCCGATCCAGTTTACAGTCCGCGGTAAGCTCTTAGACCCGAATATTTCGAAACTCATTTCGTGTCGTCCGGAATCGGGCATACTCGGAAAATCGCTTAGGCTAAATCGTTTTGTGAATGCTTTTCGCGGCTGGACGTGTGAACTCCCGTCCCAGTGGCCGCCTCTGATGCAACCGTAGCGCTTACCATCCGAAAAACACGCCGCCTTGCGCACGCCCTCCGCAATATTCAACATCTCCCCGGTGCGATTTACAACCGTAACGATGATGTGAGGATCATTATCCACAGGCACTCGAAGCGGCAGATACCGCACCCGAAGCGAAACTTCCTCGGACTCAAAGAGATCGGAGCTGACCTCTAAGTCGTTTACCCGCCAGACTACTGTTACTGCTCCTTCCGGCCGGGGCGCATCGTCCGAGAACCGTTCCGAAAACGGGCCAGAAACTAACATTTTTTCTTTAAGCCCGAATGCCTCGAGTCGCCTTTCAATGACCTTCCCATTTGCTTCTTCGAAAAAAAGCTCTGAATTTTTGACCTCTAACGCCGTGCTCCCGGCGACTTTTAGATAGGCCGATAACGATCCCCACTCCGAGCGAAACCCGAGCGGCGACATTATCGCCAAAAGTACTCCTTCAGCGAGCAATACACAGTTTATTTTCCTGGCGGAAAGGTCTGTCATGAGATCACGGGTTTGGAAAATAGCACTATGAGAAAAAGCATTTGTGCCTGGACAATAATTTAATATACTCTGACAAACGTTCTGGGTGAAACCATATGGGGTTCGTTTTACCCCATTACCCGAAATTTGTGGTCTCAAGTTTTTTTGTGCAAATTAGGCTGTAAAAGCGTGTTTCCGTCGCCTAAATTATGCTCTCATTCGCTACCAATAACAATTCTAGTACAAAATGGAGACCCCCCAGCTCTGCTGGGGAGGCAAGCAAAGTTTGACAGTTCCGGAAATCTCATAGTAACTCCCAAGTGTGAGCCGCCAAGCACCATACGAAGGAGAAACCATGAGATAAGTAAACAGTTTAAATCACACACGATGGGAGTGTAAGTACCATGTAGTTTTCATTCCAAAGTATCGTTGAAAAGTATTATTCGGCCAGATACGGCGAGAATTGGCAGAAGTGTTTCATCGATTAGCTCGGCAGAAGCAATGCGTAATAGAAGAAGGCCATTTAATGCCTGATCATGTGCATATGATGATATCGATCCCGCCGAAATATGCCGTTTCGCAGGTTGTTGGGTATATCAAAGGAAATAGTGCAATACACGTTGCGCGAGTCATTGCGGGTCGACAAAGAAACTTTGTTGGTCAACATTTTTGGGCAAGAGGTTATTTTGTGTCCACTGTGGGTCGAGATGAGCAAGTGATACGGGAGTACATCCGACACCAGGAGCGAGAAGACAAACGAATTGATCAGTTGAAGCTGGTATAAACCCCTTTAGGGGTTTCAAGGAGCCGCTTGCGGCTCCTTCATTGCCGCTTTGAGCGGCTCACAAAACTAAAGCCCCCGGCTTTGCCGGGGGATATTTACTAACGCTGCTGAGAATTTACACCGCCGTTCGGATATTATGTATCCGTACTTTAGATCCCGATCCGAAACTATAGACAGTGTCCACCGCAGGGCTTCCTGCTAGCATTAGTGGCTAATATTGAGGACATCCAAATCGAAAAGATTCCGGAAAGCAGAATCAGGCGCGTTGTGTAACTTGTGAGTAATCGGTAAGGTAAACGTCGAAGCCGGTCCATATCCTGTAGAGTGATTCAATGCGCGAATTTATATCAAGCCATAATTCAGGTCGTGCGCTAATCAAAAAAAGCCGGACCGAGGCCTCATCTCCGATTAATCGGACGGAAGTTGCCGATACGCCCGTGCTGTTTCGTAAAGCCTCATGCGCTTGCGGCGGTGGATGCCCGTCATGTCGGGCGAAAAGTAATCTAAATATTTCCAAACCCAATGATCCCGCCGAGATCGAAGCCGACCAGATCGCTGAAAAAGTGATGCGGATACCTGCAAGTGAAATGGCGGCAACACGAAGCGGACTTGAATCGACCGGCATACAAAATCGGACAAGCGTCACTTCGATCAATCGAAAATGCGACCCCTGTGAAAACGAAAAGGAACAAGAGACGATTCAAAGAAAACCCTTATCAGCAGGTAACGGACCGCCTAACCAAAGTCCGGCCCATGTCCGCGAGGCCATCGGGTCACGCGAGCAACCGCTTGACCGCGAAACCCGAAATTTCTTTGAACCGCGACTCGGATATGACCTTGGCCGCGTCCGCATCCATACGGGCGCAATGGCGGAGAACTCTGCAAAGGCCATCAATGCAAAGGCCTATACCCTGGGAGGGGACATAGTATTCGGCAGCGGCGAATACAAACCGGAATCAAATGCAGGCAGACGCTTAATCGCCCATGAACTCGCGCATATAATTCAGCAAACCGAACACATAAACCGGCAAGGCGACATGGATGCCGGAGTGCCAGAACCACGCGACGCGGGTGTCCCGGTCGCCGGAGTGCCAATGCCCGAAGACGCCGGAGCGCCTGACACGGGTGCACAAGATGCCGGCACACCTGATGCTGGTAGTCCAGTACAACGCATATGCGGTCCCGACATCACCAGCTCGCTCAATACCATGCTCGGCAGGGTCGAGCCGTGGTTCAGGGGACTAACGAGTTTCCAGCAGGCGAGGAGCTGCGCTGCACTGGGACCCGGCGGGTTCCTTTACTTGGTGAATCCGGGAATGGCCTGGGACACACGGCAGCTATTCCTGCCGAACACCGGCTGGCTGGACCCCTATTTCCGGCGCAGTGCGTGCGGTTCGCCGCGGGATCTGGGATGCGACACCGACCCGCAACGACACCTTTGCGAGACGGCCGGTTCCTGCGGCAACTCCGTGGTTGTGGGCGGCAGGTGTATGCTCGCGGGTACTGCCAATTACGCTCTTTTCGGGAAGATGTGCCGGATTTGTCACGACTACACCGGGCGCTGGAACCGCTGGGACATGAGGGCCATCATCGGGATGTGGAAGACTGTCGATTGGGACGATTCGACGCCGCCCAAAGAAATAGCGTCGGCTGCCTACGACGGTAGTTTCCCAACCGTGCCGGCGGCGGCTGAGAACCGCAGTACCTGTACCGGTCGCTGCGGCGTGACACATAGCGGCGCCTTCGACTTCATCTGGGAGCCTTACAGGCCCCGTTAATCACTGGGAGCGCGCGCCAAACCGGAGGCACTATTTGGGGTACACCAACATTTCATCCGGATTTTGACGGTCTGAGGAGCTATGGCGGCAAACGACAGTTGGGCTTCTCACAACTGGTTGATATAGAAGACTATTCCATGATGACCTATACGCAATAGTCTCACTCACTTCCTCCCTGATCCTATTCGCGATAAGAAGAATCAACGACTTACGGGCTTGTTAGTGGATTTTTGCATTCGAAAATGAGACTATTCCTTATATAAATTAGTCACTTAGTCACTATAAGGAATAGTCCCAACCATGAAGCGGGTGCTGAATATCGCGGAGCAGATTCACCGATTACTGCTGAAAAACACCATCATGTCGCTGAAACAATTACGGTCTGAACTACAGGATCGACCGCGCAGCAGCCTGTTTCGCGATCTCAAGAAACTCGACTTGATCTCCAGCTACACTCACACCGGCCAATACCACGCACTGACGCGGTTGGCGAAGTTTGATGAGGATGGGCTCTGGTTTTTCCAGAACGTTGGGTTTTCCCGGTACGGCACACTCAAGCGATCACTGGTTCATGTGATCACTCACTCGCCGGCAGGCATGACCCATCGAGAAATGAAAAAGCTATTTCGTGTCGACGTTCAGAAACCACTGACCGATCTGGTGAGTAGCAATGCCGTTGCCCGTCAGTTGCTTCCCAGTCGTATCCATGCGTATCTGAGTGCAGACGAGACATCAGTGGCGCAGTTGGAACGTCGGTTGGCCATCGGTGATAAGGGTTTGGACGTGGCGTTACCGACGGAGAGTATCAGGATAGAGATTTTGATCGAAGTGATCCGGGCGCCAGAACGTACCTCGGACGAAAAAGTGCTCGGCCCGCTGTTGAGGCAACGAGGGGTCCTTGTCAAGGACGAAGAGATACGCTACGTGTTAGTTTTTTACGACATTAAAAAAAACGGATTTTGACATCGTCAGGTTAATTGGCGAGAGAATCCGTCAGCTTTGTTTGAGGATGAGCGCACCGCATTTGTTTCCAGAAAGGCTATCGCTACATTTTCACGCTGACAAATGGTGTCCTTGTGGAACGGCTACGAGCATCCGAAAAACCCGCAGGAAAACCGTTGCCACGGTGAATGCTGGCGAATTCAAAGCGATAGAAACGCAGACCGTCTGCAAGTCTTGCCAACAGGTTTTTGGTTCCGATGAATTGAGATCGCTGACGCCACAGCGGGGGAAGTTCGGGTTTGATGTTATCGAGTACATTGGCAGATCGCTGTTTGTACAGTGCCGCAATGAACTGGAAATACAAGCTTAATTGGCGACACGCAACATCACCATCAGTGCACGTGAAATCGGTTTCCTAAGGGCTTGGAAATTAATAACATCACAATTTTTGATCTAATTCCAACATAATGTTCTCATTGTGTCCGGTTCCTCTTATCTAACTCTAACATTATTGCTTCTAAAACACGTGCATTTCATGGGAATGGCTCATCATTATTCATAATGTTATATATGTACATAATATTCCGTAATATGTATATATACAACATTATGAAAACCGAACGATATGCCGCCAGCACGCTCGAAAGCCTGTTAAACAAGCAAAAAATTGCCACCCTGCGGGAGTTAATGGCGGCGCTTCGAACGGACGTACCCATGCCGGTCTATCGTAAACTGCAAGAACTTCATTACCTCAAGAGTTATAGCGACAGGGGTAAATATTACACGTTGGCCGATATCCCTGCGTTTGATGCACGGGGCCTCTGGACGTTTCAATCCGCTCATTTCTCACGCGTCGGTACTCTCATTGATACCCTGGAGCAATTCGTCAATGTGTCCGATGAGGGATACTTCGAAGCGGAGCTTGAAGATCGGTTAGGTGTGGCCGTGCGTGCCCCTCTGCTGAAACTATGGCAAGACGACCGCATTGCGCGCGAGAAGCTCGCCGGGCGACTGTTGTATCACAGTACCGTTCCTGAACGCGGGATACAACAACTGCGGTCACGCCGGGCACGGCAGGACGATCACGCGGTGGGCAACGAACTGGGTGGTCGAGAACTGCTCCATCATGAACTCAAGGCGGCCATTATCCTGTTCTTTAGTCTACTGGATGAACAACAGCGGCGCTTATATGCTGGCCTTGAGTCATTGATGTGTGGGTATGGCGGGGACAGGGCAGTCGCCGAGCTGCTCGGCATCGATGAACATACGGTCGCTAAAGGACGCACCGCGCTGCTGCAGCAGGACATTGAGACGGAGCGCGTTCGAAAGCCGGGTGGCGGACGCAAGGCGTCTAAAAAAAACGCCTGACGTTGTCGCCGCCATCACACAGCTGTTGCAGTTTGACACAGCGGGTGACCCGATGACGGGCTTGAAATGGACCCGGAGAACGACCCGAAAAATCGCGGCCGAATTGGCGACGTTGAACATTCATGTCAGTCATGCAACGGTAGGCAAGCTGCTGCACGAGATGGGGTTTTCGCTGCGCGGCAATCAAAAGCAGCTGGCGTGCGGCACATCGGCACCGCCGTCAATGGAAGAACGGGACCAACAGTTTAAGTACATTGGCCAACTAAGGAAAACGTATGCGACAGCGGGAAACCCGGTCATTAGCATGGACACCAAGAAAAAGGAAATGATTGGTCATTTCAAAAACCCTGTTCAGTCATGGAATGCAGAGCCTATCCACGTCTATGACCATGACTTCCGCTCGGATGCGGTGGGTATGGCGGTGCCTTACGGGATCTATGACACGCAGGCAAACCGAGGGAAAGTCATTGTGGGCACCTCATACGATACCCCGGCGTTTGCCGTTGGCGCGATCAACACATGGTGGAAAACAGAGGGTTGTAAACGGTACGCCACTTCGCGTGAACTGCTCATATTGGCGGATGGCGGCGGCAGTAATGGTGTGCGGCCACTGGCGTGGCGCTACCATCTACAGAACACACTCTGTGATCCGAACGCCTTGCAGGTCAGAGTGTGTCATTATCCCACTGGGGCTTCAAAATGGAATCCTATTGAACACCGTCTATTTAG
>RCMY010000572.1_pt1 | contig 34523 bp, 25 predicted proteins | sample 2041341 | NCBI WGS metagenome assembly RCMY01 (sample SAMN09708234, study PRJNA481090) | Marine sediment metagenome, whole genome shotgun sequencing project. | reverse complement strand
CAAAAGGTTTTACTGCAAAATATAATATAAACAAATTAGTATATTTTGAATATACAGAAGATGTGACTGCTGCCATATCAAGGGAAAAACAGATTAAGGGCTGGTGTAGACAAAACAAAAATGAATTAATAGAAAATACTAATCCTGAATGGAAGGACTTATCAGAGGGATTTTAAACTAAAGATTCCTTGTTACACTCGGAATGACAAGCTTTTTTAAGTCGCATTATTAATAAAATTCGTCGCTAAATAGCTTATTAAGTAGTTGATTTTACTAGGGTAGAGTATGCTTCTATATTCTGCCTTTTTTATTTTGTAATATAGGTTTGTCATAGTATGGGATATATATAGGTATGTAAAACTGAAAATTTAATAAAGAAAATAAAATGGTGAAGTTTTAGGTCGAAAAAATACCAACTAAACTTCGCCATTTTTTTATATCTAAAAACAAAAAGAAAGGAATTAGAATTATGTCAAAATTATTTATGCATAGTACATCCTCGGAAGGAATAGATAAGCTGATGGTTATGATGACAAATTTCCAGCCAAGAAGGAGTGGTATAGTTATCAATAATTATTTTTGCTGCCAAGGAGATGGAAAAGATTGTAACTGCAATGCTATTAATGTTAGTAAAGGCTTGGACAACTGTGGATACAATTGGTTCGGATTTTAAACCTAATGTAGATAAGAAAAAATATAAAGACTCAGTAATGGAGTGTTTTGAAAAGATAAATAGCTATTTTTTAAAAGAAAGATTAAAGAATTTAACAAATAGATTTAATTATAAGGGTATAATAATGTATTGAATTAAAAACATGCAGAATTAAAAACATTCAGATTTACAGGATAGTCAAATTGCGATATAATATGAGTATGAATTTAATATGAAAAGAGGTGCTATCATGGAATTAAATATTAGACCATCAGCAGATCTAAGAAATAAATATAATGAAATATCTAAACAATGTAGGGAAACCAGAGAGGCAGTTATTATTACTGTAAATGGTCGTGGCGATACAGCTGTTCTTGGATTACAGGATTACAAGCAAATGAAAGCTGAATTAGAATTGCTTCGAACTCTTGCAGAAGCAGAAGATGATGTAAAAAGTGGAAGAGTGGGTTCCATGCAAGAATCTTTAGATAGACTTCGTGAATCTTTGGTAAATAGGAAGAATGAAAATGTATAAGATTATGAGAACAGACAAAGCAGAAGATCAACTGAGGGATATAATTTATTATATTGCAGATGATTCAGGTAGTGTTGATGTTGCTCTTAAATATTTAGATAAAATAGAAGAATCCATCAATTGTTTAAAAGACAATTGTTTAAAAGAGTTTCCTAACTCAGGATGCATACCCAGATATTCTATTTTGAAAAAACAAGGATACAGAGTAGTGATTGTTGAGAAACACCTTATATTTTACAAGGTAAATGAGGAAAATAAAACAGTTATTATATATGCTATAGTTGATGGAAGAAGAGAGTATCAAAATTTAATATAGTCAGGCTACAATATCCTTAAGCTCTATAGCAATCAGCTTTAGAGCTTTTTCTATGTTTATTATGACTTAATTATTAAAGAAGATGAATTCTTTGGTAATTGGGATTCTAAAAAAAGAAGGTATAATAAATAACAAATATATAATCTTCCCCCAAGGGGATAATGTCTCTTCATAACATCTTTATTGTACTCTCAAGGCACGTTGAGACGGTAGTATTGCTATCAAGGGTGGAGAAGTAAGAGTATAGAAACATGAGTAAATAAGGACTTTCCGTGATTTGAGATCTGGCTTGAAGCTGGGAGGATAATCACGGTTTTTGTTTTGTGGGAAATTATCCAAGAATGGCAGAATGTAAGATTGAGTGGTTTGATTGACGTTAGGGTTTGTGAGTTGACAAGATTACTGTCGATGATGAGGTGAGTTGATAAAATAGTTATCAGATTGTTTCGAATTGCCATAACTAAACAGGACAGGTTATGTGGGTAGGATTTATGAGATTTAAAGTTTATTGACCAGTTTATTGACCTTACTGTTTTAATAAAAAATTCGGAACCTATTATGTTTATAAAATAATCTTTTTTGTGCTGAATTCTAAACAATAATGTGTTATAGTATAAAGGTGTAATAAAACTTCACAGTACTATAATATTCTTGTGAAGAAATGGAGGGTAAAGATGATCTTAAACAACATTGAAAAGGATATAAAAATGAAATGTTTGGAAAATGATACTACTCAGTTGGGGCTTGCAGAAAAAATTGGTAAGACAGGTCAGTATATAAATCGAATTGTGAAAAAGAATGATGGAGTATTAAATAAAACTTTTGTGCAGATGATGGAAGGTTTGGGATATGACATTGAATTAATTTACGTAAAAAGAGAGGACAGAGAAAATGAATAAGCAGAAACTTGCATCAACTATATGGGAATCAGCAAATCAAATGAGATCAAAAATTGAAGCTAATGAATATAAAGATTTTATTCTTGGCTTTATTTTCTATAAGTATTTATCTGAGAAAGAGCTTGCCTTTTTTAGAAAAGAAAGATTAACCGATGCAGATATTGAAAAAGTTACCGAAGAAGATGTTAAGTACGCAACTCACGTAAGACAAAATTTAGGATATTTTATTGCGTATGAAAACCTGTTTTCAACTTGGCTTAAAAAAGGCAACGATTTTGACATATCAAATGTTAGGGATGCATTATCTGCTTTTGATCGTAATATCGATGATGTGTATAAAAAGGTGTTTGAGAAAATTTTTAATACATTGCAAACAGGCTTATCTAAACTTGGTGAAACTTCACAAGCACAAACAAAAGCTGTTAAAAGTCTTCTTAAATTGATAAGAAAAATTCCTATGGATGGAAAGCAAGATTATGATGTTCTTGGATTTATTTATGAATACCTAATTAGTATGTTTGCTGCCAATGCAGGTAAAAAAGCGGGAGAATTCTACACTCCTCATGAAGTTTCTGTCTTGATGTCAGAAATTATTGCGGAGCATTTAAAAAATAGAAAGCAAATTAAGATATACGACCCTACATCTGGATCGGGATCGTTATTGATAAATATTGGTAACTCCATTGCTAAATTTTTAGGAGAAAACAAGATAGATTATTATGCACAGGAACTTAAGGAAAACACTTATAACCTAACTAGAATGAACCTAGTTATGAGAGGGATTAGTCCTGCAAATATCAATGTAAGAAATGGTGATACATTAGAAGATGATTGGCCTTTTTTTGAGGATAACGATAAAGATAAGACATACAGATTAATACGTGTGGATGCTGTTGTCTCCAATCCTCCGTATTCACAAAAATGGGATTCGGATGACAAAGAATTCGACCCAAGATATAAAAATTATGGTGTTGCACCAAAGAGTAAAGCGGATTATGCGTTTTTATTACATGATCTATATCATCTTGAAGATGACGGTATAATGACAATCGTTCTTCCACATGGTGTACTTTTTAGAGGTGGTGATGAAGGTAAAATCAGAGAAAATCTTATAGAAAAGAACAACATAGATGCAATTATTGGTTTACCACCAAATATTTTCTTCGGTACAGGTATTCCTACTATTATATTGGTCCTCAAAAGAAATCGCCCTACTTCTGACGTGTTAATTATAGATGCATCTAAAGGGTTTGCGAAAGCAGGAAAAAACAATGTATTGAGAGCCCGTGATATTAAAAAAATTGCTGACGTAGTTAGGAGCAGAGAATCCATTGAAAAGTATTCTTCTCTTGTTTCTAAGGAAACCATTCGAGAAAATGGTTATAATCTTAATATTCCCCGTTACGTTAACTCTTTAGAACCTGTAGAAAGTTGGGATATTCATGCGACTATGTTTGGTGGTGTTCCTGTAAAGGAAGTAGATCAACTACGTGAGTATTGGGATACTTTCCCAGGACTTAAAGACGCAATCTTTCAGAAAATATCTAATGAATATTTGGCAGTGAAATGCGATGATATTAAAATAGCTATTACCTCTCATGGGTCGTTGAAAAACTATAAGCATGCATTTTTAAATGAATTTAGTGATTTTTATAAAATACTAAAAAATGATTTGATTGAAGAAATTCTTGATGTATCTGCTGAGAATGAAAAAGAAAAGGTGAGCATAGACATTTTTGATAGAATTGAAAATGTTAAACTTGCTGATAAGTATAAAGCATATCAGATACTTTCTGATAATTGGGATATGATATCCACGGATTTGGAAATGATTCAGTCAGAAGGGTTTGAGGTTATCAATCAAGTCGATCCTAATATGGTTCAAAAAAAGAAAGAAGCTAATGATGATGAGGTCCCCGAAGTACAGGATGGGTGGAAGGGTCATATTTTACCTTTTGATTTAGTTCAAAGAGAGATTCTTGCAGAAGATTTAGAAGAACTTCAGATGATAGAAAAAAGATTGGCGGAGATCACTTCTTTGTATGCAGAAATTATTGATTTGCTTGATGTAGAAGAAAGAGAAAGCAGCGTATTAAATGACACAAACGATGCATTTGTTGCAAAGGAAGTTAAGAGTTTTGTTGGAGAAGCCCTCAAAGATGTGGAAAATGATGAAATTAATGCATTAAGAAAATACTTAAAGCTTTCAAAGAAAAAAGAAAAGCTGGATTATATAAATAATTGTGATGCCATTAAGTGGCATTTAATCGAGCAAGGTGCTGATGGCACATATAAAAAAGGCTCGGTTAATGCTAGAATAATCGAATTACAAAGAGCATATGAATTTCCTGAAGATTCATTTGAATACAAAGTTATAAATGTATTATCTCTAATGGAAGAAGAAAGCCAAGTAAAAAAAGACCTAAAACAGAAATCAGAAGCCCTTCACATTAAGACAAAAGAAACTATTGAAAATCTTGATGAAGTCGAGTCCTTACGTCTATTGGAATTAAAATGGATAAAGCCATTAGTAGATTCAATTTTTGCTATCCCGGATGAAATCATTGGAGAACTAATTAACAAAATAATTCATCTACACGATAAGTATTGCACTACGTTTACTGATATTGAAAATCAAATCGAAAACTCAAGTGAAACATTATCAAATATGATTGATGAACTTGTTGGCAATGACGCTGACATTGAAGGTTTAGTAGAATTGAAGAAGATTTTGGGGGTATAGCGATGGTTGAAAGAAGAAAAAAACCTGAAATCAGATTCGCAGGATATGAAACTGAATGGATTGAGAAAAAGTTTGATGATACATTCGACATGCTCTCAAATAACACATATTCTAGGGATGCATTAAACTATGATGAAGGTATTGCAAAAAATATTCATTACGGTGATGTGCTGGTTAAGTTTGGAGAGTATCTCGATGTTAGCCGTGAAAAACTACCGTATATCAATGATGATGCAGTATTATTGAAGTTCCTTAAATCATACTTAAAAGATGGAGACATTGTTTTTGCTGATACTGCCGAAGATGAGTCCGTAGGAAAATGTACGGAAGTAATTGGTGTTGGAGATACACCAGTTATTTCAGGGTTACATACTATGCCTTGTCGTCCAAAAGAGAAATATGCACCAAAGTATATGGGGTATTATCTAAATTCAAGTGCGTATCACGATAAATTATTACCTCTAATGCAAGGGGTAAAAGTTACATCAATATCAAGAACCGCAATAAAAGATACCGATGTTATGCTTTCAGATGAGTTTTCAGAGCAAGCAAAAATCGGAGAATTTTTATCTTCGTTGGATGATATGATAACTGCTGAACTATCTAAGTATGAAAAGCTAATAATTGTTAAAAAGTCCATGATCGAGAAAATGTACACTAAAGATGGTGCTAATGCACCTGAAATTCGATTTGACGGATTTACAGATTCTTGGGAACAATGGAAGGCAAAAGAAATATTTAAACCAGTCGTAGATAAAGGATATCCTGATCTTCCAGTTTTATCAGCATCTCAAGAATATGGAATGATAAATAGGGCTGAAACAGGTATCAACATTCATCATGATATTCGAAATGAAAATGGATATAAAAGAGTCTTACCAGGGCAATTTGTTATTCATCTCAGATCGTTTCAAGGTGGCTTTGCACACTCAGTGTTAGAGGGTATAACATCACCGGCATATACGGTTTTTGATTTTCAAGAACAAGAAAAACACTATGATCATTTTTGGAAATATATTTTCAAATCAAAAATTTTTATAAACAGACTTGAGTTAATAACTTACGGAATTCGTGATGGTAGAAGTATTAGTTTTGAAGATTTTTCAACACTTGATTTTTATTTTCCAAGTTATGAAGAACAGGAACGGATTGGACGATATTTTCAAGAACTCGACACTCTTATCGCGCTTCATCTGCGTCGGCTCGAAAAGTTAAGGAATGTAAAATCGTCTTGTATGGAAAAAATGTTTGTTTAGGGGGGATGAAATTGTATTTTGATAAAGAAACAGATTTTGAAGAGGCTGTAATAAAAGCTTTGATAGAATGTGGTTGGGAGTCAGAAGTAATTCGGCATCCTTCGGAAAAAGATCTACTAAAGAACTGGGCTGATATATTGTTTAACAACAATCGTCAGAAAGACCGGTTGAATGAATGTCCGTTGACAGACGGAGAGATGCAGCAGATAATGGAGCAAATAAAGCTGCTGCAATCTCCTATCAAATTAAATGGTTTTATAAATGGGAAAAGTGTGTCTATTAAGAGAGATAACCCAGCTGATAAAGAACACTTTGGTAAAGAGATTAGTTTAAAAATATATGATCGACAAGAAATCGCATATGGCGAAAGTCGATATCAAATAGTGCAACAGCCTGATTTCCCTTCTAAATCACCAATACTGAATAATCGGCGTGGAGATTTGATGCTATTGATAAATGGTATGCCGGTAATTCATATTGAGTTAAAGAAAAGTGGGATACCCGTTAGTGAAGCATATAACCAGATCGAGAAATATTCTCATGAGGGTGTTTTTAGAGGCGTATTCTCATTAATACAGGTATTTGTTGCAATGCAACCAGAAGAGGCAGTTTATTTTGCAAATCCTGGAGAAGGTGTGAAATTCAATAAATCATTTTATTTTCATTGGGCAAATTTTAATAATCAACCAATCAATAAATGGGATGAAGTAATTTCTAAGCTGCTAAACATTCCTATGGCGCATATGCTCATTGGATTCTATACCATTGCTGATAATGACGAAGGCGTATTGAAAGTAATGCGAAGCTATCAGTACTATGCTGCAATTGGAATAGCGGACATGGTTGCAAAGAAGAATTGGAAGGATAAAAATCAATTAGGTGGGCATGTATGGCATACTACCGGATCTGGTAAAACTATGACTAGTTTTAAGTCAGCACAGCTTATTGCTAGTTCACATGATGCCGATAAGGTCATTTTCTTGGTTGACAGAAAGGAATTAGGAATACAGTCTCTAAAAGAGTACAGGTCATTTTCAAATGAAAGTGAATCTGTGCAAGCCACTGAAAATACCGACATCCTTATTTCAAAGCTTAAGAGTGGTGACTTAGATAATACTCTGATAGTAACGTCGATTCAAAAACTAAGTAATATCTCTGAAGAGGCACTAGACTTAAACAAAGCTGATTTAAAGATAGTTCAATCAAAAAGAATCGCAATTATTATTGATGAATGTCATCGTTCTACCTTTGGTGAAATGCTAACTACTATTAAGAATACATTTAAACATTCAATAATATTCGGCTTTACTGGTACACCTATCCAGGATATAAACATAAAGAAAGATAGCACAACACCAACGATTTTTGGTGATGAAATTCATCGTTATACATTAGCTGATGGTATTAGAGACAAAAATGTTTTAGGATTTGACCCATATATGGTAAAAATCTATAACGACTCTGATTTGCGACAAGTAGTTGCTCTTGAAAAGGCTAAAGCATCTACAGTGGATGAAGTCATGGGTGACCCGCAAAAAGAAAAAATGTTTTTTAAATATATGGATTCATCACAAGTTAAGATGTATGGTGAGAATGTTGATGGCAAATGGATTAAAGGAATAGAAGACTTTATACCAAAAGAGCAATACCAAACCCCAGAATATAGAGATGGTGTTATTACAGATATTAAGAAGAAATGGGCTATTTATAGTCGAGGAAGGAAATTCCATGCTATCTTTGCTACAAGTAGCATTCCAGAGGCTGTTGCCTACTATCGACTAATGAAAGCTGAAATGCCAAATTTGTCTATTACAGCAATGTTTGATCCTAGTATAGATAATGAAGGTAGTGGCTCTTTAGAAAAAGAGGATGGAATTGTTGAAATTCTGGAAGACTATAATGCCCAATTTTCACAGTCTTTTACTATTCCGACATATGATAAATTCCGAAAAGATGTTAGCTTAAGATTGGCTCATAAAAAACCTCATGATCGTATTACTCAAGATGAACAAATTGATATAGTTATTGTTGTGAATCAGATGCTTACAGGATTCGATTCTAAATGGGTTAATACATTATATTTAGATAAGGTAATGGAGTATGAGAACTTAATTCAAGCATTTTCAAGGACTAATCGTTTGTTTAATCTTGCGGACAAACCATTTGGTATCATTAAGTATTATAGACGTCCTAATACCATGGAGAAAAATATTGAGGCTGCAGTTAAAGCATATTCAGGAGATATTCCAACAGGATTATTTGTAGATAAACTACCGAACAATCTGCGAAATATGAATTTCTTATTTGATGAAATAGAAATTTTATTTAAAAATGCTGGAATTGTTGATTTTGATAGATTACCGGATGAGACTTCTGTAAAAGCAAAATTTGCTAAACTTTTCAAACAGTTTTCTAATCATCTAGAAGCAGCTACAATACAAGGATTCATTTGGAGTCAACAAACGTATAGTGATGAAGACGGTAATAGTATTGTGATGCATTTTGATGAAGTGACATACCATATTCTACTTGCTAGGTATAAAGAGCTGGCTACAGGTGGAGGAGGTGGACGTGGCGGTGACGTTCCATATGAAATCGACACACATATTACGGAATATGATACTGAAAAAATAGATGCAGACTACATGAATTTTAGATTTGAAAAATTTATGAAGTTGATCCAAAGTGAATATGATGCTGAATCTTTTGATAAGACGCTTAAAGAGCTTCATAAATCATTTTCTATGCTATCTCAAGAAGAACAAAAATATGCTAATATTTTTATACACGATATTCAGGCAGGAAATATTAATATTGTTCCAGGCAAGTCATTTAGAGAGTATATTTCAGAAATGATGAAAAGAGCTGAAAATGACAGAATTAAGCGTATTGTAAAAAGACTTGGTTGCTATGAAATACTTCTTCGTGAAATGCTAGAAAGAGAAGTCACAAAAGAAACCATAGAGGCACATGGGAAATTTGATGAGTTAAAATCTACTGTTGATAATCAAAAAGCAAGGGAATTCTTTACAAAGGTGGCACATGAAAACTATCAAGAATCAAGACTCGCTATGTACATAGATAGATACTTGAGACATTTTCTTCTGACTGGTGGAGAGGATCCTTATAATAATGTTGATAAAACAGAGGTTGTAAAAGAGAAAAAAGAAGCTGAACATAATAATAGAGTTGGAGTTGTATTATCAGAAGAAAAAATGATAGGAAAATCTAGCATATCTTCTGTAAAAAGTGCAACTTTGAATAATTGGTATTCTGAAAGTAAGGCATTAGCTTGTATGTTAGAAACAGATTGTTTCGCATATGTAGAAGGTAAGCTATGCATCTATGATAGTAAATATATTCAGCGTGATGAGAATGGGAGAATATTTCTTACAAATTATGCAAAGGAGCATGAAGAAGAATGTTTTCTCCAATTTATAGTTGATGATGAAACAGGAGAGTTGCATTATATAACATTGCCTGCGACTATGGCGAGTAAATCTTTCAACTACTACGATGAAATCAATGAAGATCTATTAACGCAATATGGGCTTGTGAACGAAATCTCAAACGAAATGTTGATAGCCATAAGTGGACTTGACTTTGGGAAAGCTCTTACTAAACTGATGAGCAAGAATATTTGTAATTATTCTGTTAGATTATTGAAGTCTACTACTGGGTTAGATAATAATACTATTAGTAACCTAAGAAAGGGAGCAAACCTCACAAAGCTTAATGTTATTTCCGCGTGTTTGGGAGTAAACATTCCGTTTCGCGTTAGTAACAAGATGTTGCAACTTGCTGAGTTATCTTTAAACACTGAATTGCCAGGGAAAAAAGGTCAAGAAAATAGCATATATGATACCCTTCTACATTTGAAGTGGGCAACTGATTATGACGATGTCTATGAAGAATTGAAGGAACAAAGCTATGATTACTTGATTCACCAACCCCCAGTAAAAAAATAAATATATTCAAAAAAAGATCAGACTTTAACGAAGTCTGGTCTTTTTTTTTGCTTAAAAATATTTTTGTTGAACTTTCTTCAACGGATATTATCCGTATAGAAGCAGTTTTCAAAGTATTAAAAAATTACTACGGATAAAAGCAGTAAAATAGCGGTTTTACTGTTGAAGTTTGTTCAACGGGCAAAAAAAGTAAAAGTATTATTATTACCTTAACAGGAGACAAACCTCCTGAAAAAAACAATCTCAAAGTCCTAGTGCGCATACGGACGGCGGGATGCATAAGAGTTCAGAATACAGTGATAAAGACTGTATTTGGAATGAAGATGCACCCACCGTGATTTCGTGTGCCTATTTTTAGGACAAGCGGAGTCTGTGGTCATCTTCTCCACAGGCTCTTTTTGTATTCCGCCGTCAATGCCAGGACGGAAAGGAGTACAAAATGAAAATTAAAGTACTGTATGAAGAAAACATCAAAAACGGTCACAAGAACTACACCACAATTGAAATTCCGGAAGGCGATTACAGCATTATGCTGGACATCGACTATGAGCAGCGGCTTGCAGAGGCTAAGCCTGAAAAGATAGATGAAGTCAAGCGTTGTCAAACAGTACAAGAGATGTTTGACCTGTTGAACTCCAAAGAATATAACGGTTGGCGGAGGGAAACTAGGCGGATTGATCCTAATCCCAAGATGAAAAAATCAAATGGCAAGAGGGGATTTATCCAAGGTGAACCAGATGATGAGTCCTTTAACATTATGGATTATCTCTGTACAACCTCCGATGATGAAACACGCAGTAAAGATTATGAATGCGAGGCCATTTGCGATTGGATCCGCAAAACTCTTGCCAAGAAACCAGAATGGGCAGAGGCCTTTATTGCAGTTCGAATCGACGGAATCCCAATACGTGAATATGCCAACTCCATAGGTGCAGATGAGAATAACATCACCCAGAAATTAAAGAGAGCAACAAAAAAATTACAAGAAGAATATCAGAATCGTCAGATTTGACCTTCTCCTGTGGCTACCACTTAGAAGGGTCAAGACCTTCAAAAAATTTAAGGAGGTAATTCTGATGAGAGAATTAATACCTAAGGACCAATATGGTGTATTTGCCGACACCAATGATACGGCAAGAGTGGATAGTTTGTTTGTGGCAGAGTTCTTTGAAAAACGTCATGACCATGTTATCCGAGACATTAGAAAAATCACTGCCCCCAAATCTGGGTTGAGTGATAATTTCATCCATTCAAACTTTAAGGCTGATTCTTATAAGGACAGTACTGGCAGAAAGCTACCTTGTTATTTCATGACTCGCGATGGGTTCACGATGCTGGTGATGGGATACTCGGGACAAAAAGCAATGAAATTCAAAGAGCTTTACATTCGCAGGTTCAAAGAGATGGAATGCTTTATAAAAACCCTTGTTTCTGCAAGACAAGAATTCCCTTTGTTAACCGTCAACATAAAGCTACTGCATGAAAATCCTAAGCCTTATCACTTCAGTAATGAATGCGATATGTTAAATCGCATCGTTGTTGGAATGACTGCAAAGCAATTTAGATTAGCAAACGGCATTGAAAAAGGAAAAAGCATCAGGCCTTACTTGTCTGATGAGCAGATTACGATGCTTGACACGTTACAAAAAGTAGATGTTGGCTTGTTGGTAGCTGTTCCAGATTATCAGCAACGCAAGCGCCATTTGGAATGGTACAAAACCAAATTAGAAAAGAATTAGGGAGGACTACAACTATGTTTTATGTGAAAGAAAGATTGAATGATTCTATGGAGATATCCATTGAAATAACAGATGAGAATGTATTTTGCCGCTGCCCAATGTGTGGTTCTGAAGTGTCAGTAGATATTACTGAATTTTTAAGTGATGGTGAGAGTGACCTTTATGGTACAGCAGTTTTCTGCGATGAATGTAGTAAAAAGGTCAAGAATGGAGGACGGTACTATTAGCATAAATAAGTTCAATTCTGAAGGATACTATGACCCTACTCCATATGAAGCGTTAAGGAATATATCTCGTGAGGAAAAAGCAACATCAAAAGCTGTCTTTAGGCCTCTTGTCTATATTTGCTCCCCTTTCAGTGGGGATACCGAAGAGAATATAAAGCGAGCGCAGGACTTCTGCCGGTTTGCATTAAAGAAAGGAAATATTCCACTGGCTCCCCACCTCATGTTTCCGCAGTTTATGGATGACAAGAATGAAGAAGAACGAAACCTAGCAATTTTCATGGACATCATCCTCATGGGTAAATGCCAGGAAGTGTGGGTGCCCGGTGATGTTATTTCAAAGGGGATGAGTATTTAGATTGAAAAGGCTAAGAAACGTAGACAGCCGATCAGATATTTCAATAAAGATTTCAAGGAGGTGAATTCTTTATGAGAAAACTAGATATCGCCTACGGGAACAGCCGCCAGGCAAAGAAGTGGGTCAATAAAGAAATCACATTTGATGATCTTAAAGGTAGGTTAAAGACTCCAATCCGAACGACAGAATCAGCTGAAGAATATGCTAAGTTCTGCAAATCCCAGAAGGATGATGCAAAAGACCATGGTGGCTTTGTTGCTGGGGTATTAAAAGGTGGTCGAAGAAAAATCGACACTGTAGAACTACAATGAATGATTGCTTTAGATGGTGACCGAATTGATAAAGGGTTTCTTGAGAACTATGATGCGAATGCCCAGTATACCTCAGTTCTTTATTCAACCTATAGCAGCACTGATGATAACCCGAGGGTGTGTATTATCTTGCCTCTTACAAGAGATGTGACACCAGAAGAGTTTGTAGCAGTATCAAGATATCTTTCACAGATACTTGGCATTGATTATTTCGATTAATGCTCGTACCTACCAAACCAGCTGATGTACTGGCCAAGTACGCCATCCAATGGAGATTTTGTATATAAGGAAGTGGACAAGGATTGGCACAATCCAGATGATATTTTAACAGCTCATCCCGAATGGACTGATCCTACAAGACTTCCAACCTCATCTAGGGAGAGTAAGGCAAATACAGTAGCACATCAGAAGGTACAGGACCCTCTTGAGAAGGACGGTGTTGTCGGGCTTTTCAACAGAGTCTACTTTCCTGTAACAAAAGCAATCGATGTGTTTTTATCAGATGTATACGAGCCAAGAGAAAATGAGGATTGCTACCATTTTATAGAGTCGAGCAGTATGACAGATGTTGAAATTAAGGAAGGTGGTAAGTTCGTCTACAGCCATCATGCAAAGGACCCGGCATACCTTAAATTATGTAATGCCTTTGACATTGTGCGTATCTATAAATTTGGAGATGACGATGTTAAGAAGTCTTTCAAAAGTATGTGTGATTTTGCCATGAAGATCGATGAGGTGAAAGTCTTTGCAACCAATGAAAAACTTGCAGAAGCAGAAGTGGATTTCACAGATATTGGCGACAACTGGAAAGAAAAACTAAAGTATCAGCCCCGAAGTCAAGTAATCGAAAACAGTGTGTACAACTTAAACCTCATTCTTAATCATGATCCTGATTTTAAAAATTTTTCATTTAATGAGAAATCAAACCGCGTTCAGGTTACTGGACCACTTCCATGGGAGAGGCCGGAAGGTAACGTGTTTTGGAGAGATGCTGACACAGCCCAGCTTAAGTCTATTATGGATATTCGATACCTTCCATTTTCAAGCAGCAACCATGATGTTGTCTTCATCAAGGTTGCTGATGATAGGAGATTTCACCCTATATGGGATTATCTTGATTCCCTACCTGCCTGGGATGGAGTAAAGCGAGTGGAGGATGTTTTCATCAAATATCTACAGGCTGATGACACTGAGTATATTCGCACAGTGACTAGAAAGACATTTACAGATGCTGTTGCACGGATATACGTTCCAGGTGGATTTATTGGAATGTCACAAGCAATTTACCGGAATAACAAAACCTAAAATAGAATATTTCATAGATGATATAATTCCCTTTAGATATAAGTCTAATAAAAACAGTGGTATACTTAGAGTTAATAAAGGTGAAGATTAGTGATTTTTCAGAATATATATTTGATTCAAGCTACAATAGTATTGGTGTATATAAACTAAAAATAGTTATATTTTAGAAATAGTTATGAGGTGTTTGAATGGCGGAAATGGTCTTACTGAAATACAAGAAGGGTTCTAAAGTAGTGAATACTGTATGTCCAAAATGTGGAAGGATTTCTAAACGGATGCTTTCTGAAGAGTATTCCGGAAGAGTAGAAAATAGACTAGCAAGAGCGCATACTTGTCCAGTTTGCGCTACTATTTATTATACTTGCAGTTCTATTAATAAGAGTAAATGGTCATCAGCATTTACAGGTTATCAGAAGAACAATACCCAATATAATTCTAAGGTAAAACAAGAGTATATTATTCAAGGGAATACGGGTGATAACTTAGTTACAACAAATTCAGGGGATGAACTAATTGTAGCCAACAATACAATAAATACAATAGAATCAGATGAAACTAAAAGGGAACAGACATTAACATCAAAGGAAATTGATTTGAATGCTGGAAAACAAGAAGTGAATGATAAAGAAGTTATTAGAGAAATGATTTCTTTGTCACCTAAAAGAATAGAAAATCAATCAATTCAATTCGGATCGGCTAAGGAAGTTGAAGGGTTAGACAGAAAAGTTGAACGCTGGAAAAAGGAGCTTCTAGACACAAGTAAACGAAATAAAATGATCAATTATCGAGAAACTAAGCGTGTTACTTTGAAAATTCTAGAGCCTAGCGCAGAAGAGCTTTTCAATGAACTTAACAACGATAAAACACTTACTTTTCAGAGACCAGTAAACAAAGACTCAGATGTTCGTACCTATTCGATTCTTTCGCTCCTTGAAACCTTCAATTACTCACTACCAGTACAACGTGGGGACATAAAAGCTGATGGAACAACACTTGAGAGAGAAAAGACGCTCAAGAATCTCCGCTCTAAAGCAAAGCTTGCTCAAGAAGAACAGGGTACAAATATTATGTATTTATCATTTGGATTTATATATTGGAAAGAAAGAAACGTTGCATCAGCACAGTGGTTAAAATCGCCATTGCTTTTGATGCCAGTTTCTCTTGGAATAAAATCCATTAATGCACCCTATACCCTTACAAAGTATGATGATGAAATTGAGGTGAATCCTACTTTAGCATACTTATTTACTGAAGAGTATGGAATCAATTTGCCGACTTTTGAATATAGAAATAGCAATTCTTTTGAATCTTACATGAGGGATATTGAAGAGATTGTTGATAGAAAAGGATGGAAACTCACTCGCGAAGTAAGTCTTGGTTTATTATCATTCTTAAAAATTAGCATGTATCACGATATTAACAACAATCGTGAAAAGATAGTAAATAGCCCTGTATTACGAGCGATTTGTGGAGAACCAACAGCAATAGAACAGTTACCCGTAGATGAATACATAGGTTTTGACCAAGACAATCCTGTGGAATGCCACGAAGTTGTAGACTCTGATTCAAGTCAAGCGGAAGCGATTCGCCTTTCTAAAACAGGAGTTAGCTTTGTTATGCAAGGACCTCCTGGAACCGGAAAGAGCCAGACTATTACTAATATTATCAGTGAAGCATTAGCCGACGGAAAAAAAGTGCTGTTTGTATCAGAAAAATCAGCTGCTTTAAATGTTGTTCTAAAACGATTAAAAGAGGTCAAATTAGACGACTTCTGTCTATCTCTGCATAATTATAAAGCGAATAAAAAAGAAATAATTGACAATATAGGCGCAAACCTTGATTTAAGTCATGAATATAATGATCGAAATATTATGAATGACTTGGTAGATCTATTTCAAGATAGACAGTATTTAAATCAGTATGTAAATCAATTACATAAGCCTATTGCTCCGCTGGGAGAAAGTATTTACATGGTATATGGAAAATTGCTTAAACTCGAAAAAGCTTCTACACTTGAATTTAAGATTAAAGAGACAACACAAATGTCTAGAGTTGAATATGCTTCTGTTCTTTATGCAGTAACAGCATTTGAGAAAGCACTTCATAACTTAGATGGTGCATTAACTGATAATCCATGGTATAAAACTACAATTAAATCATCTAGCCAAGCTTTTAAGAAGAAGATGTTAAAGGAAACTGGGACAATTCCGGATAAGATAGCAGCATTGGAACTTGCGATCACGACTTTTAACAAACTTCATCATACTAATATTAGATTAGATTTGAAATCTTCCCAAGAAGGTATAAACGAAATTAAGGAGTTGCTCAATCTACCATTGTTTCCATATTGGTGGATAGATTTGGATAAACAGGAGGCTATTTTATTAACTGCAAAGGAAGAGAAGGCAGAGCAAGAAGTCTATTTTAACAGTCTCAAAGAATGTCACTGTTTTTTTGATGATTCTGTCCTAAATGCAGATTTAGATTCGTGGAAGAATGAGATGGAAGTAGTACTTTCTCAGTTAAATAAAGCAGGATTTTCAAATGATAATTATTTTGAAATGAATAGTAGTTCATTGAATATTAACTTAGAACTAAAAGAAGTGATTTCTTCGCTTTGTGAAATTTCGGAAGCATATAGCTATGTAAGTAAGGTTTTTGGCTTGAGAAAAAATGACTCCATAAAACAAATAAGAGTTATGGCTAGGTTGTTTTCTTTACTTAATGAAATTCCACAAGTTATTGATCAAAAGTGGTTTGTAAAGAAAAACAATGAAATGGCTAGAAAACAGTTAGTGGAGTCTATTAAGCATTCAGAAAATCTGAATATGTATGTATCGTCTGTCAGAGAATATTGGAATGATAATGTTTTTGGAATTAATGCTAAAGAATTAAAATGGAATTTTAGAAATGAATATAAATGGATTTATGATGAGTCAATAAGAGATATGGAAGAGTGTGTAAATGAGGTAATAAAATCTTACAAAGATACTCTTAAGATATTTAATACAATCATTGATTCTTATCAAATGGCAAATGAGATGTTTGAACTTAATTTAAGTACTAATTTTCGAAATATACAGCTAGCATCTAATCTTCTTAGAATTGTCAAGGATGCCCCATATATGGAAGCACCTTGGTTCGATGCGCGTAATAATGATGAAATTCAGTCACTTATTGAAGAGGCATCAATACATGAAATCAGGATTCGTGATTTGACCGCTAAGGTTCTAGAGGATTGGGAAGCCAATACGTTAAGTATTGATGCGGAAGAAATGTTAGGTCGATTCAAAACAGAATATGAGGGGATTTTTTATAAGTATCGTTCTAATTATAGAAGTGATATCAAAACAATGAAACTGCTTTCTAAGCATATTGGAAGAAGAATTGAAAATACTCATGTTGTTGAACTGCTTCAATCTTTAAAAGAGATTAAGAATGAAAAACAGTGGTACGAAGATAATAAGGATGTCCTTCAAAGAACTTTCGGTAATCAGTTTGATGGTGAGAATACAAATTGGGAGAATATTCGAAAGGGTGTTAAATATGCAGCAGAAATTGCATGCCTATTCCCCTATGCAAATATTCCAGACAGTGTCATAAATACTATCCAAAATTCTTTTGGTAATATTCCAGACTTCGTTAAGATTCGGGAACTTGCTGACTTGCTTCGCTCCGATAGGCTTGAGCATTGCTATGAAAGTATGAGTAAGATGAAGCTAATATCTAATTTTTCAGATGATACACTTCTGGATCAGTTAATCTTCAAACATATTGAAAAGTTCATAATTGATTGTGAAGAGCAAAAGAACAATATTATTATGCTCAACTCGGCTGTTATTGGTGGACGAAGAATTTGCTATAAAGATATTTCAACACTTCTTATAAATATCTCAGCTATTAATATTGAGAAGGGGTGGTTCAGTTCAATGCAAGACATTCATTGTGAACTCTTTGGTGGCAAAAGTTACAATGAATTTAGTGATTGGGAATCAATAAGAATCGGACTGGAATTTACACAAGAGTTGGTCGATCTTTTCAATAATTCTGTTCCTCAAAAAATAGCTGCTTACATCTGTAATGGAAATGATACAGAAGTGCTTTTTAGTAATGTGAGTATACTGACTGAAAGTAGTATATCGGAAGTTTGTATGAAACTTATTGAACTAGCTAATCACATTTACAGTGAGACTGTTTCTATAAGTGAAGGTATTATTCCATTACTTCAAGCATATGAGTCCGCAACGAGTACATTTATACCTATTGCTTTAGAATTTACCTCTTATTTAAAAGCAGATACTACAATACAAAATTTAGTTGAGAATATTGAAAGTGCAATTGCTGTACGCAACTGCAGAGATAAGATTTTAATGAAATCAACATATTTATCTAGTCAATTTGGAAATAAATATATTGGAATTACAACAGATTGGGATTTGATAATCAAAGATATTTATACAATCAAAGACTATTTTTCAAAATTCGAAAAAAACCTATCCATATCATTGATTGAGAATATTTGTAATGACGATGAGAAAAGAGAAAAAGTAAAATCAGACATTAAAATGATAAATAATTTACATAATGATGTCATAGAGCCATTAATTACTTTTGAGGGTTATTTCAGTGCAGATATCGAGCTTCAAACTCTTGGGTTCACAAATTTAATAGAGCGATATAACTCGTGCTTAAATGGGTTTGCTGAACTTAGTAAGTGGTTGGATTTTTCTGAGGCAATGCAAGATTGCAACAATATGGGACTTTCAAGCTTTACTGAAGCTATTGTGGCAAAGAATAATTCTATTGTTGATATTAAAAATACTTTTGAAAAAGGTTTTTATTCCCAGTGGGTAGAGCTTGCAGTAGCAGATATTCCAGCTGTGAATATATTTAGAAAGAGAGTACACGAGAATCGACTTGATAAGTTTGTTTCTTCAGACGTAAAGCAGTTTGAACTAGCACAAAAGAGAATAAGAGGAAAAATTATCTCGGCATTTCCAAAGAAAAACCAGATTTCAAAATTCGATTTGGAAATTCGGACTTTGCGCCATGAGATGGGAAAGAAACGTAAAGTAATGCCTCTTCGTAAATTATTTCATGCTATTCCCAATGTACTTCTAACTTTAAAGCCTTGTCTAATGATGTCTCCGCTATCCGTAGCATACTTTCTAAATGCGAATCTTTATAAATTTGACATGGTCATATTTGATGAAGCATCTCAAATCTTTCCTCAGGACGCAATAGGGACTATCTTTCGAGCAAAACAGGTTGTAATTGCAGGTGATTTAAAACAGCTTCCTCCAACAAATTTCTTTGCAACAAGTACAGGAAATAATAACGATGTATTTGATGATGATAGTTATGATGATGAAGTATTTGATTCAATCCTTGAAGAAACAGCTAATGTTTTACCGACAAGAACTCTACTTTGGCACTACAGAAGTAAACATGAACACTTGATTGCATTTTCAAATCAGGAAATCTATCGAAATGAGTTAGTCACATTTCCAAGTAGTAGTGAGAAAGATCCAGATACTGGCGTAGAGTTCGTCCATGTACCTGAAGGGTACTACGAAGGAAGCGGAAAAAACTGTAATATACTTGAAGCACGTCGCATAGTTCAGTTGGTCAAGGATCATTTTGATAAATATCCTAAAAGATCACTTGGAATTATCGCATTCAGTGAAAAACAACAACAGGCTATATCACTAGAAATACAACGCTTCCGTGAAAAAAATCCCAGGTATGAAGAATTCTTCGCGGAAGGAAAAGATGATGAGTTCTTTGTAAAGAACTTAGAAAATGTGCAGGGAGATGAAAGAGATACAATTTTCTTTAGTGTTGGGTATGCGAAGACTAAAGAGCAAAAAGCAACACATAAACCAATGGCTATGCGTTTTGGACCTCTTGGAGTCCAAGGTGGTGAACGGCGACTTAACGTTGCAATTACACGAGCAAAACTTAATATCAAACTTGTTAGTTCTATAGTTCCTTCCGATATCGATCTTGGTAGGACAGAGTCTGAAGGAATAAGGATGCTGCGATCATATATTGAATTTGCAATGAATGGGGAAGCAACACTTGCATCTACTCATGTGAATGTAAGAGATGATGACTTCATTGATTCGATTGCAAATCTATTGAAAGAGCAGGGGTATAAAATCAGAAAATATGTAGGATGTTCAGGATATAAAATCGACATTGCTATTGAGCATCCTTCATATGAAGCGCATTTTGTAGCTGGAATTGAGTGTGATGGATTTTCATATGCATCTGCAAGAACTGCTCGTGACCGTGATAGGCTTAGAAAATCCGTACTTACCGATATGGGATGGAAGCTCTACCGTGTATGGTCTACTGAATGGTACAAGAATCCTGAAATTGAGAGCAGTAAGCTGATCGACTTTGTTGAAAAATCAATTTGTGATAGCACGTTACGCTTAGAAGCATTAGCAAGAAAGAAACAAATTGAAGAAGCGAATAGAATTGTGGTGCAAGAAAGAGAAATGGCTGAACGTGAACGTGTGGAGCGGTTAGATTATGAAGATGAGATACGAAAGATTGCAGTAGAAGAACAAAAGCAGAGAGAAAAACAAAATGCAGTCAAAGAAAAAGTTCAACAACGAGTCGATAAAAAAAGTGCTCTAGAGAAATCTGATCGTAAGTACCAGGCTGAGACAGAAAAACACAAAAATGATAAGGAACAATTTGATAGATTTTTACGAATGGATAGAACATGGATTAAGATAGGAGTTCATATTAATAGTAAATCATTTGGACTTGGTACCATTTCTCAGATTGATGGTAATTATATCGATATTCAATTTGAAAAAGAGAATAAACGATTCTCTTACCCAGATGCATTTATTAGTGGATATCTATTCAGAGAAAACCAAGACTAGTCTCGTACTAATGTAGTTAAATAGAGAACGAGGAGATAAAACAATGACAAATGAAACGATGATAAATCCTTCTCTTCAACTAATGAATCAGACTGTAATAAATAGTGAGATAATTCAGGAATACAATAGACAGAACAATATAGAAGATGATGAGATTTTCTTAAGAGATGGCCAAGTTATTTGCGATAAATACACGATTGAGCGAAGGCTTGAAGTTTCATCAGGTGAAGCAAACCTATATTTATGTAAACATCAAAACAATCTTTTTGTTGCTAAAGTGTACAATCGAAAGTTTGCTATAAAGCAAGAAGTAATAGATGCGCTCTTAAAGATTGATTCACCATTTGTTGCTAAACTTTATGAAACAGGATCTTATAAAGGATATCCAGTGGAGATTCTCCCATATTTTAAGAATGGAAGCCTTCAGGGGAAGATATTTACTGAAGAAGTGCTGTTAAGAACTATAATACCCAATATTAATGAAGGTCTTAGAGCAATCCATGGAGTTAAAATAATCCATAAAGATCTTAAACCGTCCAATATTATGTTGAGTGATGATGGAGAAACTGTATCAATTATAGATTTTGGAATTAGCTCAGCAGTAAAAGACAATAATACGATTCTTATAACTAAGACGGGAATGACTCCGGAATACTCTGCCCCAGAAACCTTTAAGAACATTTTTTATGAAGGCTCTGATTACTACTCATTTGGGGTAACGCTTTTTGAACTATTCTGTGGATATACTCCATACGCAAATATGCAGTCAGACGAAATTGAACAGTATGTTTCTGTGCAGAGAATTCCGTTTCCTGAAAATTTTCCAATTAATTTACAGAATTTTATCTCAGCGCTTACGTACTCTGATATTACAAATCGAAACAATAAAAGTAATCCTAACAGAAGATGGACATATGAGGAAACTAAGCGATGGCTTAAAGGTGATAATCTTATAATTCCAGGTGAGGGAATTGGAAACTCAGGAAAAGGTACTATGCCCGCTTATCATTTTTTAGAAGAATCTTATACTGATATAAATGAGTTAGTTGCAGCTTTTGCAAAAAACTGGGAAGATGGTAAAAAGCAGCTATTCAGAGGGTATATTAAAACTTACTTTGATAAAGTCAATAAAGACATTGCACTTAAGTGTCAGGCAGCTGAAGACGAGGCAAGTTGTGAAAATGGTAAGGATGATATCATTTTTTGGCGTCTACTCTATCAAATTAGTCCAAAACTTAAAGGTTTCTATTGGAAGGGAAAAACTTATGAAAGTCTTCCAGCATTTGGGAGAGAAGTACTGAGTAAACTTTGGTCAAATGATGATAATGATTTTTCTTATTACTCCAGTATTCTTTCAAATAAATTACTAACGCAGTATGTACACTTAGCACCAATAAAAAATGAAAAGGTAAGAAAAGCAGCTGCAGCAATAGAGGATTCTTATCAACTTGAAGTAAATAACAATACGGATATGTTGCGTACATACTACCTGATGGCGTACGCACTTTCTGGACAGAAGTTGTTTTTACTTAACGGAGAACAACTTAGAACTGTAGGTGAGTTAGCAGAATACATGCGTAATGTTCTTAGCGAGTCTTATGAACGATTTGAATCACTGTGTCATAGGCTGGTAGACTACGATGGAAATCTTGATTTTCAACTTGAAACGTGGTTGATTGCTTTAGGAAAACAAGATGAACTGGATCGATGGCGTGATTCAATTAATAACTAAGAGGTGAGAAATGAGCGGACCTAAAATATCGATATATACGTTGTCTAAAAGGGCTAGGAATATTATGATTGGCCAAATGCGTTATGAGCAGCAGTCGATCCTGTGTGTAAAAGAAATAAAATCAATAGCAAGCGAATGTGTTTATTATAGTGGTGAGTTAGGCAAGAAGTTGGGAAATTTGAAGCTTTTGCAAGATCGCACTGGCGAAGGAAGTAAGCAGATTGAAGAATTAGATTTCATGCTAAAAAAACTAATTTCAGAACCGAAAGAGATGCTCGAAACCTTAGGCGATAAGCTAACTTCTTTATCTCAAAACTACGAGATTTCTGAAGTAGCTTATGAGCTGAAAAAGAAAGAGTTGGAGAGGCTAAAAAAATTAAGAGTAAGATTTAAGGCATTAAAAGATGAGGCTGTTATGGCTTCGGATTTGATGCGGAAATCGACTAAAGATTACACTGATAAGATTCAACGTAGTATTTCTAAAGATGTGAGTAGTGTTTTTTCTTTTGAACCTGAGGAGGATATAATCGAGATAACTTTCGATAATCAAAAAAATGAAGTTCTGAAATATTTAAAGGATTATTTAAACGACACGGAACTTTCCAACTTGTTGATAAGTGAGGTAAACCAAGCTATTAATAACATTAACAGAATACAATCAATTGACTATCTAAGAACCTTCGGTTCAATTACTGTAAGGCCACTCTTCAAGAAAATAGAAATACATAAGGTTGATATGAAACAGAAGCATGAGGATTATAATTACAAGATTTCTAGATACCAGTTGTTGTGCAATAAAGCTCATGTGGATATAAAAAATTATGCAATGGGAGACGAAGAAGAGATTGATGAAGAAATTGATGCGTTAGAAAAAATCATTATCAAGCAGGAAGAGCAAACATTTATTAGGGATTCTGTAGATCAAGTTATGATTGATATGGGCTACGACGTAATTGGATATCGAGAAGTAGAAAAGAAAAGCGGAAAGCAATTTAGAAACGAGATATATTCATTTAATGAAGGTACAGCGGTTAATGTTACAATTTCATCAGATGGTCAGATTGCTATGGAGGTTGCTGGAATAGCTAATGAAGATAGAGTTCCTGATAAAAATGAAACAGAGCGCTTGATAAAAGAGATGGGAAAGTTTTGTGAAGACTTTTCTGAGTTTGAACGTCGTCTCGAAGAAAAAGGTATAATTTTGAATAAACGTATTGCATTAACGCCACCCTCTGCCGAATATTCCACCATTATAAATATAAATGATTATAGCATTTATAATGATTTAGAAATAAAAGAGATTTCAGTACCTGCTAATAAGAAATCTCTAGTGAGAAAGAAGGAAAAAAGGAGGGATGGTTGATGGAGCTAAAGAAGTACAAATCATGCCCCTCATGTGGTGAGCACAATCCACCTAGTCTTTTAGAATGTCGTAACTGTGAAGTAGACCTAACTGCAGTTAGAGTCGTTGATAGCACCTGGGAGAAAATCATAGCAGAAAAAGAGGTAAAGGAAATTATACAGGAAGAAATTGTTCTTGTTCGGCATTGTGAATGTGGTGCTGATAATCAACCACAAGCAAGAAAATGTGAAGTCTGTGGTGAAGATATATCCGATATCCTTCCAACTAAAACCCAAAATGAGATTGATAGAGGCCTCTATTACACCCTTACCGCGTTAGATGATTTTTACAAGGTTACATTTGATGGTTTAGTTACTGTTATAGGTCGTGAGGCTGCCATGAAAGAGTATTTAACAAGCAAGCTATATGTAAGCAGACTACATGCGAAGCTAACAAGAATTACTGATAGGGTCTATATTGAAAATCTTAGTAGAACCAACATGACATTCATAAATGATGTGCCAATTACTGGAGATGCTCAAGTAGAACTAAATGATGGTGATGTAATTGGATTTGGGGGAAATAAAATGGGGGATCAAAGACAATCAAATGCTGCGTATTTTGTCTTTATACAAAAAAAATGAATGTTGCAAGAATCTTGTATCCAGTAAAAGTACTTGGCCCAGGAAAGAGGATTGGTATTTGGTTATGCGGTTGTGATAGAGAATGTTTTGGTTGTAGCAATCCAGAATTATGGGAACCAAAGCCAGAATATGAACTATCAGTTCATGAAATTACAAAATTAATTTTATTAGTATCTGAAGAACATCCCATAGATGGGTTTGTAATTTCAGGAGGAGAGCCATTTAATCAAGTAAAGGAATTAAGTGAACTGATACAGAATTTAAGAGTGGTGAGCAAAGATATTATTGTTTACACGGGATATACTAAAGATGAACTGGTAAAGAGTGTTCCGGATTCTAAAAGTGTTATTGAAGGAATATCAGTATTAATTGATGGTGAGTATATTCAGGAACTAAATGATAACTCTGTTATGAGGGGCTCTAGGAATCAAAAAATTCATGTGATTGATGATTCATTTTCAAAGGTATATGAGAACTATCTGATTAGTAATCATAACCAAATACAAAACTTCACTACAACAAACGGTATCATTTCCGTAGGGATTCATAAACCGGGGTTCAATATAACGCCATTAAATAAAGGAGAATATAATGATTGATTATGTAGCCAAATGGCACAAAGAACTAGGTATATTCAGTAAAATCAAACCGGTTATTATCGTTGAAGGGAATGTATTAGATGTATACCAGTATCCTGTAGAAGGCAGTATTTCAAAAGGGAGTATCCTAAGATTACCTGAGTATATGCATTATTATCTTACTGATTTGGGATATAAAACAATAGCCTTCTTCGACAGCATGCAAGGCTTTTATAACTCTTGTGAAAAGGATCATATAAACAAGTTTGCGGATCTTACAGGTTCAACTCAAGATGGAGAATTTATTAGAAGCGAGTTTAAAGGGAAATCTAACTCTGCTACCGCAATAGTACGTGCTGCTGTAAGACAAAATAAAGAACCTGTTGCAGTTGTTATGAATCTTGCTTCTAGGTACATTACTTCTCCTGAAAATATTGATCAGCAAGAAGTAGACAGTTTTACAAATCTTCTCGTTGCATCTATGGAAGGTAAGGACGTTCGTGTTGATAATGGCTCATTAAAAAATCTTATTATTATGATTGTCAATAAGGTGAACGATATCCCTGCCTGGTTTTATCTAGATAATCCTAATGTTAAAACAATTAAGATTACAACACCATCAAAGGAAGAACGTGAGAACTTACTTAAAGGGGAGAATTTTTCAAGTTTCTTTGCTTCAGATGTGTATAGTCAAGACTTCCAATATTATGAAAATAATACTGAAGAACTTGAGAAAGTTCAAGATAAGTTTATTGGTCTAACAGAAGGATTCAGTTTTACCGAAATTAATGGACTTCGCCGTCTTTGTAAGAATGAAAAAACAAGGATACATCAAATGTCTTCTGTAATTGATCTCTATCGGTACGGGATTAAAGAAAATCCATGGGATTGTTTGAATGTCACTGAACTAAGAACAGCTGAAACTGATTTCCGAAAGAGAGTAAAAGGACAGGACTTTGCTATTGCTAAAACATTAGATGTTGTAAAGCGTGCGGTAACGGGGATGGCTGGTTTGCAAAGCTCATCTCATTCAAAACCTAAAGGCATTTTATTCTTTGCGGGACCCACTGGAACTGGTAAAACCGAGACAGCTAAAACTCTTGCTGAAAAATTGTTTGGTGATGAAAGGCGTTGTATTCGCTTTGATATGAGTGAGTATAGCCAAAGTCATAGCGATCAGAAGTTACTTGGGGCTCCTCCTGGATATATTGGTTACGAAGCAGGAGGTCAACTCACTAACGCAGTAAAAGATAATCCTTTTGCGATATTACTGTTTGATGAAATCGAAAAGGCGCATCCATCGATATTTGATAAATTTCTTCAAATTCTTGAAGATGGGCGCATGACGGATGGTCAAGGGAACACAGTTTATTTCTCAGAATGCATTATTATCTTCACGAGTAATCTTGGAATATATACCCTTAACACTACTGGTGTGAGGGAAGCTAATGTCACACCTGATATGGAATATGCTGTAGTTCAAAAGAGGGTTCGTCAGGCAATTGAAGACTATTTTAAACTTGAGTTAGGACGCCCCGAAATCCTAAATAGGATTGGTGAAAATATTATTGTCTTTGATTTTATAAGGACAGAAGTTGCAGAAGCAATTTTAAGATCTCAGATTGAGAAGATAACAAAGAATCTTAGTACTCAAAAGCATATTAATTTAGTTATTTCTGAAAAGGTTATCACTATACTTCTAAAAAAATCTATTGCTAATCTTGCAAATGGAGGAAGAGGTATCGGCAATATAGTAGAAAGTCTCTTGATTAATCCGTTATCTAGGTATTTGTTCGATGAGAACATTCAAGGGAATAGCACAATAAGTATAGAAGATATAGACGCTGAAAACATGCCTTACTCTTTAACTTGTATAACAGAGGTGACAGTATGATTCATGTCCTCACCCGTACCGGGAAGTATAAAGACATCAGTGAAGATGCTGTATTGATGGCAAAAGAAGTACTAGTTGATACAGTAGGTGTTTTTGAAATGTCTACCCCTGGATTTATTTGCTTGTCAGATGGCGTAGGTGGAAATAAAGCGGGTAACGTAGCATCTGAATATATACTAAGAGAATTAGCTTCATATAGTCCGAAGGATATACATGAGTTGAGAAATCACTTAATTGATATTAATGAACGACTAATTATGAAGAGTATGACAAATTCGAACTTACACAATATGGCTACAACAATTACAGGCTTTTATTTTACTCAAAGAGAAGTCTATCTAATTCATATTGGGAATACAAGAGCTTATCTGATGCAAGGAAAATATTTGAAGCAGATAACTTCGGATCATACTACCTTTAATTATTTGAGAAGTATTGGTCAATTTGAGGAAGCCGAAAGATGTAACAGAAGTGAGATAACTAATTGTTTTGGTGGTGGTAATAGCAAGTTGGGGTCAAAACTTGTAGTTTCTAATTTGCAACCCTTCAAGAGGGCCTTACTAACTTCAGATGGAGCTCATGAATACTTAAGCATCGATGTTTTAGAAGATATTTTATCGATGAATATTTCTGATAGAGAAAAATGTGAAAAAATATATGATATGGCTGTTCAAGCTGGTTCTGAAGATGATATATCAGTTGTTCTGATAAATAACCAGAAAATAAATGTTCAGAATCGAGTTTGATCAAACACATCATGTACAATATGTCATCAATTACATACTTCACATATCTGTAATTGACTGAATAATTAGAAAAATGTCAAATCAACACAAAGACTAAACGTTTATGGAGTGAAGCTTATTATTAGCATATAGAGTAAATCACACATATGGTCTTTTCAGCATGAAGGCGAGTAGTTTAGATGTATTTAGTTCGAAGGGGGGGAAGTAGAATATTGAAGTACATTATACATGATACAAAGTACCAATTCAAAACAGCATTCAATACCAAATCCGGAGCCTATGTTCGAACAGGTATTTTGGATGAAAAAGGGAAAGATACTGGAGAAGATCCCTTTATGGCTTCCTATCCTCATCTCATCGATGTTGGTATCATGGGGTATTGCGTTCATGGAAAGACAGGACTATGTGTAAAGGCAGGCATAGAGTGTTATCAAAACGGACTTTTTGTGGAGAAAGCCAATATGTCTGTGGATAATTTTAGAAAAATTGCTGAGCAAAGCCGAGGACGATGCAATCAGCTGGCATTAGGCGGCAGAGGGGATCCAGATCAGCATGAGGCTTTTGAAGAGATTCTTAGAATTTCTATTGAGAATCGTATTGTACCAAACTATACCACCTCTGGATATGGTATGAATGAAAGAGTTGCGAAGCTTTCAAAGAAATACTGCGGTGCTGTTGCTGTAAGCTGGTACCGCAGTCCTTATACCATAAAAGCCATTGATACATTATTAGAAGCTGGGGTAAAGACCAATGTCCACTATGTACTAGGAAAGCATACGATAGAGGAAGCTGTCGTAAGACTGAAGAATAATGATTTCCTAAAAGGAATCAACGCTGTAATATTTCTTCTTCATAAACCGGCGGGGCAAGGGACCGGAGAAAACATGCTGGATGATCACGATCCTAGACTTGATGAGTTTTTTAAGCTCATCGAGTCTCCTCATCCTTTCAAAGTGGGGATGGACAGCTGCACAGTGCCTGGAGCGATTCAGAGATGCAAAAGAATTGTTCCAGAATCACTGGACACCTGTGAAGGAGGACGCTTCGGCTGCTATATCAGTGCAGAGATGAACATGGTGCCCTGCAGTTTTGATGTTGGGGGAAGCTATAGTGTTGACCTAAGAGAAATGACTATTGAAGAAGCTTGGAACAGTAGTGCTTTTGATAAGTTCAGAAGAACTTTAAAGAGTTCCTGTAAGCTTTGCTTAAAGAAATCCTTATGTCTCGGAGGGTGTCCACTGATGCCAGAGATTGTGCTCTGTAATGATCAAATGAGAAGCATCGAGGGGGTTTAGAAATGAAATACCGAACAGATTTTGTGACAAACTCATCCAGTGCCAGTTATATTGTGGAGATTGACTGTATTCCAATAGAAGGAGATACTCAAACCGTCCAGTTCCTGGTTCATCCAGAAGAAGCATCTGGAATAGAGCTGCATATACCTAGTGATGAAGAAGGGTTTTATTATGGCGACAATGAAAAAAAGAGAATCTCCCAGATTAAGGACATAGAGGAACTGATGGGCATTCTTTATGAGAGGCTTTATGTGGATGAGTTTTATCATCCAGATGAGGATGAGTTCTTTGAAGACGACATTGCCTTCAAGCAGGAGGATTTGGACGAATATTTTAATGCTTGTAAGGAAGTACTGGTGAGTGAGTATTCAACATTAAACAACCTTAAAAGTGTTGCTGTCAAAAACATCAAGTATGGCAATGGGGATTCTGCGTCATGGATTCCTTTTGAGGACAATCCAGTTCTTGAAGATTACTATCAGAGGTATCATGCAGTAGATGCCAGTGGAAAAGAGACCGTGTTTTTGGAGCTAAGAAACTACATTGACTCTGAACCGGTCATAGTTTGGAAAGATCATGAGGGGGAGATGGATGGGCCGCGGAAAATCATGTGGAATGATGATGAAAAGGCACTGGATGGTTTTCTGAATAAATTTTTTCATGAAAGAGAACCAAATAGGATGTACTGGATGGCGTATCCAACAACTCGGTACGAACTGGATGTGGGAACAGGAGTGGTTGTTGAATCCGAGATTTTAACGCTTTTTTAGCGATGATACTTGAGTATTGATGACTTACGTATTCTGAAGAAGTTGTTCGGAACAGTTCACAATATTAAGTGAAGAAGGAGATAAAGTATGTCGTAATATAGATGTAACTCCGAAATTATAAAGGTGAAGAATGAGAATTTGAACACAAGAGCTTTTTTTGAATCTGTACAAAGATACATTGTGGATTTAACGAATGGAGTTAGGTCGAAAGTCTAGGAAACTTTTTATTGATGTATATCTAGACGAGTTGCACATTGTGATCAATAAAGAGAAGAGTGCGTGCAAACTCAAATGCGTTATAGAGACATTGATTCAATATTCATAAGGTAAAGGGGAAAAGTAAGTAGAATGCAAAAATTGTTTATTGGGAAATTCACTGTTAAAGATCAGTATGAAAACAATTATTATAAGATCGATGATGAGAAGGATAAAGGGGTATTCAGTAGTTTAAGTGAGGGGGATTATGTACTCCCAAGTCACGGCACTTATGTGGGGAAACTGCTTAAATTTAAGGGGTTTGAAGAAAAGCAAGAATCTATTCATGCCACCTTTGATGTGGTAAAAACATATCCCAAGGATCTTACCTACGCTGGCAATATCACCAACTGCAAATACTTTGTTCCCGATATGAATTTATGGAACAAAACAGTAAAATCCACAAAAGGATTGGGCTTTTTTGAAATCAGCCTTGAAAAAAACTGTCCTGAGATACCCGAGATTGATTTTGAAAAATCTCAGAGAAAGTTCATTGTAGTTCTAGAAGAAGCATTGACTTCAGTAACATTTGTGAAGCCGCAGGATATCTGTATTGTAATCAGCAGCCTTAAAGAGGGCAGAGTTAAGGATATTCTTGAGTTCAACGGAAAATCCTTTGAAAGGCATGAAGCAACATGGACTCTTTATCAAGATAAAATCGAACATGGAAAATCGGAATACACACTCCATGAGCTTCTGGATTATGCAAAACCATCGAAAGACAATTCACCTAAAAAGTATAAATACATCCTCAGCCTTATAGGTGCTCTTGAATCAGAAAAGTATTTTATTGCTGATAATGCGGTAGCTCTCAACGATAATGTCATTGTGGGCAGAAAAAAGACCTATGCAAAACCAAAAATTGGAATAAAGACGCCACCTAATCTGATTGATCCTGATGATCCAAATGACCTTTCAGAATATGAGGTTTACGCAAAGCTTTTAGAACTTAATCCAAACATCATACTTTATGGACCACCTGGTACTGGCAAGACCTATGGGGCTATGAAGATTATTGAAGCGTTTGAAGAGAAGTTAGGATACAAGTCGTCGTTTCATCAGGTGAAAGATGAAGGTAGACTAAGGTTTATTACTTTCCATCAAGCCTTTTCTTATGAAGAGTTTGTAGAAGGCCTTCGTCCGGTTACAGATGAGGCAGGAAATATCAGGTACGATATCAAACCAGGAGTACTGAAAAGACTTGCGGAAGATTGCAGAGTAGAAGAGAAGAAGCAAAGTTTCCAGAAAGAAGCTTTAGCTCACACTACAGGAGAGAGTAAAGTATGGAAAGTTTCACTGGGAAGAAAAAATATTGAAGAAGATGTATATGATAGACTGAGGGATTTGAACCAGATTGCCATTGGATCTGCTCCAACTGAGAGTATTGAAGAATGGACCGATGAAGTTATTGATGGTGCAGATCCATCAGGGATGCTCAAAACTCTTCGAAGTAAAATGCAAATAGGAGATCTTGTCTTTATATTCAATTCTCTTAGAACCATTAGACTCATTGGCGTGGTAGTATCCGACTATCTTTATGTGGATGACGGTATTAAATACAGACATCGAAGGAAAGTAGAATGGATCGGTAACTTTGAGAAGAATCCGGTGGATATTTATAATCTCAATCAGGAAAAGCAGATGACATTATCGTCCTTATACGAGCTGAAAATCTCCGCTGCAGATGCACTTAAGCTTATTGAAGATGAGGATGATGTGGAGACACCTGTAAAGCCTTATTATTTGATTATCGATGAGATCAACAGAGGGAATATTGCAAAGATATTTGGTGAGCTCATCACTTTGATCGAGAAAGACAAACGGGAAGTGCTTTCATGTCATTTACCCTACTCATCACAAGAGTTTACACTACCAAAGAATCTCTATATTATCGGGACAATGAATACAAGTGATAGATCTATTGCTCTTCTTGACACAGCACTCAGAAGAAGATTTGCGTTTGTGGAAGTGAACCCAGATCCTAAACTCATAGAAAGTGTGTCACCCACTGTTGGAGGCAATGTCTCACCATCTAAACTTCTTACTGCACTCAACCAGAGAATTGTAGAAAAGATAGACCGCGATCACAGAATCGGACACAGCTATTTTATGGGGGAAGATTTAATTACAAAAGAAGACCTTCACTATGTTTGGTATTACAAGATCATGCCTCTCCTAATGGAGTATTTTTACAATAATATTTCTCAAGTGGAGGATATTGTAGGAAGCAAGTTTATCAATAAAAAGACAGATGAAATAGCCCTTCTAGGCCTTGCCCCTAATAACATTGGCGTTTCAGAGTTTGAGAGTGCTCTTATGGATATTTATGGGAAGGAATTCCAAGGATGAAAAACTCAGTAATAACGATATTTGAGGACCGTGCAACGAAAGTATCATTGAGTCAGGAACAGATTCATGATCTTGATCAAATGCGCTCTATCATTGGAAAGCGCAATCTTAGATTGGATATGGATGGTTCCTTACAGATTATGCACTACGTAGGGTTTATCTCTAAAGGGAATACATGTGTACAGGTATTGCCTAAAATCTATGAGAAAAGCGGGATTTCAAACGATGAAGAGATAAAAGAATCCATGGCTGTTCTATATAAAATGATCAGGTATTCATCATTTAATAAGGTACTGCAGCTGCCAGAAAAGATTGATTCCAAGTTATTGGAACAGGATCTTTTAGAGATATTCATTGTGATTTTTGCTGATAAAGTTTTCCAGACATATTCTTCAAGAATGCACAGAGAATATATAGAGATTGATGAGAACTCCTCATTTATAAGAGGAAAAATAAAAGTACCCGAGACGATTAGAGAGAATCTCATTAGAAAAGACAAACATTTCATCAGCTATCAGAGTTTTGAACAGGACAATGTCATTAATAATGTAGTAAAAACAGTAATACTGAGATTGCTGGGCGTTTCAAAGAGCAAGGCAACAAGAGTGAAACTAAAGAAAGCCCTGCTATATCTTGAAGATGCAAGAAAGATTGATTTGTCCTTAAATCTTCTGAACTCTGTAAGATTTACCAGGCTAAACAAAGACTTTAAAACGGTTTACGAAATGGCAAGGATGTTCTTTCTGAACCTTCAACCACAGAATTATGAAGGTGAGGAGTCTGTATTCTCCTTTTTGGTACCTGTTAACGAGCTGTTTGAACAATATCTTTACAGACTCTTTCAAGAAAATGGTAAATATCAGGTGCGGTATCAGAATAAACATCGATTTGCATATTTTGATTCGGGAGATTCTTTGATGATGGTTAGACCGGATATTATACTGGAAAAAGACGGTAAAACAGCTATTGTCGTAGATGCGAAGTATAAAAATCCTGGTTATGAAAATGGAGCGTATAAAAATATAAATAGTTCAGATTTGTATCAGGTTTATGCATATTCAAGAATCTATGGGGTGGATAAAGTTGCACTGATCTATCCGTCCTTTGATGAGGTTCAACCTGTTAAACAGACGATTATGCTTAAAGATGTTCAAGGAGAATATCAGGTGTTTGTCTATTCAGTGGATTTGAAAAGTGATGCTGTGGATGTATCATATAAGATTTCAAGTTTATTCTAGAACTTTTCATAGGAATCAAAAGATGATAATAAGTGAAAATGGTAGCAATGCAATCATGTTATATCCCGGATTATTCAACAAACTAATTAATAACGTGATCTTCCGATTTTAAACTACTTGTTATCGGCTCTATACTGTCCATCAAACAACAAATATTTAGATTTGAGTACCTTTGGACAGTCTTACTCAAAAATTTCCATTTTTATGTTCACTAAATAAGCCCAAAGTTTTTTTGGACTTCGTGAAAGCTATCATTTCAAATTGCTTAGCCCAAGGCTAAGAGGTGGATATTCTCTAACATTTTTAAGATGGCTTCTTTGTATGGCGCACTACTGCAGAGTCTCATCTTTATCTTTTTTGCGTGAGAAATGCTCTTTCCTGCGATCTTGATGAAGAGAGTTCTAAGAGTAGACATTCTGCTTTTCGAGAACTCTTTGGGTAAGACCAGCTGCTTCATAGCATTAACGAGACT
>RCMY010000571.1_pt1 | contig 34557 bp, 16 predicted proteins | sample 2041341 | NCBI WGS metagenome assembly RCMY01 (sample SAMN09708234, study PRJNA481090) | Marine sediment metagenome, whole genome shotgun sequencing project. | reverse complement strand
CGGTATCGTGAATTGCTGCCACAGTCAGTGACTCCTGAATGGGTAAAAGAGAAGGATTTCTCCCAAACAGGGTACTGACGCACGCAAAAGACGCATAAACCTGCAGGAAACGCCGAAAAACGACATTCTGAAAACAGAATTTCAGGAAATTAATGGTAATAAAATCAGACACATGACCTGAATAAGTGTCTGATTTGTCACGAATGGTGGCCGCACCTCATTTCGAGGATCGTTATGCCAAAGTTCAAATGTGGCCCGAAGCCCCTGCTTTCCCAGGCTGCCGAGATCAATCTTTCTCCCGTCACGTTCTACGACCAACGATAGCGAATCCTCTGGGAGGATAGCCTTCGCCCAATGATGCTCTTCGCCCACACTCAATTCCTTCGTTGTCTAGCGTCTTGATGTTTATTCACGTTGATTTCAATTGGCTAACATTTTATCGCTTAATAGTTGTGTAGAGCAATTGTGACCGCTCATAATTTGCCAAGGGGTGCCATTCCTCGTGTTGACTCCAAGTTGTTCTTGAACGCTTATGATTTGGCTGTTTTTGCACAAATAGCAACGCTTCACTCAGACCTTTCCCATTGCAACTTTGATCCTGTGCTCTTCCAAACAATTCATCCACACGTTGCATGTAGGTCGTGAAGTTGGAAGCGAAACTTCAGCCGATCGAATCGATGTCGGCTTCACCTCTTAGCCTTATTCCAAGTCCCAAAGTAGAACGCGACCTGAGCTGTTCGATGACTCGATATACCACCGACAGCATTCGCCGGATGAACTGACGATTATCATGACGAGCTCTGTCACCGATAGTACGGATCGCCGATGCAGTGCTCGCATGGCCTGTCGATCATCAGATGATGGCCGTGGTTGAACTTGCGGATGTGTATGCCACTCACCCAAGTAATGGAGGCTTCTGGTTGATAGCCTGATGACTCTATGCTGGGCATTTTTGCCAGCAGAACGAAACGAGTAACGCGTACGAGTGTCATGGCGCGAGGGATGCGATGCGTGTACAACTGCCACAACATCAGAAGTCACCTGGCCAAATAGTTGCCCGCCAGCCTCCAGCGAACAGGGGTGTCGCTGACGATAGCGAGATAATGTCTCGACTACTTGTCCCGACAACACGATCTTCTGACTCGCGGTTCTAGTGGTTGCGTGCGCTGCCCATGGCGGCCCGTGATGGCGAGAGAACAAACTCTTCACTGGGCCCACACTTCCCGGCTGATCCCGCCCATAGCAGTGCTCTGTCCCAAGATCACACCGCCGAGCGCCCTGATGTCTGATACCGGACGCTGGAAGACGGCTCTCTGCGAAACCGTCACTTTCGATAGGAGAATATCCAGGACTAGCGCGCTTGCCATGTCTACCGTAGAAGCCAGATCGACTACCCCGTGCGGCTGGAACATGTTGCCACAGCCGGCTTCGTTGACTATCGCCTTCGTCTCAGGCGGCCACCGAGTAATCTGAAAGTTTGCATGCCCTGCGGGACTGAGTTGATCGATCAACGCATCTGGCCCCAATAGAGCCACTGCATGCCCCGCCATGGCAAACGGCTCTACCCATGTTGATAGATGTGGTGGTGGAGTGATCAGCGTTGCACGCCATCGCGCGACACTGTGCTCTGTCTCGGATGCGAGACCTGCTGTCACGAGCAAGTCACATTGTGAAATCGTCGCCAACGTCTCCGGGCGCAGCTGCTCCCACCGAGAGGGTATCGCGATGTCTCCAACCCGATGTGGGTACCCGCGCTTGAACGCTGCCTGCATGGCTTGGGTCTTGTTTTGAAATAGCGAAGTTGCATCGAGTGTATGCCTTGATAGATTGGCTGGACTGACCGAGTCAGGATCGACATACACAAACTCGCCAACACCAGCCTGTACCAACTGCCTCGCCATCAGCGATCCAAGGGAGCCGCATCCAATCAACGCGATCCGGGCCTGGCTGAGACGCTCATAGTCCGGATTAGCATCACGCCCGTGGATCCATCGACCATCAATACGAACCACCGAGTACCGTTCGATCGATCTATTGCCAACGGCGTTGCGGAGCACTCTGTTTAGCCCCCGTTTGCGATGGCTAAATTTCTTGGCAAATCGCTCGTTGCCGTCGTGTTCGATTAAACATGAGAACGGAGCGATACCGGTAGATGTGGCAGCACTGAATAGTATCGGCACTCTACGAGACGCAGTTAGATCAGGGGGGACGGCACCGACGTTCTTGATGAGATCCAGCACTTGCGCTCCAGTACGCGGGTACTCCGTAGGAGTCAATGGCGCTGGCAAGTGGACATAGCTTGTCATTGCAAACCGATCTACAGCAACTGGCTTTGTTCCCGAGTTTTCGAGCCACTGTTTCAGTGCCTCCTCACTATCGGCGAAGAAGAGTGTGGAGACCGTCGTTTGGCTATAGGAGGTAACCGAGCGGCTGAACCCATCTAGCGTGACGAGAGAGAGTACTCGGCGATTACGATTCGTGTCTTTTGACCAATACGATACGAACTCGCGCTCGAACTCAATGCGACGCTCTGACTCATCCAGCTTCAATATCTCCAGAGCACCGGCCAGGGCATGACACACGTAGTCGCCTGTGCGTGCGCCGAGATTAGACGGCGCAAGACACAGCTTGTTAGAGGATTCGATGTGCGGCCAAGGAATACTATCGGAAGCTTGAGGTGCCTCGATACGTAATGGTTCAAGGGGAAAATGAGTAGGGACAACAAGTAGTACAAAATCAATGTCCGGATGCTCAATCGACAGCGGATCAAGCGCTACACGATAGCGTGCAATCTCACCAGCGCTGCACTCCGATTCTTTCAGGCGAGACCACCGACAGCCGACCAATGAATCGAAGGTGTCTTCAATTTCTTCGATAACATCTGAATCGCAATCGTGCATCAACCGAATCGATCTGGTCCATCTCGCACTGTGGTAATCGCCGGCGCGATAACGCTAATCGGCTGACCATCCTCATTCTTCTCACCGCCCCCGCCCCCACCATTTCCATCGTCTACTGAGCTGGGACGAGAACCGAAAAAATCTGTATCGAAAACCTCGTCCCAGATCGACCGAGCATCATCCTGAGTGCAATCAGCATTGTCTAATCCAATCAGAGTCTTGAGTGCTGTATCCAGCTTATCAGCGAAAAACCGTACCTCCGTGTCGCCCTCTTCGGCAAGAGGCCGCCCCTCGTAGACGGGATGTTCTATGCGCGTGGTGTCGGCAAGACTGTAGTCGATCGCTTGCCACGTCTCACGCAATGCGGCATCAAGACGATCCTTTCGATACACGAAATGATCCGCAACCAGGCGGGTCACACAGATACCACTTGTCGTCTTTGGTTTCCAGGCCTCTCGGCTGCGAGCAAACTGCTTCGTCAGGCGTACGATTCGTGCGAACTGCGTACCACCATCCTCTGGATAAGCCTCCTTGTAATCACTCCTTTGGTTTCTATACCAGAAAGTCACTCCACGGGCATCGGACTCAGTCCAGTCAGAACCACTCGCCAGCTCGTGACGCTGAGCGGGGTGCTCCTCGGTACCGGTGACGATTGTGCGGTAAACCGGTATATCGATGTGAAAACCTTCAGAGTAGTACTGACGAACACAGTTGTTCTTGACCTCGGCGGTTCGGTTGAAGCGCTGATCCGTCAGCGCAGTGGCAATCCTCTGCCGTGCCTCTTCGGGCGCCAGCGCCTGATTACCATCCCGTAGATCCTCCTCACGGAAGTAAGCCCCATCGTCAATATCATAATCATTGTTCTCGTCCTGATGCATCGTATGCATTGCATAGGAGCCCTGCGTCTCCTGCTCGCAAGGTAGCGGATGTCCATCGCTCACAAGCCCGTTTGTGAGGCGGGTTCTGCCAGTGTTGCGCCTCTCGCGCATCGTGTCACGGTCACTGGTTGACAGCGTCACCCGCTGTCCGTGATAAGTACGCATGTCGTGATTGCAGTCAATGTCTGTCACGTGAATTCGTCCTTGGGTAGGGAGAGTGGTTCTATTAACGGCGCGTTGGCGAGCGCATCGAAGAAGGCGGCAAGCCCAGGCTGATGAGTTCGCTCGGAAAGTGCGTGATCTACATCTGCATGAGCTCTGGCGATCAGCATCTCCAGTGTCTCGCTACGCGCATCGTCCATCTCTGAAGCTCGTTGTTGTACCGCGGCAGAACCTGGCAATTGCGGCAGTCGGCAGGCAAGACTACCGTTCTGGCGCTGCTCGGCCAGCTTCCTGGTCAGGTAACTGTAGGCTGAACTCTGCGCGCACATACTGACTTTGAGAATGCCAAGGCCGCCTTTCCAGCCTAGTGCAGAGCGAAACAACTTATTCTTTGAGATTATCTCGCCTTCGAATGGGGCAGATGACCCGAGTGTGAAAATCTGAATGGGACGGTCTTCTTGACCGAGATCGGACAGTATCTCGACCGCCTCTGCCATTGCAACGAGGCTTGGATCATTCGCCCACAGCCCTCCGTCAAGATGGATCTTCGTCGCACCTCCCACGTCAAAACGCGCCATGGTCCTGAGGATGGGGGCTGCCGACGTTGCCAGGCACACATCGACCAGAGAGTTTTCATTATTCCTACCATCGAGCCGCCCCAAATGCTGTGTCTTTAGCATCACAGCCTTGTAGGTACCCATGTCAATCGTGGGGATTGCCAAAGCAATTTGGCGGCGCGTGTAAAGCGCTCCAAGCGTTTCACTACCGAATACTGTTTGCAACTGGTAACGCAGATGCACTTCACCCTCTTTGGCTCCGCCGCCGAGTGAACGATAGACCATGCCCAAACCCGCGAACCACCGCATACCCTGATTTGGGAAAATCTTATCGCCATGATCCAGATACAGAGCCTTGATCTTCTCAAGCGGCACCTCTGCCGCGAGAGCGCAAGCAATGAGACCTCCTGTGCTGGTACCTACGATCAGATCGAAAATACCACCAACATCGACGGCCCTCTTTGCTGCTTTCTGCGGCTGTACCCGATCAGCGGCGTAACTCAGGTAGGCGGCCTGATAAATGCCACGCATCCCTCCGCCCTCGAGCGCAAGCACGCGATAAGGAGATTCTAAAGGCATGTGGTCAAGCGTCGAATATGCAGAGCTGCATTTGTGTTGTTGAAAACCGCCGGCAAATACCAGCAATACTCGTAGTGGGCTTAGACAAAGAGATGTGTTCTACGGCTATCAGCAACATTGAGCGATTTTACAATGCGAAAATCAAAATTACTTGGTAATTAGGCCATCATTCCCCGAGGGAGGTTACGTGGTGGTGTTGCTCTGCCTTGTTCTAACAGGGTATGTCAAACTGAAGCGCGCCAATTCATACTGCATTTGTTCATCCACAAAGCCTCCAGCGGTTCAGACTACAGAAGTTGTAGCGAACTACAATTATCCGACGCGCAAGTTAATGTCAAAGACGGTGGAGGACCTTGAACCTCAACTGTGCAGAAAAGTACTCCTAACCTTCAGCTGATCATGCCAACTATAATGAGGTTAGATGGCCAGACGAGATGGAAAGAGCACATCTGGCGTACATTGGTAGCATATAATCCACGGCCCAATCGAGCAGTCCATGCTTAGCAAGGCGCTGAATCAGAGCGTCTTCAATTGCGCGTTTGATGAAGCGTGTGCCTCCGGAGGCTATTGCGGCCCAGGTTGAAAACATGGACAATCTGGAATGCCCAAAAAGGGGTGGCTTTCGGTGCGATCCTAATCGGCATCGTCCAATTCTTTGATGCCTGGTTGACAGCTAGAGACACAAACGTTCATGGCGGATTGGCCTAATATCGCCGAGGATGGCTTGTGAGCAAAGGTTGACAGGCACGCTCCGCCTTAAGCGAAGTCGAAGGTCAACTCAAGGAGCTCCATGCCATTCACTGCAATTTCAGCAGAACCGCTACACACTCAGTCGCTAGAACTCCAACGCACAGACTTTAGATATGCACATATTCCGCAGTTGGTGGCCTAAGCCGTGAAACAGATGTGGAAGCAAATAACCCCCTCCAATTTTTCTTGGGAGCAAGAGGCGTTGGCCTTCATGCGTCAAGAACTCCCCGACCACGAGCCATACCGTGCATGGGCCAACTTTGAATTTATCGCCCAAGACAGCTCCATTAATGAAGTCGACGCACTGGTTCTAACTCCTAAGGGTTTGTTTTTAATAGAAATAAAGTCACACCCGGGAGTGATAAGTGGCGATGCAGGGACGTGGGTATGGACCACTCCCGATGGGCGACGCCGTCCTTTCGACAACCCACGGCTGTTGGCAGATCGCAAAGCCAAGAAGCTAGCCTCACTGCTTAAATCCCAGCGCGCTGCGTTGAAAGGCAAGGGAGCTATCCCTTTTATCAATACCGTTGTTTTTCTGTCAGCCAAGGATGTCAGAAACCGTCTGCAAGGACCAGCTCGCCAACAGGTGTACACACGCGACAACCTGCTTGCCGGCCTGAAAACCGTTGATGCCGATTGGCACCATGCCAAGCTGGACAAGCCCACCTCCAAAGCCGTTTCGCGTGCCATGGAAGAAGCGGGCATCAAGGAATCGACCCGTTCACGACGTGTGGGCCTCTATGAGCTCAAAGAGCTCACGGACGAGTCCGATACCTTTCAAGACTGGAATGCCACACACAGTGAAACAGGGGTGGAGCGTCTGATACGTATCTACCTTACCAATGGTCGTCCAGCTGATGAAGTAGAAATACTGCAGAAGGCTGCCAAGCGTGAGTTTCGGCTGTTGGAAGGCGTTAATCATCCTTCAATTGAAAGAGCGTTGGATTACCAACAGCATGAACAAGGTCCTGCTTTGGTGTTCGAACGCGACCCGGATGCACAGCGCCTGGACCACTTTCTGGCAAGCTTGGGGGCGGAAGATCAACTCGGAATACTCGATGCCATTGAACTGGTGCGTTCCATTGCCGAGAGCTTGCGCTATGCCCACGGTCAAAAGCTGTTCCATCGCGCATTGAGCCCGCAAAGCATCTATGTCAAACGCACTGCGGAGAGCGGGTTCAGTATCAAGATAGGCAACTGGTATACCGGAGATCGCAGCTTCGCGGCTGAAAAAGATCAGCTCACCCGGCTGAGTCGTATGACATGCCTGATACAAGAAGAATCCGGGCCTTACATGGCGCTCGAAGGTTATTCCACAGCAGATAGCGACGCGGTCTACCTCGACGTCTTTTCACTGGGTGCCATCAGTTATCTGTTGTTCAGTGGCCGTGCGCCTGCCGCGAGTGGCCTGGAGCTCCAGGATAAACTCAGTCACGGCACTGGCTTGCAAATAACTGACGCGTTGGACGGTGCAGGCAAAGCGCTACAAGACCTCATCCAATATGCTACCCATCCAGAATTTGCCAGTCGTCTTGACTCGATAGATGAGTTTTTTGAATATCTGGACCTGGCCGAGGACGAACTCTCACGCCCCGACAACCATCGTCACGATAACCCCACCGAGGCCAAAGTCGGCGACCGTTTCGAAGGCGGAATCGAAGTCATAAAGCGCTTGGGTCGGGGTGCCAGTTCGGTGGCTTTTGTGGTGGATGAAAACGGGGAGACGCGAGCACTCAAGCTGGCAATCAACCCGGAACACAACCAACGCCTGTGGCGTGAAGGCGAAGCACTGAAAAAATTGCGTCATCACGCCATCATAGCCTGCCACAGCACGGTTCAGTTGGCGGGTCACACGGGTTTGATGCTCGACTTTGCCAATGAAGGTACGCTGGCGCGGAAGCTGCGCAAGGAAGGCGCTGTTCGATTGGAGCTATTGGAGCGCTTTGGTGAAGATCTGCTCAGTGCTGTCTGTCATCTCGAAGATAAGGGGATCGCCCATCGCGACATCAAGCCAGAGAACATTGGCTTGAGGAAAAGCAGTGGTAAAGACAGCCGCTTGCACCTGGTACTTTTCGATTTCTCACTAACTGGAGTGTCAGCCGACAACTTCACCGCGGGTACTCAAGCCTATATAGACCCATTCATTCGCGATCAAGGCCGCCGCAATTGGGACAGCTACGCCGAACGTTACTCCGCAGCACTCACTTTGTTTGAGATGGCCACTGGCAGCTTGCCCAGTTGGACACAATTCGAAGCGCCGCCACCCATGCATGACGGTGTGCCTGAGATCGAAACGAATGTATTTGATCCCAGTATTCGCGAGGCCATGAGTGCTTTTTTCAATATGGCACTAGCGCGAAAGATCGAGCAAAGACATCACAATGCAGAAGAAATGCAACGCGCATGGCAACAGGTATTTGCCCAGGCGCGTCGTCAAACCGAACATCCGCCAGAAGCCCCAGCTGACAGCGGCTGTGCTATAGAAGACGCGTCCCTCGACACCCAAATCGGCCTGCTGGGAGTCAGCGTACAGGCGCTGGATACCCTCACTCGACTGAACATACATAGAGTTGCTGAGCTGATCAAACTGCCTCGCAACGAACTGGTACGCATGGCAGGCGTAGGAACAAAAACCCGCAAAGAACTCTCTGCGCTGGTGGGGAAGCTGCAAGCGCAACTCAGTGACGACTCTAATGTTGGCACGCAACGCGGGGCTGATCAGGATATTCTGCGACCCAGTATTGACAGCCTGATGGCCACGATACTACCCAAGGCCAACAAGTCTACCAACCCGTTGGATCGGGCCTTCCTCGACGAATACCTTGGCCGATTGCAGGAAACCGCACCGCAGGGGCCGGGCGTGGTGCACTGGCCAACGCTAATCAGTGTGGTGAGTCGCACCGGACAGTCGTCTGACGATGGACGAGCTCTGCTAACCAAGCGGCTCACCCAATGGGGGAAGCTCAAAGTCATCACGCAACTGCGAAGCGATATTGTCGAGCTGTTGTCAGATAACGGAGGCCTGATGACGGCAATCGAGCTGGCCGACGCCATTCTACTGAGGCGCGGCTCGGTACTAAACTCGCCCCAACGAGAACGCCATGCGCAGGCGGTATTGCGTGCAGCGGTAGAGACCGAGTTAAGCCGCCAGAAGTCTCGACTGACATTACGTCGCAGCGGCAAACGCATACTGATCGCCGATAACAGCAGCGCTGATGGTGAAGATATCGGCGAAGCATTGGCAGACTATGCAGAGGCACTAGGTCAATTGGCCGATGAATGCGCCCAGCACGATCCACTACTGGCACCGGTACGTGTCCTGGAACGCGTGCGGGCAGTCGAGGCTCCTACCAGCTTCGCCGGACTCAGTAACCACAGGCTGTTACGTCTGGCGGTGGCAGCTTCACAAGATGCGGCCTTGTCCAGCCGTGCCGAGATCTATCCGCGCGGTATGCCTGTGAAACGCAGTGTCGAACTGGCTCAGGGTGCCTTGCTGGGGGCGCGTGAGCTCAGTGTTGCCGATGTACAGGCACGTATCCGAGGACGTTACCCTGAAGCAGAGCCGATTCCCGGTCGGCCCGCACTCGATGAACTGTTGCGTGATATCGATCTCGCTTTCGAATGGGACGCTAAAGCAGGCCAAGGCGGCGCTTACTGCCTGCCGCAAGTGGGTTTCAGCAGTATCGGCACGCTAGTGGGCAGCAGCTTGCATGTCACTCATTTCGATTTTACGGACTCTGATACCGCGCGAACTATCGCAGAGTTTCAGTACGCATTGGATAGCACCCTCTCTGGCGCACGTTTTCTTGCCGTGGCTGTTCGTGCCCGCTTGTATCAAGATGCGGCGGCAGAATTATGCCAGCGGTTGTCGCTACAGCGTGTCAGCTTCGACGAGTTGCTGCTGCGCCACCTGCATAAGCTGTGTGCAGGCATGAAAAAACCACCGCAGTGGCAGGTAGTGCTACGCGCCGATGCGGCCTCCAGCGCCAGCCAGGACCACAGTCGCCTGCAAGGGTTGGTAGTGCGTGTGTTGCCCGCAATGAAAGAGGAAATCCTCGGCATCGACGCTCCAGTGTTGGTTAGCGAACCCGGCCTGTTGGCACGTTACAATCTGATTGATAACTGGCTAGGGCCCTTGCGTCAGGCATTACTCAGTGGTGAGCGCCGTCACGCGTTGTTTCTGCTGGTGGCCGACGAGCTCGAACGCTCCGCCGCTGTGATCGATGGCACCCCCGTACCTGCCGGTGCCGGTAGCCGTGAATTTGCTCGCCTGCCCAGCGCCTGGTTGGAAAATATTCACACCAATACGCTGGCAGGCTAAGTAAATTCTGATGAAAACCTACTGCAAGGCAACGGTCGGTCAGGATTCAGGCTGACGACGAAGCTGTTCGAAACACATTTGGAGGTTCGGTTTGAGCCTGACAAAATCCACCGCAGAACACCACAAAAACAAGAACCTTTGAGACCACCGTATGATCAACTCGCAAGCCCTGTTGACTGACCTGCAACGGCTGTTGCCCAGTCTGGAGCGAGACATCCGTGAGCATGCCGAAGCCGAAGCCGGTGGCATGCAGGCACTCGAACAAGCACACCAGGAAGCCCGAGCAGCCGAGCGAACTGCGCAGAGCTTTATCGAATACCGGGATGCGCAGATCACACAAGCGGCGGTGGCCTGGGTACTCAGTTGTGTTTTTGTGCGATTCCTGGAAGATAACCAGCTGCTGCAGCCTGCGTTGAGTGGTCCGACAGGCAATGCGCTGCAACAGGCCAAGGGGCAGCTTGAGGTGTACTTCCGTGAGGATCCCACTCGCAACGATCGAGATTATCTGTTGCATGTGTTTGAGCAGTTGCAACCTTATCCAGTAATGAAAGCCCTGCTGGACCCTGCGCATAATCCCTTGTGGCTGCTGCCGCTCTCGGCCGATGGTGCCAAAACGTTGCTGGGCTTTTTCCAGTGCATTGACCCTGACAGCGGTGAGACCGTGCACGATTTCACTGATCCGAACTGGGATACGCGGTTTTTGGGTGATCTATACCAAGACCTTTCAGAATCCGTACGCAAACGCTATGCATTGCTGCAAACGCCTGAGTTTGTCGAAGACTTTATCCTCGACTACACACTCGACAAGGCGGTCGATGCCTTCACCCTTAGCGACATACGTCTGATCGATCCCACCTGCGGCTCAGGCCACTTTTTGCTGGGTGCCTTTTCACGATTGTTCAAGTTCTGGCAGGCACGCGAGCCAGAGACTAATTCTCGTGTGTTGGCTGAGCGTGCCTTGCAAGCTGTACACGGTGTGGATATCAATCCGTACGCCGTTGCGATCGCACGATTTCGGCTACTAATTGCTGCTATGCGAGTGGCCGACTGCCACAGCATTAGCAAGGCTCCAGCCTTCCCGTTCAATCTGGCAGTAGGGGATTCGCTGTTGCATGGAAAAAGACATGAATCGCAAGGGCAGGGTATTCAGGTCGATATGCACGATGATCCTATTGGGCATGTGTTTGCTACTGAGGATAGTGCTGCGCTAGCTCGGATACTCAATCAGCAATACCATGCGGTGGTGGGTAATCCGCCCTACATCACAGTAAACGACAAAGCACTCAATGCGAGCTACAGAATCAAGTACCCGACATGTTTTCGAAAGTATTCTTTGGGTGTCCCCTTTACCGAGCGCTTTTTCGATCTTGTACTGGCAGCTGAGAACAACCGTCCCGCAGGTCTCGTAGGTCTGATTACTGCCAACAGCTTCATGAAGCGCGAGTTTGGTAAAAAGCTGATCGAAGATTTCTTTCCAGGTAAAGACCTTACCCATGTAATTGACACCTCCGGCGCCTATATTCCCGGTCACGGCACACCTACGGTTGTCCTGTTTGGCCGCAATCGTCCACCCATTTCTGATAGCTTACGTGCCGTACTGGGTATTCGTGGAGAGCCCAGTACGCCTGCAGATCCTGCACAAGGGAAGGTGTGGCGATCGATTGTAGATATGTTGGAAAAGCCTGGTAGCGAGAATGCCTACATTAGTGTCGTGGATCAATCGCGTGAGCTGTATGGCAAACACCCATGGAGTATAGGAGGCGGCGGTGCCGGAGAACTTAAAGAGCTGCTGGAAAGCAATAACGGAATATTACTTTCATCAATAGACGTTATTGGTTTTGGGGCAATCCTTGGCGAGGACGATGCTTTCGGTGTGCCGATTAATAGAGTTTCTGCAACGAAATTCCCAACAGAGAATCGACCTTTAGTTGAAGGTGAATACGTCAGGGACTGGGGTTTGGAATGCGCTGTGTGCGTTCTGTTTCCCTACGATGATTCTATCGCAGTGAATGTTAGCTCCGATGTTTCAAAGTTTCTTTGGCCATTGAGAACACCTCTCTGGGAACGGCAGACTTTCGGTAAAAAAACTTATCGTGAAGCTGGGAAGAATTTTGCAGAGTTCCACCAAATCCCTGTGGAACGAAACAAAACCCCCCTCTCCATCACCTTTGCCTTCGTCGCTACCCACAACCACTTCGTACTCGACCGCGGTGGCAAGGTCTTCAAACAATCTGCTCCCGTGATCAAGCTACCCGCCGGTGCCAGTGAAACTGAGCATTTGGCGCTGCTGGGATTGCTCAACAGTTCTACCGCTTGTTTTTGGATGAAGCAGGTGTTCCATAATAAAGGGGGCGGTGGAATAGGCGGTGGATTGGCGACAGAAGAGTGGGAGCAGTTTCATGAACATACTGGTACGGGTCTTAAGGGCTTTCCGATAGTTTCGGATACTTCTAAAAGACTAGTGGAGCAAACTTCTAAAATCGACAGACTAGCTCAAAACATAGCGGAGCAAAGTCCACAGAAGGCCTTAGCGAATGAAACTATCGGGGTTGCTCTGGCCTTGTCAAACGCTACGCAAAAAGCCTCCGAGCTAGCGCAAGAAATGATTGCTCAGCAAGAAGAACTTGACTGGCTCAATTACCAACTCTATGGCCTGACAGATGAAGCCCTTTACACTAGCGAACCGCCGCCGATAACACTCGGGCAACGCGCCTTCGAAATAGCACTAGCTCGGCAGATTGTCGCCGGTGAAAAGCACACCACCTGGTTTGAACGCCACGGCAGCAGACCTATCACCGAGCTACCGGCACACTGGCCAGCCGATTACAAGGCTCTGGTGGAGCGACGAATACAAGCCATTGAGGACAACCGCTGGATAGCCTTGGTTGAGCAGTCTGAGTACAAACGTCGCTGGAACACGGAACCTTGGGCCAAGCGTCAGCACCGTGCATTACGGGAATGGTTGCTGGATCATCTGGAGCAACACTGCCACGCGCCAGAATTGCAAACAGCGGCACAGCTCGCTGAACGGGTGCGACACGGTGAGCGCTTTCGGCAGGTCGCCAGTTTGTATTGCAATAGCAGCGACTTTGACGTCCAGACACTTGTCAGTGAGTTGATTGCTGGAGACAATGTGCCAGCCATGGCCGCTGCTCGCTACAAACCCAAGGGCGTTGAAAAGTACCGTGCGTGGCAGGCAACCTGGGACATGCAACGGGCTGAAGATGCGATCGATTCCCGGTGCGAGTTGCCCGATACTGACCCTCAACACCTGACTGCTGCTGAGGCTAAAGCATTCAAAGCCGAGCAAGTGGGGGATATTCCGCTACCGCCAAAATACGCCCGAGCTGATTTCCTGAAAGGCGAATACTGGCCCCTACGCGGCAAACTGGATGTGCCCAAAGAACGCTTCTTCAGCCTGCCCGGTGCCGAACGCGATGGAGACAGCACCCTGGTGTTTGGCTGGGCTGGTCTGGATCACTTGCAACGTGCTACCACCATCGCTACCTGGCATCTGGAGCGACGAGAGAAAGATGGCTGGCAAGGCGAACAACTGCTGCCCACTCTGGTGGCCATGCACGAACTATTGCCCTGGCTACTACAATGGCATAACGAGATGGACCCAGAGTACGGCGAGCGAATGGGCGACTACTACCAGAATTTTCTGTTGGAAGAATTGCGCGAGCTAAACCTTAGCATGGAGGCACTCGCCAATTGGCAACCACCTGCGAGAAGCAGAAGACGCACTTAGAAGTGATCTTGCAACGGCTGAAAAGCTGCGGCTATAACGAAAACAATGCCAGCACGCGCAAGCAGTGCCATGTGGCTGAATGGAATACAGCATGACCGATTATCTGAAAGACCTGATCTACATTCCCGAACAGGTGCAGAGTGGCGACTTTGTACTCAATCTGAGTAGTGGCCTGCAGGAAAGCGCAATCACGCAAACACTGCACGACTACGTCGTGACGCCACAACTAGCTGCCTGCTTTGAGGATGCACTGAGTTTCATCAAGAGTACAGTGGAAAGCAGCCAGAACCGCAGCAAGGGTGCGTATCTGCACGGCAGCTTTGGTAGTGGTAAATCACATTTTATGGCCGTGCTGCATTTATTGTTGCAAGGTAATTCCGAAGCTCGTGCCATTGACGCACTGGCGGGCTCAGTGGCCAAGCATGATAGCTGGTTACAGAGACACAATATTCTGTTGGTACCGTATCACATGATAGGCGAAGCCAGCATTGAGGCGGGGGTGTTGGGCGGTTACGCGCGGCACATCGCAAAGTTGCACCCAGAGGCACCTGTGCCGGGATTCTACCTCAGCGAAAGCTTGTTTCGGGACGCGACGGCCATGCGTCAGAGCATGGGCGATGAGACGTTTTTTGCAGGTCTCAATGCAGGCGCTGGGGAGGCTGAGGAGGACGGCTGGGGAGAGGTGGCATCAGGCTGGAGCGCCTCGAGTTTTGAAGCAGCCATGCTTGCCGATCAAAGTAACCCGGACAGAGCACGATTGGTGGGAGATTTGATTGGCAGTCTATTTACCACCTACCAGCAGATGGCCAGCACTCAGGGCGGCGGCTATGTGGACTTCGATACAGGTCTGCGGATAATGACCGAGCACGCCCAGGCACTGGGTTATAGCGCAATCGTACTGTTCTTGGATGAGCTTATTCTGTGGCTGGCCAGTCGTTTATCAGACCAGGCATTCATCAGTAGCGAGATTCAGAAGGTCGTGAAACTGGTGGAGCAGAGTGCGCCACGAGCCTTGCCGATGGTGGGGTTCATTGCCCGGCAGCGCGACTTGCGTGAATTTGTAGGGGACCAGTACAGTGGCGCTGAACAGGAAGTGCTGAGTGACTCACTAAAGTACTGGGAAGGGCGTTTCCATACCATTCGATTGGAGGATCGTAATTTGCCAGTCATTGTGGAGAAGCGTTTGCTGCGGCCACAAAACGAGGCCGCACGACTGAAGCTCGCTCAGGCCTTCGAGCAAACCGCTGGGATGCGTGAAGAGGCTTTCAATACACTGCTGACCAGCCAGGGCGATCGCAAGATGTTCCAGCAGCTGTACCCCTTCAGCCCTGCATTGGTACAGGCACTGGTGGCTCTGTCGTCGGCACTACAGCGTGAGCGCACCGCACTGAAGGTGATGCTGATGCTGTTGGTGCAACAGCGTGACACACTCACACTGGGCAAGGTCATTCCGGTAGGGGATCTCTACGATGTAATTGCCTCAGAGGCACAGCCGTTTTCAGAGCAAATGCGATGGCACTTCGATAATGCCAAGAATCTGCTACAGCGACGTCTGATTCCATTGCTGGAGGCCGAACACGGTGTCAGTTCCGACGGCCTGTCGGCGTTACCGGCAGACAGTCCCGAGCGAATTAACTTCAACAATGACATGCGCCTGTTGAAGACGCTGCTGCTGGCAGCGCTCGTACCGGAGGTAGAGAGCTTCAAGCAGTTGAATTCGACGCGGCTGGCAGCTCTGAACCATGGCACCATTAAATCGCCAATCCCAGGTCGAGAGGCAGGTTCAGTTCTGAAAAAATGCCGCAGCTGGGCCGGTCAGGTGGGCGAAATCAAGATATCAGATGACGGCCTTAGCTCAATCATCAGCATTCAGCTATCGGGTGTGGACACAGACAGCATTCTCGAGAATGCCAAAGTCAACGATAACGCAGGAAACCGTCGGCGATTGATTCGTGACATGGTTTTCAAGGCGTTCGGTATAGAGGATCATAACCAGCTGTTTGTACAGCACGAGTGGTACTGGCGCGGCAGCAAGCGATCGGTGGATGTCATGTTCCAGAATATCTGGGAAATCACCGACAACAGCCAGTTTGAAGCGGGTAACGAACATTGGAAGTTGATTGTGGACTTTCCTTTCGATGAAGGAAATCATACTGTCAGTGATGATGTCGCCCGTATCCAGGAATATCAAAACGACGATGGGCAGGGCCAGGCACTGTGCTGGTTGCCGTACTTTTTCAGTGAACGGGTGAAGCGTGATCTGGGCAAGTTAGTGGTATTGCAGGAAATACTCAAAAGCGATGACAGCTATGCACGTGCCTGTTCGCACTTGAGCCCTCAGGATCGTGCCAGCGCCCGTAACTTGCTGGAAAACCAGCGCAGCCAACTCAGGCAGCAAATCAACGAGCACCTGATGGCGGCCTACGGTGTCACCAGCGCGCAGGAAGGCGCTTTGGATACTGCGGCCTCACTGGAGACGCAAATTGTCTCCTTGCAACCGGGGTTCCGTCCGCAGCTTCCCAATGGCAGTAGTATGTCGCAAGCATTAACGGGTCTACTGGATCAGGCCCTGACATATCAGTACCCTGCGCACCCGGAATTTGGCACCGAGATACGGACCACCGACTTGAACAAGGTGTGGGAACAGCTGAGGCAGGCAATGCTGGCAGAGAACGGCCGCATTGTGGTGGAGCGCCCATTGCGGGCCTTGTTACGCCAGATTGCCGAACCTCTGGGGCTGGGCACATCACGGGAAAGTGTGTTCGTTTTCAGCACCGATTGGTTTCAGCATTTGACCCGTGAAGTAGCGACGCAGGGCGGGTCAATGACGGTTGCAGCTTTACGCGAGGCCATGGATAAGCCCCAGCCGAGGGGTTTACCCGTCGAGGTGCAAAATCTGCTGATTCTGTTGTTTGCAGAACAGGGGCACTATGCCTTTCAATTGCACGGTGGCCCTTATGGGGAGGGGACACTCAAGCGTATCGATGACGATTGCACGCTGATAAAGCAAGCGATGGCCGATCCAGAGCAATGGCGTGAAGCGTTGTTAACCGTGTCTTCCCTGTTTGAAGGTGTAGTGCCAGCGCTGCAAACCGCGAACAATCAGAAAAAAATGCAAATGGTGGTACAAGAAGGATGCGTGAAGCTGCTACCGCATTGTCGAGGCTTGGAAGGCGAGTTTGCCAAGCGTATGCCCTTGTTAGGCTTACCGCTAAAAGGCAACCGTTACGACAATGCACAGCGGGCGGTGGAGTTATTGAGCGAGTGGTCAAACCTTGAAGGTCCTGCCTTGGTGCAAGCGTTGGCTACGATCGAGGTACCCACGACGTTGCCTGCGCTAGCACGAAGTATGGAAACTGCGCAGACTCTAACCCAAAGCCTGCAGGAACGAAATTGGCGCTTGCTGGACAGTGTGTGGGCTGATGCAACGGGCGCCGGTGCCGGCATCAAGAGCACGCTGTGCAAAGCGCTGCAGTCAGACGAGCTGGCTGAACCGTTGGCCACGGTATTGCGCAAGGCAGAAGGGGATGCAACAGCACTGTTGACGGCCGCGGCCAAGCCGGTGGAGCCGCCTCCTGCTCACATTGAGCCCAGCGAGCCAGATGTACAACGTGGCCGAGTGGTCATCAGTCGGCTGGAGCGAAAAGCCCTGGGGGCAGATGAGGCGCGCACCTTGCTGCGCGAAATTGAATCCAAATTGCAAGAAGGCGCTACCCTGGATATCAACTACACCATTACGGTTGAGGATAAGGCCTGATGGAGGTGAGTGTGTTCGATGGCGCAGCCGATGCGTTGCCCGGACAACTGGTGTCTCAGCTGAAAGCAGTCTTCAAAGAAGACGCCGATGCCGACTGCGTGGCACTTTACTGGAAGCAACCCCTGCCAGTAACCATGCTGGAGGTGGATGGGGTTCCGGTGCAGGTGATCTTCTGTGTCTCGGAATTAGCGCTGCGTGAGCAATTGGTGCAACACTTATCGTCTGCAGATGCCCGCCTGGTGTTGCTATGGCCGCAAGAGCGCAGTAGTTTGGGCAAAGATGTTCTAGCCAGACTGTGGCACAACGAGCCCAAACATATTGCACCGTGGCGCATGCTGGAACAATTGTTGGGGGTACAGAATATCGACCCTCGTCTGCGGATCAAGTCATACCGATGGCTGGCAGAGCAGCTACTGAGTTGCCACGACCAGTATCGGCGAGATATTCGGTTTGGGCCTACCCTCGATATTGAACGAGCTTGGCAGGCATTGGCCATGGGACTGCTGGACTATCGAGAGCAGGGTCTGGATTTGCAAGGTTTGCTGAACTGGTCATTGCAGACGGATGTACCAGCGCGCGTAGCCGCCTTGTCGCCGGACGTACAGGCAAATTTGAAAGATTGGTTACAGCCCAGACTGGGTGATTTAAGTCAAGTGGTGGAACTGCTGGTGGGCAATGGACACGCTGGAAAATTGGTGTCTGTTGGACTGGTATGCACGGTGCTTTATGCGGACGAAAACACCACCGAGCAAGCAGTGTTCAAGGCACGCGGCCGCTTCAGTGAGCGGTTCTTTAACGGAGAGCATTGCAGTGACGAACACCTTCATCGTTTTGCGAAAGAGGTACAACTTTTTGTTGCCAATGCTGCTGCGCGCTCGGAAAACCAACTGAACACTCACTTCAGCGAGGCTGAGCAAGAACTCGCTCGATTGGATATGTTATCGGCTTCGATACATTCTGATGTACTACCAGGCAGCTACTCGTTGCGCTTACAAGCTTTCGCTGATGCTTTGGGAAAAACCTTGAAAGCTGCTCAGGCGGGCAAGTTATCCCCGTTGGCAAAGGAAGCCTTGAAGTCCTTGCAGCAACATCGGTTGGCAAGGCTCCGGGAACAACAGTTGCAGCGTGCTCACTTTGCCGTGCGCCTTTGCGCGTGGTTACAAACGCCGCCATTGGAAAATGCAAACCTGGATGATTTGCTCGGAAGATATGTCAGCGAAGGTGGGTTTGTGGACTGGGCTCGAAGTCGAATGTGGCAGGGCGATGAACACGAGCAGTTGAGTGCCCTGTACGAAAGATTGTTGAAGAAAGTGGCCGAGCGGCGCGAGGCAGAGAATGCGCAAATCGTGCCGCACTTGCCGGCCATCTCCGGTTCTGGATCGTTACCTTCTAGCGCTTGGCCTGTGGAGCAGGCGCTGGAAAAAATAGTGGCACCGTTGGCGGCTCAACAACCGGTACTGTTGCTGGTGCTGGATGGCATGAGCCAAGCCGTTTATCGCGAACTGCAGGAAGATCTACTCCGACAGAGATGGGTTGAGTGGCAACCTGAAACCACCACTCGCGCAGGCTGTCTGATCGCAGCCTTGCCATCGGTGACCAAGTACAGCCGGCACTCACTGTTGGCAGGTAGCTTGAGTGAAGGCAACTCCGCCACTGAGAAAAAAGCCTTTCAGACACATGAGAACCTTTGCAAGTGCGGCGCTGGTGCCCAGCATCGACCGATCTTGTGGCACAAAGCAGAGCTTGAGGAGCCAGGTACTGCGGGGTTGTCAGCAGCCGTACGGGAGAGCATTGCCGAGACGCGTAATAAGGTTCTTGCAGCTGTCGTGAATGCTGTGGATGATCAACTTAGTAGCAATGCTCAGTTGGCCGTGCAGTGGCAAGTGTCGAACATACCCGTGCTGCGGGCATTGCTGGAGTCGGCCCGCGATGCCGGACGCGTGATAGTGCTCTGTAGTGACCACGGCCATGTGTTAGACCACGGCATGCTGGCCAAGAACAGCGGGGATGAGGCTGAACGATACAAACCGGGTGGTGCGACCCCAGCCAAGGGCGAAGCATTGGTGCAAGGCACGCGCGTGCTCAGCGACGGCGCGGCCGTGGTGCCGTATTCAGAGCAACTACGTTATGCCAATAAAAAAATGGGTTATCACGGTGGTGCCAGTTTGCAGGAGTTGGTGATTCCGCTCGGAGTGTACAGTGCATCAGGTGAGAAATTGGCGCTGCAGGGTTGGAGAGAAGTTGGCGTACAGACTCCGGAGTGGTGGTCAACCGAACTCATGGTTGATGAGTTTCAGGAAGAGGTGGCAGCCACTAAAGCCGTAAAAGCCCATACAAAGGCCAATAGTACCAAGCCAAAGCTCAGCGATCGCATTGAAGACCTGTTTGCCGAAACTGAAGAAGAACCCATTGGTGTGACACCTGAGAGCGGAGATTGGTTGCAGGCATTGATGGCCTCACCTGTCTACACGGAGATGAAAACTCGTGCCGGTCGAGTGGTGATCAGCGATCAACAGGTGAGCAGTCTATTATCGTTTCTGGCTGAACGTGGTGGACAACAGATGTTTGCTGCAGTGGGGCAAGCGTTGAACATTCCAACCATGCGCATTAATGGCGTACTGGCCGGTGTTCAGAAGTTACTCAATGTTGATGGTTATCCCGTGCTCGCGGTTGATCGGGCCAGTAAAACGGTCAAACTCGATCTGGCGTCACTTAAAACGCAGTTTGAATTATGAGCATTAGTCATAAGCGTCGTATGGAAATCATTGATGCGTTGCGGCGTGGCACTGTACCGCAATATGGATTAGATGCCCTTGCGGTAGGCTTGTCCACTTTCGAAGCTGCTTTTGAGGAGGAGCTTGATAAGGCAGCTTTGGGTAGTGGTCAGTTCAAGGCAGTGCGTGGCGAGTACGGAAGTGGCAAGACCTTTATCACCCGCTGGATGCGCGAACGTGCACAACGTAAGGGCTTTGCCTGCGCAGAAGTTCAAGTGTCTGAAACAGAAACACCACTGCATCGCCTGGAGACTGTATACAGACGACTCATGGAACGCTTGACCACAGCGAGTTCGCCCGTGGGCGCGTTTCGGCAGGTAATAGAGTCATGGTTCTATGCGCTGGAAGAAGACGCGATTTCTCAAGGCGGGGTAGACCCCAATGACCCCGTGGCGTTGGTAGCGGCCACCGATGCGCTGATGGAAAAACGACTGGGAGAGGTGGTACGGTCCGCACCTGCGTTTGCGCTGACTCTACGAGCCTACCGACGAGCACTTCTGGAAGATAAGGACGAAATCGCAGACGGGTTACTGGCGTGGATGGCAGGGCAGCCAAATATTGCTGCATCGATCAAGCGATATGCACAGATAAAAGGTGATATCGACCATTTTGGAGCCTTCAGTTTTTTACAGGGTGTACTGACCATTCTGAAAGACTCGGGCCATCCGGGCTTATTGTTGGTTCTGGATGAGGTGGAGACCCTGCAGCGTATGCGCGGTGATGTCCGAGACAAAAGCTTGAACGCTATTCGGCAGTTGATGGATGAACTGGACAGTGGCCGATTTCCAGGTTTGTTTGTGGTGATGACCGGAACTCCGGCATTTTTTGACGGACCAATGGGTGTTCAACGCCTACCGCCTTTAGCACAGCGTTTAGCTGTAGATTTCACTACAGATGCCCGCTTTGACAATCCACGCGCCGTGCAAATTCGGCTTAGAGGGTTTGATGTTGCAGCCTTGTGCGAACTGGGCATAAAGGTGCGTGATCTGTACCCTGCGGGTGACGCAGAATCACGCGTACGCTCGCTCGTGGATGATGCTTTTGTAGTTGATTTAGCGAAGGCAGTAACCGGTCAACTGGGCGGCAAAGTGGGTATTGCGCCACGTCTATTCCTTAAGAAACTGGTAGGCGACGTATTGGACAGAGTCCAACAGCACGTGGATTTTGATCCACGCCAGCATTACGCGCTTACTATCGCCTCCTCAGAGATGTCAGAGGTGGAACGAGCCGCTACTGGAGCCACTAGTGTCGATGAAATCGACTTAGATTTAGATGTATGAGTGATTTTGACCGACTGCATCCGGCGCTGCAATTCCATATCGTCAATAGCCTGGGATGGCCCGGCCTGCGGCCACTGCAGGAAGCAACCATTGTCCCCGTAACTGGCGGTGAGCACGCGATACTGCTGGCACCGACTGCTGGTGGTAAAACCGAAGCAGCGATATTCCCTCTGCTGTCTCGTCTGTTGAGTGAGCAGTGGCAGGGTTTGAGTATCTTGTATGTTTGCCCTATCAAGGCACTTCTAAACAATCTGGAGCCTCGTTTACAGTATTACGCAGGCCTGCTGGGTTATGAGGCCGCGGTATGGCATGGGGACGTGACTGCCAGCCGTAAGAAAAAATTGTTGGCGCAAGCACCTGCTATCTTGCTGACGACCCCTGAGTCTCTAGAGGGTATGCTGGTATCGTCTGCTGTTGAACACCAGCATTTTCTGGGAAATGTACGTGCTGTAGTGATCGATGAAGTTCATGCGTTCGCTGGCGATGATCGTGGCTGGCATTTGCTGTATTTACTTGAGCGCCTGACACACCTGACAGGACGAGAAATACAACGTCTGGGGTTGTCTGCCACAGTGGGTAATCCCGATTACCTGTGTGATTGGTTAGCCGCTGGTTGCAGTCAACCTCGTTCTGTATTGAATCCGGTAGCTGAGCAAGCGCAAGATCCCGATGTGAAACTTGATTGGGTCGCGAATCTTAAAAATGCTGCTCTCGTCATTTCCAGATTGCATCGCGGCGAAAAGCGACTGGTGTTTTGTGACAGCCGGGCACGCGTTGAGGAATTGGCGATACTACTACGCTCGCTGGATGTCATGACCTATGTTTCGCACAGTTGTCTGAGTCTGGAAGAGCGAACATCTGCGGAGCAAGCCTTCAGCCAGGGTCAGAATTGTGTGATTGTGGCTACCAGCACATTGGAGCTTGGCATCGACGTGGGGGACTTGGATCGCGTTATTCAGATTGACGCTCCCTCGACTGTCTCTTCTTTCTTGCAGCGCATAGGACGCACAGGTCGGCGTACAGGCAGTACTCGCAATTGTCTATTTCTTGTCACGCGTACTGATGCGTTCTTACCCGCTCTGGCTTTGCTGCAGCTATGGCGCTCGGGATTTGTAGAGCCAGTAGTTGCTCCTCCATTGCCCTTGCATCTATTTGCACAGCAAATAATGGCGACTGTCTTGCAACAACGAGGTATGCCTGTTGATGACTGGCACCGGTGGCTAGGGCGTTTACCAGGTTTGGAAAACGTTGAGCAAGAGCAATTAGAGGGGCTCGTTCAACACATGTTATCAACGGGAATATTACATGCAGACCAAGGGATTGTCGGCATTGGTTTGCAAGGCGAAAAACAATTTGGCGCTCGATACTTTCTGGAGCTGCTCTCAGTGTTTATTAGCCCTCCACTGGTCAAGGTATTACACGGTAGGCTGGAAATAGGTGAAGTGCATCAGAATACGTTTCTGGTCAAAGAGGAAGGGCCATCGGTTTTGACGCTGGCAGGACGAGCATGGCAGACGACGCATATCGATTGGCGCAGGCGAATTGCCTATGTAGAGCCGACAAGTAGTCGAGGGCGTTCGCAATGGCTTAGTGCTGGCAAGGCAATGTCGTTTACGTTGTGCCAGTCGATACCGGCAATACTGGCTAGAGAGACAATTTCACAAGGACTTTCAAATCGTGCGATTGAACTCCTCGTAGAGCTGCGTGAGCAGTACGACTGGGTGTCAGAGGACCACACAACACTGATAGACAACGGGGATGGGATTTTCTGGTGGAACTTTGCTGGTAAACATGCGAATGCAGCTTTAGCGAATGCCCTTAAGGGCATTGCCTCGGATGTGAAGTTCGATGATTTTTGTTTGCAATTCTCGACAGAAATTGCATTGCAACAGCTTCGAAAAACGATATTGGACCTTTCCTCGATACCACCTGAAGAATTTCAAGTGCCGCTGGACGAGAATTTTGTCGTAGAGTTGAAATTTTCAGAGTGCCTCTCTCAGCAGGCATTGGATGAGGAGCTACGCGCTAGGTATCACGTGGCAGACGCGGTTGCGGTTGTATTGGCTAAAGCTGTAGTTGCTACTGTTTACAGGCAATCGTAGATGTGCAGAGAATTACCTCGTAATTAACCACTAAAAATCTAACCATGGCCTACGAAAAACCCATCACAATTAAAGAGGCGATCGCCAATATCGAGGACAGCGAATACGTGCTGCCGTCGATACAGCGGGAGTTTGTCTGGGACACTGACCAGATGGAAACCCTCTTCGACTCACTCATGCGTGATTATCCGATAAGCACATTTTTATTCTGGAAGGTCAGAGCGGAAAACGTAAAAAAGTTCCAATTTTATTCCTTCCTCCGTAACTACCACGCGCGAGACGCTAAGCACAATATCCCGACCACCTTTTCCGGAAACAGAGACATCATCGGAGTTCTTGATGGTCAGCAACGTTTGACATCCCTCTACGTTTCCCTTCGAGGTTCTCACGCCTCCCGACTTTCCTACCATCGAGTCTCCAGCGACCACGCCTATCCGCAAAAGAAACTTCATCTGAATTTACTTAAACCATCTGATGAGATGGAGATGGAATACGACTTCCAGTTTCTGACCGAGAAGGATGCACAGGTTAAAAACGCGGAGCACTTGTGGTTTCCGGCAGGGCAGATTCTCGAGTTTGATGACATCAGCGATGCGCTCGAGTGGATCAGCGACGAACTCGACGAAATTGATGATGCATTGGAAAATCCTTTATCCAGGGACACTAAGAAGTTCGCCAGGAACACCCTCAATAAATTCTACAAGGTTGTCTGCGAGGCAGAATGCCTAAACTTCTTTCTTGAGAAGAGCGAAGAACTCGACAAGGTATTACAGATTTTCATCCGGATAAATCAGGGCGGAACCAAGCTCAGTTACTCGGATTTATTGTTGTCTATCGCTACCGCACAGTGGAAAGACCTCGAAGCCCGCAATGTGATCCACGAGTTTGTTGACAAGATCAATGACATCGGCAAGGGTTTCAACTTTAATAAAGATTTCGTGTTAAAGAACTGCCTTGTTCTCGCCGATCTCCAAGACATCAAATTCAAGGTCGATAACTTCACGACCGAGAATATGAGGATCATCGAGAGCGATTGGGATTCGATCTCAAATGCAATCTCCCTAGCGGTCCGGCTAGCCGCACTATTCGGGTTCGAAGAAAAAACTTTAACGTCGACAAATGCCATCATTCCAATAGCCTATTTTCTGAAAAACAAGAGAATTGGCGAAGGCATCCTTCAATCAAAAAACCAGTTTGAGAATCGGAAGATAATCAAGGAATGGTTGATCCGTTCGCTTCTGAGACGGCATTTTGGTGGACAGCCAGACAGTCTATACCCGATATACCGACAGATTATCAAGGAAGGCGGGGATGTTTTCCCATTACCGCAACTCTTGAAACGGTTTGCGCCTCTCCGTCCGCTCGAATTCTATGATGAGGACATAGAAAATCTTCTGAAAACTAAATACGGATCGGCATTTGCGTTCATGCTTTTAAGCCTTATCTATCCACCGTTAAATGAATACGAATTTCATCAGGATCACATACATCCTAAGAAATACTTCACAGAAAAACGTCTGAAGGTACTCGGAATCGAGCCAGCGGAAAAGAGGCAGACATTTATCGATCGATGCAATTATCTCGCGAACCTTCAATTGCTACAGGCAACACCGAACTTGGAAAAAAGCGACACTCCTCTGGAGAAGTGGCTTCCGGAGCACAAAGCAAATCCTGTCGAACTACAGCTCTATAAAGAACTCCACATGTTTCCCCATAATACCTCTTTTGCCTTCGACGACTTTCTAGACTTTTTTGAAAAACGGCAAGATCTCATCCGCACCCGTTTGAAGGAGATTCTCAAGGTCAATCGTTCTGAAATTTCAGTATCAGAATGAATCAACAAGCGTTAGAAAAATATCTCTGGGGCGCAGCATAAACATGGCCTGCAACGCAGGATTTGTGTTCATCTGTAGCGCTCTAATTGGTTGCAGGAGGTGAGAGATTCAAAAGGGCAGGGTGGATTACTGGAGTCTACAGATGCAATTCTGGCAGAGCCCGACGGTAATGAAAATGAGGCTGTTGAGATGATCAAAGACGGTTCTATTACAGAGTATCTCTATGACCAAAATTTAGTCGAACTAAGGCTGTTTTAGAATCGCATGTCTGAGAAAAGTCCTTCTTTTTGGATGGCTCGATTCAAACTCAATATCTGAAGAATGGACTCAAGGTGCTAGCAATAATCTCAGATGCTCAACATGAATTTAACATAATGCCCATATCGCGAAATCGGTGTGTGTGGCACTGATTCAGGAGGGCGACTTTCAGCTTTCACCGGACATTCGACAGCGTGCTTTTCGTAGATATATTTCAATATGACGTGTCGTTTTGCATCAAACTGATTGCGAAGTCTAATGTTAGTCGACTACCTTATATCTTGCTAAGCAGTCGGTACTTCAGGTAAATATGTCTTTAATGCGGCCATCAAGCCTACTGTTACATTCGTCTGTCTTTCCGTTTCAAGCACACCCAGAAGCCATGATTGATAAGCATCAGGCTTAAAACCAAGTGCTCCTGCCAATTGATTTACAAGTCCTTTTCGATTAAATACCTTTAGTATTTCTACCGGATCAGCAGCCTCAGCGATACTTGTAAGCCTCGCATGCTCATCATCATACATTTTCCCGATATCAAGCTGACCAACGTGTTCTTCATAATCGCTAACTAATTCGGCTCGTGTCCATCTTTTATTTTCGGCAAAAAGTTGTTGCTTGAAGAGCACGGCGCGATACGCGAACGAGGCAGCATGAGAGTCTATAGCTCCTGAAAATTCACTAACGATTAGTGCTATTGCATCATCCGCCTTCTGAGGAGCGCTTATAGTTTGCGCTGCATTTCTCAAGGCTTCTGGTAGACAGAGAAGATTCTCGATCTCCGCGACCGGACAAGAGTAAATTCCTTCTAATTCAAGTGCTGCTAGTTCCCTCTCTGTGCGTCTATCTCTATCAATGAGGCCAAAAACTTTATGCCTAGCTAACAAATCATGATGTGCAAAAGCACGGACTGTACGTATCACTGAAAAGCAACTACCGCGAGGCATGATTGTGTGGAATGGATAAAGTGTTCTGTATATCTTATCGACACTCCCATCCTCCCCTTCAACAAACAAAACTGGTTTTCGACTCCCTAGTATCTGCAAAACCAATGGTGCCGGAAAGTCAGAAGAATCTTCAATATGCTGCCAATTCCAAACACCACCATCGTATGACTCAATCCAGATTCTATGTGCATGTCCCCTGTCAGCTGCAAAATCCAGATCATGAGTAATATAGACGAAGGTACAATCTGGCCTCGCACTTTCCAATGAGTCCCAGAGTCGACCTTGTATAGCTTTGTGAAGATGTATCTCAGGCTCATCAACTATAAGTATTGAATTTTCCGGTGCACAAAGAGTTTCGCCTGCAAGATAAAACGCCACACGCTCGCCATCACTCATTTGAATGCCGTCGTATTCTTCTCCGTCAGGAGTACTTACCCTGAGCGCATCGTCTGTTGACTTAAGCTTTCTATGTGGAATGGCATCTTCCCAAATTCGTTTCAATGTATCTAACACCGAGGGAGCAATTCTCGTCGCATCATAGACCTCTCCGGCCCGTATCTCTGCGATAGCATCTGAATCTCGCTTACGCTCCAACGCGTACATCAACGATAGCAAGGCATTATAGTCGGTGAGCACGTGACTGGTAGGGTTAGACCCCCACCGAAATTGATCTTTGTGCGGTTTACCATGTGTAGAATTTCCATACAGGAATGATGTACGCGCTGAATCAATAGGTAGTTGGGATACATTGACATCAAATGTCAACGCTCTTTGCGCGGAAATTCTATGCGTCTGTCTATCACCCCCAGAATGATTTTCTAACCAAGCACCAAAGCGACTTTTCCCGCTTCCGTTAGCACCTACAATCACTATAGTCGCAGCATCTACTAGGCTGGTTTCCTGACTGGAGTCTTGAGATGGTGGAAGCTGAAGCGGTCCCATATGATTTTTATAATTACTAGAAAGTCTATATTTTACACCAATCTATATTTTACCTTGCAAGTCAATGCGACAAGTAGCAAATAAAATCAAACGCACGGATTGTTTACGCTAAAGCAAGACGATATATTCCAGATCCCACAACGACTTTTACTCAGTCACGAACTCGACACTGGACATATTCACAGAACGTGGACGCTGCCCACAACCTGTGCCTGCCTTCAGTGCAAGTTAAGGCAAATGTTATTCGACGAGTTCCGCTTTAGAAGGCGGAACGGACTATCGCCAATCTGTTAGCCTGAAGGGCAGCTTCGGGCACACATCGGCGGTACGTTTTCACGACAGTATTCGCTGCTTTCAAACCTTTCCTGCGGCAGCAAACAGGACATTCCTCTCGGTCCGGCAGCAGCGAGCGATTGGGGTCCCCTGGAGTATGTCAGGTAGAGGGCAGGGTAGGGCGGGGCATAATCCGTAGAAACAGGTTTTCTAAGTATTTTGATTAAGTCGACCCTTTCTTTATCCTTAAGTGAATTGACGTTTCAGGAACGACTAAAGGGCGGTTCTCTTTCAAATTTCGAATTTTCAGAAAGTGGACCTGACCGTCTGAACAGCCGCAGAGGACAGAGCCATCCTCGAAGTTTACGTCAAGGGAGTTGATGGGTGCTCCTGCATGGTATTTGGTGAGGCATATCCCATCCTTTGCGTTCCAAAAGCACAAAGTACTATCATGCGAGCCGGAACAGACAAAATCGCCATCAGAACTGAAGGCAGCAGCGGTAACGACACCTGTGTGGCCTTTTAGAACAGATAGGCAGTCACCGGACTCAGGATCCCAGAGGCGCAAGGTATGGTCGCTGTCTCCTCCTCCAGAAAGAGCGCGCTTGCCATCAGCACTCCAGGCCACTATCTTGATCCAGCCAGTGTGGCCTGTCAGAACTGCCTGGCACGCACCACTTTTTGCATCCCAAATCCGAAGAGAGTTATCCGCTGAGCCTGAAAGGATAAACCGGCAATTGGGACTCCAACACGAGGCTTCGATATCGCCAGTGTGGCCTTCAAGAGTAGCCAAACAGACACCGCTCTCGACATCCCAGATCCGCAAAGAGTTATCACTGGAGCCCGAGAGTATACGTGTTCCGTCGGCGCTAATCGCCAACGTCTGCACATAACCAGTGTGGCCTTCGCACACCGTACAACCACCATTTTCTGTATCCCAAATGCGCAGGGTATTGTCTCCACCGCCAGATAGCACCCGCTTTCCATCCAAACTGAAGGCCACGGCCCAGACCCTGTTGGCGTGGCCCTCCAGAAGGGTCAAAAGATTCCCAGTCTCCGCGTCCCAGATACGCACGGTATCATCCCACGAAGCCGATACCACTCGACTGCGATTGGGACTGAACTCCGCTGCCCAAACTGGGGCGGTGTGCCCCTCTAGCGTCGCTAAGCAGCCTCCAGTCTCAGGGTCCCAAATGCGTAAGGTCTCGTCCCACGAGCCAGAAAGAGCGCGTTTGAAATCGGTGCTGAATGAAGTCGTTTGGACGGTTCCAGTGTGTCCTTCGAGGGCAACCCGGCGGTGCCCTTTCTCGATATCCCAGAGGCGCAAAGTACGATCGCCGTAACTCCCCGCTGAAATAGCAAGGGAGCCGTTAGCGCTCAAGGCCGCTGCCACGACATAGTCAGCGTGACCCTCAAGAACAGCCAGACAGGCGCCCGTCTTTGTGTCCCAGATTCGGAGCGTTTTGTCTTCCGAGCCGGAAATTGCACGCGTGCCGTCGGCGCTCAACGCTACAGTGAGGATATTACTGCTATGGCCCTTCATAACCCTCAAACAGATCCCCTCTTTAATATCCCAGAAGCGCAGTGTTTTATCACGCGAGCCGGAAACTGCAAACAGTCCATCTGCAGTGAACGCTACGGATTTAACCTCGTCCGAGTGGTCTGAAAAAACGGTTATGCACCCGCCCGTCGCTGTGTCCCAGAGACGAAGAGTACTGTCGGAGGAACCGGAGAGGGCACGAGTAGCATCGGCATTCAGTGCTGCGGCTCTTACTCGTTTGGTGTGACCTTCAAAGGACGCAATGCAGTCTCCACTCTCGATGTCCCATAGCCGTATTGTATTGTTGGGAGCACCTGAGAGAGCGCGAGTGCCGTCCGCACTCAAAGCCGCAGTTCCGGTGTGATCTTCGAACTTTGCAATGCATGCTCCGCTTTTCGTGTCCCAAATTCGTAACTCCCCATCTCCGGCACCTGAGAGTGCGCGTGCGGTATCTGCGCTGAATGCCACCGAGTTGAACCGTTTGGTATGACCTTCCAGTATTGCCAGGCAAACGCCGCTTCGAGTGTCCCACAAGCGAAGAGTGTTATCAAAAGCGCCGGAAAGGGCGCGTGTGCCATCCGGGCTCAAGGCTACTGCAGTGACTTCTTTGCTGTGGCCCTTCAATATTGTGAGTTCAGCTGGGCGTATAGGCTGAACCTTGGGTCTAGTGGCACGAGCAATCCACGGGCTATTCCAGTTACTAAGTAGCAAATCAGCTTGTTCGCTAACCACGCCATCTTTCGCCTGGCTGTAGGCTTGAAGTAAAGTTAACTCTGGATTGGTCAGCAGGACGTGTTGATTAGTGGAGTAAAAGCTCACGAAGTGTTGCAATCGTTCAGCAATTGTAGGAGCGACTCTAGCAGTGGCGGTACTTCTCTCCTTATTGCCTTGGCGCAATCCGCTCGACGCCAGCGTGCATGTAGGAGGGACCGGCATATCCAAAATTTCTCCAGCACAACTCTGCCGTGCAAACCTGGCCAGATTCTCCCCGTACACTCTGCACTGCTCACGGGTGACGTCTTTCTGATACTGCTCTTCAGCCAGCTGAGGTAATGCTGCGCGAGCAGCATTATAATCCCCCAAAAGCTCGTAGCCCAACCCCGCTTCGCACTTGGCTTGAACAAAACGCAGGTCCGTTAACGGACCGGGTGTTTCCGCGCTCCCAATCAAAGCATCCCACTGTTCCGTCTTGATTTGTTGAGGGACTAGTTCATTCAGTTTTCGCAAATTTGGGTAAGATGCCGTTTCCACGTCTGTACCGTCGAGATAAAGAGATTGGTCGCTAAAATACCGGGAAAGTTGATCGTGGCACGCATACGCAGGAATGTTAGCGCCAATCCATTCAGCGATGACGCGGTGATAAATGGTATGAAGCATCGTTCCATCAGCCCGGCGCTCGGTCAGATAAGTGGCGACGTCAGCATGAAGGCGGGCCCAGAGGACTACTGGAATTTGGCGGCGCTTACCCTTATGGTGGACTTTTGCAGTGAAGTGCTCCCAGAATTCTTCGTCTCGCGCCAAAACATCGAGTAACTCTGTAGTCAATAAACCGTTTACTGCAGCGTTTAGGTAACCAAGCGTCTTATGGACCAGCAATCTGCCGTGATTTTTTTCCTGGCTCAGCTGTTCCATCCGGGCCGAGATAAGTTCATGGATGTTCTCAGGCAGGTTTTTAGGAATCAAATCGAAGGAATGTAAACGCTTTGTATAGTCGACGGCAAGGCGGAGCCAGAGGGGTAAACCCTGGACTTGGAATGCTGTTAAAACTGCCAATTCCTGGGAATTGGACAGGCTGCGCTTTTCGGTGACGAGCCAACTGCACAGGAGATCACGCGCGTTCTCCTCTGTGAGTGCAGTTAGATCGAGATGCGTAGATTGTGGGAAACGGTTCCGGGCGTAATAGGAAGCGTGGCCAGGGTTTTGACCTGAATGCGGAGATGTTTCATCACTTTCTGTGGGCCGGTGGAGCGCGGAGATGACGAGGCTGACACCAGCAGGAAGTAGGTGGGGAAGCCAGTAGAGTGTTTGTTCAATGGTAGTTCCTGACGCGCTGGTTAGCTGGTCGATGGCGTCGATGAAGATGGTTAGCTGGCTCTTCGCTGGGCATCGTTGAAGTAGAGCCTCGAAACGGCGGGTGAGACGATTAATATTTGCGCCAGAAGAGGAGGTGCTCTCTGATTCGGCATCTTCTTCCAAGGGACCAAAGTGGAATTCTAGTTGCTGGCATAGATCGGTGAGGAGGTTTTCCAGGTTCCCCGAATTTGGCGTCGCGCTGATGAACCGAGCTATGGAAGTGCCAGCGCGATTATCGGTTCTCCGCCATGCCTCCGCCAGTAATGCTGTTTTGCCTGAGCCGGACACGCCGTGGACAAAGAACGGGTGGATTGAATCCGACGCTATATAATGAGCGATGGCTCCGAGCGGTTCCTCTCGTCCAACAAAGTGGTCGGTGCGTTCTTCGGCAAAAGCCCGGTGCAGCTCGTTTTCGACATCATGCTTGAATGCGGATTCGTGACGGGCGATTTCTTCGTCGATGATTCGTTTGACGTCGGCTTCAACGCGGTCGCAGAATGCATCTATTTGGTCGGTGTCCGCATTTTCACTTGTCGTCGAGTAACGATAGATATGGTCTTCAGCCAAATGGCTGGCGATTTGCTCCCTGAGAACATGGATCATGGTCACATCGGCATCCTGCTGGTTCTCGAGCGACGGGACGCTAATTTCACCTTCACGAAAGTAGGCAAAGACGTGGTCTTTCGCATCGGGATTGGCAAACAACCCGGCCTGAATTTCTTGGTGTATGGCCGAATGGAAGTATTTGGCGTGTTTCGGGGCGGCGGGATCTGGGAATTGTTTTGCGGCAGCGGAACGAAGGATCTGTTGGAGTGTGGCCTCTTCTTGTTCCCAACGCTCTCGGTCAGAGAACTCAGTTTCCGGTTCACGCGGTAGGAGGACGAAAGCAGGAGGTACCGCGTTATCGTCGCGACGATACCAGCCATTTCCCTCACCTTGGCGGACCTCAGGCCTGGCTTCGTCGAACTTTAGCCACGCCTGTTCCTCTGGTTTGAGACGGGCCATGAGTTGTGCGAATTCATCGGCTTCGACCTCGAAGGGGAGTGGCTGCCAGCCGTAACGGTCGCCAGCGAGGATGATGAAGTTGGGGCGTGGTGAAATTCTTTGGCAGTTTTCCAGCTCTCTGAGACAGATCCGCATGGTCTGCTGATCGAGCCCAGCTTCTTCGTTCACACCCCAGCGCAAGTCGATTGGTTCGAATCGGAAACTTCGTGCCTCGCAATATTCCCTCAAATTTGGGAAAACGCGATCCTGAAGCGCGTTTCGCTCCGTTTCGAAGTCGTCGAAGGTGGAGCTGACGAAAACTCGGAAGGTTTGGGAGCGGTGGGCTGTGCGCATCAAGTATCGCCTTCAGGAGAACTCCAAAATATCTGGGGTGGGCTGATATTCACTTCTCTGCAAACCCTAGATAGCCAATGTTTGGGTTTCGTCCAATTGATCTGTGTATCAGTGAATACTTATTCGAGCAAAAATTTCTGGTTGCGAGGTTACACCGATCACTTGGCGAAGACTTTGAGTTTACGCGCATACGACGCTTGCTGATCTACACAACATTATTAACACTGAACTGAGTCGCGGCACGCGACTCAGTTCAGTATGGCATATCCATAGTCCTCTTGAACCTGTCTGAACGTAACTGCCCGCGCTCTGAACCATAGTGGTTATGTTAAGAGGTTAGGGGTGACGCCTAGCGTTAGTCATTAGGAACACTGGAGACAGGGGACGCAGGTTATGGGCGGAGACCATGTTCCATGGCAGGATCCGGTGTTTGCAGCATGGTACCGGTAAGTTTGCGTCATGAGCTCTGAAGATTCAAGTGACCGCGCTAGTTTGCAATTTATTAGTCAGCATAGAAATAACTTTGAACTTGCCAAAAAAAAGATGAACAAGCGTAATGCTTGATTTGAAATCAGGGATGCCAAACGTCTCTACCGTATAAATTCTTTCATTTTTTGTGTCTGGTTTGCCGAATTCCATGAAGTTGTCTGGCCTTCCAGAATAAAATGCCTCTAGTTCCTTAATTATAGATACATTTTGGGAGTCTACTTCACTAGAGAGGCTGCAGTATACGTGGGTTATGGAATAATTGAGGGGCAATGATACGCCGTTTGATTTAAATATTATTCCACATGAAAGTGCGGTAAAGAACTCGTTGAATCGACGAGTATCAACATTATACTGAACTGATCCGTCAGACAACGGAGTCGCTCCCTTTGCAAGCATCTTTCTAAATGCCCCATTGTTAATTTCCAGTTGAGGTGCTATTTTCCTAAAAAACACCTCCCTTGCTCGATTGCTAGGCGAGGCATTCATACAAATTTGAGCTAAGACGTATAAGTCATCTTTAGACTTTTTATTATTGTGCTTGACGCAAGATTTTACCGTTAAAAGCTGATTTTTTTCGCCATCTGGAAAAAAAGAACGCGGAGGGATATGTTCTTTTGTAATTCCATTCTCATCGCAGCCTTGGAAATAGCATTTCATTTGATTGCACCAAATAGATGAGCGTAGCATGCGGTTTCGCGACAGTTTCCTATTGCACGTTCCGTGCATCGTTATTCTCATTTGTCATAAAACTTAAACCCCAGCGATCTTCTGTTCGTTTCGGTCAGATATATGATAGTAAACCTAACTGTGATTAAGTCTATAACCACTGTGTCGAGCCACTGTATGGAGAGACGGAGTAGGGCAGTGGAGGCGTCTGCCTCTTGTAACACGTACGGCTGGATTGTCCTCATTTCGGACCTACGGGACTTGGAAATCCGATCACAAGTCTACTCCCGCTATCAACCCAAAGCTGTCTGATTCAAAGGGATCATCATAGGTTCCAGCGTCACCCAATCCCACGTTAATTGCCATTTTTTCTACCAAACTCCCA
>RCMY010000570.1_pt1 | contig 34572 bp, 34 predicted proteins | sample 2041341 | NCBI WGS metagenome assembly RCMY01 (sample SAMN09708234, study PRJNA481090) | Marine sediment metagenome, whole genome shotgun sequencing project. | reverse complement strand
AATCATGCTCGGTGAGTTGGTGGTTTTTTGGGGTCAGTTTAGGCATGGGGCGATTATAGCTTATTTATTTTTATTGGTATTATACCCATTTGATGTCCATTCAAAAAAATAAGCTTACTGCATTGACTCGCCTTGACGTACTATCTGTACTGTCGCAGGCTCGCCGCCTTGTTAGCTTACTTTTTTTGAATTGATATAAGGCCGTCTGAAAATATTTTCAGACGGCCTTTAAGAAAAGCTTTTCGATCATAAGAAAAGGCTCAAACACGAATGTTTGAGCCTTAAATTTTGGCTCCCCGACCTGGGCTCGAACCAGGGACCTGCGGATTAACAGTCCGTCGCTCTACCGACTGAGCTATCAGGGAATTGAAGTCGGAATTATATAAATTCGCTTATATTCTGTCAAGGCGGATTACACAATATCTGCAATATGTTTGGCGGCGCGTTTGGCATCCAGCAAAATCAGCCCCAGCTTGCCACCCTCTTTGGCCAAGAGCGCCAAAACCGCATTGCTGCCGGCCTGACTGAGCAAAATATAACCGCTTTTGCCTTTTACCATCACTTGATCCAGCTCGCCACAGGCCAGCTCTTGCACCGCCCGGTTGCCCAGCGCCAGCAAAGTGGCCGACATCGCGCCGACACGGTCGGCATTCAGATGATTGGGCAGCAAGGTCGCAATCGGCAGCCCATCGGTGGAAATCACCGCAGAAGCCGAGATATCGGTTGAGGTGCTGTTTAAGTCACTCAACACGGAAAGGAGTAATTGTTCGCGCATATTTATTTATTTCCATTTGTGGTTTGACAGGCCGCCATTAAAGATGGCGCAACCCTCAATAACTGCCATAGCTGGCATATAATATCTTAGTGAGCGTGACAAAAGCTTCTTTATTCAAATCAGGCGTGCCGCCGATCACCAGAATCAATTTGGTTTTACCGATAAACAGTGGGAAAAATGTCAGCTCGCTCTGCCCGCTGGGGTCGCAAATCCCCCAAGCATTGTGGTGGATATACAGATTGTTTTTTACCAGCAATTGGTGTTTTTCCCCCAACGCCGCCACTTCGCTGGAAAGCACGCCCACTTCTTCGGCCGTTTCATGATGAAAACCGGCATTGGCAAAATAGAGGCCGTTGTCATCCGAGAGCAACGCTTTACCCACATTGGAGAGCTCGGCCAACAATTCGGGAATACGCTCTTCCGAGAGATTCATCTCATCTTCATCGCGGCTTTCATCGCCATAAAGAAACTCTAGCCGCTGCAAACGGTAAAGCAGGTTGAGTGCGCTGTGTATATCGCTGGTATCGGCCCAAGCCAAAAGCTTTTCGCTGCTGATGGGCTCCGAGCTGCCGGCGCGCAACAAGCCGTAAAGCAAGGTGCGGCTGGCGCTGGGCACATTGCTGGAAACCGCATAATACGCTCCAGCCGGTGTGATTTTGGGATATAAATTTGACTGTAAAGAAAGTGTTGAATCCATCTTATACCTCTAAACCCGGATCAATTGAAAACAACATTGCACTAACCAGCTGCTTCACGTCATCTTCGCGACGGGCATCAATTTCGAAAACCGGTACATTAAAATTGTGTTGCGCCAAATATTTTTGGTAAACGTCCACGCCCGGCAGAGAGCGGATATCCATCTTGGTAACACCCACCACCAATGGCGCTGTTTTCAGGAGCTCCTGAAACGCATCTAAAAAGAATTTCAAGTCTTTCAGCGGATTGGTGCGCGTGTTATCCAACAACAACACCAGCCCCATGCTGCCTTTGCTCAAAATTTCCCACATAAAATTAAAACGCTCCTGCCCGGGCGTGCCATACAAGTGCACTTTGATTTCTTCATCCAAGCAAATCACGCCGTAATCCATGGCCACGGTGGTGTAGCCCTTGCGCACCAGCGTCATGTCGGAGGCGCTGGCATCGGTCTGCACCGGCGGCTCATCCGACAAGGCGGTGATGGCGGTGGTTTTGCCCACGCCCACAGGGCCGGTAAAGATAATTTTGTTTTCTTTCATGCCTTTCCCCTATTTGGTGCCAAACAGCTTGCGCATCAGGCGTTGCAACAATCCGCGCGGCTGCTCTGCCGAGGGGCTCACTGCTTTTTGGGCATCTTTCGCCATTTGATCGTCAGGCACATTGCTGCTGACATTCATATTGGCGGCCACAGCCGCATCTGCCTGCCCGTCGCTGCCGAATTGATCATCGGTGGCCAAAAAGCCGGTGGCCGAAGTGGCGGCCAGATAATTCAGAATATCGGGCATTTCCAGCGGCATCACTTTATACAGAATATTCAGGTTAACCGATGTTTTGGTGAGAAAGGCCGATAAACGCATCGATTCGGGCACCGGTGCCAAACGGGTCAAATTGGGCCAGCGCTTGAGGGTAAATACCGTTTGCGGCGTCATCGGATAAGCCAAGCGGCCTTGCGCGGTCCAAATCGCCATCTGCCACAAGCACGACATAATGGTCACTTTGGCTTTTTCTTTCCATTGCGGATTATCCGGCACGGCTTTGCACACAACTTGCAGTTTATCGTCTTTACTGAATTTTTCCAGCTCGCCCGCGCTGACCGTCAGCAAAACGCGCTGAATGCTCGGAAACACGATCAACACCGGCTTGCCATCGTGCAGCACGGCCACATCCTGATGCCCTTGGCTGGCCGCTTTGAGCGCACCGAGCAGGCCGCGTTGCGGATTAAAGCGACGGATGGTGGTTTTGCGCACGCCGTTGCTGCCGGGCTCTGCACCGTCTTCAGACGGCATATATTCGGGCACTTCATAAATATGGCCGCCCTGAGCCAAGCTACGCAAAATGGGAAACAGCGTATCGAATTTAATGGGCTTGGCCAAATAAGGCGTACGCTCTTTCGGCTCGCCGGTTGAAAACATCACCACCGGAATATCGGTGTATTTCTGTTTCAGCGCCTGCCAATTCTGCATGCCCTCTTCGCTATCGGTATCCACCAGCACCATATCCGGCTGCTCAACCGACTCGGGTGTCACCATTTCATAATTGGTGGTGTTGTGCATCTTAAATGCCATTCGGAAAACGGCATCTTGCTGGTCGCCCATATTTTGCAGCATTACCCTGATGGTTTTTACTTTCGGCAACATATTTTCCATGATTGATTCCCCGGTCATTTAGCACGTTGTCGGTTGACACGCTGCAACAACTGGCTCATGGCCAGCACCACTTCTTCAGGCAGGCTGTCTACACGCTCGCGCAGCAAGCGCAAAAATTGCTCCAAGCGGGGCCAGTCTTCAGAGCGCTCGTATAAATCAAACAACATAATATACAGCTGCGACTCTTGTGGGTAATGCAAAACCGTTTGTTCCAATGTGCCGATGGCCTGATCCAGCTGGCCATACATCAGCAAAGATTCCACTTCTTTCACCGCCTCTTCGGCCGGCGAGGCATTTTCGCTGATAATGGAGGTGTCTTTTTGAACCAAATCACGGTATTTGGCCTTAATTTGACGCGATGTGGGTTGCAGATAGCCTTTAGCCAAACCGATTTCGCGCACTTGTTGCTCGCTGGGGCCTTTTTCCAGATCGTCAAACACTTCATGATAGCCCAGGCTGTAGCCCCAGCCCAACATGCGCTCTTTTACCTGGCGGCCATATTGGCCGAGCGAGAAATAGAGCTTCCATAAGTGCTTGGCAAACTGATTCACTTCATCGTGTTGGTAATCGAGCTTGAGCGCATCGATAATCAGGCTGGCGGGCTTGGGTGATTTTTGAATGGCACGGTTGTATTGCAGCAGCGCTGTTTCGTAATCCACTTTGTTTTTCAAAAGCTTGGCACCACGCTCCGGCCGAACGAAACCCATCACCGCGCTCATTTCCTCTTCGCTCACCTCGCCGAAATCCTGCTTGCCGACCACAATCGGCATGCGTTTGGCCGCAGTGCTTTCTTTGTGGGCGGCGCCGCCTACGGTCAGCACAGGCTGGGCGGCCACCTCTTCCAAACCGTTTTTCTCGCCGATTTGGCGTGCCACCTCTTGCATGCTCCAGCCCAAATCCTGCTCAGCCAACACCCGCAAAGGCAGATGATTGGGCTCGATTGCCAGGCCGGCTTTCACATATTCGGCGGTGCTTTCTTTGGAGAGAACGGTTTTGTGCGCGCTCAGTGTGGCGGCGAGCAAATCGAGATTGCCCGCGCGCAGGCTCAGCCCCACCAGCTCATGCACCAGCTTTTCGGGCGCAGGCGGCGGCAGCTTGCTCAGATAGCCGGCCAAAGAAGCGGCGGCTTTATCTTCATAGCCAAATTGCTTGTAAACTTGATATTCGGTGAGCGGATCAACTTCCTGAGCCGACACGGCCGTGGTCATATTATCGGATGCGCTGCCTTCCCAGCCCCAACCGTGATCATCGTTTTCCGCTACCGACTGATTGATATGCGCTATCCAGTCATCGCCATCGTCTGCAGTTTTCCCCTCTGCAGCGCGGCGCTCCGAAGCCGGCATCTTGGCCGACCGTGCTGTTTTCTTTGCTGCGCCGCCCTGCTTGTAGCGCACAAGCAACAGCACCAGCAGCAAAAGCACCAGCAACACAATTAAAAGTGAATAATTCAAAAGTATCTCCCGATACACGCTAAAAGCAATCAAATTCTGCCGCCATCCCACACCTTTTTGAAATAGGCAGCCTGCAACCAACTCAAACCACGCAGGCTGTGGTGTTTACGGTAAAGCAAACAGAAAGATTAAAGCCAAGGCCTGAAGCCTTCCCCTTTCAATTTAGCATCATAGCATGATTTAACAAAAGTCGTCACATCCAAAACCTTTTCAGACGGCCATATTACACTTCCTCAGCCGCCCGCGGCCGGCTGCATACCATTTCAAACCAGCCTATGGTTTCCACATACGCTGTTTGTGCAAATATAGTGACATGCAAGAAAAAGTGATACAAACCTGCTCACTATAACGGGTAGGTTGGGTTGTCAAACCCAACGTTTCAGACGGCCTGCGGGCTTGTTGGGTTTTCAACCCAACCTACCTTTTGTGCCACTTTATTATGCATTTCACTATATATTTATGACGCTGGCGGCCATTAAAGTCATAACCTTTCTCCGCCAACACCGCCGCATCGCGGGCAAATGTGGCCGGATTGCACGACACATACACAATACGTTCACAATACGTTGCGGCAAAGCAAATAAGGCTTATGCAGCGTCTGCACCACAGCATAAGCACCGCTGCGCGGCGGATCAAGCAGCATTTTATCCAATTGCGCCACGCTGCAATCGCGCTTGGGTGCATTTCAAACAAATCGGCCGTCTGAAAAGCACACATTGGTTTCACAGCTATATGAAACAGGCATTGTCGCGAGTGTGCCGCACAAACAGCCCGCCCCTCAAAGCCGAACACTTGAGCGCCTTTCTTGTCCATCGGCAACTGCCGCAAAATATCCAGCGCGCTTTCAGACGGCCTGCCACATCAGCGGCCACGCTCAGGTGTACACGCCGGCAACAAGCGCCAAGCCCGGCTCTATATTAATGCGCAGCCATGGCGCTGCCACCATACGCTGTTTGTAAGCCACTTGCGCCAAAGGTTCCACATGTTGCGATGCACAGCCGCCGCATGTATCAAAATAGCCACACTCAGAGTGCCGCCGTTACCGCAAGGCGGCCGGCACCGCAGCCGCTTCGGCTTCATCGAATTGCTTTTACGGCACACCATCGTCAAGCCACTGGCGCCAAGAACCAAGCACCACGAATGAAGAGCGTTTTGCCCGCCACTCGAGCCACACCGCGGCCTTCATTATCCATTCCGCCCACCTGTGCCATCACAAATAATTTGCCCGCCGACTTCATGACTTTCCCTGCCTGCCAACCGCCCGACCGCTTTCAGCAACCGAAAAGCGGATATTTTCGCACAAAACCGCCCATACTGCGGTATGATTTCGAGCTGTTATCATACTGCCCATTTATCAGAAAAATGAAAAATTTAGGATTCGGCCTGCTCGCCCTCGGCATGGGTGCCGCAGCATATGCAAACACACCGCTCCCCGACTTTCCGCCCGTGTCGGAAGGCCAACATGTGGTAATCAACATTCCGCAACAACGTCTTTTTCTTTACACCAACGGCAAGTTCACCAAAGTGTATCCCGTGGCTGTGGGCAAGGCGATGACGCAAACCAATTTGGGCGAACACAAAATCGGCGTCAAAGCATTTAATCCCACTTGGCATATTCCCCGCAGCATCCAGAAAGAGCGCAACGATGGCGTGAAAACGATTCCGCCCGGCCCCAACAATCCGCTGGGTCCCGTGTTTGTGCGTATGGGCGAGCCCAAGCTCGGCCTCGGCATTCACGGCACCAACGCACCCAGCAGCGTGCCCGGTGTGCGCAGCCACGGCTGTGTGCGCATGAAGTCGCCCGATGCCATGGAATTTGCCAAAACCATCACCACCGGCTCGCCCGCTTCGGTGATTTACCAAATGGCCGCGCTCAATGTGGATGCCAACAACAATTTGTGGTTGGCCGCCTACCGCGACCCTTATAACCAGAAAAACCTCGATACTGCCGCCTTACGCAAAAGCATCGCCGCTTGGGCAAAAGCGCACGGCAAAACGGTGAACACCAAGCGCATCGATGCCGTGCTGAAAAACCGCTCCGGCACCATCAACTGCCTCACCTGCGCCGCCGGCGTTAAAGTGAAAGGCCCTTTGAAATCGGTGGCTTGGACCAGCGGCTCTGCCGGCTACACCCAGCCCAAAGCCATCCCCAAACCTGCGCCGGTTCGGGATGAAGTGCTGCCCCCGGGCAGCGAAATCGAAGTGGATGAAGAAGCCACCAAGCCGGAAGCCGCCGCTGCCGCACCTGCACAACCGGCACCGGAAAGCGCCGCTTCCGCCGCTTCGCAACCGGCCGCTTCATCTGCTCCCGCACCAAGCGGCGATCCGACTGAAAACCTGTTTTAATACCCATTCCAATAAATAAACCATTATAAATATTAAAAAAAAAGGCCGTCTGAAACTGTTTCAGACGGCCTTTTGCCATCAGCATGATTTATTGACATGCAAACACACCTTAAACCATATGCTGCAGGATGCCCATTCAAAAAAGCAAGCTGCAAACAATACAATAACTGCAAGGCAAGACAACGCGGTAAGCTTATTTTCGGCTTGGTATGATTTTATGGCTTACACACTCAAACTTATTCCGACAAGCCCAAAATCATCGCATCGCCATAGCTGAAAAAACGGTATTGCTGCTCAATGGCATAGTCATACACCGCGCGGATATGCGCCGTGCCCGAAAAAGCGCTCACCAGCATCAGCAGCGTGGATTTGGGCAGATGAAAATTAGTAATCAACCGGTCAACCACCTTGAAGCGGTAGCCCGGTGTGATGAAAATATCCGTGTCGCCGCCGCCCGCCTGCAAGCGGCCGGTGGCACGCGCCGCCGATTCGAGCGCCCGCATCGATGTGGTGCCCACCGCCCACACCTTGTTGCCGCGCGCTTTGGCCGCCTCAATCGCCGCCACCACCGCCGGCGACACTTCATACCACTCGCTGTGCATTTTGTGCTCGGCGATATTGTCCACCCGCACCGGCTGGAACGTGCCCGCGCCCACATGCAGGGTTACCTCGGCCATGTGCACGCCCTTCGCCTTTAATTGCGTCAACAATTCATCGGTGAAATGCAAGCCCGCCGTGGGCGCGGCCACCGCGCCCTGATGCTTAGCATACACGGTTTGATAGCGGCTGTCGTCTTCATCATCGGCCGCGCGCTCGATATAGGGCGGCAGCGGTAGATGGCCGTGGCGCGCCAACAATTCATACACGCTCTCGCGGCCGGCAAAATGCAGGCAAAACAGCTCGCCCTGCCGCTCCAGCATCGTGGCCTCGATACCGCCCTCAAACACCAATTGCGTGCCCGGCTTGGGCGATTTTGACGAGCGCACATGCGCCAACGCCGTGTGTGCATCCACCACCCGTTCAATCAGCGCCTCAATCTTGCCGCCGCTCTCTTTTTGGCCGAACAAGCGCGCCTTCATCACCTTGGTATTGTTAAACACCAGCACATCGCCCGGCTGCACCCAATCGGGCAAATCGGCAAACATTTTGTCGGCCATCGCCGTATCGGGCAAAGCGGCCAACAAACGGCTGCTGCCGCGCACAGCGGGCGGATGCTGGGCAATCAAAGCTTCGGGCAGGTTAAAATCAAAATCGGCAAGTTGCATGGTTTTTCAGCTGTGTTCAAAAAAAGCGCTATTATACGCATATTCTTTTTCAGACGGCCTCCCCGCACAGCCTGCTTATTAGTCAGTGCATTTTGCCGCCACACCCCGCAAAGCCTTTAGAATAAATACTCTTTACCGATTTAAAGTAGCCGGCGGCGCGCCCGAACCGCTTCTTTTGCAGCCAAAACCGCCTGATTTTGATATTTTGCTAGACATTTAACAGCAATTTCGCCAAAATACGCCATCACCATTTCCCAAGCACAGGCTTCATATTCCGGCCGGGTTTCCCGGTTTCCCCTGTTTTTATTCCCCTATTTCGCTGAATCAAGCGGCCAACATGCCGCTCTCGCACCCCTACCAAAGGATGATATTCAAATGGACTTACGCAAACTGAAAAAACTGATCGATTTGGTTGAAGAATCAGGCATCGCCGAAATCGAAGTAACCGAAGGCGAAGAAAAAGTGCGCATCACCCGCTCGCTGGCCGCTGCGCCGCAAGCCCTTTACGCCGCCCCCGCCCCGATAGCGGCCGCGCCTGTAGCCGCTGCCCCCGTGGCAGCCGTTCCGGCACCGGCGGCAATTGCTGCCCCCGCCGCCGATTTAGGCAATGCCCAAAAATCACCGATGGTCGGCACTTTCTACCGCGCACCCAGCCCCGCCTCACCTGCTTTTGTGGAAGTAGGTCAAAACGTTAAAGCCGGCGACACCTTGTGCATTATCGAAGCCATGAAGCTGATGAACGAAATCGAAGCCGAAAAATCCGGCGTGGTGAAAGCCATTCTGGTTGACAACGGCCAGCCGGTCGAATATGGCGAGCCGCTGTTTATTATCGAATAAATCTTTCAGACGGCCTTTTTATTCCAACACACAAAAGGCCGTCTGAAACCTTGTCAGAAATCATTCTGAAAGAAGCCTTATGTTGAAAAAAGTTTTGATTGCCAACCGCGGTGAAATCGCTTTGCGCGTATTGCGCGCCTGCCGCGAAATGGGCATCGCCACCGTTGCCGTGCATTCCGAAGCCGACCGCGACAGCCTGCATGTGAAGCTCGCCGATGAATCGGTGTGCATCGGCCCCGCGCCTTCTCCGCAAAGTTATCTGCATATTCCCGCCATCATTTCCGCCGCCGAAGTAACCGGCGCCGATGCCATTCACCCCGGCTACGGCTTTTTGGCCGAAAACGCCAATTTTGCCGACCAAGTGGAGCAATCGGGCTTTGTGTTTATCGGCCCGCGCGCCGACACCATCCGCCTGATGGGCGACAAAGTTTCCGCCAAACACGCCATGATTGCAGCCGGCGTGCCCTGCGTGCCCGGCTCGGAAGGCGCTCTACCCGATGACGACGCCGAAATCCTGCGCATTGCCGACCAAGTGGGCTTTCCGGTGATTATCAAAGCCTCTGGCGGTGGCGGCGGCCGCGGCATGCGTGTGGTCGAGAAAAAAGAAGACCTGCTCAAATCGGTGGAAATGACCAAAACCGAAGCCGGTGCCGCCTTCGGCAACCCGATGGTGTATATGGAGCGCTATCTGCAAAAGCCGCGCCACGTGGAAATCCAGGTACTGGCCGATGAGCACGGCAACGCCATTTATCTGGGCGAGCGCGATTGCTCGATGCAGCGCCGCCACCAAAAAGTAATCGAAGAAGCGCCCGCGCCCGGCATCACCCAAGCCGAGCGCGAAGCCATCGGCCAAGCCTGCGTGGATGCCTGCAAACGCATCGGCTACCGCGGCGCCGGCACGTTTGAATTTTTATATGAAAACGGCGAATTCTTCTTTATCGAAATGAACACCCGCGTGCAAGTCGAGCACCCCGTCACCGAACTCATCAGCGGCGTCGACATCGTGCAAGAGCAAATCCGCGTGGCCAGCGGCCTGCCGCTGCAATACACGCAGGAAGACATCATTCTCGAAGGCCATGCGTTTGAATGCCGCATCAACGCCGAAGACCCTTATAACTTCATCCCCAGCCCCGGCCTGATTGAAAGCTGCCACCTGCCCGGCGGCTTCGGCGTGCGTGTTGACAGCCACATCTACCAAGGCTACCGTATTCCGCCCAACTACGACAGCCTGATCGGCAAAATCTGCGTACACGGCAAAACCCGCGAGCAAGCCATGGCAAAAATGCGCGTGGCCATGGCCGAGCTGGCCATCACAGGCATCAAAACCAACACCGCGCTGCACCGCGACCTTTTTGCCGACCCCGGCTTCCAAGAAGGCGGCGTGAGCATCCATTATCTAGAAAAATGGCTGGAAGCGCGCAAAGCCAAGCAAAACAGTTAAACATTTTGCACCGCAGGCCGTCTGAAACCTTCAGACGGCCTTTTGCAATCCACACATATCCATTAGAATATTCACATCATTTTATTAATCAGGCCGTCTGAATCTTTTTTCACCCCATTCAAAAGGCAAACCGGCCAACACCGCCGGGTTGTTGTTTTTTCGAATGCGCACCCAACGGCCGCACACAGAAAGCGCCCATGTCTTACCAACAAGCCACCATTGCCGTAACCGAACACATCGCCGAGCGCCTTTCCGATGCGCTGATGGAGCACGGTGCCCTCTCTGCCGCCATTGAAGACGCCTATGCCGGCACCAACGATGAGCAAGCCATTTTCGGCGAGCCGGGCATGCCCACCGAGCAGCTGTGGCTGCAAAGCAAAGTGATTGCCCTTTTTGCCGAAGAAACCGATATCAACCCCATCATCATCGCCGCCGCCGCACAAACCGGCATCGATGTGCCCGCCTACAGCGTGGAGCTTTTGCCCGAGCAGGATTGGGTGCGCCTCACCCAATCGCAATTCGACCCGATTAAAATTTCCGAGCGTCTGTGGATCACCCCATCGTGGCACGAAGCGCCCGATGCCGGTGCCGTCAATCTGCAGCTCGACCCCGGCTTAGCCTTCGGCACCGGCAGCCACCCCACCACCCATCTGTGCCTGCAATGGCTCGACCGCAACCTCAAAGGCGGCGAATCCCTGCTCGATTACGGCTGCGGCTCCGGCATTCTCGCCATTGCCGCGCTCAAGCTCGGCGCCGGCAGCGCCACCGGCGTTGATATCGACCCGCAAGCCATCCGCGCCAGCAACGACAACGCCGCCCAAAACCAAGTGCCTGCAAACTTCCACCTGCCCGATGCCCTGCCCGAAGGCCGGTTCGATATCGTGGTAGCCAACATCCTCGCCAACCCATTGCGCATGCTGGGCGAAATGCTCGCCGGGCGCACCCGCCAAGGCGGCCGTATCGTGCTCTCAGGCATTTTAGAAGAGCAGATAGAAGAAATGAGCGAAATCTACGGCCAATGGTTTGACCTCGACCCCGCCCAAACCGACAACGGCTGGGCCTGCTTAAGCGGCGTCAAACGCTAAGTTTTGTGCGTAAAATAGAGCGGGCAAACACGAAAACAGGTCTTATCGTGCGCACAGATATGCTCGACCCGACAAAGAGGCCGTCTGATACCCATTCGAAAAAATAAGATAACAAGGCGGAAGCCTGCGACAGTACACCTAGTACGGCTAGGCAAGCCAACGCAGTTAGGTTATTTTTTCGAATGGGTATGAAACTTCTTTTCAGACGGCCTCTCCATTTAAAGCGCCCAAACAAAAAGCCCCTCAAAGGGGCTTTTTGTTTGGGCGCAAAGGCCGATCAGGCTTCTTCCACCGGTGCCGGTGCGGCGGTGGCGCGCACATCGTTACGCTTTTCTTTGTATTTCAACACGGCGCGATCGAGTTTGTCCATCAGCACATCCACAGCGGCATACATATCGCTTTCTACGGTTTCCACGTGCAAATCTTTGCCGGCCAAATGCACATCGGCTTCTGCTTTATTGTTGAGTTTTTCCACCGAAAGGGTAACGGTTACGGAAATCACGTTGTCGGCATGGCGGCTGATGCGCTCCAGCTTGCTGCTGACATGTTTTTTAATGGCTTCGGTAACATCAAAATTCAGACCAGTGATTTTCAGGTTCATAATAACACTCCTTCGGTTGGGGTTTTCAGGCCGTCTGAAACAGCCTGCTCGAGACAAATTTTGTGCTCAAATATTATTCTAAGGTTTGCGTTGGTGTGCCGGCGGAATATTCAAAGCTTCGCGGTATTTGGCCACCGTGCGCCGGGCAATGTCGATGCCCTGCTGTTGCAACAATCGGCTTAAAGCTTCATCCGAATAAGGCTTTTGTTTGTTTTCATTGCTGATTAATTGCGCCAGTATGGCCTTCACCGCGCTCTGGCTCGTGCCCTCGCCGTCTTCCCCAGCATCCACAGCTTGTGTGAAGAAATAGCGTAACGCAAACACGCCGCGCGGGCAAGCCAAATATTTGTGGTTCACCGCGCGCGACACCGTGCTTTCCGCCACACCCAGCTCGGCGGCGGCCTCTTTCAGCAGCATGGGGGTGAGGCCGATTTCGCCGAAAATGAAAAAATCTTCTTGCCGCTCAACAATGTATTCAGCCAAGCGCAGCACCGTACTTTTGCGGTGCTCGAGGCTGTCGATTTTCTGCCGCGCTTCGCTTAATTTATCTTTCCACACCTGGTCGACATTGCGGCTCTCTTTCAGCAACACACAATATTCTTGATTGAGGCGCACATGCGGCCAGGCTTTTTCATTGCCGATCACCCGCCAGCCGCCGGCATGCTCGCGCACCCACACATCGGGCTGCACATAAGCCGTGGGCTCCGCCGTGGCAAAGCCATAAGCAGGATAGGGGTTGAGCGTGGCAATCAGCGAGAGCGCCGCTTCAATGATATCGGCCTCGAAATCGGGCAGTTTGCGTTTGAGTTTTTGCTGGTTTTGGGTGCGGCTTTTGCCCAATTCTCCCAAATGCTGCATGATAATTTTGGCAGCACATCGGCGCTCGGGCGAAGCGCTCAGGCGCTGCAATTGCAGCAGCAGCGATTCGTTCAAAGTGGCCGCGGCCACGCCGGGCGGATCGAAGGTTTGCAGCCGGTCGAGCGCCTCCTGCATATCGTCTTCATCCAGCATCCATTCAAGCGGCGTGTGATCAATGATATCGGCCAAGCTGTCGGTGAGATAACCTTGCTCATCGAGTGAATCAATCAAAATGTGCACCCGCGCCGCTTCTTCGCGGCTGAGCGGATGCTCGCACACTTGATTGTGCAGATAGCTCAAAAAATCTTCTTCAGCAGCGATGGTAGCCCAAATGTCTTCCGCATCGTCGCCGCCCACTTGGCCGGCTTTCGATATGGCGGCTGAAATGCGCTCCGGCTCGGGGCTGCCTTCGGGCGCTTCGCTGCGCTCGAGCAGAGGGTTGTCTTGCAGCCATTCTTCCACTTCATGCTCCAGCTCCAGCCCCGACATTTGCAGCACACGCAGCGATTGCTGCAAGCCCTGGCTGAGCTGCTGGGTTTGCTTGAGCTTGAGTTGAAAATTCTGGCCGCTCATCATTACCTATCAATAATCGAAGTTTTCGCCCAAATACACGGCGCGCACTTGCTCGTTGCCCACCAGCTCTTCGGGCACGCCCGAAGCGAGTACGGTGCCCTCGCTGATGATGTAGGCTCTATCGCAAATGCGCAGGGTTTCGCGCACATTGTGGTCGGTAATCAACACGCCGATGCCGCGTGTTTTGAGAAATTCAATGATTTTCTGAATATCGATAACCGCAATCGGATCGACGCCGGCAAACGGCTCATCAAGCAGAATAAAACGCGGCTGCATGGCCAGCACACGGGCGATTTCCACGCGCCGGCGCTCGCCGCCGGAAAGCGAAGGCGCCGGGCTGTCGCGCAGGCGCTCGATATTGAGGTCGGCCAAAAGGCGCTCCAGCTCGGCATCGATTTGCTTTTTATCTTTCAAACGGATTTCGAGAATGGCGCGGATATTTTGCGCCACCGTCATTTTGCGGAAAATCGATGCTTCCTGCGGCAGATAGCCCAAGCCCAAGCGGGCGCGCTCGTGAATGGGCAGATGGCGGATTTCGCGGCCATCGAGCATCACGCTGCCGCCATCGGCGGCAATCAGGCCGACTATCATGTAAAAGCTGGTGGTTTTGCCCGCGCCGTTGGGGCCGAGTAGCCCCACCACTTCGCCGCTTTCGATCTCGAGCGAGAAATTTTTCACCACTTGGCGCTTTTTGAAGCTTTTTTGCAGATGTTGGACATTCAGTCGGCTGTGCGGAGTTGTCATGGGCAAGGCTCTGATGATGATGTGGGTATGAGATTTAAGGCCGTCTGAAACAGTTGTTTGCGTTCAGACGGCCTGCTAACAAGCTATTTGGTCGGCTGAATCACCACGGTAACCCGTTTGCCGCCTTTGCCGCCGGCCGCTTTGCTGCCGCTGACGGTATACACTTCGGTGCGGGTGTTGTAAACAATGCTGGCGCCTTCGGCCAAATCGCCGCCGCGCTGCACACGGGCATTGCCGGTGAGCTTCACAATGCCGGTGGCCGATGAATATTCCACTTGGTTTGCTTGGCCGTTTACCGTGCCTTTATTGCCGTCGAGCGTTTGGCCGAAGCGCACCGGGCTGCCGCTGGCGCTCATCACTTGCTGGCCTTTGCCATCGCGCGACACGCGCACGCTGGCGGCGCGGATATTGAGCGAGCCTTGTTTGATCACCACATTGCCACTAAAGGTGGTGACCTGGTTGGCCTGATCGAGCGAGCCTTGATCGGCCTCGATTTCAATCGGGCGGCTGCGGTCGCTCTCAAGCGCAAAAGCCGGCGCGGCGGCCAATAAAGCAGCCAACAGCGCGGCATTAAGGATTTTTGGGGTCATAAATAATGGCTTTCACTCGGGAGGGCAGGTTTAAAAAACCTTGCTGGTGGTTATATTGCACGCCGTTGGCCGTGCCGTGCGAATCACCGTATTGATAGGCCACCGGCGCATCGGTTGAGGCAGTTTCGGTTTGCGTGTCCACCAGCAGGCTGGCCGTTTTCAGCACGCCGGCAGGCCGACGGGCATCGGCTGCTTTGGTGAGCACCACGTTTTTTTCGAAAAACACTTGGCGGGTGTCGGTATTATAGCGGGCTTCTTCGCTTTTGACGTCATAGAGCCGCTGGCCGGCGCCATAAAGCACAAGCTGCGGTTGGTCAAAATAAACATCATCACTTTTGGGCATCTGCCAAGCGCTCTCGGCGCTGAGGTTTTCTTTCAGACGGCCTGTTTCATCAAAGCGTCGCCCGTCGATATCGATCATGGCATATTGCGGCTCGTTGGGGTTGAGCGCCACTTCTTCGATATCCAGCTCGCTGATGCGCCCGAGCCAGGCGCTCAAGCCGCCCAGGCAGATAGCCAATATCAGGGGAAAAAGCCAGCCGCTGCGCCATTTTTTAATCATTTGATATACTCATTCAAGGCTGCATCAAGCGTGCCCTGCGCCTGCATAATCAGGTCGCACAGCTCGCGCACCGCGCCCTTGCCGGCGCTTTTGCGTGTGATATAAGCGGCGTGCTGCAAGGTAAAATCGTGCGCTTCGGGCACGGCCACAGCCAGGCCGCAGCGCACCATCACCGGCAAATCCACCACATCGTCACCGATAAAGGCGCATTCATGTTCCGCCACGCCGGCTTTGGCGCGCAAATCGGCATAAGCGGCTTTTTTATCGTGAATGCCTTTGTAATAATGATTGATGCCCAGCTGCTCCACCCGAATGCCCACCGAAGGGGCATCGCGGCCGGTGATAATCGCAGTTTGCACTCCGCTTTGCTGCAACATTTTCAAGCCGTGGCCATCGAGAGTGTGAAACGATTTGATTTCTTCGCCGTTATCGCGGATATAAATATGGCCATTGGTGAGCACACCGTCCACATCCATAATCAAAAGCTTGATGCGCTCGGCGCGCGCTTGCACATCGGGGGATAAAGTTATCATGCGTTTTCTCCGGCAAAGGTTTTCAGACGGCCTTTGTTATTATATAAGGCCGTCTGAACAGATTGCCACTAAAAAAGGTTAAGCGCTTTCAGATAATACGCGCTTTAAGTAAATCATGCATATTGAGGGCACCGACCAAGCGGCCGTTTTCATCGGCGGCCAGCAAGCCGCTCACCCGGGATTGCTGCATCTGCTTCAGCGCTTCGGTGGCCAGCTTGTCGGGCGAAATGGTTTGCGGACCCGGATGCATCACCTCTTCTACCAACAAGCCGGTAAAATCATCGCGGCCTTGAAACAGGCGGCGCAAATCGCCATCGGTGAAAATGCCTTTGATACAGCCTTGTTTGTTTACAATCGCCAACATGCCCAAGCCGGTTTCGCTCATGCGTACGATGCCGTCTTTCAATAGCGTGCCCTCGACCACGGCAGGCAATTCGTCGCCGCCGTGCATCAAATCTTTCACCTGTATCAGCAAGCGCTTGCCCAAGCTGCCGGCCGGATGACTGAGCGCAAAATCGGCCAAGGTAAACTCGCGTGCCTGCAGCAGCACCACCGCCAGCGCATCGCCCAGCGCCAGCATCGCCGTGGTGCTGGAAGTGGGTGCTAAGCCCAAAGGGCAGGCTTCGTGCGACACCGTGCAGGTGATGTGGATATCGGCATAACGCGCCATGGTGGAATGCGGGCGCCCCGTGATGCACACCAGCTGCACATTTTTGCGCTTTAAGGCCGGCAGAATCGAGGTAACTTCATCGCTCTCGCCCGAATTGGACAAAGCCACCACCACATCGCCATCTACAATCATGCCCAAATCACCGTGGGCAGCTTCGGCCGGATGCACGAAAAAAGCCGGCGTGCCGGTGGAGGCCATGGTGGCGGCGATTTTGCGGCTGATGTGGCCGGATTTGCCTATCCCCATCACCACCACGCGGCCGCGACAATTTAAAATTGCCTCAACGGCCTGCACAAAAGCCTCATCCAGCCCGCGCGACACTTCCTGCAAAGCTTCGGCTTCCGTGCTCAACACTTGCCGCGCCCATTCTGTATATTGATTTTGCATTGTATTTCCCATGTTATTTCCTGCCGGCTCTATTCAAACCAGTGATTTCGGGGTAGGATTTCAAATCCCACACCATCATTAATAAAGGGTTTCAGAGATGACTATTTTATCGGACGTTAAAGCTTTAGGACAACAAATCTGGTTGGACAACCTCTCGCGCTCGCTGATTCAAAGCGGCGAATTGGCAAAAATGTTGCAGCAAGGCGTGTGCGGTGTCACCTCCAACCCGGCCATTTTCCAAAAAGCCTTTGCGGGCGATGCACTTTATGCAGACGAAATCGCCGCCCTCAAACAGCAAAACCTCAGCGCCAAACAACGCTATGAAACGCTGGCCATTGCCGATGTGCAGGCCGCTTGCGATGTGTGCCTGCCCGAATTCGAAGCCAGCGGCGGCAAAACCGGATTTGTCAGCCTTGAAGTATCGCCTGAGCTTGCGCATGATGCGGCAGGCACCGTGGCCGAAGCCCGCCGCCTGCACGCAGCCATCAACCGTAAAAACGTGTTAATCAAAGTGCCCACCACCGATGCCGGCGTGGAAGCGCTGCAGCAATTGGTGGCCGGCGGCCTCAGCATCAACCTCACCCTGCTGTTTTCGCGCGCCCAAACCCTCAAAGCCTATGCCGCCTATGTGCGCGGCCTCGAAGCGCGCTTGGAAGAGGGCAAGCCGGTAGACGGCATTCAAGTGGTGGCCAGCTTCTTCTTGTCGCGCATCGACAACGCGCTGGATGCCACCCTGCCCGAAGCACTGCAAGGCAAAGTGGCCATCGCTTTGGCCAAAGCCGCTTACGATGATTGGGAAAAATTCTTCAGCAGCCCTGAATTTGCCGGATTGGCCGCAAAAGGCGCCAACCGCATGCAATTGCTGTGGGCTTCCACCGGCGTGAAAAACCCGGCCTATCCCGACACGCTTTATGTTGACAGCCTGATTGGCGCGCACACCGTTAACACCGTGCCCGATGCCACTTTACAAGCCTTTATCGATCACGGCACCGCCAAAGCCACGCTGGCCGACAACACCCAAGAGGCATTCGCGCAATTGGCTGAAGTCGGCAAATTAGGCATCGACTTGGAAGCCTTGGCCGAGCGCCTGCAACAAGACGGCCTGCAACAATTTTCCGATGCCTTTGAAAAGCTGCTGCAACCTTTGGCCTAATCGCCCGGCCGGCCTTTTATCAAAAAGCACGCAAACACATGCGTGCTTTTTTAGTTTTCAGACGGCCTGATGCCTATTTAACCATTGCCGCCAACATAAATTGCACATTCAAACAGCAGCATATTCAGAAACTTATATCCTTGGTTATCACTAGTTTATAGGCCGTCTGAAAGCTTCAGACGGCCTTTCGGCATCATCAATATCATTATTTAATACCATTGATCCGCCAACCATATCCTGCTGCGCAAACCCCAATAGCTGCTCACACCGGAAGTGCTGTGAATCAAACGTCCGTTTTTCACCAGCGCCACAGTCGGCGTAACCTGCACCTGCCATTGCTGCGACAACACACCGCGCTCATCATTCACATTATCGAAATGCAACTGCTGGCGCTGCATATAAACGCCCACCTCTTGCGGCGAGCCCGAGCGCAGCGCCACGCCCAGCACCGGCACACCGGCTTGGTGCAGCCGGTTGACCACGGGCGAAGTATAGCGGCAAATGCCGCACCAGCTGCCCCAGAAATACACCGCCACCGTTTGGCCGTCTGAAAGCTCCGCCAGCGAAGTATGCTGCCCCGACAAAGTGTGCAACGGCGCATTCGCCATACCGGCCGGCTGCACCGGGCGGCGGTACCAATCCACGGCAAAAGCCAGCAAAGCCACCATAGCCAAGGTTTGTGCGGCTTGCTTGATCCAATAAACGATTTTTTTACGCATGGTTAAAAAGGCCGTCTGAAAACCAATAATAAAGCAGGCATACGCCTGCTTTTTCACACTCACTTTCGGCAATTATTTCTTAATCACGCGCGTGTAAATCGCCAAAATAATCACTGCGAAAATCGTAGAGGCAATCCAGCCGGCCGGTTGGCCTGCCTCATACCAGCCCGCTGCCTGACCTACCCAACCGGCCAACAGCGCACCACCAATGCCCAGCAAAGTGGTCATGATAAAGCCCAGATCGTCTTTGCCCGGGTGCAGCAACTTAGCCAACACACCCACAATAAAACCCACAATAATGGTAACAATCCAACCCATTTTTTCCTCCCGATACAATATTGAAAACAACCGCAAAGCCTGATAAACCGCACCATTGCGCGCTTTACGGCAACGGCTTCAATCATACACGCCGCTTGCCCGGCGCCCACTTTCCTTGCATTTATTTTCACAAAACAACAAAATTTGATGCCTGATGCCGTCATTTTGCGACAAGCCCGCAAAGGTATAATAAAAAGCCCCGCATAATGCGGGGCTTTACGAAACAGCAAATCATTAACGTTTCGAGAATTGTTTGGCGCGGCGGGCTTTGCGCAAGCCGAATTTTTTACGTTCCACTTCACGCGCATCGCGGGTAACGAAGCCGGCTTGTGACAGAGCCGGTTTCAATGCGGCATCATAATCGATCAGCGCACGGGTGATGCCGTGGCGGATGGCACCTGATTGGCCGGTTTCACCGCCGCCAACCACGTTGACTTTAATGTCGAAAGCTTCGCCGTTTTCGGTCAGCACCAAAGGTTGGCGCACCACCATGCGGCTGGTTTCGCGGGCGAAAAATTCGTCAACCGGGCGGCCGTTTACTGTGATTTGGCCGGTGCCTTTTTGCAGGAACACACGAGCCACTGAACTTTTGCGGCGGCCTGTGCCGTAGTAGTATTTACCGTTCATGTCGTGTCCTTAGATTTCCAAAACTTTGGGTTGTTGGGCAGCGTGGCCGTGCTCGGCACCGGCATACACTTTCAGCTTTTTAATCATGGCGTAACCCAAGGGGCCTTTGGGCAGCATGCCTTTAACGGCTTTTTCCAAAACGCGCTCGGGAAATTTCTCTTGCATTTCGGTGAAGTTGCGTTCGTAGATGCCGCCGGGGTAGCCTGAGTGGCGGTAGTATTTTTTATCCAGCGCTTTATTGCCGGTTACGCGCAGTTTGTCGGCATTGATAACGATAATGTAATCGCCGGTGTCAACGTGCGGAGTGTATTCGGGTTTGTGTTTGCCACGCAGACGGTGAGCGATTTCGGCGGCAACGCGACCCAAAACTTTATCTTGAGCATCGATGACGAACCATTCGCGCTTCACCTCGTGCGGTTTAGCTGAAAAGGTTTTCATAAGGAGGAGTCCAAACAAATATATAGAAAGCTGCCGATTTTAGAGATGATTTGATGTTCTGTCAATTAAATTCGGGCAGCTGGAAATATTTCGCCGCCACGGCGGCGCGATGACTACAAAAGTGTTGCATTTCAAGCATGCCGCCCTGAAAAAGCACCGCTTTGGCGGTGCTTTTTAAAATAGGAATCCCCGCAGATGCCGTTCGGGCCTCGATCCGCTTGAACCTTGCTGACAAGGTGGTCACCTCGGGCAGTTTCGGGTGCATCTGCAAGCAAACGCTCACGCCCACTGCACTCCCGGCAACCTAAAGCGAACGTATTGGTTCAAAGGAATATATGCCTTCACGCACACCGCAGGGAAAAGAAGCTTTACTGGCCGGGCGGCAACTTGGCTAAAGCCTTGTCGCACACCGCTGCCATGTCTGTTATTTTACGCTCAAATTCGCCGATTGCCAAATCATCTTTCATCGACATTTTCAATAAATCGTGCACCACGTTGAGTGCAGCCATAATGGCGATTTTATCGGTTTCGATAATGCGCCCGCCCTGCTTGATGGCATTGATTTTCTGGTTGAGCATATCCACCGCTTGCAGCAGCGTGGCTTTCTCCTCGGGTGGGGTGCCGATATTGAACGCGCGCCCCATAATGGTGATGCTGATTTGCTCGCTGCTCATTGATTGTCCTCCTCTTCGGCAGCCGCCTCTTGCGGCAAACGCAGCAGCAGGGCGCGGATGCGCTCGGCGCTGCTGCCCAGCAATTCGCGCTGGCTGTGGTTTTCAGCAAGCAGGGTGTCGATTTTGCTTTGCAAATCTTCTTTCAGCTTGCCCACTTGCACCAGCAGCGCTTCGCTCAATTCGTCTACCGCGGCCTGATGTTCGTTTTTTTGCTGCGCCTGCTCGTTTTTCAGACGGCCTATTTCTTCGTGCAAGCGTTTGTTTTCGCTTACCACGGTTTCAAATTTTTGCGCCAGCCGGTAAACGCTGACTTCCAGTTTTTCCAAAGACTGATTCATAATGCCGCACCTTAATGGGTATGCCGGCAAGCATAAGGGCAGGATGCGGCGCTGTCAACAAAGGCCGTCTGAATGCGTTCAGACGGCCTTTACACGCTTTTGCGCCAGCGTTTATTCAAATCGGGCTTCACGCTCCATCAAGCGCTCGGCCACTTGCTCGGCGGTTAATTCTTTGCGCAGCAATTGCAACAGCGTTTGCGTGATGGGCATATCGATTTGGTATTTGCAAGCGCTGTTGAACACTTCTTCGATGGTGCTCACGCCTTCCGACACATGGCCGATTTCTTTGAGCACTTCGTGCAATTCTTTGCCTTCGGCCAAACCGAGGCCGACGCGGCGGTTGCGCGAGAGCGCGCCGGTACAGGTGAGAATCAGGTCGCCCACACCGGCCAGCCCCATCATGGTTTTGGGTTGTGCACCCATCGCCACGGCCAAGCGGGTGATTTCAGCCAGGCCGCGCGTGACCAAGGCTGCGCGGGCATTGAGGCCATATTCGAGGCCGTCTGAAAGGCCGGTGGCAATTGCCATGATGTTTTTCACGGCGCCGCCCACGGCCACGCCAATCACATCTTCGCTACCGTAAAGGCGCATCACCTGGGTGTTTAATTCGTGCACCATCTCTTCAATCCAGGCTTTGTTTTCCGAGGCCAGCACCACGGCACACGGCAGCTGCCGCGCCAGCTCTTGCGCAAAGCTGGGGCCGGACAACACACCGATGCACGGATTATCGGGCAACACATCTTTCACCACCTGAAAGGTGAGCAGGCCGCTGTCTTGCTCGAAGCCTTTGCAGGCGGTGAGCACGGGCAGATGGCCGGCGTTATGCTCAATCAGCCGCTGCGCGCTGTCGCGCAGACCGGCCACGGACGTGACCATCAGCACCAGCTCCGAGCCTTGCAACGCAGCGCCCAAATCGGCTTGCATTTGCAAAGCATCCGGAAAGGCAAAGCCCGGCAGATAGCGCGCATTTTCGCGCGCTTGCGCCAAATCTTGCACATGCTGGGCGTTTCTTGCCCACATGGTGACATCGTGGCCATGCCGGGCAAAATGTATGGCTAAGGCAGTGCCCCAGGCGCCGGCACCCATTACCGTAATTTTCATGTTTTTCTCACTTTGGCAGATTGCCGCCAACTTTAAAACAAAGCCCCGCCAGAAGCAAGCGCGACGCACTTTTTCAGACGGCCTGTCTGCTATCTATTAAATATTGCCACAAGCTATAGGGTTATTAGCTTTCCACTATCACACTCAATGATTTGATTTGGCGCAATCCTTTTTAAACCACGCCCTCTATACTTGCTTCTGCAAGCCGAAAAAATAGTTGAGTTTTCAATATCTTCATCACTTCTCGGCCGCACCATAAAAAAGACAACAACACCGCATTAAGGCTTTCACGCTTGTATATTGCATAAAGGAACGCATCATGAAAACCACTTTCCGCCTCAGCACCCTCGCACTGGCTTCTCTTTTGGCTTTGAATGCCTGCCAAGACAAACCGGCCGAGCAAGCTCCCGCTCCGCAAGCCGCATCAGCCGCCTCCGCTGCCGCGCAAGCGCCGGCACAATATGACAACAGCAGCGCCAGCGCTGAAGACAAAGACTTGCTTACCAAAGCGCAAGGCATCTTCCAACCGCTGCCGGCACGCGCCGAAAGCGACGCCGCCCAGCCGCTCACCGAAGGCCAAACCTAGCTCGGCCAGCAATTATGGTATGAGCCGCGCCTCTCGCGCGGCAACACCGTGAGCTGCAATTCCTGCCACAACCTCGCCAGCTACGGCGTGGACAATATGCCCACCAGCCAAGGCTATAAAGGCTTGTTTGGCGGCCGCAATTCCCCCACCGCGCTCAACGCCGCCCTGCTCGGCAGCCAATTCTGGGATGGCCGCGCAGTTGACGTGGAAGAGCAGGCCGGCGGCCCGCTGCTCAATCCGGTGGAAATGGCCATGCCGAGCAAAGAAGCCGTGGTGGCCAAAATCGCCCATATTCCTGAATATCAAAAAATGTTTAAAGACGTGTATGGCGATGAAAAAGGCCAAATCACGTTTGACAACATCACCCATGCCATTGCCGCTTTCGAGCGCACCCTGCTCACGCCCACCCGTTGGGACGATTACCTCAAAGGCAACATCAGCGCGCTCAACGAACAAGAGCGCAAAGGCTTGAAATCGTTTATGGATAACGGCTGTATCGCCTGCCACGCCGGCGTCACGCTTGGCGGCAATTCGTTCCAAAAATTCGGCCTAGTTGACGGCCCTTATTGGAAATTCACCGGCAGCAAAAAGCACGACGAAGGCCGCTTTGAAGTGACTCAGGCCGAAGATGACAAATATATTTTCCGCGTGCCCGGCCTGCGCAACGTGGCCATGACCTACCCCTACTTCCACGACGGCAGCGTGTGGGAGCTTGATAAAGCCGTATCCATCATGGGACAGGCACAATTAGGCAAAGCCCTGCCTGAAGAAGAAGTGGGCAATATCGTGGCCTTCCTTGGCACACTCACCGGCGATGTGCCCGAAAAAGTGCGCGTGCTGCCGCTGCTGCCGCCTTCAACCGACCCGGCCTCGCGCCCGGATAACGGCAATTAATCATCAAACAAGCACCTGCAAAACAGGCCGTCTGAAAGCTTTCAGACGGCCTGTTTTGCTACAAACCATTTTTTATACCCATTCAAAAGAGTAAGCTAACAAGGCGGCGAGCCGCAGACAGTGCAAATATAGTGGAATGCAAGAAAAAGTGACACAAAACTATGCACTATAACGGAGTAGGTTGGGTTGATAAACCCAACGTTTCAGACGGCCTGTGGGCTTGTTGGGTTTTCAACCCAACAAGCCCGTTGTGTCACTTTCTTATGCATTCCACTATAGTACGGCAAGGCGAGGCAACGAAGTTAGGTTATTTCTTTGGATTGGTATTATTTTGCAAATGGTTGAAAAGCACTCAGCCCGCCTTGCTTTGCGCCAGCGTTTTCGGGCTCGCGGCAAACCAGGCCAGCACACATTCAACCAACATCAGCGCCACCAACACCGCCATCGCATCCGACCATGAGCCCAAGTGGTCATACAGCACCCCCATACCCAAAGGCCCCAGCACCGCAATCAAATAACCCACCGATTGCGCCATGCCCGACAAAGAAGCCGATTCATTAATGCTCTGCGTGCGCAACACAAACAGCATCAACACAATCGAAAACACCCCCGAGCCGCCAATGCCGATCAGCGACACCCACAGCCACATCTGACCCGGCGTGCCCAACCACACCCCCGCCACGCCCGCCAACAGCAGCAACGAAGCCAGCAAACAAAAACGCTGTTTGTGCGTGCTGCGGCCGAATCGCGCCGACACCGCCAACACCCCCGCCAGCGAAGCCGCCTGCAACAGCGAGCTGTAGCCGCCGGCCGCCAGCGGCGTCATGCCTTTTTCCACCAACACCGAGGGCAGAAAGTTCACAATCGAATAAAACATCACCGACTGAATGCCCATAAACAGGCTGATGCACCAAGCCGCGCGCGAACGCCACACATTCAGCCCGCCCGCCACCGCTTGCGGCTCATCCGCAGCACTCACCACACCTTGCGCACGAATACGCAGCCAAGCCGCCAGCGCCACCAGCCCCAACAAGGCCCAAATGCCCAACGACCAACGCCAGTTTTGCCATTGCGCCAACGGCACCGCCACCGCCGCCGCCACCATAGACGACACCGACATCGTGGCCGACACTGCCCCCACCACCAAGCCCACGCGCGTAGGCAGGCTGCGCTTGGCCAGCGCCGGCAGCAACACATTGCCCATCGCAATCGCCGCCCCGATCACCATTGTGCCCGCCAACAACAGCACAGCCGAGGGCAGCACCGAGCGCAATATCATGCCCGCAACCAGCAACACAATTGAGCCGACCAGTACATTTTCCATACCGAAGCGCCGCGCCAGCCGTGCCGCCAACGGTGAAAACAGCGCAAACGCCAGCATGGGTAAAGCCGCCACCAGCCCGATAAACGAGCCCGACACACCTAAATCTTCACGAATAAAGCCCACCACCGGCCCCACCGCCACAATCGGCGTGCGCAAATTGGCCGCCAGCGCAATAATGGCAAATAATAAAAAGCCGGTAGAAATCCGGCTGCGGGCAGATGAAAGCATAATCCAACCTTAAAAATGCTGCCTCAGAGCCGCCGCACACACCAAGCGACAAGCTTCAAAAGCATCAAAAAAGCGCCGTTTCCGGCTGCAAAAAACGCATTATAGCCTTTTGCCGCCGCCGCGTTGGCAACACGTTTGTATTTTATTTATTGAGCTAGCCGCATCATGTAGGCAGCCCATGATAGGTAACCCTTGGGCGAAATTGAAAAAGTGACAATAGCGACAGGTTGATTTTAGAGTGAACACTCCTATTGATTAATGTTAAAAATCAAAGCTGAAATGAAAGGAGTCGTTATGAAAAGCTGTTTGCATAAACTGTTTGGTATATGGGCGGTGTGCCTATTGTTAACGGCTTGCGCGGATGGGCCGTGGTTGCTGGAATCAATACACCGGCAAAGCTATGTGGGCAAACCCATTGAAACGGTATACCGGGCAAAAGGGCGGGAACCCGATTATATCGAAGATGTATCCGGCGGCCGTGTATATAGTTGGGTGGAAGATAAGCGTTATGTCACCAGCGTGCCCATGGGCACCACCCGCAACAACAATGTGTTGACTTACCATTATCAAGAGCGGGTGGAAGGCGGTGTCTCGCGCAATTCCTATCTTACCGACAAGGATAATGTGATGCGTGATGTAGCGTATCGTTTTGTGCGCTGATGCGCTCCTATCTCTGCCAAGGCTGTCTGAACGCGTTTGAGGCAGCCTTCATGCAGGCAAACACATTTAGCCATTGTTCCCGGCGCATGCAAAAGCAATCATTCATATCAATATAAACAATCTTCACCATCCCATCATCAGGCCGTCTGAAAACCTTTGGCATTAAACAACAAAGCGCTTTCAGACGGCCTTTTTACATCCAAACAAAGATTGCCGGCAGGGGATTCCTATTTACCCGTTTTTAGTTTATGATATCCGCACTACTGCACACTACAATGCGCAGTCAGCCTCCAGAAGAAAAACCGCAAAAGGAACAAAGAGATGTTAGAAGCCTATCGTAAAGCAGCCGCAGAGCGCGAAGCTCTGGGCATTCCCGCCCTGCCCCTCACCGCCCAGCAAACCGCCGACTTGGTGGAGCTGCTGAAAAACCCGCCCGCCGGCGAGGGCGAATTCCTGGTTGAGCTGCTGGCACACCGCGTGCCGCCCGGCGTGGACGACGCCTCAAAAGTCAAAGCCTCATTTCTGGCAGCCGTGGCCGAAGGCAGCGCGCAAAGCCCGCTGATCAGCCCCGAATACGCCACCGAATTGCTGGGCACCATGCTCGGCGGCTACAATATCCATCCTTTGATTGAGCTGCTCGACAACAACAAGCTCGCCCCCATCGCCGCCGAAGCCCTCAAACACACCTTGCTGATGTTCGATGCCTTCCACGATGTGCAGGAAAAAGCTGAAAAAGGCAACCAACACGCCCAAGAAGTGCTGAAATCATGGGCTGATGCCGAATGGTTTACCTCTCGCGAAAAAGTGCCCGAAAAAATCACCGTTACCGTGTTCAAGGTAGACGGCGAAACCAACACCGATGATTTGTCGCCCGCGCCCGATGCGTGGAGCCGCCCCGATATTCCGCTGCACGCGCTGGCCATGCTGAAAAACCCGCGCGACGGCATTGTGCCCGATAAAGCCGGCGAAATCGGCCCCATCAAATTGCTGGAAGAATTGAAAGCCAAAGGCAACCTCGTGGCCTATGTCGGCGATGTGGTCGGCACCGGCTCTTCGCGCAAATCCGCCACCAACTCTGTGATCTGGCACACCGGCCACGACATTCCGTTTGTGCCCAACAAACGCTTCGGCGGCGTGTGCCTCGGCGGCAAAATCGCTCCGATTTTCTTCAACACCCAAGAAGATTCCGGCGCACTGCCGATTGAAGTAGACGTGGCCGCCCTGCAAATGGGCGACGTGGTCGATATTCTGCCTTATGAAGGCAAAATCGTGAAAAACGGCGAAACCGTGGCCGAATTCGAACTGAAATCGCAAGTGCTGCTTGATGAAGTTCAGGCCGGCGGCCGCATCAACCTGATCATCGGCCGCGGCCTCACCGCCAAAGCCCGCGAAGCCTTGGGCTTGCCCGCTTCCACCGAATTCCGCCTGCCGCAAGCACCGGCCGAAACCCAAGCCGGCTTCTCGCTGGCGCAAAAAATGGTCGGCCGCGCCTGCGGTTTGCCCGAAGGCCAAGGCGTGCGCCCCGGCACCTACTGCGAGCCGCGCATGACCACCGTGGGCTCACAAGACACCACCGGCCCGATGACCCGCGACGAATTGAAAGACTTGGCTTGCTTGGGCTTCTCGGCCGATTTGGTGATGCAGTCGTTCTGCCACACCGCCGCCTATCCGAAACCGGTAGACGTGCGCACCCACAAAGAGCTGCCCGAATTTATCTCCACCCGCGGCGGCGTAGCCTTGCGCCCGGGCGACGGCGTGATCCACTCATGGCTCAACCGCCTGCTCCTGCCCGACACCGTGGGCACCGGCGGCGACTCGCACACCCGCTTCCCCATCGGCATCTCCTTCCCCGCAGGCTCAGGCTTGGTGGCCTTTGCCGCCGCCACCGGCGTGATGCCGCTGGACATGCCCGAATCGGTGCTGGTGCGTTTCTCCGGCAAACTGCAACCGGGCGTCACCTTGCGCGATTTGGTCAACGCCATTCCGCTCTATGCCATTAAAGCAGGCTTGCTCACCGTGGCCAAAGCCGGTAAGAAAAATATTTTCTCCGGCCGCATTCTCGAAATCGAAGGCCTGCCCGATTTGAAAGTGGAACAAGCTTTTGAATTGAGCGATGCTTCGGCCGAGCGCTCTGCCGCCGGTTGTACTGTGAAGCTCAACGAAGCGCCGATTATCGAGTATATGAAGTCTAACGTTGTGTTGATGAAAAACATGATTGCCGACGGCTACAAAGATCCGCGCACCCTCGAGCGCCGCATCAAAGCCATGGAAGCCTGGCTAGCCGATCCCAAGCTGCTCGATGCCGACCAAGATGCCGAATACGCTGCCGTTATCGAAATCAATATGGACGACATCAAAGAGCCGATCGTGGCCTGCCCGAACGACCCTGACGATGTGAAATTCATGTCGGAAGTGAGCGGCACCAAAATCGACGAAGTGTTTATCGGCTCGTGCATGACCAACATCGGCCACTTCCGCGCCGCCGGCAAGCTGCTCGAAGGCAAGAGCGACATCCCCGTGCGCCTGTGGGTGGCACCGCCGACCAAAATGGACGCGCAACAGCTCACAGAAGAAGGCTATTACGGCATTCTCGGCCGCAGCGGCGCGCGCATGGAAATGCCCGGCTGCTCATTGTGCATGGGCAACCAAGCACAAGTGCGCGAAGGCGCAACCGTGATGTCCACTTCCACCCGCAACTTCCCCAACCGTTTGGGTAAAAACACCTTTGTTTACCTCGGTTCGGCAGAGCTGGCGGCGATTTGCTCGAAGCTGGGCAAAATCCCCACCGTTGAAGAATACCAAGCCAATATCGGTATCATCAACGAAAAAGGCGATGAAGTGTACCGCTACATGAACTTCAACGAGATCGACAGCTACAAAGATGTTGCCGAAAAAGTAAACGTGTAACACCGGCTTCAGACGGCCTAGGCAAGATTCAAAGGCCGTCTGAAACCTCGGCAAACCAACAACGCGCCGCGCAAACGGCGTGTTGTTTTTTTATAGCGGTATGGTTTAATACCCATTCAAAAAAATATAGTGAAATGCGGGAAAAAGTGACACAACGGGTAGGTTGGGTTGAAAACCCAACAAGCCCACAGGCCGTCTGAAACGCTGGGTTTGGCAACCCAACCTACCTGTATAGTGCGTAGTTTTGTGTCACTTTTTCTTGCACTCCACTATAAGCTGGCGAGGTGGCGAGCCGAAGGCAGTACACACGTACAGCAAGGGAGCCAACGCAGCAAGGCTATTTTTTGAATGGGCTTTACTTTTAAATTAATATGATTTTAAATTAACATGACTTTTAAATAATTTAGTTTGCAAACAAATGAAAAAAGGCCGTCTGAAACATTTCAGACGGCCTTTCGCACTTCCATTATCCTTATCCGCCAAAGCCTTGCGCTTTCACCCAAGCCAGCATTTCGGCTTCCACCTCAGCCGGCTCACCGGCATTATCGATGCGCACGCCGGCTTCATCGGCACCCAGCTCTTCCAAAATCGCTTCTTGCGATGTGAGCATTTCGGCTTTCATATAATGGCCTTTGCGGGCCATCATGCGGGCCAGATTTACATCGTGCGGCGGTGCCAAATGGATAAACACCACTTCGCCCTCGGCTTCGCGCAGAATATCGCGGTATTGGCGCTTGAGTGCCGAGCACGTTACCACGCTATAGCGCTCGCCTTTGCCGCTCTGCTCGCTCATCCAGTCGCGCAGGTTGCGCAGCCATGGATAGCGATCTTCATCGGTGAGCGGAATGCCGGCGCCCATTTTGTCGCGGTTGGCCTGAGTGTGGAAATCGTCGCCTTCGGCATAAGGGCTGTTGAAATCGGCTTGCAAGGCTTGAGCGGCGGTGGTTTTACCGCAGCCGCATACACCCATCACCACGAAATGTACGGTTTGTTGTGACATATGGTTACTCCTTTCAACCCAGCAGCACGAAAGCGGTGGCAGAAAGTGCAAAGCCGATCACGGCAATCAGGGTTTGGTTAACAGTCCAAGTGCGCAAGGTAGTGGGCACATCCATATTGAGCAAACGGCCGACCAGCCAGAAGCCTGAATCGTTGACATGGCTGGCGCACACGGAGCCGGCGGCTGTGGCCAACACCACGCAGGCGAGCTGCCATTCATTATAGCCCGCAGCCATCACGGCAGGCGCCATCAGCGCGGCAGCGGTGGTGAGCGCCACGGTGGCGGAGCCTTGCGCAATGCGCAACACCACGGCCACCAAGAAGCAGCCCAGCAACACGGGAATGCCCAAATCACCCATGCTGTCGGCCAGCGCCTGGCCGATGCCCGAAGCGCGCAACACGCCGCCAAACATGCCGCCGGCACCGGTAATCAAAATCACCGAGCACACGGGGCCGAGTGCGCCGTCGACGGTTTTCTCCAGCGCGCTGCCGGTTTCGCCGCGGCGGATGCCCAACACATAAAGCGCCACCAACACAGAAATCAGCAAAGCAATCGGGGTGGAGCCTATCATGCGCAACACCTGCACCCAGCGCTCATCTGCGCTCACCACTTTTTCACTGATCAGCGTGGCCAGGCCGGTGTTCATAAAAATCAGCAGCATCGGAATCAGCATAATGCCCACCACAGTGCCCGCAGAAGCCGGCTCTTTGGGCTGGTCGTTATCCAGCTTGCCGCCTGAAAGCAGATCGGGCACGGGCACGTGAATGCGTTTGCCCAGCACCTGACCGAGCAGATAGCCGCTGAAATACCACGTGATAAAGGCAATCGGCAATCCCACCAGCAGCACTTGGCCGATGCCTGCGCCGTAAAATTCTGATGCGGCAATCGGACCCGGATGCGGCGGCAGAAACACATGCATCACGGAAAACGCACCGATAGAGGCCAGCGCATAAGCGAGCACCGGCTGCTTCATGCGCCGCGCCGTGGCAAACACAATCGGCAGCATCACCACCAAGCCGGCATCAAAGAAAATCGGAAAACCGAAAATCAATGAGGCCACACCCAGCGCAAATGCGGCGCGCTTTTCGCCAAACATGCGCACCAACGCATCGGCCAGCGATTGCGCTCCGCCCGAGGTTTCCACCAAGCGGCCGAGCATGGCGCCCAAGCCCACCAGCAAAGCCACACTTCCCAGCGTGCCGCCGAAGCTTTTAATCAGCACATCGTTTACAATGCTGCTCATCGGCAGGCCGGTGGCAATGGCGGTGAGCAGGCTGACCAACACCATCGTCAGCAAAGCGTGCAGGCGAAACTTGATAATCAGCACCAAAATCAGCGCAATCGCGCCCAGCGCAATACCAAGCAAAGGGCCCGCTCCCAATGTTTGCGTCCAGTTTTCCATCGAATGATTACTCCTAAATTATTTTGTTTGATTACGGATTCTCTGAGGCATTTCACAGCAAACCGCCTTGTTTGGCCGCCCGCATGTAATAAAATGTAACTGCACTCTACTGACTTATGCAACGCCTGATTGTGATTTAAATCAAACTTGAATTTATTTTTCTTAACACTGCATGTATAAATAATTAAATACCAATTTTATTTATTTATGAGAATTTAATTGCTTCGTTACATAAAACTACATACCTAAAAAACGCCAGCCACCCAGCCGCCCCATGCAAAAACAGCTTATGTGTATCATGCCGAATACAATTTGGCATGAGCCGTAAGCCATTCAAATCCGACCACCGCAGCCGCAGCGGCCCCAAATATGAAATTTATCTACAAAATGCCATGATTCACACCAGCCGGTGTGCTTTTATGCATCCCCCGTTTTCCACTTTCAAACCATTCAACCATGCCGTCTGAATGTATTATTCGACAAATCAATGATTAGCCATTCAAGCGCTGCCGCCGATAAAACTGAAGCTTTACTTCAAATCAAGCGCAATCACAAAAAACGAACCGCATTCGAATCAAACAACAAGGCCGTCTGAAACATTGCTTGTTTACGTTTCAGACGGCCTGTAGCGCTGTTTGCACTTCAACCGCAATAAGATTTTGGGCCCGAAAACATGTTTAAGTGAATAAATGCAAACAGCCGCTTATCCACCCTGCATCTACCCATCACACAGCCTCGTCCGATTCCTTGGCGCTTGCGTTTTCAGACGGCCTCGGCGGTGCGCCCGCCGGATGCTTGTAGCGGTTATACGAAAACAAATATTGCTCGGGAAAGCGGCGTATCCAGCGCTCGACATTATCGTTAATCAGCTGCACATCGGCTTCGGTGCTGCCACTCAATTCGCCCTGCATCGGCTCGATATGCAGCGCAAAGCCTTTACCCTCAGGCAGGCGCTCGCCGCAGAAAAAAAGCGTGGCCACATTTTTCACATTGGCCAGCTTGGCCGCCAGCGTCATGGTGTAGGCTTCGCGGTCGAAAAATTGCACCCAAATGCCGTCGCCGCCACCGGGCACCTGGTCGGGCAGCACAATAGTGGCTTCGCCCGAGCGCAGCGCTTTAATCACCTGCTTCACGCCCTGCATATTGGCCGGCGCGGTGCGGCCGTTGTCGCGCACGCGGCCGGCATTCATGATTTCGCCCAGCGCTTCGATTTTCGGCGGCCGATACATGGCGGTGAGCGGAAACGGCAACTGCTGGCTGATGTAGCGGCCGGCCAAATCATAGCTGCCCAAATGCGGCGTGATCAGCAGCAGGCCTTTGCCCTCCGCCATGGCCGTCTGAACATATTCCCAGCCGTGCACCGCTTGAAACAAATCGGCGATTTCGTCGCTGGGCCGCACCCACGCCACCGCCAGCTCCAAGCCGCCTTTCATGGTTTCGCGGCACACCGCTTCAATCAGCGTGTCGGCTTCGGTGTTGTCTGCTATAATCCGTGCCGATTGAATGTTATCGCGAATGCGCGCGCGCAGCTTGGGCTGGGTGCGGTAAGCCAGCGAGCCGGCAGCATTGCCGATGCGGTGCAACACCGGCAGAGGTATGGCGGCAATCAAGCGAAACAGCAAGGATAAGATTTTTTGCATGGCGGATAAATTGTGATAAGCATAAGGCTTATTGTAGCAAAGGCCGCCTTTCCACCGCGAGAAAATACATGAGCGAATTTTTATTTACTTCCGAATCGGTGTCTGAAGGCCATCCCGACAAAGTGGCCGACCAAATTTCCGATGCCGTTTTGGATGCCATTCTCAGCCAAGACCCGGCCGCCCGCGTGGCCGCCGAAACACTGGTCAACACAGGCTTGTGCGTGCTCGCCGGCGAAGTGAGCACCAGCGCCCACATCAACTATATCCAAGTCGCGCGCGAAACCATCAAGCGCATCGGCTACAACAGCTCCGAAATGGGCTTCGATGCCGATGGCTGCGCGGTGATGGTGTGCTACGACGAGCAATCGCCCGACATCGCCCAAGGCGTAAACGAAGGCGAAGGCGTGGATTTGGATATGGGCGCAGGCGACCAAGGCCTGATGTTTGGCTATGCCTGCGACGAAACCCCCACGCTGATGCCGTTTGCCATTTATTACGCCCACCGCCTGATGCAGCGCCAAAGCGAAGTGCGCAAAAGCGGCTTGCTGCCGTGGCTGCGCCCCGATGCCAAAGCCCAGCTCACCTGCGTGTATGACGCTGAAAGCGGCAAGGTCAAGCGCATCGACACCGTGGTGCTCTCCACCCAGCACGCGCCGCATATCGAGCGCGACGAGCTGATTGAAGCCGTGAAAACACACATCATCGAGCCGGTGCTTCCGGCCGACATGCTCACCGCCGACACCAAATACCTGATCAACCCCACCGGCCGCTTTGTGATCGGCGGCCCGCAAGGCGATTGCGGCCTCACCGGCCGCAAAATCATTGTCGACACCTACGGCGGCGCCGCACCGCACGGCGGCGGCGCGTTTTCCGGCAAAGACCCCACCAAAGTCGACCGCTCGGCCGCCTATGCCTGCCGCTATGTCGCCAAAAACATCGTGGCCGCCGGGCTCGCCAGCCAATGCCAGATTCAGATTTCCTACGCCATCGGCATCGCCCTGCCCACCTCGATTGCCATCGACACCTTCGGCACCGGTAAAGTGGATGAAGAAAAGCTGATTGAAATCGTGCGCAGCCATTTCGACCTGCGCCCGAAAGGCATTATCCAAATGCTCGATCTGCAACGCCCCATCTACAGCAAAACCGCCGCCTACGGCCACTTTGGCCGCGAAGAGCCCGAGTTCACCTGGGAGCGCACCGACAAAGCCGCACAGCTGCGCGCCGCAGTAGGCTTGTAATACCAATTCAAAAAAATAGCCTTACAAAATAAAAGCAGCTCGACCACACCATCCGCGTAGGTCGGATTCTCGAATCCGACGTTTGGCCATCAGCCAAAGTGATATGCGTGCCTTGTTCTGCGAACAAGTGTCGGATTCGAGAATCCGACCTACGGGCTGCCTGTTTGTATGTTACTTTTTATAGATTCGGCAATTAAATATTGAAATTTCAACATTAACCCCCATTTCTCCCAAATGGAAAAAGAAGACGGAAGAAAACTTGCAG
>RCMY010000569.1_pt1 | contig 34597 bp, 31 predicted proteins | sample 2041341 | NCBI WGS metagenome assembly RCMY01 (sample SAMN09708234, study PRJNA481090) | Marine sediment metagenome, whole genome shotgun sequencing project. | reverse complement strand
AGGGTCAGGAAAGTGATTTCGACATGGCGGCGGGCCCAGCGAACCAAAGGCGATATGCTTCGAAACTTCATATGCTTAAACCTTGTTCCGACGAAACCGTTCCTAAAGCGAAGTGATAACGCTATCTACTTTTCTGAACCGCCATGACCGCGCAAATGTAACGTTCGTTCAGCAGATCATAACCTGCGCAATCCTAGCTTGCCTCCGGTCTTACCCAGTAACAACCCGACCCCACAGATCATACTCTCCCGCTTCCTCGACTTCGACCGTGACGATGTCACCAACCGACAAACCCTCAAAACCTTCGTCGATGAATAGGTTTCCGTCGATCTCGGGCGCGTCAGCTTTGGTCCGGCAGGTTGCGGCGTCGCCGTCGATCTCGTCGATAATCACATCCATTCTGCGTCCGACCTTGGCCTGCAGCTTGGCCTCGGAAATGGCCTGAGCTTTCTCCATAAACCGGTTCCAGCGGTCTTGCTTCACCTCGGCATCAACATGGTCGGGCAGGGCATTCGACCGGGCACCGGCGACGTTTTCGTATTGAAAGCAACCGACCCGGTCCAACTGCGCTTCGTCCAGCCAATCCAACAGGGTCTGGAATTCGGCCTCTGTTTCGCCCGGATAACCGACGATAAAGGTCGACCGCAGGGTGATGTCCGGGCAAGTGTCGCGCCAGGCCGAGATTTCGTCCAGTGTTTTGGCTGCTGCAGCAGGGCGGGCCATGCGTTTCAGGACGTCGGGATGTGCGTGTTGGAACGGGATATCCAGATAGGGCAGCACCAACCCGTCTGCCATCAGCGGGATCAGGTTGCGCACATGCGGATAGGGGTAGACGTAGTGCAGACGAACCCACGCGCCAAGCGATCCCAGATCACGCGCTAAATCGGTGATGTGAGCACGGTGTCCGCGATCTTCGGCATGTTTGATATCTACCCCGTAGGCCGAGGTGTCTTGCGAGATCACCAAAAGCTCTTTCACGCCGCTCTGCACCAGCTTTTCAGCCTCGCGCATGATCGCATGGGCGGGGCGCGATTGCAGGCGGCCGCGCATGTCGGGGATGATGCAGAACTTGCACTTGTGGTTACAGCCCTCCGAGATTTTCAGATAGCTGTAGTGGCGCGGTGTCAGGCTGACGGCTTGGGCGGGCAGCAGGTCAACAAACGGATCGGGCGAGGGCGGCACGGCAGCGTGCACAGCATCCAACACCTGTTCGTATTGATGCGGGCCAGTGACCGCCAGAATGCGCGGATGATGTTCGCGGATGTAATCTGGTTCGGCCCCCAAACACCCTGTCACAATGACGCGGCCATTCTCCTTGAGCGCCTCACCAATCGCCTCAAGACTTTCGGCCTTGGCCGAATCTAGAAATCCGCAGGTGTTGACGATCACCGCATCGGCACCGGCATAGTCGGGCGATACACCGTATCCTTCGGCACGCAGGCGGGTCAAAATCCGTTCGGAATCAACCAACGCTTTGGGGCAGCCAAGCGATACCATACCAATGGTTGGCTGGCCGGGGCGGGACGGGTTGCTGATTTTCGCTTTGGGTGCAAGATCAGGGCGTAGATTTGGTGGGTTTGTGCTCATGAAATGCGCTATAAGCCATGCAAAGGGTCTGCGAAAGGCCCTGCATCAGACAAGGAGACGGGCAGTGAAGTGGATAATCAGGCTGATTGGCTTAGTTGTGTTCATCGTGGTGGTGGCCGTGGGGTCATTGTTTTTGCTGCCCGCGGACAGAATCGCGCGTATTGCTGCGGATCAATTGCGCAACCTGACAGGGCGCGACGTTAAGATTACCGGCGATGTTGGCATCACATTTTGGCCAGTCATCGGGGTTAGCGCGAGCGGGCTTGAGGTTGGGAACGCGTCATGGGCCAAGGAAGGCGCGATGTTGTCAGCGGCCAACGCGGCAATTGGTGTTGATGCGATGGCGCTAATCCGAGGCGAAATCAAGATAACCAACATCGAAGCGCAAAGCCCGACGATTCGGCTTGAGCACCGCAAAGACGGACGCGCGAGTTGGCAGTTCAGCGATGGCGGCAGCGATGCCCAGATCGAAACGACACCAACTGCCCCGGCCAGCACACCGCGTCCCTTGACGATCCAGCGGCTGAATATCACCGATGCCACGCTGATTTATGATGCGGAGGGGGCCGATCTGGTCAGATACGAAGGCGTTGATCTGTCCTTAGATTGGCCCGAGCGTGCTGGCGATGCAGTCATTAACGCAGCGCTGAGGCCTGCGGGTGAACCTGTAACGGTGCAGGCAACTATATCACGGTTCGACCAGTTTTTGAACGGCGACGTGCGCCCGATAACGGCGCGGCTTGATACCAAAGGCGGAGGCTTCACGCTGGCGGGGCGGGCTGGCCTAAACGGTGCGATCACGGGCGATCTGGTGCTCAAAATGCCGGACACCGGACGGTTCTTGGCGTCGCTTGGCGCGGGTGCTGTTGAATTGCCCCAAGGTCTGGGCCGAAGCGCCGACGTAAAGTTGCAGATGACGTTAACCCCAGACCGTCGCCTGGCCTTGCGCGAAATGACTGTCGATCTGGGCGGAAACACACTGCGCGGTGCTGCGGATATAACATTGAACGGCACGCCCAACATTAACGCGCAATTGACCACAGGGTTGCTGAACCTCGCCGGATTTGCGGGAAGCGGGGAAAGTTCTGCGGGTGGGGGTGCTGGTGCCAAGGCATCTGCGCAGGCGGGATGGTCTACGTCTCGGATCGATGCTTCGGGCCTTTCGGCCTTTAACGGGGATGTCGCGTTGCGCGCCGAAGGCGTTGAGCTAGGCACATTGACGCTGGGCCCCACACGGGTGTTGTTGCGCAATGACAATTCTCGGATGGTGGCAGAACTGCGTGAAATTAACGCCTACGGTGGAGTCGTCAGCGGCGAATTCGTTGTAAATAACCGCAGCGGTCTGTCTGTCGGCGGCAAGCTGGCGGCACGGGGCATCGAAATGCAGCCCTTGCTGATACAATCGGCAGGCCTGTCGCGGTTCAAAGGGACCGGCGATGCGGATTTGAACTTTCTGGGGGTTGGGCAATCCATTGATGCCATCATGCGATCGCTTAAAGGGAATGGCGCGGTTAACGTCGGGCGCGGAAGCATCGATGGAATCGATCTGGATGCCTTGATGGGCAATTTCGACGTCAAAGGGGGGACCACCGTGTTTGATTCCCTTGGTGCAACCTTCACGATTAATCAGGGGGTGTTAAGCAACAGCGATTTGCTGATGCTTTTGCCCAACTTTACCGCAACTGGTGTTGGCAACGTGGGGATTGGCGCACAAACCGTGGATTACACGGTCACGCCAAAGGCGCTGCGCGTAAACGGCGATCGGGGCTTTGCAGTACCCGTTCGTATTTTTGGCCCTTGGGCATCCCCCCAGATCAAACCTGATTTGCAAGCGGCGATCTATTTGAACTTTGCCGCAGAGAAAGCAAAAGCACAGCAAAAACTGGAAGAGAAACTACAGCAAAAGCTGGGTGTTGCGCGAGAAGATGGGCAAACGGTCGAGGACGCGTTGAAAGACCGGGTCGAAGATGAATTGAAGCGTAAATTGCTTAAGATCTTCGATTGAAGGGCGCGGCGGAATTTTTAACAATTCCTCCGCGGAAAATTCGAATTTTCCGTCTGTCTTTCCGGGCGTTTGTCATAAGTAGCAAATCGTTGCTGTGTCCTTGTCTTTACCTGCCTTAACTGGGGCGCTATGGCTATGCCAAGCGCAAGGAGCACCTCATGGCCAACGAACTTTTCAACTCTTTCATGACCGGACCTGACGAAAACGGCCGGTTCGGCGATTTCGGCGGACGGTTTGTATCAGAAACCCTGATGCCTCTTATTCTGGAGCTGGAAGAGCAGTATGAAAAGGCCAAGACCGACGATAGCTTTTGGTCCGAAATGGATTTCTTGTGGAAGCACTATGTTGGCCGTCCCAGCCCCTTGTATTTCGCCGAGCGCCTGACTGACCATCTGGGCGGTGCCAAGGTATACATGAAACGGGACGAGCTGAACCACACTGGTGCGCATAAAATCAACAATGTGTTGGGGCAGATTATCCTTGCCCGCCGCATGGGCAAAAAGCGCATCATCGCTGAAACCGGTGCGGGTCAGCATGGCGTGGCGACGGCAACGGTGTGCGCTAAGTTCGGCCTGCAATGTGTGGTCTATATGGGCGCACATGATGTTGAGCGACAAGCGCCCAACGTATTCCGCATGCGCTTGCTTGGAGCCGAAGTGATCCCTGTCACATCTGGCCGAGGCACGTTGAAAGACGCAATGAACGACGCGTTGCGTGACTGGGTGACCAATGTTCGCGACACGTTTTATTGTATTGGCACGGTCGCAGGTCCGCACCCTTACCCCGCCATGGTGCGCGATTTCCAAAGCATCATCGGCAAGGAAGTGCGCGAACAGATGATGGAGGCGGAAGACCGTCTGCCAGACACCTTGATCGCAGCAATTGGCGGTGGTTCCAATGCGATGGGGCTGTTCTATCCGTTTCTTGATGACAAGCAGGTTAACATCATCGGCGTCGAAGCGGGGGGCAAAGGCGTAAATGCAAAGATGGAGCACTGCGCGTCACTTACTGGCGGACGTCCGGGCGTGCTGCATGGTAACCGCACCTATTTGCTGCAGGATGACGACGGGCAAATCCTCGAAGGGTTCTCGATCTCTGCCGGCCTTGATTATCCCGGTATCGGTCCAGAGCATTCTTGGCTGCATGAAATCGGTCGGGCGAAATATGTATCGATCACTGATGTCGAAGCCTTGGAAGCCTTCCAGCTTAGCTGCAAGCTTGAAGGGATTATCCCCGCGCTCGAACCCTCGCACGCGTTGGCACATGTGATGAAGATCGCGCCAGAGCTGCCGAAAGATCACATTATCTGCATGAACATGTGTGGACGGGGCGACAAAGATATCTTCACCGTTGCCAAGGCTCTGAAATTTGAAATGGGCGATCTTGCCTAAACGACAGTCGCTAGGATGCGGGTAATCTGCTTTCTAGCCACTTTACGCCTCACGGTCGCCTAGCGCGTAAGTTCTAAAATATCAAAATCGCTTTCCACGACGGGCGCGGGAAACATAAGCCTTGCGCGTTGGTTGCTGACCCGTTCAAACACGGCGATGTCGGGCTGGATTTCTCCGTCACCTTCAAAATCGGCGGCCAAGTCGACATATGCTGGCGGGGTGCTACCCGTGACATACCCCACACCGACATAAACTGCCCGCCCGCCGCGCAAGGACAGAAAACCGCTGGTGCGTTGTGATCCGCTTAGCTTCTCGAACAGGTAGCCATTACCTTGAAACGTAAGGCGGCATTTGAACGGGCTATAGACGACCAGCCCGCTTGTTCCGCCCAGCTTCATCGTGCGGCAATTCCAGTCGCCACCCAGCCCTTCGTCAAAGGCAACCAAAGGGGTCCCCGAAAGCGCAGACGTCAACGCGGTGAGGTCACTTGGCGCGCCGGTTTGAAATGCGCGCAGCAGCGCTTCGCCGGCGACTTCTTCAAAACGGTCCAATCGGAGCGATTCCTGAGGGCGCAAGGTATCCTGAGCAGTGGCGGGCAATGCCGTCAAACACAGATATGCCGCGACCAAGGTGCGTATCACCTTGCGCCGCCTTGGCCTGTCACGACCGCGTGATCCTTGAGGAAATCCATCGGTACGATCTCCAGTGCGCTTTTATGCGTCGCCTCCAGATGTACCTGCGGCGCGCAGCCCTCTTCTGCGGCTTGCAAAAAACGCGCCGCGCACAGGCACCACGGATCGCCGGGTTTCAATCCGACAAAGCCAAATTCGGGGCGAGACGTGCTTAGGTCGTTGCCTACATATTTGGAAAAGGCCAGAAATTCTGCGGTCATCACCGCGCAAACCGTGTGGCTACCTTGATCTGCGTCGCAGGTGTTGCACATCCCGTCGCGGAAAAATCCGGTCACAGGATCGGTGCCGCAGATCACAAGATCGGTGCCCAGAACGTTGATACTTTCATCGGGTGTCATCGGTTGCCCCCTAACGTTGCACTGATCAGGCGAAAAATCTCTACGTTCTGATCTGCTACGCCTTCATTGCGAAAATTGCGGTCGGCACCGTTTGTGGCAATCACAACACCTTCCGCTTGATTGATATAGATGTACTGCCCATAGACGCCACGCGCCATGAACTCGCCCTTGGCAGCACCCTTTGGCACCCACCATTGATAACCATAGCCGATGGCATCCGGTTCGGTGGGGGCAGTGGGTGCGGTTGACGCCGCAACCCAATCGGCAGGAACGATTTGCTTGCCGTTATACATACCGTCTTGCAAAAACATTTGTCCCAAACGTGCAAAGTCGCGGGTGGTCAAGTTCAGCCCGCCCAACACAAAGGCCACCCCAGACCCGTCGGTCAGGTAATAAGGTTCATGTTCCAGACCCATCGGGACGATGATTTTCTCGCTCAGCAGATCGGGAACCGACCGACCGGTCGCGCCGCGAATGACCATGCCGATCACATGGGTATCAATGGATACGTATTGCCACTGGGCTCCGGGCTGGGCGAAGCTGTCCTTGAGCGACGCTGTAAATTCGTCCAATTCCCCCCCAAGCGCGATAACGCGACCCATGCGGTTGATATCGGAATTCTTGTCCAGATAATCCTCGTCAAAGGTGACGCCGCTGGCCATGGTCATTACATTGCGGATTGTCGTTCCCTCATAGGCGGTGCCTATCAGGCTGGGCGCATATTGGGTCACCTGGTCGTCCAACGATGCGATCTTTCCCTCGTCCAGCAGAATACCAACCAAAGCGGAAATATAGCTTTTGGCGACAGACCAACTGATCCGACGATCATCAGGGGCGGTGCCCAGAAAATAGTTCTCGTAAGCGATTTGGCCGTCTTTCAAGACAACCAGCGACGTCACATCGCGTTCAGCGATCCAATCGTCAACCTGCGGTGGCAAGGTGAATTCAGGGCCATAGCCCAGTTCGGTCGTGGGGCCGTTGCCCCGCGCGACGGGGATTGACAGAAACGCTTGATTCATATGGCTAAAGTTAAAGACAATCGTATCTTCCGCAAACAGCGAGTTCACGGCCATCAGGCGCGCAATCTCGTCTCGCTTCCAGATACCAACGACAATCGCCGCTAGAGCTAGGGCTAGCAAGATCCGCCCAAGCCACTTTCCGAATGTCCGCATGATTAACCCCTCATAGTTTTGAGTATCCAATCACAGCGGCCAGCGGCTTGCCAGCCCAACATGCGGTCAGCCTGTATACTGCCAATCGATCCAGCGGCCATGAAAATCGGCCCGCCCGAGGTTCAAGGTGATATCACCCGGCCATAGGCGCAATGTCAGCGCAGCCCCTTTGGTGCCTTCGCCGTCATTTTCCATCGACAGCCAAGCCAATGGCCGATTTGCACTGGCGCGTTTGCCTGCAGCCTCGATCAATGCTTTGCCACGTGCTTGTGCGTCTTTCGAAAAATATTGCCATGCGACCGTGTGCTGGATCAGGTGAAGGCATCCTTGGGGTTGCTCTGGGAGGAGCCTTGTCAGCCAATCGATGGCATCCCCTTGCTGCACCTTTGCATCCATTACGGACGCTGCAGATCGGGTCAGGCTCAACCTTTCGGGCTGATCCGCCCAAAGATACGCCATGAGCCGCATCAAATGATCTGGGCGCGTGGGGTCTAGCGGGTTCAAATCCACGCCGCGTCGCTTTTCGATGCGGGGCTGGACAGACGGTGGCATTGCACCGGTCCAATCGGGCGACAGCAGGATCGACGACATATTCGGCCCGAAACGATGGCCTTGAATTTCGAGGGCAAAGTGATCCCACATCAGGTTAAGACCGCCGCTAGCACCTAGCTCTGACAGATGGATCGGCATGTTGAAATGCTGCACAGCTACTCGCGCACCTGCGATTAGGGCGGCAGACCTGCGTACTTCGTTGGTTTGTGGCGCGTGATCGGTCCAGGCGAGCAGATACGTTTCGTGCGCGCTGAGCGCGTCGAGTACCGCCGCTGACAAGTCGGCATCAGATACACTGTTTGGTGGATAGGCTTTGACCAGTTGCGGCGATTTGCGGGTCAGCACCAGCGCATGAAGCCCGCTTGCAATCCGCAAGGGCAGCGACGCCCCCATGGGCCCGACATCCCCCGCAACGCTGGCGAACTTTTGACCAAGGGCGCTGTCGACGGGCCAGTCGCGTGCCAAGACATTCATCAGTTGCCCCATAAAGAGGGAGCCCAACGCGACGCAATGGCCTGCCTGATCTTCGAAAGCTTGTTTCAATGTCATTTGAAGCGATCCATTAGTTTTTGCAGCGACGAACGGGTGTCCGGCTCAGAAGTGAGAGTGGTCGCATCCGGCTTTGGTTGCGCTGGCACATTTTCAGCAGCGGCTGGTTTCGCAGGTTTCTTGGTACCTGTGCCGGACCTTGGTGGGGATACGCGCATCGCCACAGCATTCAAGAATTTGGCCGTGTTTCCACGCACCAGCTCAGGCGCACCATCGCTAATACCGCGCAGGACGTCTTCCAACCAGTTCTCATCGGCCTTGGCGAAATCTCGCAGGACATAGCCCGGAACCGCGTCCTTGTGACCAGGGTGGCCTATGCCAAGGCGGACACGGTCATAGTCCGGCCCGATATGCGCGTGGATTGACCGCAGACCATTGTGACCGGCGTGACCGCCACCGGTCTTGCATTTGACCTTAGCGGGGGCGAGGTCGATTTCGTCGTGAAACACAATAACATCTGCGGCGTCGATCTTGTGAAACCGCATCGCAGCTTGAACAGATTGACCGGAAAGGTTCATGAAGGTCTCTGGCTTTAGAAGAATGGCGCGCTCCGATCCGAACCGTCCTTCGCTGACAAGCCCTTGATGCTTGGCCTTCCAAGGGGAAAACCCGTGATCCTCAGCAATCCGGTCCAGAGCCATAAAGCCGATATTGTGGCGGTTGCGAGCGTATTTTGCGCCCGGATTGCCAAGCCCTACAATCAATTTCATCAGCCATACCCTCTTGTTTGCGGCAGCATATCAAACAGTTGCACCAAACGAAATACGGGGCCGCCAATGGCGACCCCGTTTCATCTTAACCAAACCTGCGAAAGGTTGGCCGTTTTTATCAGTCTTCTTTGACTTCTGTTGCGGGCACTTCGTCTGCTGCAACATCTTCGTCTTCGTCGTCATCTTGGCTGGCAAGACCGGAAGGTGCAGATACCTGAGCGATCACGAAGTCACGGTCGATAACCGGCTTTGATCCCTTGGGCAGAACAACGTTCGCGATTGTCGCGCTATCGCCAATTTCCAGACCGGAAATGTCGACTGTGATGTGATCAGGAATATCGCCCGCGGTCACAACCAGTTCAACTTCAGGACGGACCAGCGTCAGAACGCCACCTTTTTTCAGGCCAGGGCATTCTTCTTCGCCTGAAACCTCAACCTGGATAAACAGGTTGATTTGGGTGGTGCGCTTGAGGCGCATGAAATCGACGTGCGTTGGCAAGTCTTTGACAACGTGACGCTGAACATCGCGGCAGATGACACGAACGTCATCGTGGCCTTCAACCTTCATGTTGAACAAAGTCGCGCGGAAACGACCGGCGCGCAGCTTGGTCAGCAACTTGTTGAAATCCAGGTTGATCGGCAGTGGGTCAACGTCACCGCCAAACACGATGCCCGGTACCATACCATCACGACGTGCCTGACGAGCGGCGCCCTTGCCTGTCCCCGTCCGTACGAAAGCTTCAAGATCAGGAATCTCTCCAGCCATGTTATTCTCCAATATGTTTAGGGCGGACATCCTCCAAGGCTGTATGTCCGCGTGAAGCCGCGCGTATAGACGGGATTGGCTGCTGTGAAAAGGCTAAAAAGGCCCGGACCAGCAGGCGGGGTCGACCACAGTTCTACCGTGGCTGTTCTCTAACGCGGGTATTTTGCACCGATACGCCAACTCAAATGAGGATTGGCGTACCCGAACCAATCATTCGCGATAGATCAAGCTTGCCAGTCCCCTTCGAAGTCTTTTGGGATCAAAAGGTTATGCCTCCCCAAAGCCTCGACCGAGGTTTCACCGCAAAGCGCCATGGTCAAATCCAGTTCCTTATGGATCACCTCTAGTGCTGTTGTGACACCCTTTTGGCCCATAGCGCCCAGACCATAGATATAGGCGCGGCCGATATAGGTGCCTTTGGCCCCCATCGCCATTGCCTTGAGTACGTCCTGACCCGACCTGATTCCGCTGTCCAGATGCACTTCGACCTGATCGCCGACAGCCTCAAGGATCGAGGGCAGAGCCCGGATCGAACTGATGGCCCCATCTAACTGCCGGCCACCGTGGTTGCTGACGATGATCGCATCGGCCCCGACCTTGAGCGCCATCTTGGCGTCCTCGGCGTCCAGAATACCCTTTAGGATTACCTTGCCGCCCCATTGTTCTTTCAACTTGGCGATCTTGCCCCAGTCAAGGGATGGGTCAAATTGTTCGGCGGTCCAGGCACCAAGGTTGGCGGTGTCGTCCACGTTTTTCACATGACCCACGATGTTGCCAAACGTCCTGCGTTTTGCGCCAAGCATCTCAATTCCCCACGACCACTTCGTCGCAAGGTTCGCAATGGTTTTCGCGGTTAACTTAGGTGGGGCGGACAGGCCGTTTTTCAAATCCTTGTGGCGCTGGCCCAGAATTTGCAAATCTAGCGTAATCACCAAAGCCGAACATTTTGCGTCTTTGGCCCGCTGAATCAGGCGCGCGACATAATCTTCGTCGCGCATGGTATACAGCTGGAACCAGAATGGCTTTGTCGTCGCCTCTGCTACGTCTTCAATGGAGTTGATCGACATGGTGGACAGCGTAAAGGGCACGCCAAAAGCTTCGGCCGCGCGTGCGGCTTTGATTTCCCCATCAGCATGCTGCATGCCGGTCAGCCCAACAGGGGCTAGGGCCACGGGCATGGCGACATCCTGGCCGATCATCTTGGTTGCAGTTGTTCGACCGCTCATGTCGACAGCGACCCGTTGACGCAGACGGATCTGGTCAAAGTCGGATGTGTTTTCGCGAAAGGTTTGTTCCGTCCAGCTGCCCGATTCGGCGTAATCATAAAACATGCGCGGCACGCGGCGTTCATGCAGGCGCTTGAGGTCTTGTATTGTCGTGATTACGGGCATCAGCGGGCATCCTATATATTGGTCAGATTACCTAACCAATAGACGGCACTGAAATCAATTGCTTTGCACTCAGGCGCGGTGCGCACCGTCCGAAAGCGTCTTAACGAAAGCAAGAACGTCTTTCACAGTCGCACCGCCCGCGATCTTTGACACAATAGCGGACCCGACGACACAACCGTCAGCAACCGCTGCAATGGCTTCGGACTTTTCAGGGGTGTTCACACCAAAGCCCACGATTACGGGCAACCCGCTGGCCTTTTGAATTCGTATGACCTCGGGGGCGACATCGCTGGCCTCCGCCTCGGCTGAGCCGGTGATCCCTGTAATCGAGACATAGTACACAAAGCCCGAGGTGTTCTGCAAAACCCGCGGCAAGCGCTTGTCGTCAGTTGTTGGCGTTGCAAGGCGGATAAAATTCAAGCCTGCCGCTTGGGCGGGAATGCACAGTTCGGCGTCTTCCTCTGGCGGCAGGTCAACCACGATCAGCCCGTCGACGCCTGCGTTTTTGGCGGCAACCAGAAATTTGTCGACACCTTTGGAATAGATTGGGTTGTAATATCCCATCAACACAATCGGCGTGGTGTCATCCTGCTCGCGAAAGGCGGCGGCAAGGGCAAGGGTTTTATCCAAAGTCATCCCACCCTGAAGCGCGCGCTGACCAGCAAGTTGGATGGCAGGACCATCGGCCATAGGATCAGTGAAGGGTATGCCAAGTTCGATAATGTCGACGCCTGCACCGGGCAGGCCACGTACGATTTCAAGCGAAGTGTCAAAATCGGGGTCGCCAGCCATGACATAAGACACAAATGCCTTTTTGCCCTGCGATTTCAGATCAGCGAATTTTGCGTCGATGCGTGTCATAGGTGCAGCCCTTGTTACGTGGTACCGTTGCAATGCCGAATATAAAGACAGAAATCAATGCAACACATTACCGACGGGCTGCGGAATTTTCCAAGAACCTCGATCAGGAAAATGCAAACTTTTCGCCCCCGCATTGGGCTGTGTCTTTTAATTCCCGGGGCAGACCCTATTTATCAGCTATGAATTATGTACTCGCCTTGTTGCTCCCGCCACTCTCAATCCTGCTGACAGGCCGCATTTTCACGGCCATCATCGTGCTGTTGATCTGGATCCCCGCCATCATCTTTTCAGGCGGTTTGACCCATCCAATGTTCATCATTCTTGCATGGATCCTGATTTACCAGACGCGAAACCACCCCTGATCTCGCTAAGACTTGCGTAAACCCCGGCAAAACCCTAGGACAGCGCCAAGTCATAAAGGATGGATGTCATGGGTTTCAAAATGGGTATCGTGGGTCTGCCGAACGTCGGCAAATCGACCCTGTTCAATGCGCTGACACGCACAGCGGCGGCACAGGCGGCGAACTTTCCGTTTTGCACAATTGAACCCAACGTTGGCGAAGTGGCGGTTCCTGACGCCCGCCTCGATAAACTGGCTGAGATTGCCGGGTCCAAACAGATTATTCCGACCCGGATGACCTTTGTTGATATTGCGGGCCTCGTCAAAGGGGCGTCCAAGGGCGAAGGGCTGGGCAATCAGTTCCTTGCCAACATCCGCGAAACCGACGCAATTGCGCATGTGTTGCGTTGTTTCGAAGACGACGATGTAACCCACGTCGAGGGCCGCGTTGACCCCGTCGCCGATGCCGAGACAATCGACACCGAATTGATGCTGGCCGACCTTGAGAGCATTGAGAAGCGCCGCGCAGGCTTGGTTCGCAAGATAAAGGGCAACGATAAAGATGCTGCCCAGCAAGACCGGCTTTTGGCGCTGGCTCAGGCAGCCATCGAAGAAGGCAAACCCGCGCGCACCATCAAAATTGACGAAGACGACGCCAAAGCATGGCGTATGCTGCAGTTGCTGACCACTAAGCCCGTTCTCTATGTCTGCAACGTCGGTGAATCCGAGGCCGCAGAAGGCAACGCGCTGTCTGCGAAAGTCGCCGAGATGGCCGCTTCGCAAGGAAACTCGGCCGTCGTTATCTCGGCTCAAATCGAAGAAGAAATCAGCCAGCTTGAAGACGACGAAGCCGAGATGTTTTTGACCGAAATGGGTTTGGACGAGGCCGGCCTAGATCGCCTGATCCGTGCAGGCTATGAATTGCTGCACCTTGAAACATATTTTACCGTCGGCCCCAAAGAAGCGCGCGCCTGGACGATCAAGCAAGGCACGTCCGCCCCCAAAGCTGCAGGCGTAATTCACGGTGATTTCGAAAAGGGGTTCATCCGGGCCGAGACAATCGCCTATGGCGATTTCGTCAGTCTGGGTGGCGAGGGGCCTGCAAAGGAAGCGGGAAAAATGCGTTCAGAAGGTAAAGCATATACCGTAAAAGACGGCGATGTTCTGCACTTCTTGTTCAACACTTAAATAGCGGCGAGCGGGTGACCTGCGAACCGTAGTCGCGGTGCGCTGTATGCCAAGGCTAGTAGCATAGTGCAAAGCCGCTTAGGCGGAATAATGTGCTGATTTGAGCAGAGGATTCAGCCGTTGCACAGACGGGCCTTTTCATTCGAGACGGTGAATAATATCTTCAACTTTAATTGAAATTGAGCGCTTGCTGATCACAGGGAGGCTGGCAGCTTTTTCGTATAGCCATTTCATATGGTGAGGCAGTTCTTGCCCCTGCTGTATCAGTGAGTTGTACCAAGGCGAGGATTTGGGCCTCCCCAGAAACTAACATCGATTTATATCATCCAATTGGCCAGTAAATGGCGGAGACAAAATCCGCATTGAAAGTCCGCTATTACATTATTCTAAATAGGAAATTATTTTAGGTTTAGGGTTTCTACCACACTTACGACCACGTGCAGTTTAAAGACTTAACGCTGTTGCTAGTAGCCCGACGGCTTCTGCGAAATCATTCTGGTTCTTTGCTGCGAAACTTGCCTTCGAGCCGCCTGACTGCCGATTGGTGATCTTCAAACTTTCCACCAACATCCAAATCAGTCTTTGCAAGTCCAACCTTCGGACCTGCGTTGCTACCAAGATCCTCCTGAGAAACACTCATCGAGAAGTCGTTTAGGCCATATTTGATGCAGTCCTTTGCAATCGATTGCGATTTCGTTTCGTGATAGCACCAAACTAAATCGTCAGGCGATGATGGCTCCAAACCGGCAAGGTTGACTTCGCTAAGCAAATTCTGTGTGGTCTCTCGCTTGGACCCGGCCTCAACTGATGGAGGTTGCCCCACATCACCAATTGGCGCAGAAATTCGCGCGGAAAACCCTTTTGCCCATCCGCTAATGTGCTTGACTCAAATGCTCGTCGCTCTCAGACCCATTGGCAATTCTATCGCCTCACAAAATTTATGCTCAAACACGACACGGCGGAAATCCGACACAGTGAAATAAAATGAAGGCTGCGCTGGGTGACCGACATAAACCACCCAAAAAATCAAAAATATAATCTGAATGTATGCGGCATGGCCAAAATGGTTAAGACTGCGCGCCCAAGAAAAGGGGGTAGGGTGCGTGGGACTTGCGTTCCAAACGGACACCGTCCGGACACAACAAACAACGGCTTAGGGCGATAAGCCACTAAGCCGTTGTTTCATTTGGTTGCGGGAGGGCGCTACCAGCTTTAGCGAACTAAGCTTACTTTTAGGCTTATCTGATTGCAAAAACCGCAGAGCGGGCTGGGGTCTGTCAACCACTTCATTTGTTCGACGATTTGCTAAGGGCAATCAAAGTCTTGCCTCCATCAACGGCGGGAAGCGAACATTGGCTGCGATGTGTGCCAACGTCTCCTAAGCGGGTAAAGTGTGAGTTCGCTTCAACTGCACCAATGTCGAATTTCTGCGCTTCGCGAATTTCGAAGAATTTCTTTCAAAAGTGAACATGGGGTTTCGCCGGCGCAGAAAACCGCGTCGAGGTATGCGAATACTCATCAGCAAACTCGAGCTGGACTTCCGACAGCATAGGCTTGCCCGACAGCTTTTAAATACGATCAAGCCGCCAATCGGCAAAAAGCCGGGACTGTTTTGAAAATGGCTGCGTATCATATCCCGCAAACAAGCCATCTTGGGTAACGAGCACGGTACGCCACCCACGTGCGGCGGCCCCCAAAATATCAGTATGAAGCGTATCACCACACATGGCGATCCGGTTCGATGGGACCGAAGGGAGCGATGCTTCGACAAGGTCATAAACCTCTGGGAAAGGCTTTCCGAAGAACTGGACGTAATCAGGCAAAAGGTCAGCAATCTGATGGCCAAAATGACCCGGTTCAACGGAAAATCCGTCATCGCGAGGCGCTGCTAAATCTGCGTTTCCGATCAGGAGAGGACGAGGCCGACTCAGCATTGCCGCCAGCAAAAGGTCTTGCCGCGAGGCGGTCCAATCAGCACTTGATAAAAACAGGAATTGGTCGACCTTATCATAGTCTTCAGGGGTGTCCCCTAGGCGCGTCGCAGTATCAGGCAGGTCGCTTAGCGTGTCGGTGTCTGCGGCTATGACACCCCAATGTCCCTGCTCCAGATTTAGGAGCGCGGCCTCTCGGCTGGTGATGATTTCGTCATCTTCGACGCGAAGCCCGAGGCGCTTGAACTTTGCTATGGCACCGCTGCGATCATAACTGGCGGCATTGGTAAGAATGCGTATGGCACAGCCCCGTTCGCGCAACTGGTCCAGCCTTCTGTCCGCACCGGGGATCATCGTATCGCCCACATTCAACACACCAAATGCGTCGAAAACAAAGGCGTCGATCTGATCAGCAACATCCAGCAACGATTGAATTTCAAGAGTTTCCTCGCGAGCGACGACTTGCGGGAACCGCGAACGGACCTCCTCGTAGCGATTAAAAATTGACTGCGTTGTCAGCATTCTTCCTCACTTCGCTCGTTGATCGACCAAGTAGGGGCACCTTAATGGAAAATGATCGGAGCGAAAGGGAAAACAACAAAGCAACAAAATACCAACATAGAACACTTTGCGGCATCCCTATTTTTTATAATTGCCCGCAAGATTCACTGAACAGCGGCTCGTCAAAGCAAAATTAAAATGTTGTTTTGTTGCTTTTGACGGATTAACGTCACCAAGACTCAGGTTCGGGGGCGAGATGTCATCAAAGAAGCACCGACGGCGCGAAGCGATCTCAGCTTTGGTATTAGAGCAGGGCGCGGTTTCTGTGGGCTTGCTTGCAGAGCGGTTTGACGTGTCGATGCAGACGATCCGGCGCGACGTTGATGAATTATGCGAAGGCGACATGCTGCACCGCGTTCATGGTCGCATCGAACTGAGCGAAGAGTTTTTAAACACGCCATTCGATCAGCGTGCGGGCACGAACTTGATGGGCAAGCGCGCCATTGGGGAGGCGACCGCCAATCTGATCCCCGATGGCTCCACCGTGTTTATTTCCATAGGTTCGACCCCGCTTAGCGTTGCGCAATCCCTGCGTCGGCGAAAGGGGCTTACAGTCATCACCAACAACCTGAGTGCGGCGATGGCGCTGAGCGAGGAAATGTCGAACCGGATCATCTTGCCCGGCGGCGAAGTGCGCTTGCCTGATCGTGATATTTTGGGAAACGAGGTTCTGGAGTTCTTTGGCCGGTTCCGGGCGGATTTCGCCGTTTTTGGTGCCGCCGGGATTGCCGAAGATGGCGGCCTATTGGAATTCCACACGACCGAAGTGCGCGCGACACAAAAGATTTGCGAGAACGCGCAACAATCCCTTCTGGTGATCGATGCTTCGAAATTCGGGCGTCAGGCACCGGCTTTGGGAGGCAACATCGCCGACATCGACCGGATCATTATCGACCGACAACCGGACGACCGGTTTGGGGACCTGCTGGCCAGGATCAAAGACAAGCTGCTTGTGGCTGGAGGACATGCGACATGACAAATTCACCGTTCGTGAAACTTGATGGCGTGGCAAAGCGTTGGAATGGCCAACTGGGCGTGGAAGGTATCACACTCGATATTCCCGAGGGCAGCTTTACCGCGCTATTGGGGCCATCGGGGTGTGGGAAATCGACGACATTGCGGCTGCTGGCCGGGCTAGAGCTGCCGGACGAGGGCAAGATCCTGATTGATGGCAAGGACGTGACGACAAGTGCCGCCTCCGACCGGAACCTATCCATGGTGTTTCAGTCTTATGCCTTGTTCCCGCACCTATCCGTTGCCGAGAACGTAGTGTTCGGCTTGAAAGTCCGGCGTGTCGGAAAGGCCGAGCGCCAGAAAAAACTGCACCGTGCCCTAGAGATCACCGGCCTGCTTGGGCTTGAAGATCGCAAGCCCGGCGAATTGTCAGGCGGTCAACGGCAGCGTGTCGCTTTGGCCCGCGCCATCGTGGCGGGACAACGTTTGTGTTTGATGGATGAACCTCTATCCAACCTTGATGCGAAGCTGCGCAACGCTGTGCGCAAGGACATCAAGAAACTGCAACGCGATCTGGGCATCACGGTCGTTTATGTCACCCACGATCAGACCGAGGCGATGAGCATGGCCGACACGGTTGTGCTGATGAAGGACGGGCATATCCAACAAGTTGGTTCGCCCGAGGATCTGTACAGCAGACCCAACAATACCTTCGTTGCCGAATTTGTCGGCGCGCCGCCGATGGCATTGCTGCAATCGTCTGTTTTAGACGGCTTTGGAGAGGACAAGACCATCGGGATCAGAGCCGAGAACATCCAAATTGTCCCAAAGGGCGAAGGTCGGATGCGCTGCATCGTCACTGAAAGTGAATTTCTGGGTGCAGAGACTTTGATAGGGCTGAATCACGCAGGTGCCGCAGGGCTTTGCGTGCTCAAGCCGGGTCTTTCGCTGATGGCTGAAGGCAACGAAATCGACATCAATTTTAGCGACGCAAATCTGCACGTCTTTGACGCAGCGGGCAAACGACTGGCTGGGTAAAAAGCGACCTGCCGATACGAGAACGAACAAAACCAAGGGAGAGAGACACATGAAACTATTTTCAACAACGGGACTGGGGCTGGCGACTGCGATGGCAGCTGGACTTGCCGCAACCGCAAGTGCTGAAACCGAACTGACAATGTACTACCCGATTGCTGTCGGGGGCTCATTGACCGAAGTGGTGGATGGCATCGTTGCCGACTTTGAAACCGCGAACCCCGATATCAAGGTGAACGCAATTTATTCGGGTAACTATGATGACACCCGTGTGCGCGCCCTGTCGGCGCTCGCATCTGGTGAGCCTGCGCAGCTGGCCGTGATGTTCTCCATCGACGCCTACGACCTGATCGAGCAGGAATTGATTATCCCGTTTGAAGACGTCGCAACGTCGGACGCAGACAAGGAATGGCTGGGCAGCTTTTACCCGGCGCTGATGGCCAATAGCCTGATCGAAGGCAAAACTTGGGGTATCCCGTTTCAGCGGTCCACGATTGTTGCCTACTACAACAAAGACTTGTTCCGTGAGGCTGGCCTGGACCCAGAAGCGCCGCCAACGACATGGGATGAGATGATCGAGATGGGCAAAGCCCTAACCAAAGGCGACACCTATGGTCTGATGATCCCCTCGACCGGCTACCCCTATTGGATGTTCCAAGCGCTCGCGATCCAGAACGGCAAAGAAGTGATGTCCGGTGATGGCCTGACCACATACTTTGACGATCCAACGGTCGTAGAAACACTGGAATTCTGGAAATCCCTCTCGGCCGAGCACGGCATCATGCCGACCGGTACCGTAGAATGGGGCACATTGCGTCAGGCGTTCCTTGAGGGGCAAACCGCGATGATGTGGCATTCAACCGGCAACCTGACAGCGGTGAAGAATGCCGCGAGCTTTGACTTTGGCGTTGCCGAATTGCCCGCCAATGTCCGCAAGGGTTCGCCCACCGGTGGTGGTAACTTCTATCTGTTCGAGGACACAACAGAAGAAGAACGTGCCGCGGCGCTCAAGCTGATGCAGTTCATGACGTCACCTGAACAGGCGGCCGCATGGTCGATTGCCACAGGCTACATGGGTGTATCCCCCGCCGCTTACGAGACAGAGGCGCTTAAGGCCTATACCGCCGAATTCCCGCCTGCCCTCGTGGCGCGCAACCAGCTGGAAAACGCTGTGGCCGAATTCTCGACATTCGAGACTGCCCGTGTGCGTGATGGCTTGAACAGTGCGATCCAATCCGCATTGACCGGTGCAAAAGAACCGGCAGAGGCCTTGGCCGAAGCACAAGCCGCCGCCGTGCGCCTTCTGGCCGACTACCAGTAAAAAATCCGGCTGGGCTGATGCGCGTTGCGTATCGGCCCGCCCTTCCCCAAAACCCGGAGCCGAGCCATGTCAGCCCATGCCAACCTCGAACGCCGCAGGCAGGCCATTTATGGCTGGCTTTTTCTATCACCCGCTGCCGTCCTGCTGGCGCTTTTTGCGTTTTACCCTTCGGTAGCGACCTTATGGTCAAGCCTGTTTTCGCGCGGCACCCGCCGGAACCCGGCTGAATTCGTCGGCACTGAAAATTATGCCGAGCTTTTCGCGGATCCGACATTTTGGCTCGTGGCCAAGAACAACTTGCTCTACGCGGGCGTTACAATCCCCGTATCGATATTTATCGCGCTATCCATGGCCCTTTGGGCCAACTCAAAAATCTCCGCGCGCGGCTTTGTGCGCACCGCCTATTTCACGCCGACCGTTCTGCCAATGATCGCTGCGGCCAACCTGTGGCTGTTTTTCTACACCCCCGGCCTTGGCGTGCTGGACCAGATCGGCAGCCTGTTTGGCCTGCCGTCCGTCAACTGGCTGGGCCAGCCGGAAACCGCGCTATGGGCCATTATTATCGTGACAATCTGGAAAGAGGCAGGGTTCTTCATGATCTTCTACCTCGCCGCATTGCAGACGATCCCCGAGGACCTTAAAGAGGCCGCCGACATCGAAGGCACCAGCCGCTGGACCTATACCCGCCGCATCGTATTGCCACTTTTGATGCCTACAACGCTTTTCATTGCGGTCAATGCCATGATCAACTCGGTCAAGCTGATCGACCACCTGTTCATCCTGACCAAAGGCGGCCCATCGGACGCCTCTAAACTGATCCTCTACTATATCTACGAGATGGCTTTTGCCTTCTTTGACGCCCCAAGTGCGGCGGCCATGACCGTGATGGTGATCGGAGTATTGGGTGTAGTTGCGGCTGTGCAGTTCCTCTACCTTGACAAAAGGACGCATTACCAATGAAGAGCCTGACCAAATTCATGGACAGCTTTGGCGCGATCCTTCTGGCAATCATTTGGATCTCGCCGCTGGTCTTCGCTTTCTGGGCCGCAACCCATTCGACATCCGATGCTGTCAACCTGAACCTGTTCTCGCCTTGGACGCTTGAAAATTTCCGCGTCGCTTGGGCCGGTGCCCCGTGGCTGAAATATTTCATCAACACCTTCATGTTGGTGACGGTGATCCTGATCGGGCAGTTCGTGCTGACCACATTGGCGGGATTTGCATTCGCACAGCTGAAGTTTCCCGGCAAAGACTACGTGTTCATATTGGTACTTATGCAGCTCTTTATTCTGCCCGAAGTCCTGATTGTCGAAAACTACGCCATGATCTCGCGCCTTGGGCTGTTCGATACGATCTTAGGTGTCGGCATGCCCTATATGGCCAGTGCTTTCGGCATCTTCTTGATGCGACAGGCTTTCAAGGGCGTCCCGATCGAACTGCACGAGGCCGCGCGCATCGAGGGCTGCGGTTTGCTGGGCATCTTGTGGCGGGTCTATGTGCCGTTGGCGAAACCCACATATTTGGCCTACGCGCTGGTGTCTGTTTCAACCCACTGGAACAACTTCCTGTGGCCGCTGATCGTCACAAACTCTCCCGAGACGCGGCCCTTGACGGTTGGTCTGTCGATCTTCGGTGCGCCCGAAAACGGTGTTGATATCAGCATTATTTCCGCAGCGACGTTGATGTCGGTCGCCCCCTTGCTGATCGCCTTCCTGATCTTCCAGCGCCAGTTCGTTCAGGCATTCCTGCGTGCAGGGATTAAATGACAGCGATACTACAAATCTCCGACACCCATATCGTGCCACACGGTGCGCTGGTTTCGGGGCGGCTGGACACTGCGGACGCGTTGGAGAAGTTGGTCGAACGGATTTGCCGTATCCGCGATCAAATCGGACCGATTGATGGGTTGCTGGTCAGTGGCGACTTAAGCGACGATGGCAGTGCCGAAAGCTATGTACGGTTCAAAAAGCTTATCGCGCCTCTGGGTCTGCCGACCTACGTCATCCCGGGAAACCATGATGCCCGCGACCCGATGCGATACGCGTTTACCGAAGATCTTCCTGCAAGTGGTCAGTTGAACTGGTGCCACAAAGTAGGTGACATCAATCTGATTGGCCTTGATACCTTGGTCGAAGGACACGGGCTGGGAACGCTATCATCAGACAGCCTCTTTTTCTTGAAAGACGCATTGTCTAAGGCAGGTGACGCGCCAGTACTTTTGGCGCTACACCATCCCCCCTTTGCCTGCGGTATTGGATTTATGGACAATATCGGGTTGACCAACCGGGATGCCTTGCGCGATGTTTTGGCCGACTTTTCCGGTGCGCTACGCATCGTCTGCGGCCATATCCATAATATGATAGTCAGTGATATCGTGGGGCACGTTGCTATTTCATCCCCATCACCCTGTAGTACTTTCGCTTATGATCGCCGCCCCAACGCGCCCGTTGGCTACATGACCCAAGAAGACGGTTGCCTGCTGCATATTTGGGACGCCGGGTTTCAAACGATCCGTATCGGCCCACTGGCCGGGTCGGGCCCGTTTCCTTTCTAATGATACCAACTGAAAGAATGCACTTCCGGTGAATGATCCACACGCCATTCAAGTCCTTATCCATATAGCAGGGGCCGCAGCGCTCTTGATTTGGGCTGTGCGCTTGGTGCGCACCGGGGTCGAGCGGGGATATGCAGCGCCTATGCGCATCTGGCTGCGTCATTCCACCAGGAACCGCCTGCTTGCGGCAGCGACTGGAATGGGTGCAGCGGTGCTCTTGCAAAGCTCAACTGCGGTTGCCGTTCTGGTGTCCAACTTTGTGACCAAGGGCGGCCTTGCGACGGCGACCGGGCTGGCGATCATGCTGGGTGCCGATGTCGGCTCAGCTGTGGTGACGCAGCTCTTGATGGTGCGGCAACCAATCCTGATCCCGTTGTTGCTTGTTATAGGGGTCACGGTTTTTCTGCGCGGCGAAGGCAGCAATACGCGGCAGGTCGGCCGGATCATGATCGGGCTTGCGCTGATCTTTGTGTCGCTGGACATGATCCGCGGCGCGACCGAACCGATGATATCCAATCCGGGTACGCAGGCCGTCATGGCCTATCTCGGCCGCGATTTGCTGACGGCCTTTGTAATTGGCGCGGTGTTCGCCTGGGCTGTTCACTCAAGTGTCGCGGCGGTTTTGCTGTTTGTTACGCTGGCGGGACAGTCCATATTACCGCCCCTTGCAGCTGCAACAATGATCCTGGGGGCCAACCTTGGTGGGGGATTGATCGCATTCCTGCTTACTTATACCGCACCAATTGCCGTGCGGCGGATGGTCATGGGTAATTTGATCCTGCGTGGTGGCGGGGCCGCGCTGGCTGTCCTTGTGATTGCAGCGATGCCGGACCTGCTGAACCAACTTGGCGCAACGCCCGCCAGACAATCTATCAATCTACACCTTGCCTTCAACCTGCTGCTGGCGCTTGCGGCGCTCCCGTTTGTGGGGCCAATAACGGCCGCTCTGTCCTATCTTATGGCCGAAAAACCCACCTCGAACGGCGCTCTGAACGTCGCCAGCGCGCTTGATCCCGCCCTGCTGGACCGACCGCAGCGCGCCATTGACAGCGCTGCGCGCGAACTGCTTGGGATGGGCCAAAAGATCGAACAGATGCTGATCGCGGTCGAACCTCTCTATGACCAATGGAACGGTGCCACCGCCAGCATGATCGCCGATCAGGACAAGGCGATCAAACAGACACACCTGAATATCAAACTCTATCTGGCACGCCTTGGGCAGAAAGGCATGGACGAGGACCTGGGCCGCCGCTCACTGGATCTTGCGTCGATTTCATCCAGCCTCGATTCCGCATCAGATGCCATTGCACGGGTCATGCTGGACCTCGCCAAGCGCTTGGATATGCAGAAGCTTCAATTCTCGCCACAGGGCCGCGATGAAATCCGCGATTTTACGGACCGCGTCCTGAGCAACGTCCAACTCGCCTTGAATGTGATGATGAACCAAAACCCGGCCGAGGCGCGAGAGCTTGTGGCGGCAAAGGAGAAGGTGCGCAAAGTAGAACAGAAACTGCAACGCAGCCACATCAGCCGCCTGCGCGAGGGGCTCGCAGAAAGTATCGAGACAAGCAACATCCATCAGGAAACACTCCGGGCTCTGAAGCAGATAAACACAGCATTTTCAATGGTAGGCCACCCCATCCTTCTTAAGTCAGGTGATCTCTTGAAAAGCCGCCTGACTTAGGGCCAAATTTCCAACCCAGATGGGCGGGGAGGTGGAGGTATAGTGATAAATATGAGCGGTATTTCTGACATGAGGTCTGTAGGGCAACGGCAAGCCTCCTAACCCGCAACGTCGACTCTGCAGGCATTCTGCTCATTCGAACCATGTGTAGCATCTGCCACGTTTGGGCTCAGATCTGCCGTTCGTTGCGGTGAGCATCAAGGTCGGCTGAACGGACGAAGCTGCCATCGTAAAAAGGTTAAACCGATGGCCGTTTTATACGTTTCCATGCGGCAGGATCAGTCCGTGAATAGGATTCCGCTTCCTCCGGAGCTTTGAGGCATGTCGCGGAACTTGGGTAAGTCATCCTGCATTAAGACCACTCGTTCATCATAATTTAAGTGCATGGTTGGCTGGAAGTTGAAATCTGCCAAGATACCCCCGAAAATATCATATAATCGTCCCTTTGGAATAAATGTGCACACCGCGCCGCCGCAAACCTGACAACTGAATTTTCCGCCTTCCGCATGGTCAGAACTGGAAAAGCGGTGCAGCTTATCAGTCCCGCTCAGGAATTTTACCCGGTCTTCTGGCCACAGAATACAGGCGGTGACGGGTTGACCCGACCATCGTCGGCAACTTGTGCAATGGCAGAAACACTGGATTACCGGATCGCCATCGGCAACGAGCTTGATATGCCCGCAATAACAACTCGCACGATGCTCCATTCACACAATCCTCTAATTCTTGAGGAACAGAAATGCTCATAGCAGACATTACAACACCTTGCAGCATCCGTCACTCTGGGCTCGGAGCGGACCTCGGATGCGGTGCAGCATTTCGTGTTTTGGTGAAGTGTCAACGTCGGGTTGTCGATGTGGGAGGGCATGGCGGACCGGAGGAAATGTCATGCAAACACCAAACTTACCTGCCATTCGCGCACTTCGTCCTGCCTGGAACAAGGGCAGTATCGTAGGCCAGAAACGACCATTGAAACCCAAGCATGTCTGGGCGATCCGCGTCAGGCTTGATCTGGCCAAGAACCATCGCGACCTTGCACTGTTCAATATGGCCATCGACAGCAAATTGCGCGGCTGAGATCTTGTTTGCATGAAAGTCGTCGATGTGATGGCATCGGGACAGATCAAGGAACGGGCATCGGTTCTGCAAAGTAAAACGCAAAAAACGGTGTGGTTCGAGATTCCCGAAGGCACCCGCGCGTCGGTTGCAACTTGGATGGCGGACCCGCTGATGGTCGGGTCAGGATATCTTTGGCCAAGCCGTTTCCATGAGCGCCCTCATATCACAACCCGCCAATATGCACGGATCGTGCGCGACTTTGTCTCAACCTTGGGGTTGGAAGTGACCGCCTATGGCACCCATTCAATACGGCGCACGAAGGTCACCCAAATTTAAGAAAAGACGGGCAACTTGCGCGCCGTTCAACTCCTGTTGGGACATACAAAGATGGACAGCACCGTCAGATACTTGGGTGTCGAACTTGAAGATGCTCTGGCTATCGCTGAGGCCACAGACATCTGAACGTTTGGGCTGTCCGACACGACGGCCCAAACCGGACCTTCGTGGTCGGCACAGCGAAGGTCCGGTTCGAGCCCAAAGTTACTGTTAGAGTAGGGCGCAAATTTGGGCGCTACTGAGCACCTTCCACCATCCTACGACCAGCCTGATTAGTTGGAATTTCAACAAGCAAATAAGTGCCCGCAGAAAGCACAATGGTAATTCCATAGACAACCATGAACCTGCCAATACCAGACACAGGCAACATGGAAGCGTCGCCCAAAATGTGGAGAACCAACGCATGTATTAGATAGATACTGTAACTGATCGACCCAAGAAAAAGCATTGGACGTGCCGTTAAAGGTGTTGTGACCCAAGATGCTCTTGCTGGCGTCACAAATACAATCAAGATCGCAGTGGATAGTGCCAGTACCTCTGAACGACCGCCAAAGTCCACAATCATCGCCAGCGCAAACAAAACAACAGCACCGACAATCCAGATCATTGGCCGACGGGACGTAACCGATTGGAACCGTTCGCGGAGATAATATGAGATTACCCCAATGAAAAATAGATGCCCGTAGGCGATAGGTGACCACTTGATCGGCTGTGAGGTTCCCAAAATTTTCTTTGCAACGAAGCTGAGTAAGACCGTCAGGAAAAGGAGCGCCATGATCATTGTGATTGCTCTGGGAATGGTCTTTCCAAAGTAGATCAACGGAGGCAGGCAGATATACCAAAACACTTCAATAGGAATGGACCATTCAACCCCGAGTACAGAGTTGGCAACTCTATAATCAAGATAACTGATCATGCTTAGATGCATTAAGTAGTTGTATAAATCTGGCTGTGACCCAAGTTCCTGCATCCAATATGGCATTGAGAACATCCCAGACACCCAAAGGATCATCGCGATGGTTATCATAAGCCAGTAAAGGGGGACGATGCGCATGATCCGCCTTGTGAGATAGGATCGGTAATTTTTCGCTTCCGAGAAGGTCTTTGCAATTGTGAAGCCGGAAATGACGAAAAATATATCAACCCCGTACTTCCCTGCATAGGTGATTGCCTGGCCTACGGTCCCAAACTCTGCCAACATACCGGTGTGGATCATAACCACCATTGTCGCTGCAATTGCCCTGAGACCAGTAATAAAATCTGTGTCGCCATAGGTGCGAAGAAGATGCGGTTGCTCAGCCAATGCCCAAATCCCTTTTGGAGACAAATACCAACTGATGGCTTCATTGCAAGGCATTGGACTGTCGAAGTTAACCTATCATACGTCTGCTTTGTCCGCAGACCGGACACTTATGCTAAGTGCAGAGAATGACTGCAACCCGCTCATATCTACCGCGCGTCACTAAGGGCCCTTAGCAGCCGTAAATGCGAAGCGCAGTGAACGTCAGCTTCGACCGCAAGGGGGACACTATCCAAACAAGGCGGATCCTCTTAGCATCGCGTTCAGATAAGGAGGCTTGCTATGGGATATTATGACCTTGGCTCCTACACGTGGGTGGTCACAACTACGTCTAACGATGCGCAAGTGTGGTTCGACCGCGGCCTCGCCTGGACCTACGCTTATAACCATGAGGAGGCCATCGCCTGTTTTCGCAACGCTCTGGCGGAAGACCCTACTTGTGCTATGGCGCATTGGGGCATCAGCTATTGCATCGGGCCTAACTACAACAAGCCCTGGGAAACCTTCGAAGAGGACGAAAAGCCAAACTGCATTGAGCTGGCGCAAAGCTCGATCCGCGCCGCCTTTCAGCTTCTTGATCGTCTAACGCCAGTTGAGCAGGCTCTGATCCGCGCGCTGCCGTCCCGTTATCCCGAATCAGCCAATGTCGAGGACTTTAGACCGTGGAACGACGCTTTTGCGGATGCGATGCGCAAGGTGCATGCGGACTTCACAGATGACCTTAACGTCTGCGCATTGTTTGCAGAGGCGATCATGAACCGGACACCTTGGCAGCTGTGGGATTTGCCGACCGGTGAACCTGCGAAAGGCGCGAGTACGCTTGAAGCCATCTCAATCCTCGAGAGCGCCTTTGCATCTCTTCCCGGCGCATGGTCGCACGCGGGGCTGTTGCATATGTATATTCACCTGATGGAAATGTCCCCGACACCTGAAAAGGCACTTCGCCACGGGGATGCGTTGAGCACGCTGGTGCCCGACGCGGGTCACCTTTTGCACATGCCGACCCACATCGATGTGCTCTGCGGCGACTACGTGAACGTCGTGTTGCGAAACGAGGCCGCCATTAAGGCAGACAGAAAATTCCTCGCGCACGAGGGGGCGGAAAATTTCTATTCCGTTTATCGTTGCCACAATTACCACTTCAAGATTTATGGCGCGATGTTCCTCGGTCAGCCTTCAAAGGCTCTGGAGGCGGCAGAGGAACTGATTTCCACGCTGCCCGCAGATACGCTGCGACCGATGGCAGATTGGTTCGAGGGCTTCATTTCAATGAAGCAACATGTGTTGATCCGCTTCGGACGCTGGCAGGATATCTTGGCACAGGAGTTGCCTAAGGACGAAGATCTCTACAGCGTCACCTTGGCCATGATGCGCTACGCGCGCACAGTTGCACTGGCAAACACGCGCCAGATTGCCGAAGCTGAGGTTGAGAAGGCTCTGTTCTACGGCGCACTGGATCAGGTGTCAGATAGCCGGATGCTGTTCAACAACACCTGTCGCGACATCCTGAAAGTCGCCGAGCAAATGATGTTGGGTGAACTCGCCTACCACAAAGGGGAGCACGACGCAGCGTTTGCGCATCTGCGCAAGTCGGTCGAGATTGACGACAACCTGCCCTATGATGAACCTTGGGGCTGGATGCAGCCAACGCGGCATGCGTTGGGCGCGCTGCTTTTGGAACAAGGTCAGGTGGATGAAGCCGAAGCAGTCTATCGCGCCGATCTCGGACTCGACGACACGCTGAGCAGGGCCTGCCAGCATCCCGGCAACGTCTGGAGCCTGCACGGCCTGCACGAGTGCCTAACGCAGCGAGGTGAAACGGTAGAAGCGGCGCACATCAAGTTGCAGCTCGACAAAGCCAAGGCGCGAGCTGAAGTGCCAATCGAGGCATCCTGTTATTGTCGGCAACGGCACATCACCTTGCAGCCCAGCGTTCACTGATTTCCAGCATAGGGGCACCACAAACGATGGTCGTGTCCGCATAGCTGCCGTCGATGCATATCGCGGCGAATGTCAGGTTCGAGCTCACTTTACCGACTTTCTGTGATGCGGCAAATTCCGGCTTCTGTAGATATGCCAAAAATTAGCGTTCGGTCTTACTTTTTTGCCAGACACCAACCGTGCTTTCGCTAGGCAACGCGCTCCGTACTGACATGGCTCTTTGGGTTCGCCTCGCGCAGCCGCTCAGCTTCATACCGCTCCAGCGCGGCGTCGACGTCCCATTTCTTGATTTCCATTGCAACGTGATGCCCATTCTTTTCGAGACTTTTCGCAAGCCGCCTCCGGGCAGCTCCAACCTTAAGGCATTCCAGTGCCGGGGGGCCGTTCAGCGGCGCATCAGGCGTCGGGGCAGGTCCGAAGATATCGATCACAGCCTGTCGCTCGGCAGCAGTCAATCCATTGACCACCATTGGCCCAAGCAGCAGTGATTCAGACAGGCAACCATTGGCCGTAACAACCTCGTGCCGATCACAAGCGAAATGAACCCATGTGATTTTGGTTTTGCCCTTCATGTGCTGGATGCCCTTCAATTTGGTCAGGGATTTCGCTGGGGCAAACGCCTCGGTCTCAAACCACCCTTGCAACTGCCGGTGCCCGCCAACCAGAACCCGGTGCTGTGGTGAGACAATCAGGTCTTGCGTCGGAAGCTTGCCGCCAAGCGCGCCTGCGGCAATCAGAACTGGTTTGGCACCCACTTCTGCCGCCTTTAAAGGCTGATCGCCACTGCGCACCCAGCGGATGGGTTGAGGGCCATGATCCAGTGTCGTGACCAGATCGCCGACCTGCAGCGTCTCCACGGCACGCGGGCCATCCGGCGTGTCAATCAGCGTGCCGGGTGCGTAACAGGGGACCGAGCCGGGATTTTGGGTCGACTGAATTGCATAGGAAGATCCACCGTCGGATGTCTCAAGGGATTCCGTGTTAAAGTTCAGTGTGCCGACATCCGTAGGGGTTAGCCCACTCGCTGGCCCTTCATTGGCCATAACCCCTTCAGATTCGAAGGAAATAAATTGAAGAACGTTTCCCAGATCATCCACCAGAGCGATGGATTCTTTAGAAGAAATTCCCAAGAATCCAGATGTGGAATCGTCGATAAGATAGGCATCTTTACCAGCGACAGTCGACACTACACGGCCTAAGTCATAGGTAGATTCCACGAGCCCCAGTTTGTCGTAGATGACAACTGAATACCCAGACAGGTCCGTTCCAGTGGTGACGGCGACTTCGATGAAATCAACCGAATTTCCGCCTTTATAGGCAATTTCTGAGATATAACTTGGCATTGGTATTTTCTGTTCCTTTTCGAGGAACGTTAACGACAATAGGTAAGAAACAAGGTTGCAGGGGCAAAGTTGGCCCAAGAAGATGCTTAAAATCCGAACGACTGATACGCCCGAATTGCTTGGTCGGTCAATTTGCGTTGGCGTGATGCGGAAGCTCGCCGTTAAGCTGCCAGCGTAGCGAAACGCCAGGGCAACAGTTCATCAAGACGCGTGATCTTATGATCCGCGATGCGGCCAAAGACATACGTGCGCCTTGCCAGTGGAACGACGCCGTTCAGCTTGGCGGTTTCTATCAGCGTATAGGCGATGGCGGCTGATCGACCGCCGCATTCGGACCCTGCATAAAGCCAGTTCTTACGGCCTACGGCGATGGCACGCATACCTCTTTCAGCTGTGTTATTGTCGATCTCCAGAAAGCGGAGATCAAGATAGGGCCTGAACCGTTTGATCCGCGTCAGAGCATAGCGATTTGCATTGGCCAAGCATTTCGCCTGAGATGTGGGTGAGCAGCGCACATAACCAGCATCCCAGATCACCAAAAGAAGATTCGGATCTTGTGTCCCTCAGCCGCTCCCGTCCATCCGGTGGCATTCGACATGCCTCATTTTGCACTCTATTCCGTACGGTAGGCCGGACGTACCGATCTTCTTGAAACCGGCCATTTGTGCGCTTGCGGCGAATGCTTGCTTTGTCCCGCTTAGCAGTCATCCACCCGCGCCGCAGCAAATGGCGGCTCTCCGCCCCCCACCCTCCGGCCCGTTGCCCAATGTATATTCGCTCGCTCAAGTGGGTTATGAGACCGTGATAAGCCCCCTTGGTCTGCTCGCTCCTCAATCTTTCAGTGTCAGGACGAACTCGGTAGTGTCCGGCCTCGGCCCCATGACGCGCGTTGGCAGATGGGGTTCTGGCTCATGACCTCGGTGGTGCCCTTTGACCAACACGACTTTGCCACTGCGGTAGCTTCGCTCATGCTCACTTACCCAATGACGAACGAGCCCATTCCGCCCCTGTTTCTGAGGTGCTGACATGAGGACCGAACCCACACCACCTCCCGTTGCCCCAGTCACGCCGTTTGAGCGCCACCTGATCCACAGGCACAACCTACCAGACCATTGGGCGCGCACCAACAACGAACTACGCGGGGGCATCGCTGATAGGGAAAAGCCAGCGCAACTCTGACAAAGAGCAATACACCACCTTGCCCTATGCGCAACTCAAGTCCGAAGCATGGCGGTCCATTTCGGGGGCCGCTATCAAGGTCTGGCTGGAACTGCGCACCCGCTTTAACGGCGGCAACAACGGCAACGTCAGGCTTTCGATGAATGAGGCGGTCAAGGCGCTGGGCATATCCAAAGGCACCGCCCAGCGCGCCTTTATCGAACTTGAGGAAAAGGGTTTCATTGCCCTGCAAAACTCTGGGAATTGGTATCACCGCAAAGCGATTGAATGGCGACTGACCACCAAGCGGATCCAAACCCCCAAGGGCGTCGAAGTGGCGACAGGCGATTGGCAGAGGTGGCGGGTATAAACAACAAACGGTCCACCACAGTTTCAGAGCCTCGCTTGGGTAAGAAAGTGGGATACAAACACTGGCTATTGTTGTTGCAAGTTCGTCTTCCTGGTCTCTGCGCGTAACTTGGCCCGATGATGGCGAAAGCTACGCTCACAGTGGCGTGGCGTGAAAACGATGACCCATACAGCCCAAAGCCGATGTTCTGCGCGATACATCCAAGCCCGAGCGCACAACGATTGGTCAGCGTCCGAAAAAATGCAATTGTGTAAGATACGTGACCAATCTCTGATATGTGCCGACATGGGGATACCTCGCTTTCACACAATAACTGCCATCTAAAAAATGGAAGCTGTTTAGGAATTAATCCCCCGGGATGTTTGTGATTGTCTCGTAAAATCTTGCCGAAAATATGGCGAATAGGTACGTAACATGGCAAGCGTGTTCCGGTAGCGCTGGCAGGTCAAAACAACAGACGGTCCACCTCAGTACCCGTCACCCTCGCCCATGGGTCCACCTCGAAACCCAAAGCCCGCTTCTGGGTCCACCAGAGAACCCGTCAGAGCCGTTTTAAAGGCGCGCTTGGGTACTCAGGTGGGTTACTAATACTAACCACTCGCAGGGAAGGCAGGAACATATGAATTGGACAAACCAAAACACAGAGGGCAGTTTTAACTTTGAACGGCGGGGGGCCGTCATATCCTCAGCCAGTTTGCATTCGGGATCGATGCAGACCCCGAAAAACGCGCATTCACAGTTCAGAGAATTTGAGTTGCATCGCACCGATAAACCTAAACTTGGCTAATGATCTCGGAAAATATCAGGAGGCACCACATGGGCGGTTATGGATCTGGTCGCGCAATGGTGAGGAAACCGGACGGGTAGCCTATCACGCAGAGGAACGGCACCTTGTGCTAGATTACCGCGTGCGCCGCCAATGGGGGCGATTGGGAAACCGTCACGCATTCAATCCCCATGACCTATACAGATTGCCACTATGGCGGGACGCCCCCTATTTTAGGTGCAAAGGCATCGTGAACGGTAGGCATTGCCTGCGCCGGGTCGGCAAAGTGTTCGCTGGGGGCAGATATTTCCTGTGCCGCCATTGTTACAACATCGCTTACACCAGCCAGTCAGAGCCGCGCTATGACCGCATGTTGAGGCGGGCGAACAAGATACGCACCGCGCTGGGCGGCGAACCCGGCACCGCAAACTGGGTAGCGCCTAAGCCCAAGGGAATGTGGCAACGGACGTATCAAAGAATGCAGTTTGAGATTGAGTGGTGCGAGAACCAAGCAGACCAAACATTTCTCAGCAAGTTCGGACATCTTCTAAGCGCTCAGGAGCGTGAGATGTATTTCGGTTAGGGCATCGAAACGTCTCAATATTGCCTCAGTGCTGGGGGCCTCTTTATGAAAAATGGAGCAGCAAAGCGTCTGTTCGTATATTAGAGAGTAATTTCAATACGAGTGGTCCACTGCAAAACACGCAGTGAGTCATCTATGGCGAACAATGGACTATCCAGCCCTAAAACGGTCAGACTTTGAAGTTAGAAGTACTCCAACTTAGGAGGACAATACATGCAACTTACACGACGATTCATCTTTAGTCTGACCGTATCCACATTGGCGCTGATGCCAGTGGCAGGGACTTTTATCCTTGCAACGGCAGGACAGGTCGATGCCCAAGGTAACGGCGGCGGCGGCAATGGTGGCGGCGGCAATGGTGGAGAGGTAGGTAGCGGACCTGGCGACGCCACGGGCAACCCCGGAAACGATAGTGGCAATGGTCGTGCAGGTGAGTCGCCCAACGGCGATGAAGAAAGTTGGGGCGGCGGTACTAAGGGCCGTTCTGATGCTGAAGGCGAGAGCGGTGAAGAGAGCGGTGTTGAGGCCGGTGTTGAGGCCGGTGATGAGAGCGTGAACGACGGCGAAGAGAGCGTCGATGACACCGAAACACTGGCTGGCGAACGCTGAACCAGCGGAACCGGCACCAACGCGAAACCTTCCCTGCGCCAGCGGTACTGGAAGGATGGCCCTATTGCCCGAACGGCTACGCCCAAGAAGGGCTTAGCCGGTTTGATTCATTCAGGTAACTGGCGCATCACGAACGTTATGCAAACCGAACGGGTAGCCTATCACGCAAAGGAACAGCACCTTGTGCTAGACTACCGTGCGCGCCCCTTTTTCAGGTGCAAGGGCATCGTGAACGGTAGGCATTGCCTGCGCCGGGTCGGTACGGTGTTCTTGGGTGGCAGATACTTCCTATTCCGCTATTGCTGCAGCATCGGTTACGCCAGTCAGTCAGAGCCGCGTTATGACCGCATTTTGAGGCGGGCGAACAAGGTACGCACCGCGCTAGCCGGCGAACCCGGTACCGCGCATTGGATTGCGCATAAGCCAAAGGGCATGTGGCAACGGACGTATCAAAGAAAGCGGTTTGAGATTGAATGGTGCGAGAACCAAGCAGACCGTGACGTTCTCAGCAAATTTGCGCCCCTTCTCAGCGCAGAGGAAAGTGAAATGTAGTTCGGACCAGACGCCGAGTATAGATTCGGTCTCGACCTCAGTCATGACACAACTAGTGTGAAAAGATCACACGTTTAAGGAATTGGAATGACAATCAATATTTGTGGATTAGTCGGCAGCATCTTCGCAGCTTCTTTGCTTGGGGCTTGCACTCAGTCAACAGGTGTATTGCCCATGGGGCCTGACACTTTCAGCATCGCTACAAGCGATGAATTGGGCGGCGTGGTTGCGGCGAAACGTGCAGCCGTCATGGAAGCAAGTGCATTTTGTACAAGCCGGGGTCAACAGATGGTAGCCATGCATAGCCAATCGTCCTTCAAAGGCGATTGGGCGGGGGACTCCATAGGCCATCATGATTTCACATTTCGTTGCCTAAATGCTGGTGACCCCCAACTAGGAAGGCCAGTAATTGGCAGAAGCCAGCAAAGTTTGACTATCAGTTGATTTATAGGCGGTAGATACCCATCTGCGGTGTGGGGGGCTATTTGACTTCATATGTCCCCCTTCTCCCCGTACATTCCGCAATGCGTCGAAACGGAATGACAATCCACTATTCGAATCTGAATTGGGGGTAAAATTGGGGAACGCAATAAACGCAATACGGCCTAATGAACTGATTTACCTCAATAAATTAGGACGTAGTGGCGGAGACGAAGTCCGTCATCCAGCCTCGGATACGCCTCTACCACATTGATAACTATGGGTTATATTTCCACACCGTAACGCAAATTGTAGTGCAAAATGTATAGCAAAACTTATCATCACAATTCTTTTCACGGATCCGACGTTTAAAGACCTCAATCAGCTATTTACCTTAGTGCATTTTGGAAGCCGGGTCCGGCGCTGTCTCAGAGGGAGCATAAGACTAAGCAACAGTAGCATATGGCCGCGATGTCCCTGCGCATTCCCAACGTCAGCCTTTCTATAATGAAATCAAGCAGTCGAGTTGCTGCGATACTTCATAAATGGAAATCACGATGGCCCCCAAACCCCCATAC
>RCMY010000819.1_pt1 | contig 34660 bp, 27 predicted proteins | sample 2041341 | NCBI WGS metagenome assembly RCMY01 (sample SAMN09708234, study PRJNA481090) | Marine sediment metagenome, whole genome shotgun sequencing project. | reverse complement strand
TCATTGGTTAACAATAAAGATAAGAAATGTGTGATTGAAGTTGAATTTGCAATCGATAATTACAATTTAAAATCTTTTTTTGAGGAAGAGGATTTAGATTACGAGCCAAATACCACACTGCGAAGAGAAATTTTACCTAACGGTAAATCAAGAGCCTTTGTAAACGATACACCTACAACTTTAGGGGTTTTAAATGCCTTAAGCGAACGATTGATTGATATTCATTCTCAGCACGAAACTTTACAGTTGGATAGTGATTTTCAGTTTCAAATTATTGATGCCTTAGCCGAAAACGAAGAACACTTAGCTTCCTATAAAAGAGGTTTGGTTTTGTTTAAAAAATTGCGCAAAGAATTGGAATTAATTTTATTTAATCAACAAGCTGCAAAAGAAAAATACGATTATAATAACCACCTGTTCCATGAATTAAAAGCCGGTAAATTAGTTGTAAATGAGCAAGATGAATTAGAAGAAACCTTAGAAAAGCTGTCGCATGTTGAAGATATCAAGTTAAATTTAACCGAAGCTCTTCAAGTCGCCGATGAAGAAGAAATTGGAGCAAGAAATTTAATCCGGAAAATAAAAAATAACTTGGATAAAATTGCCAAGTTTGATAGTTCTTATCAAAATTTGTCGCAAAGAATGCAAAGCCTTTTTATCGAATTATCTGATATTATTGAAGAACTGGAAAGTGAAAATGAACGTATTGATTACAGTCCGGAAGAATTACAAAAAATTAATGACAGATTACAGTTACTCTATAATTTGCAAAAAAAGCATGGAGTAAGTTCGGTTGCAGAATTAATTCAGATTCAAGAAACTTTGTCTGTTGAAATCGAAGCTATTGAAAATGCAGATGAACTCATTTCGGCAAAAAAAGTAGAAATAAAAAAAGTACAAGAAAAGTTAGAAGATATTACCTTAAAAATTCATCAACGACGCGCAAAAGCTATTCCTATTTTTACAAAACAATTAGAAACAATTTTACAAAAATTGGAAATGAAAAATACCCGTTTATCTGTTGGTTTGCATAAGACTAAGCAATTTTTACATAACGGAAAAGATACGTTGGAGTTTTTGATTTCTGCAAATAAAGGTGTTAATTTTGAAAGTTTGAAGCAAGCAGCCTCTGGTGGCGAGATGTCTAGAATTATGTTGGCGGTAAAGGCAATTTTGTCGAAATACACTAAACTCCCAGCAATTGTTTTTGATGAAATTGATACCGGAGTGTCAGGAGAAGTTTCTAACAAAATTGCCGATGTGATGCAAGAAATGAGTAAAAATATGCAGGTTATTACCATTACACATTTACCGCAAATTGCTGCAAAAGGGAACCAACATTATAAGGTGTATAAAGAAGAAAAAAACAACGCTATTCATTCGAATATTAGAGTTTTAACCGATAAAGAACGCGTTGAAGAAATTGCAGAAATGCTCAGTGGAAAAAATATAAGCGATTCCGCTTTAGCCCATGCAAAACAGCTTTTAGGCTAAAAAGTGTTAAAATTAAAATTTTCGTTTAACTTTGCGACTTTACTATGCCAAAATTATTTTAAATAGTAAATAGAAAGTGAAGAAACGATCAAATTAGAAAAGTAAAAAATTTACATATGTACAATTTATTAAAAGGTAAAAAAGGAATTATTTTTGGAGCTTTGGATGAAAACTCCATTGCATGGAAAGTTGCAGAAAGAGCACACCAGGAAGGAGCAACCTTCGTTTTGACCAATGCACCAATCGCAATGCGTATGGGTGGAATTAAAGATTTGGCTCAAAAAACAGAATCACAAGTTATTCCTGCCGACGCAACTTCTATGGAAGATATCGAAAATTTAGTAGAGAAATCTATGGAGATTTTGGGAGGTAAAATTGATTTCGTTTTACATTCAATAGGTATGTCGGTAAACGTGCGAAAAGGTGTGCATTATACCAATTCTAATTACGACTTTTCAACTAAAGGTTGGGATGTTTCGGCACTGTCTTTTCACAAAGTGATGAATGTATTGTACAATAAAAAAGCCATGAGTGAATGGGGTTCTATTGTTGCTTTAAGTTATATGGCCGCACAACGTGTCTTTCCAGATTATAACGATATGGCCGATAATAAAGCGTATTTGGAATCGATTGCGAGAAGTTTTGGTTATTTCTTTGGAAGAGATCATAAAGTTCGTGTTAATACTATTTCACAATCACCAACGCCTACCACTGCAGGAAGTGGTGTTAAAGGATTCGACGGGTTTTTGAATTATGCCGAAGAAATGTCACCGCTAGGTAATGCAACTGCTTTAGAATGTGCAGATTACACGCTTACTTTATTTTCTGATCTTACTAAAAAAGTAACACTTCAAAATTTATTTCACGATGGCGGATTCTCCAATATGGGAATTAGCGATTTGGTGATGCAAAATTTTGTTGATAAGAAAGAGAAATAAATAACGGTTAAACTGGAATACCATACGAAATCGAGAAAATATTGAATATTAGTTCAATTTTTCTCGATTTTATTTTTAATTTTATTGCAACTAAGATCCCAAAAAGCCCTTGAATTTCTCCATCATCATACCTGTTTATAACCGTCCAGAAGAGTTGGACGAATTACTGCAAAGTGTTCAAGATCAAAAATATGATAATGCGTTAGAAGTTCTAGTCATTGAAGATGGTTCTACCAACTTATCAGATGTTGTTGTTAAAAGATTTTCTAACAGCCTAAAAATTAACTATTTTTTTAAAGAAAATTCTGGTCCGGGAGATAGCCGAAATTTCGGCATGCATAAAGCCGTAGGAGATTATTTTATCATATTGGATTCTGATTGTGTTTTGCCAAAAAACTATTTGAAAGAGGTGCAATCTGCGTTACAAAAAAATTATACTGATGCTTATGGCGGTGCCGATGCAGCGGATAAATCATTCTCTATAAAACAAAAAGCGATTAATTATAGTATGACCTCTTTTTTTACTACTGGAGGTATTCGTGGAAGTAAAAAAACTAGAAATAAGTTTCAGCTACGAAGTTTTAATATGGGAATTTCAAAAAAAGCTTTTGAGCAAACGGGAGGTTTTTCTAAGCAACATTTTGGCGAAGATATTGATTTGAATTTCAAGCTATGGGAAAACGGTTTTACCACACAGTTCATTCCCAAAGCTTTTGTGTTTCATAAAAGAAGAACGACATGGAAGCAGTTTTTTCAACAAACTTTTAATTTTGGAGCGGCACGACCTATTTTGAATAAAACACACAAAAACTCAGCAAAAATTACTTTTTGGTTTCCGTGTATCTTTTCTGTTGGTTTGTTGATTTCACTTATCGGATTATTGTTAGGTTTTCCTTATTTTTTGGGTTTTTATCTTCTCTATTTTTGTGTTTTATTTTTGGATTCTTTGCTCAAAAACAAGAACATTTTGGTCGCTTTTTACAGTATTTTTGCGACTTTGGTGCAGTTTTTTGGTTACGGATTTGGTTTTTTAAGATCCGTTTTCAGACTTCATATTTTGGGATTACCGAAAGAAGAAGCATTTCCAAGAATGTTTCGATAGGGATAGTTTTAAAGAATTACGGCTAATTCTGAACAAACGACCTTATAAGAAATAAAATTACTTATACTCTGGGTACCAATTCACCAATCTTACATCGATATTTCTATTGCCTTGATGCACCAACTTTTTAAAAGTCGAAGTATCGCTCATATTTGGGTTGCCACGAAAGTGGTACGGAAAAACAACTTTCGGTTGAAATTCTAAAACAGCACTAGCTGCTTGATCAACATCCATCGTATAGGGTAAATTCATACAAATAAAAGCGATATCGATATTTTTTAAAGTCCGCATTTCTGTAATGTCTTCGGTGTCTCCGGAAACATAAATCGTTTTATCTGCCATTTTTAAAAGGTACCCGTTTCCTCTTCCTTTCGGGTGTTTAGAGTCTGTTTCTTCCGGTAAATTATACATTGGGATTGCAGTAATTTCCATACCTAATTTTTCAATTATTTCTCCATTATTTAAAATTGTAAGATTGCTCTTATAGGTGTCAGGAATTTGCTCCGCTACAGCGGAAGGAGTTATAAAAATAGAAGTATTGGTATTAATGGTTTCCAAGGTGCTTTTGTCTAAATGATCGCCATGAATATCTGTTATTAAAACCATTGTTGGAGCATCAATTCCTTCAAAAGCTTTTGCACCGCCGTAAGGGTCAACATAAATAGTTTGATTATTCCATTGTAAAACCAAAGTGCCATGTAAAATGGGTTGTACGATTAAATCGCCTTGCTCCGTTTGAAAAATTTCTTGTTGTGGTCTTTGCGGATAAACGGTTATACAAATAAAAATTAAGCTAAGAGTTAAAAATAATTTTAATTGCATAGTTAGAGTATTTTATTAGTGCTCTAAAGATACAACTAAAATTATTTCTTGTTTGAGGTGCATTTGTTGAAAATGATTCCCTTTTTTTAGAAATAGAAAAAAGAAAAAAATTCAGAATTATAAATTGTTCATTTCGCGAACTTTTGGAAATAAAATGTTGTTTTCCAAATGAATATGTTGAAATAAATCGTTGGTAAATTCCTCCAGTTTAAAATACAAAGCTTTGTAGGTATTGCAGGCATATTCCGGCGTTGTAAAATTCGAACTTAATTCTTGAATCTTTTTAACAATATCTCCTGCGCCATCATGTTCATGCTCCATCATACGAACCGGATTCTCAATACTACCGAAATGGAATTCATTTTTTTGATTGGTCAACATCTCTTTAATTGCCGGAAAGAGCACTTTTTCTTCTTTTTGCATGTGAGAAGTCAATTCATTGGCTAATTCGGTGAAGAGATTAGCAATTTCAATCGTTTCCGGATTGTGATCTCCATGAACTTTTGCTACTTTTTGTGCGAATTCATAAATAACAGGAATATTTTCTGTTACATAACTATGATGAACATTGATAATATAATCTATTAAAAAATCTAATTTCCAATCTTTATAATTCGTGTTCTTCTCGATTGGTTTTTTTAGCACAAGTTCTAAATCCCGGTATAAACTTGCAGTGTCGATTTGCTTATTTTCACAAGCTTTGTCAATGGTTTTTCCGCCACCACAACAAAAATCGAGTTGGTACTTTTTAAAAACAGAAGCTGTTTTGATATCTTCACTTACAATTTCTGCAATGGTTTTATTTTTTAAATCGTTCATAATTTTAAATTTTTCACAAAGATAATAATAAAAGATAAAAACATCTTTTATTATTTGTTAAAATTTAAAATTGTTTTCTCACCTCATTTTTTAAATAGGAGAGTGCAAGGCTTGTAGGTGTATTTTCTTGTAATGTGCTTTCTATTATTTTTTCACTTAACTCATCGGCCGTATTCACTTCTACGTGAGCTGCTGCTGTTCTTATTATTTGTATGGTCGCATTTTTTGCAGTTACCAAAGCATTCCAACAACCGTTGGTAACATAAATTTGTTGCGCCAGATTATGTTCGAATTCTTGTTGAATATTTGAAACTAATTTGTTTTGGTAATCTATCGCTTTAGTACTTGAGGGGGTAACACGAAGTATTAATTTAGGTGGAGAGATACGCTCTAAAAATAAAGCCATTCTTTCATAAGCTTGCAATCGAATAGGTAATGCAATGTTTTGCTTTTCTTTTCGAAGTAAAAAATTTCTTCTTTTTTCTTCATTAGTTGTGTGTAATTTAAAAAAATAGAGAGCTACTAGTCCGGTAACAATTGCCGGAAAGGTAAAACTGAATAATTCAATAATTTGTGAAAATTCCATGGTATAGTTTTTAATAATTTTCAAAGTTAAATTTTGTTTTTGAACTGGCAACATATTTTTTAAAAGTGATTTTTATCATAGTTACCACTTCAATAAGATTGTAAATTTGGAACGTATTAACAAGTTGTGATTAAAATTATTGAATTTCATATTCGTATAAGTTTTTTATATTGGATTTAAACTAACATTTTATTCTTAATTTTGATTTACATAACTACTCAAATAAATTAATGATCATGATAAACAAAATCACCAAATTAGTATTTTTATTATTTGCTTCCGTTGCGATGGCTCAAACTGGGCACATCATGCAAGGCGTTGGAGCAGTAAACATGTCTATGGGGGGCGCAGCAACTGGGCAACCTCTAGATATTAGTGGCGCAATGCAGTGGAACCCTGCGGCATTATCCACTTTTGACGGTTCAATTTTAAAATTGGACGTAGGTTTATTTAAAGGAACACCTACATTGTACTCATCACTTCCTGCAGGAGCTATGTGGCCAGCGGATGCTTTTGGGCCTGGTACACCTGCTTCTCCACCAGTTACAGGTTCTACTGAATCTGAATTAGGTTATCAGCCAATGCCAGCTTTAGCTTTTGCTTGGGGTAATGCTGATAGTAAACATACTTTTGGTATTTCAGTTTTTGGTGTAAGTGGATTTGGTGTTGATTTTCCACAAGAAACAAACTTACCAATGAACGCTGATGGTTCGGGTAACCCAAATTGGAATCCCAATGATTCAAGTCCAATACTTTATCCACAATCTCTAAGTGGTTTTGGTAATCTTAAATCTGCATATATGTTAATGCAAGTTGGGTTTACTTGGGCTTATGAAATTTCTGATAAGTTTTCAATAGGTGTTCAACCGACTTTTAATTATGAGGCTTTAGATATCTCACCAAACCCATTAGCAAGTCCAACAGCAACTGGTTACCCTACAGATGAATCAGGAAACTCGATAGGTTTTGGAGGACAATTAGGGTTGTTTTATGATTCACAAAACGGAATTAAATTGGGTGCATCTTATAAAACACCTCAAAAATTCTCAGAAATGGATTTTGGAAATGGCACAAAATTTCAAATGGATTATCCAGCTATCTATTCAGTTGGTTTAGGTTATTCAAAAGGAATTGTTGATTTTGCATTGGATTATCGTTATATAGATTATGCAGGAACAGAAGGATTTGAAAAAACAGGATGGACACCAACCGCTTCAATTCAAGGTTTTGGTTGGGAAAGTATGTCTGTTATTTCTACAGGTTTACAATTAAAAGCAATTAATAAATTACCATTGCGATTTGGTTACACCTATAGCTCTAACCCAATTAATGATGAATTAACTTTCTTTTCAACTCCCGCAACTGCAATTATAGCACATGCTTTTCAATTCGGATTTAGCTATGAATTTAGTGATGCTTTTGTTTTTGATGCTGTATACCATTACGGAATGAGCGACGGTAAAACTTCAGGCGAAATGTTTAATCCTTTAAATATTCAGAACAATCCTCCTTATGGTGCAATTACTGGCAGTGAAGTTGCTTATGATATGACAACACATATGTTTATGATTGGTCTTCAATTTAAATTAGGTGGAAAAGATACCGATAAAGATGGTGTAAAAGATGCCGATGATGCTTGCCCTGAAATACCAGGTTTAGAGCAATTTAACGGTTGCCCGGATTCTGACGGTGACGGAGTAAAAGATTCTCAAGATTCTTGTCCTGATATGGCCGGTTTACCAGCATTAAATGGTTGTCCTGATTCTGACGGAGACGGTTTTTCTGATAAAGAAGATTTATGCCCAGAAGTTGCAGGTTTAGAGGCGTTTAACGGCTGCCCAGATACAGATGGTGATGGTGTAATGGATTCTAAAGATGCATGTCCTAATGAAGCTGGATTGATTGAAAATAAAGGTTGTCCGATGAAAGATTCTGACGGAGACGGTGTTGCAGATGATAAAGATTTATGTCCTAATTTTTTAGGAACTGTTGCCAATAACGGTTGCCCGGAAGTAACAGAAGAAGTTCAAAAAGAAATTACCGAATTAGCACGAGCAATTTATTTCAAAACTGGTAAAGCTACTTTTACAGATGAAACTGCGATTCGTTTAGAAGGTGTTTCAAAAATATTATCAGATTATACCAATGAAAAATTTGTAATTGAAGGTCATACAGATAGCTCAGGTAGTGATAAAGTAAATCAAAAAATTTCGCAAAAACGAGCTGATGCTGTGTTGAATTATTTGATTGAAAAAGGTTTCCCTGTTGAAAATATTACAGCAGTTGGTTATGGTGAATCAAAACCAATTGGTGATAATAAAACAAGCAAAGGAAAACAACAAAATAGAAGAGTTGAGATTATTAAAGTTAATAAATAATAAAAACTCTTTATTAAATTTTAAAACCGCTGAAAGGCGGTTTTTTTTATGTTTAGAAAATTGTTATTTAAGTTTTCAATTATAAGTCAATTAACTACAAATTCAGTTGGTTTAAAAATGTCGATAACTTTTATTGTAAGAATATAAGAAGCATTGTATTTTTGAAGAATAAAAGAAGAAAGTGAGTAATTACCTAGATCATTTAAACGAAGCCCAAAAAGAAGCAGTACTGCAAAAGGAAGGTCCGATGATTATTATCGCTGGCGCAGGTTCCGGAAAAACTCGAGTGCTTACCTATCGCATTGCCCAGTTGATGAAAACAGGTGTTGATCCGTTTAATATTTTGGCATTGACATTTACCAACAAAGCAGCAAAAGAGATGAAAAATCGTATAGCTACGGTTGTTGGGCAAAGTGAGGCTAAAAATTTATGGATGGGTACTTTTCATAGTGTTTTTGCACGAATTCTTCGTTCAGAAGCGGAGAAATTAGGGTTTCCATCTAATTTTACTATTTATGACACACAAGATTCTGTTCGCTTACTAAGTTCGATTATTAAAGAATTAAATCTTGAAAAAGATAAGTACAAACCGAAGCAAGTTTTAGGTAGAATTTCTCAATTCAAGAATAGCCTTATTACCGTAAAAGCCTATTATCATAATCCAGAATTAGTTGAAGCCGATAAGATTTCCGGTAGACCGAAAATGGGATCCATTTATAAGGAATATGTTGATAGATGTTTCAAGGCAGGAGCAATGGATTTTGATGATTTGTTGTTGCGAACCAACGAATTATTGACAAGGTTTCCTGAAGTTTTAGCAAAATATCAAGACCGTTTTCGCTATATTTTGGTAGATGAGTACCAAGATACAAACCATTCACAATATTTAATCGTTCGCGCTTTGGCAGATCGTTATCAAAACATTTGTGTGGTGGGTGATGATAGTCAGAGTATTTATGCTTTTCGGGGAGCAAATATTCAAAATATTTTAAATTTTCAGAAAGATTACGACGATGTTAAAATCTTTAAGTTGGAACAAAATTATCGTTCCTCAAAAATAATTGTTGAAGCTGCAAACAGTGTAATTGAGAAAAACAAAACCAAATTAGATAAAGAAATTTGGACATCAAACGACGATGGAGAGCGTATCAAAGTCATGCGAACTTTCTCAGAAGGAGATGAAGGTCGGTTTGTAGCAAGTTCGATTTTTGATTATAAAATGAATAATCAACTCACTAATAATGAGTTCACTATATTGTATCGTACCAATGCACAATCGAGAGCGATTGAAGATGCTCTTCGTAAAAAGGATATCAAATACAGAATTTACGGAGGTCTTTCTTTTTACCAACGAAAAGAAATAAAAGATGTCTTAGGATATCTTCGTTTATTGGTAAATCCAAATGATGAAGAAGCGTTGAAAAGAGTGATTAATTATCCGGCAAGGGGTATCGGTCAAACTACGCTCGACAAATTAAGCTTGGCCGCGAATCATTATAATCAATCTATTTTTGAGATTTTGTTGCAAATTCATTCTATTGATTTACACTTAAATTCAGGTATTAAAACCAAGTTAGAAAACTTTACGAATATGATTCGAAGTTTTCAAATTGAAGCTAAATCAAAAAATGCTTTTGAAGTTGCTGATATTGTCATTAAACAAACCAGATTAATAAAAGATTTAGAATCGGATGGCACGCCTGAAGCGATTAGCAGAGTCGAAAATGTACAGGAATTGTTAAACGGTATCAAAGATTTTATTGTAGAGCAACATGAAAAAGAAGAGGATGCATCCTTAGCTTTTTTCTTGGAAGATGTTGCTTTGGCTACCGATTTTGATAATGAAAAAGATGATATTCCTAGAGTGAGCTTGATGACGATTCACTTAGCAAAAGGGTTGGAGTTTCCTTATGTGTATATTGTTGGTTTGGAAGAGAATTTATTTCCATCTGCCATGAGTATGAATACTCGCAGTGAAATTGAAGAAGAACGTCGATTATTTTATGTAGCTCTTACTCGTGCTCAAAAGCAGGTTCATTTATGTTATGCTCAATCTCGCTATCGATGGGGAAAATTAATTGATTGTGAACCGAGTCGTTTTCTCGACGAAATTGATGAAAAGTATCTGGAGTTGTTAGCTCCAAAACAAAATCCTGTTAAAGAAAGTAGGTTTATTGATGTCGATATTTTTGATCGGGTGCCTCAAAATACCATAAGATTTAAAAAGCCGGTACAGAGGCAAATTGTTAAAAAACAAAAATCACCAACTACTTCGGAAGCAAAAATAATTCCGCCTAAAAATCTAAAGAAGGTTTCTGCGGTTACTTCTTCTGGTCCAAACTTGTTTGATGGTGATTTGATCGCGGGTACATTTGTCGAACATGGTAAATTTGGCAAAGGTCAGGTTGTGCATATAGAAGGTGCAGGAAATGATAAAAAAGCGGAAATTAAATTTGATACTGCAGGTACTAAAAAGTTATTGTTGAGTTTCGCGAAATTGAAGATTATTGGTTAATTATTTATGGTAAAACCTTAAAATAATTGTTACTTTGCAAAAGTACGAACCCAAACAAATTAATTGATTTTAAATAAGATACAATGAATTTAGAATATAATGCAGAAAGAGAACATTTGATTATACCAGAATACGGTCGTCACATTCAAAAATTGGTGAACCATTGCATGGCAATTGAAGATGATGAAGAACGAAATGTAATGGCAAATGCTATTGTAAAGGTGATGGGGAATCTACAGCCACATTTGCGTGATGTACCCGATTTTCAACACAAACTTTGGGATCAACTTTTTATTATTTCGGATTATAAATTAGATGTAAAATCACCTTATCCGGTGCCAGAGAGAGAACTTCTTCAAGCAAAACCGGAAGCATTGCCTTATCCGAAATCGGCTTCAAAGTATCGTTTTTACGGCAATAATATTCAGATAATGATTGATACTGCATTAACTTGGGAAGATGGCGAAATGAAAGATGCATTGATTTTTGCGATTGCCAATCATATGAAAAAATGCTATTTGAATTGGAATAAGGATACCGTTGAGGATATCATTATTTTCAAACATTTGAAAGAACTTTCTCATGGTAAGATTGATTTGACGATCGAAAAAGAAGAACTTTCAGAAACTAAAAATTTGCTTCGAAAAAGTCAACCAAAATCCAATCAAAAACCAGCACATCATCAAGGTAAGCGATCGGCTAAAAGAAAAAGATAATTCTTAATTTCTACTATAAATGTCAGTATTTAAAATAAAAGGTGGGCACCGCTTGCACGGGAGCATTACCCCGCAAGGAGCTAAAAATGAAGCCTTGCAGGTTATTTGTGCGGTTTTATTAACTCCTGAAAAAGTAACAATAACCAATATACCCGATATTAGAGATGTAAACAAACTCATTTTTATACTTGGAGAACTAGGGGTGAAAATTGAAAAAATAGATGCAAATACCTATTCTTTTCAAGCAGATGAAATTAACCTATCTTATTTAGAATCAAAAGAATTTAAGAAAGATGGAAGTTCACTTCGTGGTTCCATCATGATTGTTGGTCCCTTATTGACGCGTTTTGGAAAAGGGTATATTCCTAGACCTGGCGGAGATAAAATAGGAAGACGAAGGTTAGATACTCATTTTGAAGGTTTTATTAAACTTGGCGCTAAATTCAGATATAATAAAAATGAATATTTTTATGGTGTTGAAGCGAAAGAATTAATAGGTACTTACATGCTTTTAGATGAAGCTTCGGTTACCGGAACTGCAAATATTTTGATGGCAGCAGTGATGGCAAAAGGAGAAACTACCATTTATAATGCAGCCTGCGAACCTTATATTCAGCAGCTTTGCAAAATGCTAGTAAGCATGGGAGCAACTATTAGCGGAATAGGTTCTAATAAATTAGTTATTCAAGGAGTAAAATATTTGACCGGATGTGAGCATCGAATTTTGCCCGATATGATTGAGATAGGGAGTTGGATTGGAATGGCGGCTATGACTCGATCAGAACTTACTATTAAAGATGTAAGTTGGGATAATTTAGGTTTGATACCTAACGTTTTTAGAAAATTAGGAATTAAATTAGAAAGAAGGGGCGATGATATTTATATTCCTGCACAAGAATCTTATGAAATTCAAGGCTATTTAGATGATTCTATTTTAACAGTTTCTGATGCGCCGTGGCCAGGTTTTACACCTGATTTATTGAGTATTGTTTTAGTGGTAGCTACACAAGCAAAAGGCAGCGTTTTGATACATCAAAAAATGTTTGAAAGCCGACTTTTCTTTGTAGATAAATTGATTGACATGGGAGCTAAAGTTATTTTATGCGATCCACATCGCGCTACTGTAATTGGCCAAAATCACGAATCAAGTTTGCGCGCCACAACGATGACTTCCCCTGATATTCGAGCTGGAATTTCCTTATTGATTGCGGCACTTTCTGCACAAGGTACTAGTACCATTCATAATATTGATCAAATTGACAGGGGTTACGAAAATATAGATGAGCGTTTGAGATCTATAGGCGCTAAAATTGAACGAATCAACGATACTTTTTAGAAAATAAATTGGACACAAATTTTTGATGAAATGATGTGACAATATGACACATAATTGCACTTGGCAAGTAATTTGCTTACCAAGCTGTAATAGGAATTAAATGTTTTAAAATGAGCAATAAAGATAATAACGATAAAGAAATGGATCAGGATTTCAATGAACAAGAATTTGAAAGTCAAGATTCTGATAACCAAGAGGAAATGAGTGTTGAAAAACTACATGAGCAAGAAGTTTTAAAACTTTCTGAAGAAGTAAAAAAGGAAAGAGATAATTTTTTACGTCTTTTTGCCGAATTTGAAAATTATAAAAAGCGTACCTCACGTGAACGAATAGAATTATTTAGCACGGCAAATAAAGAAGTTATGACAGTTCTTTTGCCAATTTTAGATGATTTTGAAAGAGGTATTCAGGAGATTAAAAAATCAGATGATGACGCTCTTTTGCAAGGTATGGAGCTCATTTATAACAAATTAAAAAATACGTTAAACCAAAAAGGTTTGAAAGTAATGGAGGTAAAGCAAGGAGATTCATTCGATGCTGAAATTCATGAAGCCATTACGCAAATTCCAGCACCATCGAAAAAATTGAAAGGTAAGATTGTTGACGTAATAGAAAAAGGATACAAATTGGGCGATACTATTATTCGATTCCCGAAAGTAGTATTAGGTAATTAAAAAGAGCTAAAGAATGAAAGAAGATTATTACGCCATACTCGAAATAAGTAAAAATGCTACTGCGGTTGAAATAAAAAAGGCCTATAGAAAAAAGGCAGTACAAAATCATCCGGATAAAAACCCAGGAGATAGTCAGGCCGAAGAGCGATTTAAAAAAGCGGCAGAAGCATATGAAGTTTTAAGCAATTCAGATAAGCGAGCCAAATACGACCAATATGGTCATGCAGCCTTCGAAAACGGAGGTGGCGGAGCCGGAGGGTTTGGTGGTATGAACATGGATGATATTTTTAGTCAGTTTGGCGATATTTTTGGTGGTCATTTTGGTGGAGGAGGTGGATTCAGCGGTTTTGGCGGTGGCGGTTCTCGTCAAGCCAGAGCTAAAGGAAGCAACCTGCGCATACGGGTGAAATTAGAATTAAAAGAAATTTTAAACGGAGTAGAGAAAAAGGTTCGTGTAAAACGTTTAGTGAAAGCTGAAGGAGTAACGTATAAAACCTGTTCTACTTGTAACGGTCAAGGTGCCGTTACCCGAATTAGCAATACTATTTTGGGTAGAATGCAAACCCAAGCCGTTTGTCCGACTTGTAGTGGTGCAGGAAAAATAGTTGATCATCGTCCGAAAGGTTCTGATGCACAGGGAATGATCTATAAAGAAGAAAAGATTGAAATAAATATTCCGCCAGGAGTTACTGATGGTGTGCAGTTAAAAGTTACCGGTAAAGGAAATGATGCGCCAGGAAATGGAGTTCCGGGAGATATTCATGTGATTATTCAAGAAGAACCGCATGAAAAATTGAAGCGAGAAGGTAATAATCTTCATTATGATTTATATATAAGTCTTCCCGATGCAATTTTAGGAACAACCAAAGAAATAGATACCCTTACAGGAAAAGTACGTATAAAAATAGAAGAAGGTACACAATCAGGAAAAATTTTACGCTTACGAGGAAAAGGATTAGAAAGTTTGGATCGATATGGAAAAGGAGATTTATTAGTTCATCTAAATGTTTGGACACCCCAAAAAGTTTCAAAAGAACAACGGGAGTTTTTTCAAAACGCATTAGATGATGATAATTTTGCTCCAAATCCATCTAATTCTGATAAATCATTTTTTGAAAAAGTAAAGGATATGTTTTCGTAATATTGCATATATCAATTTATTAGGTTAATTTTTTATTAAATTATCATTTTTTAATAAAATTATTTTACTATATTTGTTTTACTGGATTTTTAAATTCAGTAACTTTTTCTTTTTCATAGCAATTTTCCCACTTTTGTTCTCAAGAGTGGGTTTTTTTATTTTGAGGTAATTTCATTTCCTATTGTAATACTCTACATTAAGAAAATACTTGTTCTAATGCGTATTTTATAATTTTAACAGGTTAATATTGAATTATTCATATTTAAAAAAATTACGTTTAAATCTTAATTTTTCATCTTCATGGCTTACAATGAGGTTTCTAGCCAATTACCACTAAAAAAATATAAAAAAATATATAATAAAATATTGTTTTAATACAAAAATTTGTATTTTTGAATTCTATTTATATTACTATTTATAGTAATATTCTTTTTCATAGCAATTTTCCCACTTTTGTTTACAAGAGTGGGATTTTTTTTTGATTGCATTTAATCGTATTTTTGCAAAAAAAGTAAGTCGGCTTATCGCTGCGCTTCGGCGTGGAGGAAAGTCCGGACACCACAGAGTAGCATAGCGGATAACATCCGCCATTCCGCTTTAAGCGGAATAGGACAAGTGCAACAGAAAGCAAGTACAGTTCGGCTGTAGTGAAACCAGGTAAACTCTATGCGGTGCAACGCTATGTATATTGAAGTCCCAATTTCGATTGGGTAAGAGCTACTCGCTCAATTTCAAGGGGTAAGCGGCTAAAGTTGTCGAGCAATTTACAACTCAGATAAATGATAAGATGCTACCTTAGGGTAGTTAACAGAATCCGGCTTATAGACTTACTTTTTTCTTTTATTAATTTCATCTGTTAATACTTATTGTTTTTTAATGGATAGATGGAATACCGAATTAATATTTTCAGCTATTTTGAAATTTGTAAATGAGTATTTCGTAAAAAAAACCTTATTTTTTGCCTAATATTATGTTTTTTGCAACCTTTTTATGTATAATTTGTTATTATTTGCGTATAGTCTATTTCTATTGATTATTCTATATAATAAAATCTAAATTTTGTAATTTTGAGCAACAAAAATAAATTACACCTATAAATTTAATAAACTATGGCTTTCGATGTTGATATGATTAAAAAGGTTTACGCAAGAATGGTAGACCGTGTAGATACTGCAAGAAGTATTGTAGGAAAACCTCTTACTTTATCTGAAAAAATATTATATAACCACCTTTGGGATGGTAAAGCGACAAAAGCATTTGGTAGAGGCGTTGAATATGTCGATTTCGCTCCAGATCGTATTGCTTGCCAAGATGCAACCGCTCAAATGGCCTTGTTGCAATTTATGCAAGCAGGTAAGAAAATGGTTGCTGTACCTACTACAGTTCATTGTGATCATTTGATTCAAGCAAGAATTGGTGCTGATAAAGATTTACAAGAAGCAATCAACACAAGTAGTGAAGTTTTTAACTTTTTATCTTCTGTCTCCAATAAATATGGTATAGGTTTTTGGAAACCTGGAGCAGGTATAATTCATCAAGTAGTTTTAGAAAATTATGCTTTTCCGGGCGGAATGATGATTGGTACGGATTCACATACTGTTAATGCAGGTGGATTAGGAATGATCGCGATTGGAGTTGGAGGCGCTGATGCTGTGGATGTTATGGCGGATATGCCTTGGGAATTAAAATTCCCTAAATTAATTGGTATAAAATTAACTGGAAAATTGAGTGGTTGGACTGCTCCAAAAGATGTTATTTTAAAAGTTGCCGGAATTCTTACTGTAAAAGGCGGAACCGGTGCTATTATTGAATACTTTGGTGAAGGAGCATTAGATATTTCAGCAACAGGTAAAGGTACCATTTGTAATATGGGCGCTGAAGTTGGTGCTACCACTTCTACTTTTGGGTATGACGCTTCTATGGAAAGATATTTAAACGCTACTGGCAGAGCAGAAATTGCTGCTGAAGCGAATAAAATTGCACCATATTTAACTGGTGATCCCGAAGTTTATGCAAATCCGGAAGCTTATTTTGATCAAGTAATCGAAATCAATTTATCGGAATTAAAACCGCATATTAACGGTCCTTTCACACCTGATTTAGCTACTCCAGTTGGTGAAATAACAAAAAAAGCAACAGAAAATGGATGGCCTTTAAAGGTGGAATGGGGTTTAATTGGTTCATGTACAAACTCTTCGTACGAAGATTTATCCAGAGCCGCTTCTATTGCAAAACAAGCAGTAGATAAAAAAGTGGTTTCGAAAGCAGAATTTGGAATCAATCCAGGTTCGGAGCAAGTGAGATACACTGCTGATCGCGATGGCTTGTTGCAAATATTTGAAGATTTAAATGCTAAAATATTTACAAATGCTTGTGGACCGTGTATCGGACAATGGGCTAGGGAAGGAGCTGACAAGCAAGAAAAAAATACAATTATTCACTCTTTTAACCGAAACTTTTCGAAAAGAGCAGATGGTAATCCAAATACCCATGCTTTTGTAGCGTCTCCTGAAATGGTTGCTGCAGTTGCAATTTCTGGTAGATTGGATTTTAACCCTATGGTGGATAAATTGGTGAATGCAGATGGAGAAGAGGTAATGTTTGATGAGCCAACAGGTTTTGAATTACCACCAAACGGATTTGATGTTAAAGATCCTGGTTTTCAAGCGCCAGAGGCGGATGGTTCTCATGTGAATGTAGTGGTAAGTAAAGATTCGAAAAGATTACAACTGTTAGATCCTTTTCTACCAATTGGTGATCAGGTGAAAGGTGCAAAATTATTGATTAAAGCTTTTGGAAAATGTACTACTGATCATATATCTATGGCTGGTCCTTGGTTACGATTTAGAGGTCATTTAGATAATATTTCAAATAATTTATTAATAGGAGCGGTAAATGCTTTTAATAAAGAAACCAATAGTGTAAAAAATCAAATTACTGGCAAATATGGGCCTGTACCTGATTCTGCTCGTACCTATAAAAAAGATGGAGTATTTTCTATTGTTATAGGTGATCATAATTATGGAGAAGGTTCTTCTCGAGAACATGCCGCTATGGAGCCACGTCATTTAGGAGTTGCTGCGGTTATTGTAAAATCTTTTGCTAGAATTCACGAAACTAACTTGAAAAAGCAAGGTATGTTAGGATTGACTTTTGCAAAGGAAAGTGATTATGATTTGATTCAGGAAGATGATACTTTTAACTTTTTAGATTTAAATGAATTTGCTCCGGGAAAACAATTGACTCTTGAAGTTGTTCATTCAAACGGTAGTAAAGATGTTATTAAATTAAATCATACCTATAACAAAAATCAAATTGAATGGTATAAAGAGGGTAGTGCTTTAAATTTAATTAAAAAGCAAAACGCTTCGTAAAAAGCAATTATTTTAAATTATTCTAGAGTCCCTCTTTTTTGAGGGACTTTTTTTTGTAAGATATTTTTATTTATTCGTCTGATAATGTGCACTATCATGCTATTATGAGTACTTTATACTATTTTTAAAATGCTCTTATTTTGAGAATAGCCTATTTGTTTTCGCAATTAACCTTCACCTATAAATCGTTATAAAATGAAATTGAATTTAGAAAGAATCACGTCTTTTATCGCGGCAATTATACTTTTACAAACGTTATACTTTAAATTTACTGCTGCACCTGAAAGCGTTTATATTTTCTCTGAACTCGGATTAGAACCTTATGGCAGAATTGGAATTGCCATCTTTGAATTAATAACCGCATTTCTTTTATTGTTTCGCAAAACATTATTATTCGGAGCTATTTTTGGTCTTTTTATTATTTTGGGGGCTATTCTATCTCATTTATTTGTTTTAGGAATTGAAGTTCAAAATGATGGTGGAATGTTATTTGGGTTGGCAATAGTCGTTTTTATCTGCTGTTCGACTATAGTTTACAAACAAAAAGAAAAATTATTTGATGTAATAAAAAAATATGGTTTCCGAAAGTATTAAATTTGCAGTCAAATAATTAAAATAATGAGTTTTATAAAAAAGCATTTTTGGAATATTGTTTTTTTCGGATTTATAATCTTCATGTTTACTCCTTACGGATTACCCGTCAGAACGACATTACTTAAAGGAGTAGCTTTTGTTACTTCTCGGATTTTCAATCCGGAAATAGACCAAAACGAAAGAGTAAAATTGAAGACTTACGACTGGCAGTTGATGAGTTTAAAAAACAAAGTAGTTAATTTTAATTCTTTTAAAGGAAAGGTTATTGTTGTGAACTTTTGGGCAACTTGGTGTCCGCCATGTATTGCAGAAATGCCTAGTTTTGAAAAGTTGTATTTGAAATATAACAAAGATGTTGTTTTTTTATTCGTTGCAAACGACGATAAAGACAAGGTTGAAAAATTCATGGAAAAGAATAATTATCAGATTCCGGTATATTTTATGACATCTGAGAATCCTCCAGAATTAGAATCAAATTCTCTGCCAACAACCTATATAATAAATAAAAATGGAGAGATTGTAGTCGATAAAATTGGCGCTTTCGATTGGAATAGTGGTAATATTCACAACATATTAAACGCCGCTTTAAAATGAAAAAGTTGCCAAAAATGGCAACCTTTTCAAACCAAAATGAAAACTCTTTAAGAACCTTGAACTATTCTCATTGGTAATAAAAATAATTCACCTTCTTTTTTTGGTATATATGTAACTTTTTTATAGTTCAATTTGTTTTTTATAAATGATTCTGCATTTTCATTTTCCGAATTCACAGTAAGAACTATTAATTCTCCTTTTGAGTTAATCGTAAACAAAACTTCTGCGGTACATTCTTTTTGATCTAATTGATACGGACATTCAGTTCCGATAATTTGAACAATTTCAGCTCGTAATTGTTTGTTAGGTTTTACAGGACTTGCAAATGCAGTAGTAGCTTGAAGAGCAAAGAGTGCCAAAGCGACAAATAATAATTTTACTTTTTTCATGATATAATAATTTAGATTAGACAAATAGATTAGACATTTATACTATAACTGACGATTCAAAATAGAAGGTCGTTACAGTATTCAAAGTTAAATTTTGCTTCATTAAGAAACATTTAACTTTTTTTAACACTATCAATAACAAGTTGTTAAGAAGGAAAGGCTTATAAGAAATTGTTGTATTCAGATTTTGTAAATCTCTTTAAAGCTTAAAATTGACTATTTACTTGTAGTGTATTTATCTAATAATCTTAAAATTATGGTACAGCCTTTTTTAATTTCTGCTTCTGAAATAGTTAATGGTGGAGTAATACGAATGGCTCTTTTTTCAAACAAAAGCCAAAATAAGATCAGTCCGTTTTGAAGAGATTCAAGAATGATTTTATCAACCAAAGTGTTGTCTTCAAGCATTATTGCTAGCATTAATCCTTTTCCTCGAATTTCAACAATACTATCATGCACTAACAGTTCTCGAAATAATTGTTCTTTTTTTAAGGTATCTACAATTAAATTTTCTCTAAATAATTCCTTTAAAGTTGCCAAAGCAGCTGCAGCAATAACCGGATGACCACCAAAAGTCGTAATATGTCCGAGTTTTGGGTTTTCTTTTAAAGTACTCATATAAGCAAAAGAAGAAATGAATGCGCCAATGGGCATTCCGCCACCCAAACCTTTCCCGGTAATGAAAATATCAGGAATTACATTGTAATTTTCAAATCCGAAAAATTTTCCAGTTCTACCGATTCCACTTTGAATTTCATCTAAAATAAGCAATGCTCCAACTTCTGCACACCGTTCTTTTACTTTCTTGAGATAGTCATTTTGAGGTTGTACAAAACCTGCTCCGCCTTGAATTGTTTCTAAAATTACCGCAGCAGTCTTTGCATTAATCTTGTTTATGTCATGCAGATTATTAAATTCTATAAATTTCACTCCAGGAATTAACGGACGAAAAGCTCCATTCTGTTCTTCTTTACCACATACACTCATGGCTCCTTGTGTATTGCCATGATAGCCATTTTTGGCAGCGATAGTTTCATATCTTCCTGTAACTCTTTTAGCTAATTTAATAGCTCCTTCAGCAGCTTCGGTTCCTGAATTTGTAAGATAAATACTGTTTAAAGATTTTGGTAATTTGGTCGCTAAAAACTTTGCAAGTTCTACTTGAGGTTGTTGAACGAATTCACCATAAACCATAACATGCATGTATTTATCTACCTGATCTTTAATTGCTTGGGTTACATTTTTTGGATTATGACCTAAAGTGTTGGCAGAAACTCCTGCAACAAAATCGAGATATTCTTTTCCATCGGTATCATAAATATAACTTCCCGTGGCACTTTCTATTTCAAGAACCAATGGATGAGGAGATGTTTGCGCTAGGTATGTAAAAAAATCAGATTTCATCTCTTTTAAAAATATCATCTTTATGCAATGGTTTTTCAGATTCACGCCAAATAAAACCTCTCAATTTTCGAACATTTTCGGGCAGATTGGAAGGTGGGTAGGTAGTTCCATCCGGTTGCTCCATAAATTTAGCTTCCTCAATTGCACCGTCGTTCAAACGGAAATGAATTTCGCTACAAGAAGTTTTCGTTATACCAATTAATTCTTTTTTATCGTTTCGGGCAAATTGAATTACCTCAGAATTTCCAACAATATTGACGAATTTCAAATCATTTTCTATAAACTTTCCATATAAGTTTCTTCCTTTTATCTGGTTATAACCGATAGAATCTTTGCTTATAATAAAGGCATTTTGGAGAACTTTTATGCTATCTAATTTTTCGGTTTTCACATTAGAAATTAACTGAATAGTATCGCCTGTAATCTGACTTTCATCTGACCATAAAACTGGATTTTTAAACATTTGTGTCAAACCGGTGCCTTCGTTAGAATGTATAGAATCACATTTTCCGCTCATATCACTCTTGAAAAATTTGACATGGTGAAAAGCACGAATAATTCTTTTCTCTGGTTTCCCGGTTACTAATAAAGTGTCGCCATGAATAAATAAAGAATCTTTATTAGTGTTTGAAATCGCAACGGCACGGTCAATTACAAAAGCAGAATCCTTTTTCTCAAAAAATTCCGCATAATTTCCTTTGATCAAACTATGATTTAATGTGTCAATTATTTGAATATTTTTCGTTGCAGATGCAAAACCTCGAGTTCTATCATAATACAAACTATCAGCTCTTATTTCTCGGTCATCGTATTCAATTCGTGCATTTTTTGTAAAATGAGATATATTTTGTTTGGTATCGTAAAAACCTTTTTCGCAATAAATTAAATTTTTGTCACTCGTAATTGTCGAAGATCCATAGAGATATGCTATTCCACTATCGGTATAATAATCCAAATGATTGGAATTTAATATATAATCAGGATTGGTAATTACAACATCTGAAATCGCTTGAAATTTATTGTTTTGCAAATAGTAATTTCCTGTATCACTTGTTAAAATATTGATGCTGTCGCGGATTGTCGCACCGTGTTTGTAATATAACAATTGCCTGCTTCGATCAAAATGCAAGGTATCCGTGCTTAAAGTCATTTTTGGGTCTTTGATAACAACATTCCCCCAAGAAAGTGCCTTTTGTGAATTTCCATTATATTCAGTGTATCTACTGGTTTGAATAATCGTGTCACCTTGATTTAGAACAACATCACCATAAGCTTTGATGTAGTTTTCTTGCTTGTAGTGAATTGCTTTTTTACATTTTAAGGTAATTCCTTCATGTTTGATAACGATATTTCCCAACAAAATGGTCGCTCCCGGTAACTGTTCTTCATCGATGCTAGAATTGTCGGAATGGACAATATTTATTTTTTTACCTTGAGAAAAGGCAATCGTTGTAAAAAGATAAAAAAGAAAAAGAAAAAGTTTTGTTTTCAAAAAAGTGTTTTTTGATAATTTTTTAATACAAAGATAAAATAAAAGGTAAAGAATTTGACTGCAAACTCTTTACCTTTTTTAGTTTTACCAAAATAGATAAAAATCTATTTCATAATAGTTTGTTTTCTATCCGGACCAACCGAAACAATTTTCACAGGTACACCAACGAAATTTTCAATAAATTTAATATAGTCTGTTAAATTTTTAGGTAACTGAGAATAGCTTGTCATACCTGTTAGATCTTCTTTCCAACCTGCAATATTGCTATAATTTACGCTAACATTTTTTTCCTCAATATTATAAGGTAAATGAGATATTTTTTTACCTTGATAGGTATAGGTAGTTGCAACTTTCAAAGTTTCAAAACCTGAAAGTACATCTCCTTTCATCATCATCAATTGCGTTACCCCGTTGATTTCTACAGTGTATTTTAAGGCAACTAAATCTAGCCAGCCGCAACGTCTAGGTCTTCCGGTGGTGGCACCAAATTCATTACCAACACGTGACATCGTTGCTCCATCTTCATCGAATAATTCTGTTGGAAATGGCCCAGAACCAACACGAGTTGTATAGGCTTTAAAAATACCGAAAACTTGACCAATTTTACTAGGTGCAACTCCTAAACCGGTACAAGCACCGGCGGCGGTTGTATTCGATGAGGTTACAAATGGATAGGTACCAAAATCGATATCTAAAAGAGAACCTTGAGCTCCTTCAGCCAAGATAGTCTTCCCATTTTTCATAGCATTATTCAAATATTCTTCACTATCAATAAAAGTGAGTTTTTTTAATCTTTCGATGGCAGCAAAAAATTCAGTTTCTAATTCGTCTAAATTGAATTCTAAATCTACTTCAAAAAAAGCAATCATTTTAAGATGTTTCTCGGCTAAATTGCGATAAATATCTTTCCAATTAGCAAGTTCTAAATCGCCAATACGAATACCGTTTCTTCCGGTTTTATCCATATACGTTGGGCCGATTCCTTTTAAAGTCGATCCAATTTTAGCTTTACCTTTCATCGTTTCAGAGGCAGCATCTAACAATCGATGAGTTGGTAAAATAATATGCGCCTTACGAGAAATTAATAATTTGGTTTTAAAATCAATATTATAACTAGATAAATTATCGATTTCCTTATTAAAAATGATTGGGTCGATTACGACACCATTTCCTACTACATTAATTGCTTTTTCATGAAAAATCCCAGATGGAATAGTATGCAAAACATGTTTGCGACCATCAAAAATCAAGGTATGTCCGGCATTTGGACCACCCTGAAAACGAGCTATTATATCATAATTCTTTGTAAGAACATCAACAATTTTTCCTTTTCCTTCGTCACCCCATTGTAACCCTAGTAATAAATCAACCATTTAAATATTTTTTTAAAGTTATTTTGAATTTTTATTTTTTTGACCGTAAAAATACAATGAATGGCTTTCAATTTTCACATTGAAAACTTCTTCAATAGACTTTTTTATTGTTTCAATTCTCGGGTCGCAAAACTCGATTACTTCGCCGGTATCGGTTAAGATGATATGATCGTGTTGTTTATTGAAAAATGATTTTTCATAATGCGCTTGATTTTGTCCGAATTGATGTCTTCTAACTAGTCCACATTCTTGCAATAATTCAATTGTATTATACAAAGTAGCTCTACTTACTCTATATTTTTTATTTTTCATTTCAATATAAAGCGTTTCAATATCAAAGTGTTCATCATTATCATAAATCTCTTGAAGAATAGCGAATCGTTCTGGTGTTTTTCTGTGATTGTTTTCTTCTAAAAATTTGGTAAAGAACACTTTAACAGTTTCTTGATTGTCATTTTTAGCCATCTGTATATATTGAAAAATTTAAAGAACAAATTTACATTTTATCCAAATAATAATAGGTTTAAATGTGAAAAATATCTAAAATTAGTTTGCCATTCGAACAACTTTTTCGATGCCGTCAATCTTTTTTAATTGCTGCATTAAGTTAGTCAATTGTTTATTATTTTTTACATTAACCGTGATTTCTCCTTGAAAATAACCTTGTTCACCTGAAATATTTAGCTTGTGAATATTCACATTTAAATGATTAGAAATCACTTTCGTAACCTCGTTGACCAATCCTAAATTATCAATTCCGGTAAGTCGTAAGGTTGCTTTATAACCATATTGTGTAGAATCTATCCATTTTGCTGCTATTACTCTGTAGGCATATTGTGATTGCAGGCTCAAGGCGTTCGGGCAGTCATTTTTATGCACTTTTATTCCGTCGTTGATCGTAACAAAACCAAAAACTTTGTCCCCAGGAATGGGGTTACAACATTTTGATAAAGTATAATTCAATTTTTCATCGCTATTACCAAAGACAAGCATGTCGTAATTACTACTGATTTCTGTTGCATGAATATCTTCAGGTTGGGCAGTACTTCGCTTCATCTTGGTTTTGAAAAAATTCATGAAAGCGTTTGATCTTTGACTGGCGAATTTTTTTAATTGGATATTATCAATAGATCCATTTCCCATGCGGTAAAATAAATCAAAACTGGTTTTAAGCTTGAAAAAATTAACCATTTCGTTGATAGTCCCTTCATTTAATTTAATTTTTAAATGACGAAGTTTTCTCGCAAGAACTTCTTTGCCTTCATTTGCAATAACTTTTTGTTCTTCTTTGAGTAGATTTTTTATTTTTGACTTGGCACGGGCGGTTTTCACCATGTCTAACCAAGCTAATTTTGGCTTTTGTGTAGCAGAAGTTATAATTTCTACCTGATCACCACTTTTTAATACATGACTTAATTGTACCAATCTACCATTTACTTTTGCGGCACGACAATGCATGCCAACTTCAGTGTGAATGGCAAAGGCAAAATCAATTGCTGTTGACCCTTTTGGTAGATTCTTTATATCTCCATTTGGGGTGAAAATATAAATTTCTTTAGCATATAAATTTAATTTGAATTGTTCTACAAAATCGATGGCATTAATATCTGGATTTTCAAGAGATTCTTTTAATTTATTCAACCAGCCATCTAATCCACTTTCATTTTGAGCGCCATGTTTGTATCTAAAATGTGCAGCATATCCTTTTTCTGCAATTTCATCCATTCGAGCAGATCGAATTTGTACTTCTACCCATTTTCCTTTAGGACCCATTACGGTAATGTGCAATGACTCGTAACCGGTTGATTTTGGTTGTGTTATCCAATCTCTTAGTCGATTCGGATTCGGGCTAAAATGATCGGTAACAATAGAATAAATCTTCCAGGCATCGAATTTTTCACTCTCTTTTTTCGACTTGTAAATTATTCGAATTGCAAATTTATCATACACTTCATCGTAGGAAACTCCTTGATTTAGCATTTTTTTTCGAATACTATAAATCGATTTCGTTCGACCTTTAATTACATAATTAAAACGCTCTTTATCTAAAGATGCTTTTATCGTGCTGGTAAATTGGTCAATATATTCTATTCGATCGTCTTTACTTTCTTTAATCCTATCCGAAATATCGTTAAAAACATCGGGTTCGGTATATTTTAAACCTAGATCTTCGAGTTCCGTTTTAATGTTGTATAAACCTAGACGATGCGCAAGAGGAGCATAAATATATAGCGTTTCAGAAGCAATTTTCACTTGCTTACCGGGAGGCATTGAATCCATGGTTTGCATGTTGTGTAATCGATCGGCAATTTTTATCAAAATTACCCGAACATCATCATTCAATGTCAGCAACATTTTTCTAAAATTCTCGGCTTGAATCGATATATTTTGATCTTTTTTCAAACGAGAAATCTTGGTTAAACCGTTTACAATTTTTGCAATGGTTTTTCCAAAAAGTTGCTCTAAATCAGCAAAGGTATAATCGGTATCTTCAACAACATCGTGAAGCAAAGCAGAAGCAATTGAATTTGTTCCCAATCCAATTTCGTTGGCAACAATTTTAGCTACGGCAATCGGATGATAAATATAAGGTTCCCCAGTTTTTCTACGTTGGTCTTTGTGGGCTTCTGCAGCCAAATCAAAAGCCTTACGAATCAAAACCTTATTCTCTTTCGATAAAGTTTGATACGTATCTTTCAACATGTCTTTATAGCGCAGTGCTATTTCTTTTTTTTCTTCCTCTAAAGTAGCGGTATATGCCATAGATTAAAAATAGTGTAAAGTATTTTAATTAGCAAGATAATTATTTTTTTTACGCTTTCGCGGAAGGCTATCGATAACGAGTTATGAAATTATTTTTTCAAATTGATAACACGTTGTAACAAAGTGGGATGTGAATAATTTACGAATACATTCGCTTTGTGCGGAGTTAAATTACTCAAGCTGTTTTTAGATAATTTTTTTAAGGATGAGATCAAAGAGGCGCCGTTAAATTGTTCTTTGGCATAATTATCTGCCTGATATTCAAATTTTCGTGATAAATAATGCATGATGATTCCGGTAATTTCAGAAATCGGACTATATAAAACACCAAAAGCAATTAGGCCAATATGAAAACTCGGCTGACTTACCGAAAGTGCTTGTGACAGGATTGAATTATTTATAAAAATTGACAAGATGTAAAGTGTAAAACCTGTCAGTAAAATAGATAGAATCATATTGACAAACACATGCTTTTTTTGATAATGCCCAACTTCATGTGCCAAAACGGCAACAATTTCATCTGTTTCTAAATCGTTGATTAAAGTGTCGTATAAAACGATTCTTTTTTTCATTCCGAAACCGGAAAAATAGGCATTGGCTTTTGTTGATCTTTTCGAGCCATCAATAACAAAAATATTATCGAGTTTAAATTGCACTTTTTTGGCAAATTTCTCAATTGCAGCTCTTAATTCGCCAGCTTCTAATGGAGTTTGTTTGTTGAACAATGGTACAATTAACGAAGAGTAAAATAGTGTCATAAAAACAGAGAATATTGCGACGAAAATCCATGTGTAAATCCAAAAATTTTCTCCCGTTTTTTCATAAAACCAAATAATTAAAGCTAAAATTCCACCGCCAAGAATAATGCTTAAAGCCCATCCTTTTAGCTTATCTAAAAAAAATAATTTTTTGGTTGTTTTGTTAAAACCATATTTTTCTTCAATAACAAAGGTTTGGTAATAACCTAGAGGTGTAGTGATTATGTCATTAGCGAGCATGATGACACCAAAGAAAATCAAACCAATAATAATGGATTTATCACTTATAGATCGGGCAAAACTATCAACCAAAGCAAACCCTTTGAGGTAAAAGAATGCAAGCATTACCATAAAAGAAAAAATAGAAATCAAAAAAGAAAATTTGTAATTTTCTTTTTTGTAGGCTTGTGATTTAGCATACTCTTCTTTGTCATAAACATCTTTCAATTCTAACGGAATTTCATCATCAAAATGTTTTGCATTCAGGTAACTTATGATAGTGTCAATAATAAAGTCAATTACCAAAATAGCAATGATGATATTGAATAAAATTTGTGGAGTCATTTAGTTATTTCTTTGTCTTTTTGCCTCAAAAATAAGAATTGCAGCCGAAACAGAGACATTTAAAGAATCTATTTCGCCTTGCATCGGAATAATAATATTTTTTGTAGAATTTTCAAGCCATTCTTTGCTTAAACCGGTTGCTTCCGTTCCGACAACAATTGCAGCAGGTTCATTAAAATTTATCGTCGTATAAGGCACACTTGCGCTTAAAGCTGCAGAATATATGGAGATATTATTTTGTTTTAAAAAGTCGATGATTTCTGTAGTTGTTCCCGTTGCTATTTGATTGGTAAAAACACAACCAACGCTAGAGCGTATGATATTCGGATTATATATATCTGTTTTAGGATTTGCAATAATAAGAGCATCTAATTTAGCGGCATCTGCAGTTCGTAATAATGCACCTAAATTTCCTGGTTTTTCGGGCGCTTCTGCCACTAATATTAAAGGATTTTTGCCAAGGGTTAATTCGTTTATACTCAGTTTTTTAGCATTTGTAATCGCAATAACACCTTCTGTTGTAGAACGGTATGCTATTTTTTCAAAAATTGCTTTTGTAATTTCGATACAAACTGTATTCTCATTCGTAACTGATTTGATTTCCGATACATCAAATAATTCTGGATAAAAAAGTAAGGTCTGAATTTCATAATTACCTCGAAGCGCTAAAGAAATTTCTCGTACACCTTCTATAATAAAAAGCCCTTTATCTTTTCTTGTCCGTGATTTTTCTTGCAGTTGCAAAATTTCTTTAATCAACGGATTTTGAATACTAGTAATTTGTTTATACACGAGGTCTTTATTTTGTGTAAAATTAATTAAAACCTATAGAAAAAAAGAAAAAAATTATAACGGATATTTTTGATCATAGGCGATTAGTAAATCAACCATTTTGTTATAACTTTTTAAACCATCTTCTTGTTGGTTCATTTTTAAGTAACTGTCGTAAAATTTTTTGAACGCTGGCTCTAATGGATTTTCATACTGTTTCCAGAAATTTTCGGTTTCCCGGATATTTTTCACTATTCCCAATGGAATTTTATCCAAATAAGTTTGATACAATTCTTTATCTAGCCGATACACATCAAAAAGTGCATATCGCAAGGCATTTAAATATGCTGCATAGTTGAAGTACTTATCTTCTTGGTGAATAGCAGCCAAAAAACCAATGAAATTTGCTTCACTTTCAGAGGCAATTCCCAATTGATGCGCAATTTCATGAGAACAAGTCATTGGCAAAGAAATTTTGGGTAATAAATAATCTACTTGCGCTTCTCCAGTAATTGGATTTAAATATCCGGCAAAACCCATATAAGTTAAAGGTACACTAAAAAGAGATTTTTTTAAAGAGGTTGGGCGATACGTAAACTGTTCAAATTCTTTACTAAGAGCATAATATCCCTTTGGGGTCATTTCTAAGATTTCATTTTTAGAAAATGGAACAACAACAGCAACAGTATCATTATTAGCAATTTCAACTTGCAATTCTTTCGTTTTCTCTAACAATTTGTCTGTCAAGGCTACCAGTTTTTCTTTTGAAACATTTTCAGTTTCTAATTGCATTGAAGTGGTCAAAGGAGTTCTGGAATAATTAAATCCCCAAGAAAAATAGAACAAAAAATAAAAGATAGAGAAGCCGGCTATAAACTCTAAAAAAAGAACTTTTTTTCTATTGCGGTTGCTTTTAAAGAACAAAACTAAAAACCGGATTATCAAAATAATAAGTGTAGCGTAAATCAAATCTCCAAAGGAAAATGGTAACCAGCCAAAAATTATTCTAAAAAAGGAACTGATGTAATTATAGATGCCGTTGGAATAATATTTTTCTATAAATTCGGGAAACTTTGAAAACAGAAAAACAAAAAATAACTGGACAAAAAGTAAAATAAAAAGCGTTTTATGAATTTTTTCTTTTTGCATCTTGTCAGAATTGTTTCACAAAAAAACAAATTAAAATTTACATGAGCAATGCGTTTATTTTAATTCTTTATAAAAAGTAATTTTAGTTTTTAGAGATAAAGCATTGGCGCTAATTCTGTTAGTTGCTCCAAGGATTGTAAAGACTTCAACTTCGCTGATAAATGGTGTTTTTTTAAGTTTTTTTTAGCATTGATGTTATCAACAAAAATTTTATTAACAATTTTTGTTAATTTTAAAAGATAAAAAGAGATACTTTTGCATTTCTAAAAAAGTACATTTGTCGCATGGAACCAGTAAAATCATTTAGCTCACAAAACAAAAAAAAAGGTACGGTAATCAACCTTGAACAAGGTAAGATACCGCCGCAAGCAGTCGATTTAGAAGAGGCTGTTTTGGGTGCTATGATGATAGACAAAAAAGGTGTTGATGATGTAATTGATATTTTACATTCCGATGTTTTCTACAAGCCTGCGCATCAATATATTTATGAGGCAATTCATAAACTTTTTGAAAATTCTGAACCTGTCGATTTGTTGACTGTTTCGAATCAATTACGAAAAGATGAAAAACTCGAAAGTGCGGGAGGCGATTTTTATTTAATCAATCTGAGTCAAAAAGTTTCTTCTGCGGCTCACGTTGAATTTCATGCCAGAATAATTCTGCAAAAATATATTCAGCGTAAATTAATTTCTATTTCGAGTGAAATAATTACCAATTCTTACGATGAAACTGTGGATGTTTTCGATTTGCTCGACGATGCCGAAACCAAATTATTTGAAATTACGCAGGGTAACTTAAAAAAGAGTTCAGAGGCTGCAGAGAATTTGGTAAGTCAGGCCTTGAAAAAAATTGAAGAAATTTCGAATCAAGAGGGTATGAGTGGTGTTGCTAGTGGATTTGCCAAATTAGACAACTTAACTTCAGGTTGGCAACCTTCCGATTTGATTATTATAGCTGCTCGTCCGGGTATGGGGAAAACAGCTTTTGTAATGTCTATGGCGAAGAATATGGCAATTGATTTTAATATTCCGGTAGCTATATTTTCTTTGGAGATGTCGTCTATTCAGTTAATTACAAGGATGATTTCAAGTGAAACCGGAATCTCTTCCGAGAAATTGCGAAAAGGAAACTTAGAAACATACGAATGGGAAGCACTAAATGTAAAGGTTAAAAACTTATCAAATGCACCTGTTTTTATTGATGATACACCGTCTTTGGCTGTATTCGATTTACGAGCAAAAGCAAGACGATTGGTTTCGCAACATGGTGTTCGCTGCGTGATTATTGATTATTTGCAATTGATGACTGCCGGTTCAAAAAGTAATGGAAATAGAGAGCAAGAAATCTCTACTATTTCACGAAACTTGAAAGCTTTAGCAAAAGAATTGCATATTCCGGTAATTGCTCTTTCTCAGTTATCACGTGCTGTTGAGACTCGTGGTGGAAGTAAGCGTCCGTTATTATCCGATTTACGGGAATCTGGTGCTATCGAGCAAGATGCCGATATTGTTTCTTTTATTTATCGTCCGGAATATTATGGTTTAACCGAATGGGATGATGAGGAAAGAACGCCTTGTGAAGGTCAGGGAGAATTTATTATGGCGAAACATCGTAATGGTGGTTTAGATAATATCAAGTTGAAATTTGAAGGTAGATTGGCAAAATTCTCTGATTTGGAAGAAGGGTTTGGCAATGAATTTCAATCTTCTATGAATAAAGATATTTCACCAAGTAATTTTGCAAGTACCAGCGATGCTTTTGGCGATATGGATAATGATGATGTTCCATTCTAAAAATGATTATCTTTAAAGCTTAAATTCACAATTCTTTTTTTTGAAAGCGCTAAGTATTCTATATTTCTTACTTTTTACATCCACGATGTTTGCATCTTTTTTGCTTATCCCGATGGATGAAATTTTCCAAAAAAATCATTTAAAAGCCTATGGTATTACTTTTTATTCCTTGCAAAAGGGACAAAAAGTAAAGTGGTTATTGAATTATCGGGGAGGTTCTTTTTTACTTGAAAACACCGATGATTTTAGAAATGAATGTACTATTAGAGGTGTTTCTTACGAAGTAATTTCAGAAACCGAAGCTGTTCAAATTTTAGAAGAAATTGCGAGTCCGTCACAAAATATGGAAGCCGTGATTTTAGAAAAGGCACCCAAAATTGCGGTATATTCTCCGAAAGGAAATCAGCCATGGGATGATGCTGTAACGATGGTTTTGCAGTATGCCGAAATTCCGTATACCGTTGTTTACGACGAAGAGGTTTTGCAAGATGGTTTGCTGTTATACGAATGGCTGCATTTACATCACGAAGATTTTACCGGTCAATATGGTAAATTTTACGGTTCCATGCGCACCGCACCTTGGTATATGGAAAGTAAAAAAGAGGCAGAAACTTTAGCGAAAGATCTGGGCTATAACAAGGTTTCTCAAGAAAAATTAGCTGTTGCTTTAAAGATTAGAGATTTCGTTATTGGCGGCGGATTTATGTTTGCGATGTGTTCTGCGACGGATAGTTTTGATATCGCTTTGGCAGCGGAAGGAGTTGATATTTGCGAGAGCATGTTTGATGGTGATCCGTCTGAAAATGAGTATCAAAGTAAAATTAATTTTGATAATACTTTTGCTTTTACCGATTTCCAGTTGGAAAGAAATCCGATGACTTATGAGTTTTCTTCAATCGATATGACCAATAAACGACAAATTCTAAAAACGGAAGATTATTTTAGTTTGAAAGATTTTTCGGCAAAATGGGATATGGTTCCGACGATGTTATGCCAAAATCATACACAATTGGTTAAAGGTTTTATGGGACAAACAACAGCCTATGATGCTAATTTAATTAAATCTAACGTTTTGGTTTTGGGAGAGAATCAGGTAAATGGAGAAGCTCGCTATATTCATGGTGTTCAAGGTAAAGGATTGTTTACTTTTTATAGCGGACATGACCCGGAAGATTATCAGCATAGAGTAGGAGACCCTAAAACAGAACTCGAATTGCATCCTAATTCGCCAGGTTATCGCTTGATTTTAAATAATGTTTTATTTCCGGCCGCAAAGAAAAAGAAGCAGAAAACTTAGAGTTTTATAAACTTCGAAAATTTTATAAGTTCTATATTTGGGATAGATCGAATAATGATAAGAAAAAACATAAAAATGAATAAATTTAGAATTTTCGGAATAGTATTATTGTTAATTGGTATTGCATCTTTTTACACAATTGACAATAGTGGAGTCGATTTTATATTTGGTATTTTGACAGGATTAGGAGCTGGCCTAGTTATATCAGGAAAAAGTGTTTTCACATTTAAACGTGAAAAGATTTAATTTTCAATTAGTATAAAAAATAAAACTTATGAAAACAATGACCTGCAAACAATTGGGCGGAGCCTGTGCTAAAGAATTTCATGCGAAAACTTTTGAAGAAATTGCAGAATTGAGTAAAAAGCACGCAATGGAAATGTTTCAAAAGGGTGATGAAGCACATCTTGCTGCAATGAATGAAATGCGAGAATTGATGAAATCATCTGATGCAATGACGAAATGGTTTGAAAAAAAGAAGTCAGAATTTAATGCGCTTTAAAAGCTTTGCAAAACTCTCAATTTTAAGTAAAATCCTCCTATTTTTTCTCCAACCATTTTCTAGCATTCACAAAAGCTTCTAACCACGGACTCACTTCGTCTTTTCTATTTGCTGGGTAATTAGCCCAGTTCCATTGAAAAGTAGAGCGCTCAATATGTGGCATCATTACTAAATGACGACCGTCACTATTAGTCATCATTGCAGTATTAAAATCAGAACCATTTGGATTTGCCGGATAGCCTTCATAACCATATTTTGCCACAATATGGTATTTGTCTTCTGAATACGGAAACTTGAATTTTCCTTCTCCATGAGAAATCCAAACTCCTAAAGTTGTTCCTGCCAAAGTAGATAACATCACCGAATTATTTTCTTGCACTTTTACCGATGTAAATCCGCTTTCGTGTTTGTGAGAATCGTTATGCAACATTTTTGGTTTTTCTTCGTGTTCCGGATTGATGAGTTCTAATTCTACAAATAATTGACAACCATTGCAAATTCCAACAGACAAAGTATCTTTTCTATCGAAGAATTTCTTTAAGGCTGTATTTGCTTTTTCATTGTATAAAAACGCACCTGCCCAACCTTTAGCCGAACCCAAAACATCTGAATTGGAAAACCCTCCAACTGCTCCAATAAATTGAATGTCTTCTAAAGTTTCTCTTCCACTGATTAAATCAGTCATATGAACATCTTTCACATCAAAACCAGCTAAATACATAGCGTTCGCCATTTCTCGTTCGCTATTTGATCCCTTTTCGCGAATAATTGCAGCTTTTGGTTTGGATTTGGAAGCATCTAATACAGGTAATTTTCCGGTAAATTGTTTCGGAAAATTATAGTTTAATTCTTGGTTTTTATAATTATCAAATCTTTCTTTGGCTTTTATTTCACCACTTTGATTTTTGTCTAATAAATAGGAAGTTTCATACCAAACATCTCTGTAATCTGCTATGGAAAAATTCAATTCAAAATTGGTAATTTTTAATTCCTTCCCAGCAATGGCTTTTCCTATTTTGTAATAATCCAGTCCGTTTTCTTCGAGAATTTCTTCCACTTCAATGACATTATTAGTCTGGAAAATAATTCCGCTATTTTCAGCGAATAATAATTGAATTGCATCTTTTTCAGCAATTTCACTCAAGTCAATTTCAGCTCCAAGATTATTTTCTGCAAAACACATTTCCAATAAAGTGGTAATCATTCCACCCGCAGAAATATCATGTCCGGCAATAAGCAATTCATTTTTTATTAATTTTTGAATGGTATCAAAAGCAGTTTTAAAATAAATGGAATCGTTGATTGTTGGTGTTTCAGTTCCG
>RCMY010000568.1_pt1 | contig 34664 bp, 27 predicted proteins | sample 2041341 | NCBI WGS metagenome assembly RCMY01 (sample SAMN09708234, study PRJNA481090) | Marine sediment metagenome, whole genome shotgun sequencing project. | reverse complement strand
CCGCGACATTTTTCCTGGTCGATCAGGACAATGCCATCTTCCTCACGTTTGTAGATCGACCCTGAAGGGCAGGCCGCCACGCAGGTTGGATTCAGGCAATGTTCGCACAGGCGCGGCAAATACATCATGAATGTATTTTCAAACTGCCCGTACATCTCTTTTTGAATACCATCGAAATTATAGTCTTCCGACCGTTTGGAAAATTCACCACCCAGAATTTCTTCCCAATTGGGGCCCCAGTTGATCTTTTCCATTCGCTTGCCGGTGATCGCCGAACGAGGCCGTGCTGTCGGCTGCGCCTTTGACTCTTTTGCGGTTTGCAAATGGCCGTAGTCGAAGGTGAACGGTTCATAATAATCGTCAATTTCCGGCAAATCCGGGTTGGCGAAAATCTTGGCAAGCAGCCGCCATTTCCCGCCCATACGCGGTTGCAGGCGACCGCCCTTCTTGGTCCACCCGCCGTTCCACCGTTTCTGGTTCTCCCAGTCCTTGGGATAACCAATGCCCGGCTTGGTTTCGACATTGTTAAACCAAGCATATTCCATGCCTTCACGGCTGGTCCAAACATTTTTGCAGGTCACCGAGCAAGTGTGACAACCGATACATTTGTCGAGGTTCAATACCTTACCAATTTGTGCGCGAACCTTCATGCCATCTGCTCCCCGGCCAATGCCCCTTCGGGCAATTCTTCTTCCAACCAGTCCACTTTGGACAATTTGCGAACGATGACGAACTCGTCACGGTTCGACCCCACGGTGCCGTAATAGTTGAAACCGTAAGAAAGCTGGGCGTAGCCGCCAATCATATGGGTTGGCTTCAACACAGCCCGGGTGACGCTGTTGTGGATACCGCCGCGATTGCCGGTTAGCGGCGACCCTGGCATATTCACAATCTTCTCCTGCGCGTGATACATGAACAACGTTCCTTCCTTCATGCGCTGGGAGACAACGACACGGGCGACCAGAGCACCGTTGCTGTTGAAAGCCTCAACCCAGTCATTATCGACAAGACCCGCCTTTGCGGCATCTGTTTCCGACATCCATACAATCGGTCCGCCGCGCGACAGTGTCAGCATCAGCAGGTTGTCGGTATAAGTGGAGTGAATGCCCCATTTCTGGTGCGGCGTAATGAAGTTCAGGATGACGTGCTTTTCATCTTTTGCCTGATCAATCATCGGCTTGACCGATTTGGTATCGATCGGCGGACGATAGACGCAGAAACCTTCACCAAAAGCCCGCATCCAGCTGTGATCCTGATACAGTTGCTGCCGTCCGGACAATGTGCGCCACGGGATCAGTTCATGCACATTGGTATAGCCGGCATTATAGCAGACATGCTCGCTCTCGATCCCCGACCATGTCGGCGAAGAGATGATCTTGCGTGGCTGCGCCTGCAAATCGCGGAAACGGATTTTCTCGTCTTCCTTGGGCAGGGCCAGATGCTTGTGATCGCGTCCAGTGTTTTGAGACAATGCATCCCACGCCTTGACCGCCACCTCGCCATTGGTTTCCGGTGCCAGCATCAGCACGACTTCAGCAGCATCAATGGCAGTGTCGATCTTGGCATTGCCTTGGGTCGGACCGCCGTCATTCACCGTTCCGTTGAGCTGTTTCAGCAATTCCACTTCGGTATCGGTGTTCCAGCCGATGCCCTTGCCGCCATTGCCCAGTTTTTCCAGAAGCGGGCCCAGCGAACTGAAGCGTTTGTAGAGAGCGGGATAATCCCGTTCGACAACAGCGACATTGGGCATGGTCATCCCTGGGACTGGTGTGGTTTTACCCTTGCCCCAATCGTCCACATCAAACGGCTGTGCCATTTCGCCCGGCGTATCATGCAGGATCGGAGTCAGCACCACGTCCTCTTCAACACCAAGAACTTCCGGTGCTATTTCTGAGAATTTCTTGGCGATGCTTTTATAGATTTCCCAGTCCGACTTGGATTCCCACACCGGATCAACGGCTGCAGAAAGTGGATGGATGAATGGATGCATATCGGACGTGTTGAGATCGTCCTTTTCATACCAGCTCGCGGTTGGCAGCACGATGTCCGAATAGAGGCAAGTCGTCGACATACGGAAATCGAGCGTCACAACCAGATCGAGTTTCCCCTGTGGAGCCTTATCGTGCCAGACCACGTCATCCGGCTTCTGGGCACCGGTTTCTCCCAAATCCTTGCCCTGAACACCATGGGCTGTTCCCAGAAGATGCTTGAGGAAATATTCATGGCCCTTGCCCGATGAGCCCAGAATGTTGGAGCGCCAGACGAACATATTGCGCGGCCAGTTCGCCGGATCATCCGGGTCGTGACAGGACATTTCCAGCGCGCCGGACTTCAGTCCCTCGGCAACAAAATCCTTGGCTTCTTTGCCTGAGGCTTTGGCTGCCTTGGCGACTTCAAGAGGGTTGGTCTTGAGTTGCGGCGCACTGGGCAACCAGCCCATCCGTTCCGCACGGACATTATAGTCGATCAATGTACCCGACCAGTCTCCATCGGGCGCAGTCGGAGACAGTATCTCTTTGACATCCAGCGTTTCGTAACGCCACTGATCACTATGCGCGTAAAAGAAACTGGTCCCGTTCATCTGCCGCGGCGGGCGATTCCAGTCGAGACCGAAGGCCAGCGGTAGCCAGCCGGTTTGCGGACGCAGCTTTTCCTGACCGACATAATGCGACCAGCCACCACCCGACTGACCAATGCAGCCGCACATCACAAGCATGTTGATGATGCCGCGATAGTTCATGTCCATATGGTACCAGTGGTTCAGACCCGCGCCGAGAATGACCATCGATTTGCCATTTGTCTTTTCTGCATTGGTCGCGAATTCACGAGCGACGGTGACGATTTTTTCGACCGGAACGCCGGTAATCTTCTCCGCCCACGCCGGCGTGTACGGCACATTATCGTTATAATCCTTGCTGACATGGTCTCCGCCCAGACCTCTATCGAGGCCGTAATTTGCACAGAGAAGGTCAAACACGGTTGCGACCATAGCGTCGCCGTCTTTGAGTTTTACAGAGCGCACCGGTACCCGGCGATTCAGAACATCAGGATGATCCGTGCCTTTGAAATGGTCATGTTCCTGATTGCCGAAATAGGGAAAGGACACCTCTACAACATCATCGCGATTCTGTTCCAATATGGCGGTGAGACGCAGTTCTACATCGCTGCCCTTGCCGTCCTTTTCTTCCAGATTCCATTTGCCCTTTTCGCCCCAGCGAAAACCGACAGACCCCAATGGGGTAACAACGTCGCCGGTCTTTTCGTCAAAGGCAACCGATTTCCAGTCCGGATTGTTTTTCTCGCCAAGCCCGCCCTTGAAGTCCGAAGCGCGAAGCATCCGCTCGGGAACATAGGCACCATCTTTTTCAACCAGACGGACCAGCATCGGCATATCGGAATATTTGCGGCAATAATTCTCGAAATAGGGAACCTGCCGGTCAAGATGATATTCACGCATGATGACATGACCAAGCGCCAGCGCCAGCGCGGCGTCGGTGCCCTGTTGCGGATTGAGCCAGATGTCGGCGAATTTCGTCGCTTCGGCATAGTCCGGTGACACCACCGTAACCTTTGCGCCTCGATAGCGGGCCTCGGTCATGAAGTGCGCGTCGGGCGTCCTGGTCTGCGGTACGTTGGAACCCCAGAGCATGAGGTAACCGGAATTATACCAATCGGCACTTTCAGGCACATCGGTTTGCTCACCCCAGGTTTGCGGTGATGATGGCGGCAGATCGCAATACCAGTCATAAAAGGATAGATTAGTCCCGCCCAGCAGCGACAAATAGCGCGATCCCGCGGCATAGCTGACCATCGACATGGCCGGGATTGGAGAAAATCCCACCACCCGGTCGGGACCATATTTTTTGACAGTATAGGCGTTTGCTGCTGCGATGATTTCGGTAACTTCATCCCAAGGCGCACGAATGAAGCCGCCATGGCCACGAATGGCTGTGTAGCTTTGCCGCTTGACCTTGTCGTCGACGATGGATGCCCAGGCAGCGACCGGTGTCATTGTCTTGCGCGCCTCGCGCCACAGGCGGACGAGTCGCGAGCGAATCAGAGGATATTTCAGCCGCTGCGCCGAATAGATATACCAGCTATAGCTTGCGCCCCGCGGGCAGCCGCGCGGCTCATGATTGGGAAGGTCGGGCCGGGTACGAGGATAATCGGTCTGCTGTGTTTCCCACGTTATGATCCCGCCTTTGACATATATTTTCCAGGAGCAGGAGCCGGTGCAATTCACGCCATGGGTTGACCGCACGATCTTGTCATGCTGCCAGCGTTTGCGATAGCTGTCTTCCCAGCTGCGGTCTTCGCCAGTGGTCACGCCGTGGCCGTTAGCAAAGGGAGCTTTGGTTTGTTTGAAGAAAGTCAGGCGGTCGAGAAGATGGCTCATTTTTCAGGTTCCTCGGTTCATGCGGTCGCAGGGATGGGGCTGGTCGGCTCGCGGCCCCGTTCGATATCGTGGAGCGTGCCGCCTTTGCGTGTGTAGACAAACCATGTCAGGGCGGCACAGCTGGCGTAAAATAACAGGAAGCCCCAGAGTGCAGTCGTCGGCGATCCGGTTGCAGCGATCGAGCTGCCAAAGCTTTTCGGGATGAAAAACGCGCCGTACGCTGCGATGGCCGAGGTAAATCCGACAATCGCGGCCGATTCCTTTTCGGCCTGTTTTGTCCGTTCGCCCGCGCTGAGCTGCGGCATCAGATTCTTCATTTCCTGACGCATGATCACAGGGATCATCTGGAAGGTGGAGGCATTGCCCACGCCGGTGACGAAGAACATGAAAATGAACATGCCGAGGAAACCGAAAAAGTTGTGCTGGCCGAGAAAATAGACCACTCCGACCACGCCAAGCATCATGCTGATAAACACCCAGAATGTAACACGCGCACCGCCCCATTTGTCGGAAACCCAGCCAGTCGCTGCCCGGCTGATTGCGCCGACTAGTGGCCCCAGGAACACGTATTGCAACACGTTCACTTCGGGAAACTCGCTTCTGGCAAGCAAAGGCAGTCCGGCCGAAAATCCGATAAACGATCCGAATGTACCGGTGTAGAGCCAGCACATCAGCCAGTTATGCTTGCGCTGAAAGATGATCGCTTGCTCGGCAAAGCTGGCTTTCGCATCGGCGATGTCGTTCATCCCGAACCATGCAAGCAAGCTCGATACAATGATGAACGGTATCCAGATAAACCCGGCATTTTGCAGCCAGAGTTGATCGCCTTCGTCAGTCAACACCGGCTCTCCGCCAAGCACGCCGAACACGCCGACGGTTATAACGATCGGAATGACGAACTGCATCACGGACACACCGAGATTGCCCAGACCGGCATTGAGCGCCATCGCGTTGCCCTTGCTCGATTTCGGGAAGAAGAAACTGATGTTGGACATAGACGATGCAAAATTACCGCCGCCGAGCCCGCACAGCAAAGCGAGAACCAGAAAGATGAAATAGGGCGTATCCGGATTTTGCACGGCATAGCCGATCCCGAAGGCCGGTATCAGAAGCGAGAAGGTCGACAGGGTTGTCCATAGACGACCACCAAAAATGGGAACCATGAAGCTATAATATATGCGCAGCGTTGCTCCCGACAGTCCCGGCAAGGCAGCGAGCCAGAAGAGCTGCCCGGTGGTATAAGTGAATCCGATGCGGGGTAGTTCGGCAACCACCATCGACCAGACCATCCAGACTGCAAACGCGAGCAGCAATGCCGGTATTGATATATAGAGGTTCCGGCGCGCAATCCGTTGGCCGACTTCGTCCCAAAAAGTTTCGTCTTCCGGACGCCAGTCTTGCAGAACCTTGGCAGGAGCTCGGCCATGAATGGTCTCTTTGTGGATTTCCGCCATTTCCGGAAATTGTGGGAGCGACCGTGCGTCAATACCGGAGGCCTGTTGCTCCATCTGCCGCACCGCAAAATGCATCCACGCCATGGCAACACCAACCAGAGCAAACAGTACCATGAAGCAGCTGGTCCAGATGCCGGTCAGATCGCTGACAGCGCCAAAGACGATCGGCAGAACAAAGCCGCCCAGCCCGCCGACCATGCCGACCATACCACCGACAGAACCGACATGACCGGGATAATAGACCGGGATATGCTTGAAGACTGCTGCCTTGCCCAGCGACATGAAGAAACCGAGCACAAAGACGGTGATAACAAAGGGCACCAGACCCATTGATGTCGTAAATTTAATCTCGCCTTTGATGCCGTGGATTACGTAATCCGTTGCCGGATAAGAGAGCATGAAAAGGCAAACAAGCGATATGCCGAACGTGGCGTACATGACCTTGCGCGCGCCATATCGATCGGAAAGTATGCCGCCATAGGCACGAAACAGGCTGGCCGACAGCGAGAAGGTTGCCGCCAGGATGCCGGCCATTTTGATGTCGAGGCCATATACGCCCATCAGATATTGGGGCAGCCAGAGAGCCAGCGCGACAAAGGCACCGAACACGAAGAAATAATAAAGTGAGAAACGCCAGACCTGCTGGTTCTTGAGCGGTTCAAGCTGCTGCATCAGTGATTTTGGTTTTGCTCCGGATATTTTGCGTTCGGCAAAATCAGGATCGTCCTTTGCCAGAAGAAAGAAGCCAATGGCAGTGATGCCAAGAACGACTGCCCAGATTTGTGCCACTGCCGTCCAGCCGAGAGAAACCATGACAAAGGGCGCAGCAAATTTCGTAACCGCTGCGCCGACATTACCCATACCAAAAAAGCCCAGCGCCGTTCCCTGCTTCTCTTGCGGATACCATTTGGAGACATAGGCAACACCCACGGCAAAACTGCCTCCTGCAAGGCCCAGACCAAGCGCTGCAACCAGGGTCAGAAAATAAGTGTCGGCATAGGATAGAAGGAATGTCGCGGCGGCCGATGCCAGCATGGTGAGCGGAAGTACCAGTCGTCCGCCATATTGATCAGCCCAGACCCCGAGGAATAGCCGCGTCAGAGACCCGGTAAGAATGGGCGTCCCGACGAGCAGGCCGAATTGGGTGTCATTCAGGCCGAGTTCGGCCTTTATTTCTATGCCGATAATTGCAAATATCGTCCAGACAGCAAAGCAGATGGTAAAGGCAAAGGTGCTTAGTCCGATGGCCCGGTTTTGATCAGCTGCGGATGGAATATGGGTAGTCGACATGTTATGGCCCCGATAGAGTTTCTCGCGACGCTATTGGATGAGTTGGCCAGACGGCTTTTTGATCTGAATCAAAGCGTGAGGGGCTCAGGGGAAAAATTTGCTTGTTGCCTGACAAGTTTCAGGCCAAGCTTAGATTATTATCATCTCTCTGGTTGATAAAGATCAATTGGCCCGTCGAACTTGAATTCATGATCTAAGGAAATATTTTTGCGTGCAGGTGAACGTCCAGAATTAGCCAGGTTACCTCTTTTTGCCGAAATGAACGAAGATCAGCGCGAACGTGTTTTTGCCGCTTCACTTTTGCAGGTGTTTCCCCCGCAGCTCACATTATTCGAAGTCGGTCAGAAACCGGATTTTCTCTATGTTCTTGTCGATGGCCTCATAGAGCTCTTTACGACAAATGCCGACCGGGATTCGACATTGGCGATTGTGGAACCGGTTAGCAGTTTCATTCTCGCAGCACTGATCACCGATCAACCTTATTTGATGGCTGCACGGACGTTGAAATCTTCCAGAGTTATGCTGATTCCAGCCGATCTTCTGCGCGATGTAATCAAACAGGACGGTGCATTGATGCAGCAGGCAATGCTCGAACTTGCGATGGGCTACAGGAATATGGTGCGCGCTCTGACGGATATTAAACTGCGCCAATCGACCGAACGGCTAGGGAATTTCCTCCTGCTGGAGAGCCGCAAGCGCAATGGTGATATGAACCTGCAACTGCGTGGCGAAAAAAAACTGCTGGCCTCTCTGCTCGGAATGACTCCGGAAAATCTGTCGCGCGCGATCAGCGCGCTGTCGAAACATGGTGTATCCGTCGATGGCGGCAATATAACGATCACCGACCATGACGCGCTGGTTAAATTCGCCCGCCCTGATCCGTTTCCGAATATTTTTGAATCATAGATCCCGTACGGTTTGCTTTGGATTAGAATTTTGCCTCGATGGAAAACCAGGCTTTGGTGGTGTTCGTCGAGAACCGATCCGCGTCATATCTGGCAATTTTACCCAGCAAAGTAATATTCTTGCGAAGCGGCACGCTGACCACGGCATCCCATTCGCTGCCATATTCAATGCCCAGCCGCGTAGATCTGAAATCATGGTAGACCAGCCGGAACACTGTCCCTTTTAACGGACTGTCACCGCCCAACTTATACCCAAGGTCGGCATAGATATCACGCAAGCCATTTGCCGGTGTCACGAGAAATTTGTCAGACCAACCATTGAAGGCATGAAGCGTCGCCAGCGGCGTCTGCAGGGCAGAACTGCCGTTGCCTCCCAATCGTTCAAACCCGATTTTTGCTGTCACGGGTCCTGCAGCAAGGCCAGCTTCAACAAGCAAATAGTCATGGTTAGAGGCCAACGGATTGGAACCATGATCCTTCTGATTGGCATATTCAGCAGTATAGAGGATTTTTGTGGTCTGGTTGAGCGGCTGATCGCCGGATATCCGAACGCCGAACGTGCGCGAAGACATCGCCGGAGCAGAGGGAATATCAAGCCAGTAGCCGTATGCTGACAGTGTTCCCAGAGGCTTGATTTTATAACCACCGCGCAATCCATGGATATCTGTGTTCCGCCATATGCCTTGAGGAGAATCTGATCCGAAAATGCGGTTCACGCGCCAGGCATGAAAATAGTCCACCGTGGAATCAGCGACCGGCTTCAGCGATATTCTTACCGCATCCAGTGTCTGGTCGTTTTGGCGCCAGCCGACCGAACCCACCCATCTTTGATTATCAAGGTTCACCGCTTGTCGTCCGACAGTCGCTTCAATCCTGCTATCCGGACGCCAGCGAACGTAGGCCTGATTCAGCAAGACATCTTCGGGATCCGCGACGACGGGATATTGCGTCCGTCCGTTGATCGTGTCGTTGAAACGCTCCTTGCCGACGGCGACGATGGCTTCGCCTTCGATAACTGCGCTGAGTCCGTTCCATTCACTCGTTTGCAAACCTGCCCGTATCCGCAGCGTGGAAGCGGTCGCATTCCTGAGAATACCATCCTGATCGACCAATTCCAGACGATAGCGGATATTGGCATAGGGCGTGATGGAGGGCGCCCGTTTTTCAGCCTGAGGCTCCGTATTTTCCTGCGCGAAAGCCGGATTGGCCAAGCAACCGGCAGCTGCGACCGCCAGTGCGACAACATTGTTCTTCTTGATCGTTTTCATAAAGGCGAGGTAGAGGTCTGCCAGTATGAAGTAATTGACTCAAATCAAGAGAAATCCCGGTGTTCGAGATTATCGCCCTGCCTTGCTGTGTATAAGAGAATGAGATGGATGATTTTACGATAGCACGAGTAATTCACGTCGCCAGCGTCCTGCTGTGGATCGGCGGGGTGGCGTTTGTGACGATGGTTGTGATGCCGGCAATCCGGCGTCAGTCGCAGGCCGATGATCGATTGTCCGTATTTCACGGGTTCGAGAACGGTTTTGCATGGCAAGCCAGAATATGGGTCCTGCTAGCTGGCGCGAGCGGGTTTTGGATGACCTGGCGGGCTGACTCATGGGACCGGTTCGTGGACGTCCGCTATTGGTGGATGCACGCGATGGTGATTATCTGGCTTCTATTCATGATCATGCTCTTTGTTGTGGAACCGCTGTTTCTCCATCGCCGGATGGCCGAATCCAAAGAACCTGGACGCGATTTTGAAAAAATGGAGAGGGTGCATCGTATTTTGACTATCCTAGCCATCATAACCGTCATGGGTGCTGTTGCCGGCAGTCACGGGCTCATCTGATGCTGGCGCGTATCTCAATTGTCTTTGCCGCAGCCCATCGCCCGCTGTTCCTCGCTGGCGTAATGAATTTTGGGTTGTTGATGATCTGGTGGACGGCGACGCTTTTTGATATTTATATTTGGCCGATTGGCTTGGCTTCAGGTGGCGTTCCCGCATCGCTTCTACATGCGCCAGTGATGCTCTTCCTGATGGTCCCGTCATTCTTCTTCGGCTTTCTGCTTACCGTCTTTCCGCGCTGGATCGGCTATCCGGATCTGAGCCAGAGGCAATATGTTCCAATAGGAAGCGCATTCATCATCGCGTCGATGCTGGCGTGGTATGCGCTGATTGGCGGCGAGCATCATTTTCTTGCGATAGCCCTGTGTGTTGCCGGGCTCGGCTGGATGGTCGCCCTGTGGCATATGGTCGTTCTGCTCAGAGCCGAAAGGCGCGACGGCAAGGGCCCAACATGGCATGGATGGTCGGCGTTCGCCGCTCTATGCTTCGGTCTTGCAGGGCTCGGTTTTTCGGTACAGTTTTTGGTGACGCAGGATACCCAAGCCTATCAGATTGCCAGCAGCGTTGGAACGTTTGGCTTTTTGCTGCCAGTATTTTTTACCGTTGCCCACCGGATGATCCCGTTTTTCGCAGGCAATGTTGTCCAGAATTATGTGAGTTGGCGGCCTTATTGGGTGCTAGCGCTGCTGTGGATTTTTCTGATGACACATCTGCTGCTTCTGCTTGGTGGCCACAATGCTTTGCAATTTATCAGCGCGTTTGCCCTGTGTGCGCTTACGGCGACGATGCTATGGCGCTGGTGGCCAAGGCAGCATACTCCGGGCCTTTTCATGGTATTGATATGGGGCTTCGCATGGGCACCGATTGGCTTTGTGTTGATTGCGGTTGGTAGTTTTGCTGAATTTGCCGGATACGGCTTCAGTCTCGGCAGAGCGCCGCTCCATGCGCTATATATCGGAATGGCTGGCAGCCTCGTGATCGCAATGGTCACGCGCGTTACATTAGGGCATTCCGGCCGGCCTTTGGCGATGAATCGTATAACCTGGCTCGCATTCTGGGGTATCCAGCTGTCTGCCCTTGCAAGAATTGCCGCCGGTGTTCGCGGAGAACATGGCCATTGGCTAGTTCTTGCAGGCGTTATCTGGATCTTGCTCGTCACGCCATGGGTCATGAGGCAGGCGCTCATTTACCTCTCAAAGCGAGCCGACGGAAAGGCCGGTTAAGGGGAGTGCCTTCATGCCGTCTTCTGATCTTGCTATCTAGATGGTTGCAAACCAGCAGCCGGTCATAATCGCAGAATGATTCGTACGTGAAGGTACATCGTTCTGTTGCGTTAACTGCTATCAATGCCTAGTCATTAAACATGAGCGATTGTTCAACATGTGTCGTGCGCAACCGCGCGATTTGCGCAAGCCTTGAAACTGATGAGTTGCAGTTACTGGGTAAGCTTGGTCGCAGCCGGACGATCAAACGCGGTGAGACTCTGCTGTGGGAGGGTGATCCGGCTCCGGTCGTCGCCAATATTATCGATGGCGTGCTCAAGCTTTCCGTCAACTTGCAGGACGGGCGTGAGCAGATCGTCAGCGTTATGTATGCCTCAGACTTTATCGGACGGCCGTTTGGCAAGGAAAGCCCCTACCGCGTGACCGCGATGACGGATGCGCAGGTCTGCGTTTTTACGAGATCTTCCTTTGACAGCTTTGCGCGGGAACATCCCGACCTGCAGAACAAATTGCTCCAGCGGACTCTCGATGAACTCGACCGCGCGCGCGAATGGATGACATTGCTGGGCAAGAAATCAGCAACCGAACGCATTGCTACTCTGCTGATAGAATTGTCTGATCGCCTGAGTATGGATGGCTGTAGTCCGATTACACCTTATCTTGATCGTTTCGAGCTACCTATGGATCGGCAACAAATCTCGGATATATTGGGCTTGACGATAGAAACGGTGAGCAGGCAATTTACCCGCATCAGGAAGGAAGGAATCATCGACCTGCCTGACCGCCGCACAGTCGTTATCAAGGATCGCAACCGGTTGAAAGCCCTCGCAGAAGTAGAATAGTGTCACGGCATCTGGGGGAACAGGATATCCCGGAAGTCCAGCGACCATATTGCCCGATTTCTCCCGGTATTTCATCCATCAAGCCAAATTGCTCTCTGCATTTGAACAAAGCCTTGTTTTAATGTTATTTTGTGGCGAGAGTTTTTGACTGAGATCAAAGCATAGTGCGGTTCTCCCGCTTACCATCATCATCATGTGGCCCTATCATCCAGAATTGTTGGCAAAACCGGTGCCGCGCTATACGAGCTACCCGACGGCTGTCGAGTTCAATGACGGCTTTGGTGCAGACGAATATATTCAGGCCCTGCGCGACATGCCATCGGGGACACCGCTGTCGCTGTATGTCCATATTCCCTATTGCCAATCGATTTGCTGGTATTGCGGTTGCAACACCGGTGCGGCGGGTAAAATCCAGAGGCTAACAGCCTATCTGGATGCGCTCGAAAGTGAAATTGCGTTGATTGGGCGGTTGCTGAGCGGACGAGGGAAAGTTCGCCGTATTGCATTTGGTGGTGGTAGCCCGAACGCGATCACGACCATAGAATTTGTACGCCTTCTCGACAGGATCACGACAATATTTGACGCCGGGACGCCAGAAATCTCGGTGGAGCTTGATCCGCGCGGCTTGACCTCCGAATGGGCTTTAGCGATGGCGGCGTCAAATATTGGCAGAGTGAGCCTCGGCGTCCAGACCTTTGCGCCGCATGTTCAGGAAGCGATCGGTCGTGTCCAGCCGCTGGCTGATATTGAAAAATCCGTGTCTGCCTTGCGATTGCGGGGCATCGATGCGATCAATTTTGATCTGATGTATGGCCTGCCAAAACAGTCATTGCAGGATCTTGACGATACGCTGGCTCAGGCAATTCAGCTTAAACCCAACCGCATCTCGCTATTCGGCTATGCCCATATGCCTGACATGATACCGCGACAGAGGCGTATTGATGGCGATAGTTTGCCTGATGCAGAATTGCGCTTTGCCCAGAGCGCGCTAGGGTTTGAACGACTAACCAAAGCAGGATATATTGCGATCGGCTTTGATCATTTTGCCTTGCCCGCTGATCCGCTTGCTATCGCCGCGGCCGAAGGCAGGGTAAATCGAAACTTTCAGGGTTTCACTGATGATCCGAATGATGTGTTGCTCGGTTTTGGTGCCAGTGCGATCAGCAGCTTGCCCGGACTTCTTGTACAGAATGAAAAGAATGTGGGGCGTTACCGGTCCATGGTCTCTTCAGACAAGGTGGCAGTCGTTCGCGGTGTGGCTCTGGACAACGAAGCACAAAAGCGGGGTGCGATAATCTCATCGCTGCTGTGTCAGGGGCAGGTCGACGCCGCAGCCGCCAGCATGTTGCCGCAGGCTACCATGCTGCACATATTCGAGGAGAAAGGCCTGATCATCCGGCGCGACGGCAAGCTGGTGATTACCGAAACAGGCCGGCCTTATGCAAGGCATATCGCTTCTTGTTTCGATCAGTTTCGCACTTCGCAGGAAACACTTGCAGCGTAGCGCGCGCCAATCGATCTCGGATAGATATCGCCCGCGAATCCTCAATCCGGATGGCCGAGAAACTAGATCTTCGTCGCGCTGACTACACAATAGCGCAGGATCGAGCGGTGATAGGCCCATTTCAGGCACCGGCTGGTCACTGTATATTTGATCCATCCGGCGCATCCCGGTTTTTTGCCAGCGCCGGCCGAGAAGGCAGGCATGACATGCTCGCTGATATCAGTGATCCCGATTTGGCCGAAACCGGTTTCTTTCAGTTGGCGCAGATAAACGTCCCGGGCCACGATATTGGCCTCTGAGATGCGCGCGCGTTTCAGCATCCAGCGCAGGAGCCGATGGGCAAAGGAATTTGTGTCGTGTCGATCCGCCAGCAGGAAGTCGGTCAACGCGAGTTCGCCCGCCGGTCCAAGATGCTGGTGCGCCAGTTCCAAGAAATCCGCTCGGCTGGTGAAATGATAGGCACAGTCCAGCGCCAGAACATGGCTGGGCTGGTCGCTGTCCAATGCGCGTGACCAGATGTCGGGATCGTTGATGTCTCCCTGCAGAATCGCGCCGGAAGCTTCTGGACGTCCGTTGCTCGCCAGCAGGTTTTTGGCATATGCGGTCTGGCTGCAGGACAGATTGGCACCATGTATCTGTGCGACGCGAAAATGGTCTAGCCAGAGGAGCAACTGGTCGCCGCAGCCAAAGCCGGCGTCGAAAACTACCGACTTGTGATCCAGGCAGGCCTGTTCTCCGAGCAATAGCGCGAGCGCCCGGCAGGCACCCGAATAATCGGCAGCGTTTTTCCAGTAACCCAGATTGCCCCAGGACTCCCCTTCGCGATTGAGCGCCAGTTCTGCCAGATCATGGAATTCGGACATCGCTCAGTTCGCAGTGTCGGCGCTGGTGTTCCAGGGTATGACGGCACCCAATTGTTTCGCCACTGCGACGGAAGAATCAACCGCAGCTTCAAGCAGGGGAATTTTTTCCGCCATATAGGAGCCACATAGCCACAGCTGGTTGCCAGTCTGATTCTGCCGTTCGCGCAGAGCGATGACGGCCTGGCGGCTATCCTGCGTAACCGTCGGCCGGGTGAAATCGACCCTTGCCAGTTCGCGATTGGGGGCGATCCTGCGCATCGGGTTCCAGGTCTGGAACACGGGTTGCTGGCCGGACAGGCGGGGAATTGCTTTGGTCAGGTTGACGGATACTTCGGCGCGACCGCTGCCCTGCGGGACATGATAGCTGACCGGGGATAGACCTTTTGCCGGTGCGGGCAGGATTTCCTGATCGGTGTGAACGCTCATCGTGGATGATTCAAAAGGAATGCGGTTGAGCAGCATCTGGCGATCGTCAAATCCCGATAGCATGGCTGCCGCCTGCTGTGCCTGAGCCGCTACTATAATCTGATCAAAGCACTGATCTGCACCCGCCGTTGTCGCTACCCGAAGCTGTTGTCCGGCAGGCTCAATCACGGCAACCGGACTATTGGTCCGCAACTCCACATCGACCAGCATTCTAGGCACAATATCATCCACGCCCTTTGCGGCGCTCATGATCCCGATTTCGTGGACCCCGCAGGTCAGATATTCCAGCATCAGGTCGGCCGGATAATCGCGCACCGCCTGATAGTTGCAGGTGCAGGTCACCGACATCATCGGCAACAGGACATTATCGACAAAATCCCGGCCCGCACCGGACTGCTGCAGATAGTCGCCAAAGCTCAGGTCGGCGAGATTCGTCCGGCCTGTATCTCGCTTTGCCCGAGCAAAAAACCGCCGACTCTGCACGCCGATGGTCCAGGCTGCGGGGCTTATCCAGCTCCGCCCCTTCGGGTAGGGAAACCGTCCCATGCCCCAGTTGCTATTGCCATAATGGAGGATGATCTGGCCCGCTTCATCGGAAAACACACCGGCATGGTCGCTCGTCAGTATCTCGACGCCGATATGCTCATAGAGCGCGAGCAGATTGTCATAATAGCCGTGGCAGAATATCCGCAGCGGGATATCGATCCGGCGCGTGATGCCATTGCTGTCATAGTCAATGCTATGCGCTCCCATGCCGGCTCGCGCTTGGCTTTCAAAAACCGTAACCTGATATTTGTCCTTCAGCAAATAGGCTGCGCTCAGGCCGGCGATACCGGTGCCAATCACGGCGAGCGTGGGTCTGTTCCGGTGGTTGGCGACCGGTTTCATCAGGCGTAATAGGCCACGCTTTGCATCGCGGTAGCCATCAGTTCGCGGCGGCTGTTCCAGATACTCATATACTGGCTGCTCGCACCGTGATCGGCATGGTGGGTATGAGAATCGATCAACCACCAGCCGTCGTCGGTTGTGAGCTCTTCTGCGATGATGTTGATCTGCCAGTTCATCGAGCTGACCATCGCGTTCTTGTCGAGCAATCCCATCACCGAAGGCGGCAGGCTGTCGCACATGCAGAGAATTTCAGCCACGGGGTCAAGACCGCCGCGCTGTTTCAGCCGCATCCAGCGGGCCAGACGATTGGTCTTCATGCTGGTGTCGATTCGCTTGCCGACATATTCCATGTTCGACGTAAAATATTGCGACGGGCCGCTGTGCAGGTCCTCGTCGCCGGGAAGCGCGGGAAAATCGGGGCCCCTGATATCCGATACCTTCACTGCGGTGGCGCGAGGCGCGGCAAAAATGAAATTGCAGTGGAGCCCGAGACCCTTCTCTCCAAAAATCTCCGACTGCACAAAAGCCGTATTCTTGCCGCGGCGCAGCATGGCGGTTTCCGCAGTCAATGCACCGAACAGGGGGCCGGTGAAGGCAATCTGAGCCGACCGGAGCGGCGGAAGATCATTCTTGATATGGCTGGCTGCCTGATAGGCAAGTGCGCCGGACAGGCCCCCGAAGGCAGTGCGGCCCTGGGTCCAGCTTTGCGGCAAAACCACGGGGCGGTCCTTTCCGCCGGGTCCGCATTGATCGAGCAGTTGGGCAAGGGCGACAGGCTGAGGTTGAATATCGGTCATAGCATCCCGCATATCGGGCTAATCGGCTGAAATCCACAGGTAAGTTTGCCGCCGACATTTACAAAAGCGCGGATTTGATTTATGCCTTTGGCGAGTTTTCAATCTCTTGATGGAAGATATTGTGATGAGCTATACGAACACCCTGACCCGCGCGGATCTAGCCGAAACAATGAACCGGCAGGTGGGCCTGTCGCGTGCCGATAGCGCGGTCATGGTGGAATCGATTCTGGACCATATGATTGAGGCGCTGGTCGATGGCGAAAATGTCAAGGTTTCAGGGTTCGGAACATTCGTGTTGCGCGACAAGGGAGAGCGCACCGGTCGCAATCCCAAGACAGGCGTTGAAGTGCCAATCGCGCCGCGCCGGGTGTTGACCTTCCGCGCCAGCCAAACGATGCGTGACAGGATTATCGCTGCCGGTTAACCGACCCAGCGAACCCCGGGGGAATGAAAATATGACCAAGGAACAAGGGGCTTTCCGGACCATCGGAGAGCTGTCTAGAGAGCTTAGCATAAAGCCCCATATCCTGCGCTATTGGGAAGATCAGTTTGCGATGCTGACGCCGCTCAAGCGTGCCGGAGCCCGGCGACATTATCGCCCCGAAGATGTGAAGATGGTCAAGATGATCAACAGGCTGCTCAACGACGAAGGCTATACCATCAAGGGGGCTCGGAAATTTCTGGCCTCGCGGCGCAAGGGACCGGAGATGGTGGAAGATGCTCCGCAAGCGGAAGCTGCGGCGCTTCCCATGGCCGCCAGTACCAGTGAAGATAGCGGTCTGATCCTGGCGGAATTGAAATCGATCCGTAACCAGCTATCGCACGCGCTAAGCGAGGCTTAGCCTCTATGGCTGGCCCGGATAGCCGGGCCTAATCGTAATTTGGCCCAAGCTCGGGATCGAGATCACGCGGCCGAGTGAGGCGGTCCAGCACGCCGCATTTTTCGCCAATATCGGCCCAGCTATTGATGGCGAGCGTCATCTCGGCCAGCGTGGCGGTCGGATATTTTGTTTCAACCTCGTCGCGGGCCGGTGAAGTTCCATCGTCGGGAACGAGATCGAAGATCAGGTCCTCCAACCCCGGATTATGTCCAACCATCAGGATATGGTCAGCATCGGCGCGGGCGCCACGCAAAACATCGAGCAGCGTTGCCGAGGACGCGAGGTAGATTTTGCGGTCCCAGGTCGGCTCCATTGCAAGGCCGCTGGCTTCCTCGACATTCTCGAGCGTCTCGATTACCCGCACGGCGGGAGACGCGAGAATTTGATCGAAGCTCAGTCCGTTGCTCTGGATGAACCGGCCCATGACCGCAGCCGCGCGTTTGCCCTTCTTGTTGAGAGGCCGGTCAAAATCACGCTCGACCGGATCGTCCCAGCTGGATTTGGCGTGGCGAAGGAGTGTGAGCTTTTTCATCTCGGATCGCCATGCATCAAAGTCGTTTCAGTTGGAAGACCGGAATCTGTCATTTTGGATGTGGCCTTGCTGATCTCCGCCAGAGCTTGATCGAGCGGCATGCGCTCGATCGGCGTGCCTTCGGGGAAGGCAGTGAACAGGCGCGAGGGAAAGGACGAGGAGAGGACAACAAAATGGCCATGGTCATCGGCCCGGCGAATGATCCGGCCAAAGGCCTGAGCCAACCGTGCGCGAATAATCCGGTCGTCATAGGCGCTACCGCCTCCTGCCAGCCTCCGGGCGCGGTGGAGAATATTGGGGCGCGGCCAGGGGACCGACTCCATGACCACGAGCCGCAGGCTCTGGCCGGGTACATCGACGCCGTCGCGCAAGGCATCCGTGCCGAGGAGGCTGGCCTTGGGGTCGTCGCGGAAAATATCGACCAATGTGCCGGTATCGATCGGATCGACATGCTGGGCATAGATCGGCAGTCCGCTTTGCGCCATTCGGTCGGCGATCCGGGCATAGACGGTGCGCAGGCGCCTTATTGCAGTAAAAAGGCCCAGCGTTCCGCCACCGGAGGCTTCAATCAACTGGGCATAGGCGCCGGCGAGCCCCGCCATGTCGCCGCGCTTCACGTCGGTCACGATGATGACCTTCGCCTGATTGCGATAGTCGAACGGACTGGCGACTTCGAATTCCTGGGGTGGATGTTCGAGATGGACCGCGCCACTGCGCGCCCGGGCGGTATCCCAGCCGCCGCCACCTTTCAGTGTGGCCGAGGTGATCATCACGCCATGGGCCGGTTTGGTGACGACTTTGGTAACCGGGATAGTCGGGTCAAGCCAGTGACGGCAGATCCCGACGTCATACTCACGGCCTTCATAGCGGTCGATCATCAGCCAGTCGACGAAATCGGGATCGGCCGCTCCGCCGATACGCGACAGCAGCGAGAGCCAGCCCGACAATGTATCACAGCGCCAGCCGAGGCTCGACAGCGCGCCTTCCATTCGCGCCCGAGCTTGGGCGTCCATCCAGTCAGGGCCCTCCTCGATCAGATGTTCGATCCTCTGACCCAGGCGGACCAGAGGTTTGAGCAGGGCATCCATCGCCTCTGCCGCAGTGGCCACCGCGTCGATCATCGGACCTTCAATATTGGTCAGTTCGGTTTCCAGTCCATAGCCGGCATCGGCGCTCTGGCTTTCGTCGCGGGCAAAGACCATCGCGCGCACTTCGTGGAGCAGTGCCTCGATCGGACCAAAGGGTTCGCTTTCACCGAGCCGCTGGAGCCATCCATCTCCGGGCATTGCCTCCGCCGCATGGCGAGCGCTTTCGATCGCGCGACCGCCTTCCTCGTCATAGGAGGCGAGATCGGCAAGGCGCGCGGCGAGTCCGCGACGCCGGCCGCGGTTTCTTGTTTCCGGACCGATCACCCAGCGCCGTATTTCTATTGCTTCCTGCCCGGAAAGACGCGCAGCAAACATAGAATCTGCAGCGTCAAACAGATGATGACCCTCGTCAAAAATCAGCCTGGTCGGCCGGTTCTGCTGTTCGCGTCCCCGGGCAGCGTTGACCATGACCAGCGCGTGATTGGCGATGACGATATCGGCCTGCTGGCTTGCGCGCGCCGCTTTTTCGATGAAACATTTGCGGTAATGCGGGCAACCGGCATAAACGCACTCGCCGCGGCGGTCGGTCAGCGCCGTGGCGCCATTGCGACGAAACAGTGTGGTGAGCCAACCCGGCAGGTCGCCGCCGACCATATCGCCGTCCTTGCTATAGGCGGCCCAGCGCGCGACCAGATGGGCAAGGATCGCCGCGCGTCCCGCAAAACCGCCCTGAAGCGCGTCTTCCAGATTGAGCAGACAGAGATAATTTTCCCTCCCCTTGCGCACGACGACTTTCTTGCGAAACGTTTCTTCGTCCGGATAAATACGGCGGGTCTCCCGGTCGAGCTGCCGTTGCAGAGCCTTGGTGAAGGTCGAAATCCACACCGCTCCTCCAGCCTGGCGAGACCATAAGGAGGCAGGCGCCAGATAGCCGAGTGTCTTGCCGATTCCGGTCCCCGCCTCTGCCAGCAACATATTGGGCGCGTCCTTGATCTTGCGCGGATTGAAAATCTGGGTAACGGCGGCGGCATAGCTTTTCTGACCCTGCCGATCCTCTGATCCTTCGCCGGTCAGGACATCGAGCGTGGCAAGCGCCTCGCCCCGATCTATTGTGATCGATCTCGGGGCCGGTCGCGGTGCCTCTTCTTCCCATTCCGGAAGTTTGGAGAAAAGCCAGCGTTCGGCCTCGAGTGGTTTTTCCAGTTTGCGCCTTACTTCCTGTGCCCATGGCCAGCGCAGCCGATACAGCGCCTGCGCGCTGCTCCATGCACCTTCCCGCTCTTTCCAATAAGGTGCTTCCAATCCTTCCAGTAACAGGCTCGCTGCTTGCCGGCAAAGGGCCGCAATATCGGCCTCCTGTACTGGCGGGGTCAGGCCAAGTGTCTTGGCGAGACCGGCCGGTGTCGGAACGACGAACTGCGCCGGATGGATGAAGGCGAATAGCTCCAGTAGATCCAGACCGGACAGATCAGGATAACCGAGCCGCTGTCCCAAAAGCGGAGCATTAAGCAGGATATGTGGCGTTTCCGCTACCCTGCCAATCGCCTCGCCCTTGCCAATCGCCCGGGTTTCGCCCTCGCTTGAGCAAATCCAGATACCGCTATGGCTGGCATGAAGCGCGGGATAGGGGAGCGGCGCAACCATTCAGCCACCGACGACCGGCACGCCAGCAATCCACGGATGGATGAACACCAGAATGACATATAATATGACAACGATGGCAACGCTCAACAATTCGCGACCGACGGTCGCGATCTTGGCCGGTTTCACCCAAGGGCCTTCGTTGCGCGATACGGTGATGATCGAGATCAACGCCCATAGTCCGAGACCGCCGAACAGTACCAGCGACTTGTTGTCGCCATTGGCCAGCAGATGTCCGATCGCCCAGATAAGAACACCGGTCAGCATCGGATGCCGGATCCATTGCCGTATCCGTGATGCACCTTGCGCTGTGCCGAGTAGCAATATTGCCACGAACATCAACGCCATGTTGGCATGGCGGCCCCATGCGGGCGGGTCATAGACAAATTCGGCCGGAGTCGAGCGCCAGCCGAAAATCATCAATGCGAGCGAACCCAGCAATATTAGGGCGACCAGACCCTTGTGCGGTCCTTCCCCGATCGCCCCCTGGATCGAGGCGCGTAATCCCGGCGTAACCGACTTCATCAAATGTATCAGGCTCCACAGCAGAACCCCCGTGATCAGCATTACCATGTTCAATCTCCCGCTTTTGTTGCGTTCTACCTTGCCATCTCGGCTAAGGCTACTATTTGCGCAGCAACGACTGAAGAGGACAAATTTGTGACCGAATATCGTGATGCAGCAGAGAATTCCAAAGCGTGGCCGTTCGAGGAAGCGCGCAAGCTTCTCAAACGCTATCGCGGCGAGCGCGGAGTACCCGCGCCAAAGCCGGGTGGCGAGCCAATGCTGTTCGAAACCGGCTATGGTCCCTCGGGCCTGCCGCATATCGGCACATTCAACGAGGTATTGCGCACCACCATGGTCCGTCATGCCTATGAAACACTGACCGGCAATCCGACCCGGTTGATCGCGTTTAGCGATGATATGGACGGCTTTCGCAAGGTTCCGACCAATGTCCCCAATCAGGAAATGCTGGCAGAGCATCTTCACAAGCCGCTGACCCAAGTCCCGAATCCCTTCGAGACCGATCACGAAAGCTTTGCCGCTCACAACAATGCAATGCTGCGCGAGTTTCTCGATCGCTTCGGCTTTGACTATGAATTTGTCTCTTCGACCGAGAAATACCAATCCGGCGCGTTTGACGAGACGCTGAAACTGGTGCTGGCGCGCAATCAGCAGATATTGGACATCATGTTGCCGACGCTAGGCAAGGAGCGGCAGGCAACTTACTCACCGGTGCTACCGATCAGCCCGAAAACCGGCCATGTGCTGCAGGTGCCGGTGGAGATCGTCGATGCCGGGGCCGGGATTGTACGGTTTGAGGATCAGGGAGAGATGATCGAGCATAATATTCTGTCCGGTGGTGCAAAGCTGCAGTGGAAAGTCGACTGGGCGATGCGCTGGACAGCGCTTGGTGTCGACTATGAAATGTATGGCAAGGATCTGACCGAGAGTGGTATCCAGTCGGGCAAGATTGCCAAAGTGCTCGGCGCGCGCAAGCCAGAAGGACTTATCTACGAAATGTTTCTCGACGAAAAAGGCGAGAAGATTTCCAAGTCCAAGGGCAATGGGCTCAGCCTCGACGAATGGCTGCGCTACGGCTCCGAAAACAGTCTTGCTTTTTATATTTTTCGCGAACCCAAATCGGCCAAGCAACTGCATTTGGGTGTCATCCCCAAAGCGGTCGACGAATATTTCCAATCTCGCACCAACTGGCACGAACAGGAACCGGACAAGCGGCTCGGCAACGCGGTGCATCATGTCCACAATGGCGATGTGCCAAGTGACACGATCCCGGTAACTTTTGGGCTGCTACTCAATCTTGTCGGCGTAATGGGCGATGCTGATCGCGACCAGATCTGGGCCTATTTGCGGCAATATGCGCCTGATGCGACGGCGGAGCGCTATCCCGATCTCGAAGAGTTGATCGGCAATGCTATGGCCTACCACAAGGATTTCATCGCTCCGACCCTAAAGCGTCGCAAACCGGAAGGCGTTGAAGTGGCGGCACTGGAGCGGCTGGACAGTGAACTGACCGCACTGCCCGACAATGCCGCGGCCGAGGACATCCAGACGATCATCTATACGATCGGCAAGGAAGGCAGTTTCGAAAATCTGCGCGACTGGTTCAAGGCGCTTTACGAGACTTTGCTCGGCTCTTCGCAGGGGCCGCGGATGGGCAGCTTCATTGCCCTGTACGGTGTGGAAAATACCCGCACATTGATCGCCGAAGCACTGGCTTTGAAATGATCGATATTTTCACCACCGGTGGCACCATCGACAAGGTCTATTTCGATGCATTGTCGGAATATCATATCGGCCCGACTCCCTTGCCTGATATTTTGGCCGAGAATAATGTCCATGTTCCGCACCGGGTGACGCAGCTGATGCGCAAGGACAGTCTGGAACTGACCGATGCGGATCGTCGCGATATTCACGCGGCGATTGTCGCCAGTGATGCCGACAAAATCCTGGTAACCCATGGCACCGACACGATGGTGCAAACGGGAATCGCACTTGCGGATATTGCGGGCAAGACCATCGTGATAACCGGTGCAATGCAGCCAGCGACTTTGCGGATTAGCGATGCCGAATTCAATATCGGCTTTGCACTGGCTGCGACCCAGACTCTGCCACCCGGCGTCTATATCGCGATGAATGGCGAGGTTTTCGACCCCGCAAAGACGCGCAAGGACCGCTCGGCACACAGATTTATCAGAGAATAGGGTTTTTAAGGAAATAGTCGCAGCGACGGGGAGGTCGAGATGGCAAAGCGTACGGTCGAGGAACTCAGCGAGCAACTGCTCAACAAGCCGCTGGCGGCTCTTTCCCCCGACGAACGGGGCGTGTTGGAAGCGGTTGTATCCCGCGAGATTGTCGCGGATGACGCCGGCAATCTGGCCGCTGAGCAGGCCAGTTTCGGTGAACGCCTGTCGGACCGCGTTGCCGCCGTTGGAGGTTCATGGGGCTTCATCATTGCCTTTGCGGTCGTCCTGTTCGGCTGGATGCTGCTGAATTCGGAAATTCTGATCCGGTTCAATGCGGCTTTTGATCCCTATCCCTTCATCTTCCTCAATTTGATGCTGTCGACGCTGGCGGCCATTCAGGCACCGATCATCATGATGAGTCAGAATCGCGCCTCCAACAAGGACCGGATTGCCGCCGCGCATGACTATGAGGTCAATCTTCGGGCTGAAATCGACATCATTCGCCTGCATGAAAAAATCGACCTCCTGATGCTGGAAAAGATGGCGAAGCTCGAAGCGGACCTTGTGGAGATCAAGACGGCTGTGAAGCCTGCGGGTTGAATTTTTTGCCGATCAGCATGGCGACCGCAATCGTCGCGATCATCGTCAGGTAAGCGACCAGCCCGTATAAGGTCAGTCCCGGAATCGTCCACATCAACAGGACATCATTCCCCCCCGGCACAGCGCTGGCACCGATACCCATCAGGAAGCCGCCGGCCAGATTGGCCAGTGCGAATTTCCAGCTTCCCCATTCCGGTCTGAACCGGTCCTTGAGCCAGCTCGAGAAAATCGCACCGGCGAACAGCGCGATCACGGCCAATTCGATGGTCTTGCCGACCGAGAGGCCCTGGCCCTGGAGGAAGCTGTTGAGCAAGGCCGTATAGGCCCACTCGGGATGTGTGCCATAGATGGTCGCCGCGCAGACACCGATGGCGATCAGCGCGAGATAGGTTCTGTTGCGCCTGACAAATACTAGCCACAGGCTGACCAGCGCGATGATTCCAAATATTCCCAGAGCAATCTGTTTGGCGGGTGTCTGGTCGATCGTTGTGCGCTGCAGAAACTCGTTCGGACCGAATAGATCGAGACCGTTTCCTCCCGCCAGCCAGAGGGCAAATCCCAAGCCGACGAAGCTCAGGATATAGCTAAATTTGCCGGTCCCGATATAGCCTACGGTACCGACGAAACAGCCGCGGTTGATGATCGCGCCAAACCCCATCAAAGCGGCACCGAAGAACAGCTGGCCGTTCAGCCTTATGTCGAGCGGCAAATGGGCGCGGCCGGTCCATTCCACCAGCAGGAGCAGGACGATGGCGGCCCAGCTCGCAACGACCAAAAGGCCGAACAGCCAATCCATCTTGCCGTGATTGACCCAGCGGCCGGTTGCCGCCACCGTGCAGGTCGCCGCCCGGCTAAGGGCAAACCCCAGGATGAATGCAAGCGCAATGACGTAATAGGAGGCCATTGTCCTGTTTACCCGATCACTGCATTTTCACAACGGCGGAAAAACGGGGGACAGGACTAAGCCGCTACCGGCCGGGTGACCGTCTGCAGCAGCTCGGCATAGCTGTTCGCAATCGTCATTCGCGGACCATAGCCCTTGGCAAGCAGCAGTTCGTGCGCTCTGGCGAGATTATAGCAGGGCACGCCCATGAACAGATGATGCTCGCTGTGATAATTGACCCAATAGGGGGCCAGGGTCATGCGTACCGGCATATCGGCACGGGTCGTCCGGGCATGGCTGAACGGGTCATCGCCGCCGGTTGTCGTGCAGGCATGTTCGGCGATATTGCGAATCCGCAGGATCAGCTGGAACGTGGTCGCCAGCGCGCCGATCCAGATCAGGAAAGGAATGATACCGAGCGTCGCGAGGCTGATTGCCAGGACCGCCAGTTGAATGAACAGGAATCGCGCCACGGTCCGGGTCGTCCGTTTCGCGCCGTCCAGATTGACCACGGGCGCGGCGACTCCGGCAGCCCCGTTGCGGTTGAGCGGCGTACCGGCGGATGTGTCCCGCTTTCCGTTTCCGTTCGTCCTGAGCTTGTCGAAGTACGCACGGCGCGCTTCCTCATCCTTCGACAGGCTCAGGACGAACGGAGTAAGCATTGCCTTGAGGCCTTTCCATGCCACTGCGAACTGATTGCCGCGCTGTTTGAAAAACGTCTGGCCGGTCAGGTCGCGGACGATTTTGCGACGCATGCTTGCTGGCGTGGTCGGGAAAGCTGCGGATAGTCCGAGATCGGGATCCTCGGGCTGTTGGGTGTAGCGGTGATGGGTCAGGTGATAGGCGCGATAGCTGTGCAGGTCGCTGCCGGTCGCCGCTCCGGTCAGCCACTGGCCGGTGAAATTGTTGATCTTGCGCTTGGGGTGGAGCAGGCCATGCGCGGCTTCGTGCATCAGAATCGACAGGCCCAGTTGCCGTCCGCCGACCAGTACAATGGCCAGAGGGGTTGCGATCAGTCCGGCGAGCCAGTGCCATTGCCAGAGCAGCGCGGTGCCGCCGGCGATCAGCGCTACCGTCAGCCATGCGTGCAGCGCCAGCCACAGGCCCCGCCAGCGCGAAACGCGGGTCAGCGCCGCCCATTCTGCACGGGAGAATATCTCGTTTGGTTTGGCGGCCTTTACAGCGGGCATGATGATCCTTTTCTAGTCCTCAATATAGCGGAATTTTGCCGTTTATCCAAATCATGGCGATGCCGTAGCGTTATCCCGGTTTCAGCACGACAAATCCTCCCCGCTTGCGGGGAGGTGGCAGCCGGAACGGCTGGCGGAGGGGGCTCTGGCCGAGGCGCTGCGTTCAGACGGGAGCCCCCTCCACCACGCTGCGCGTGGTCCCCCTCCCCGTGCCGGGGAGGACTTCCACCAAGAAAAGCCTGTCCTGCTGCACGCCATCATCCTTCGACAGGCTCAGGACGAACGGCAATTTGGTTGCGTGTTCAAGCCAGCGCCTCGGCCAGCCGGATCATGAAATCGGCGCCGCGCTCAAACTGGTCAACCGCCAGATATTCATTCGGCTGGTGGGCCTGCTCGATCGATCCCGGGCCGCAGATCACGGTGGCAAAGCCCGCCTGCTGAAACTGTCCGGCCTCGGCTGCATAGGAGACAACCCCCGCCGGGCCATTGTCGCCGGTCAGTCGGCGGACAAAATCTTCCGCCTCCTGGGAACCGGCTGGCGCCATCGGCGGAGCGTTGGACAACCGGGTGATGGTGACCCCTGCTTCGGGAAAGGCCTGCTTGATCTCGGCATCCAGCGCCGCGACTTTCGCCTTGAACGGCGCCAGTACCGCCTCGGGGTCGACATCCGGCGGGCAGCGCAGATCAAAGACAAAATAGGTACGTCGCGCGAGAATATTCGCGGCGGTCCCGCCGGACATCGTGCCGATGGTGAGCGTCGCGTGGGGCGGGATGAAGGGAGAGGCGGGATCGGCATTTTCCCAAAGACCGCGCGCCAGTTCGGCGAGATCGTGCATCAGCTCCACCGCCACCATATTGGCAGAAATACCGAGATGAGTAAGGCTGCTATGGGCTTCGTGCCCGAGCACTTCGACCTCGTGGACCGTGATCCCCTTGTGTCCGGTGATGACCTTCATCATCGTCGGCTCGCCGATTATCGCCAGCGCCGGTTTCGGCAGCTTCGCCGCCATTTCCTCAATCATCGCCGGCGCGCCGAGACAGCCGACTTCTTCGTCATAGCTGAAAGCGAGATGCACCGGGCGCTTGCCGGTCTTGAGAAGCGGCACGGCGGCCAGAGCAAGGGCAATAAACCCCTTCATATCGCACGTCCCGCGCCCGTGGAGCAGGCCGTTCCGCTCGGTCACCGTCCAGGGATCGCTATCCCAATCCTGTCCGTCGACCGGCACGACATCGCTATGGCCCGACAATATGATCCCGCCTTCGGTAACAGGACCGACGGTGGCGTAGAGATTGGCCTTGGAAGCATCCGCATTGATGACGCGGGTGGATGAAACGCCGTGTTCGGCGAGATAGTTTTCGACCCATGCGATCAGCTCGAGATTGCTGTTCCGCGATGTGGTGTCGAAACCGATCAGCGTGGCGAGAATATCGCGGGCCGTTGCGGCCAGATCATCCATTGAGAATATCCGCTGTGCAAGACACGAGGGTCACACGGGTCACACCCCCTAATGCGGAAAGATATTTGCCCGCGCCGGGGACCAAAAATAGCGGGTTTTGTGGGGAAGTTTTGGAGTGGGTCATGGGGCTTCGAACTTTACAAACTTTACAGTGTTAAAAGAAAGAAAACGGACCGGCCCCAGATTGGCGAAAAATGGCGGGTTTTGGAAAGGGATCGCAGCGGCGTTCATAGTGACCGAGGATAGTGTGCACTGCCCGTGTAGGACAGCATTTTCTTGGCGCCCCTTCTCGTTTGAGGGAGAAGGGTGCGGTGCCTTATCGCGCATGCGGTTAGGCAAAGTTGGATGAGGGCGTGCTGTGGGTGATGGCTCGCGCAAAACCCGAGATCGAACACCCTCATCCAGCTACGACTAGGCAGCTTGCTGCCTAGTCTACGCATCCTTCTCCCTCACGGGAGAAGGAGTACCAAAACTCTAGCCCTGCGAAGCAATCCAGTCGCGGATTTTTGTTTCCAGCACGGTCATTGGCAATGCGCCAGTGTTCAGCACCTGATCATGAAATTCGCGCGGGTCGAACTTGTCGCCGAGCGCGTCCTGGGCTTCTTTCTTGAGCCGCTGGATGGTCAGCGCACCGATCTTGTAGGCCAGGGCCTGCGAAGGAATCGCGATATAGCGTTCGACTTCGGCGGTGGCATCGGTTTCGCCCATGCTGCTGTTGTCGAGCATATATTTGATTGCCTGTTCGCGGGTCCAGCCCTTGCTGTGCAGACCGGTGTCGACGACCAGCCGCATCGCGCGGAGCATTTCATCGTCGAGATGACCGAAGCGCTGATAGGGGTCGCCATATAATTCCATCGGGAAACCGAGTTTCTCCGCATAGAGCGCCCAGCCTTCGACAAAGGCCGTGTTGCCGCCAAAGCGCATGAAATTGGGCAGCTCGGCATTTTCCTGGGCCAGAGAAATCTGGAAATGGTGCCCTGGTGCGCCTTCGTGCAGGTATAGCGTGGTGATGCCCGAAGTGTTGCGCGAGGGCAGGTCATAGGCGTTGAAATAGAAGACGCCGGGACGCGAGCCATCGGGCGTGCCGCTCTGATAGGAACCGCCTGCCTGGAATTTCTCGATCGATTCGTCATAGGGCCGAATTTCCAGTGGCGATTTTGGCAGTACCTTGAACTGCTCGCCAATTCTGGCATCGACCTTCTTGCCCATGTCATAATAAGCCTGGGTCAGCGCCTCGCGGGATTCCGGGTGAAATTGTTCGTCGGTCCGCAGAAATTCGAAAAATTCGGACAATGTGCCGTCAAAGCCTACCTCGTCCTTGATCTCTTCCATCTCCGTCTTGATCCGCGTCACTTCGCTGAGGCCAAGATTATGGATATAGTCGGCCTTGAGCGGCAGCGTGGTCGTGTTCTCGATCAGATTCTCATACAGAACCGCGCCGCCCTTCATGCCCGACAGACCGACTTCTTCGCGGGCGACCGGTAGATATTCATTCTTCAGGAAGTCGTGCATCCGCTGATAGCCGGCGAAAATATCATTGGTGGCCGCCGCATATGCCTTGGTCAGGCGTGCCTTGTCCGCTTTGCTGAAATCGTCAGGGAAATTTTTTGTCGGCGCCATCAGCGGGCTGTCTTCGAGGCCCAGAGCAATCTGGGTAGCGAGCTGTTCGATCACGTTGTTGATCGTCAATTTGGTTTCGACCACGCCGCTTTCCATGCCTTCGCGGAAGCGTCCGATCGAACGGTCACCGATGATGATGAACTGCTTGTGGCGTTTCAGATTATCCTCGTAATTTTTCACCGTCTTGAACGGTGCGCCGCCCTTGCCGGATGCAAAATTGGGATAGAATGTATGAAATCCGCTGAAATGATTTACCGGACGGACCACCGTCAACGCCATGATCTCGTCGGAATATCCTTTGAGCGCCTGCTGCTTGTTGCGCTTGAAGACATCATAGGCAATCTTGTCGGTTGCGCTCAGCTTGCTGCGGTCCAGTTTCAACAGTGCGGCGAGCTGGGACTCTTCCGCGGCTTTTTCCGCTGCAAAATATTCGTCCGAAATATAATCACCAAGCTGGTCGGCATAGCGTTCGTCGCCGCGGAACAGGGCGCCGATAGGATTGCGTTTCAGATTATCCTCGTCGCTCTTGGCGAACAGGACCTTCATCTTTTCGCCTTCGGTCATCTCCGCTTCTTCGTGATGCTCCATGGCCGATGCGCTGGCCGCGGCAAGCGGCTGGGCGGTCGCGACGCTGCCGATGGCGAGCAGGCTGGTGCCGACGAGAAGGGCGAGGGGTTTCTTGATCATATATGGTTCCTATCCAAAACTGTTATGTCCAGCTAACACGGTAAAGTATCACTCGCAACGACTTCACTGTCTATCTGATGTTGTTTGTCGAAACCGGTCGTCGGTTGGTCGGGCAGCAGGGCTTTATCGGACCCAGGCCTTCTGCCACTGGTTGAGCCGGAACCATTTGGTGATGATATATTTGGTGCCCTTGTCGACCGGCGTGCCGGCATGCAGCGTGTCGATATTGGGTGTCCCGTCGCGGCTCATATTATTCCATATAAGCAACATGCCGCGGCGCGGCTCGACCTCATATTGCAGCTGCGGGAAGGCGGTTGCGCCGCCCTTTTCCGGTTCGTTGAGATAGGCCATCGCGGTCCAGGTGCGCTGGCCGCCATTCGGGCCTTCATACTGCCAGTATTTTTCGCTGGCATGAAAATAGTCGTGATGGTCCTTGAATTCCTGCCCCGGCTGATAGCGCTGGCCCTGCAGGACTTCGCTGTGGCTTTGCGGCAGGCCCATCAGATCGCAAATCGCTTTGTCGATCCGGCGGATGTCGGGATCGGCCGGATCGACATTGCAGCTGTAGCTGGTGCGATATCCTTCGCGCTCGGTGCCCTCGTAAAGCGTCGATGGCTGGCTGTCGCTGTCGATCATGTCGATCAACAGGTCGCAATCGGCATCGCTGATGAAATTCTGGCAGACATAGAGTTGCACATGCGGGCTTTCCAGCCACTGGACTCTTGGATGGGCGTTCAGCGTTTCGGTCACCCGCCGGCCCAGCTCGGCTATCCGCCGCAGACTGGCATAAAGTTCGATCTGCTTTTTCGAAAAGACCCGGGCCATGTCTGGCAGCCTAGTCGATAACGCGTCCGCGGACCATCACCCAGTCGATCTTTTCGAGGACCCGGACATCGTCCAGCGGATTGCCGTCGAAGGCGATCAGATCGGCGGAATAGCCGACTGCGATGCGGCCGATTTCATTTCCCATATCGAGCGTGTCTGCGGCGATGGTTGTTGCGCTTGCCAGGGCTTCGCGGTTGGTAAGGCCGGCGTTGACCATCAACTGCAATTCCTCTGCGTTGCGGCCATGGGGAAAGACCCCCGCGTCGGTCCCGAAGCCGACTGGTACGCCCATTTTCTTGGCTGCGGTCACCGCCTTGCCGACCGATCCCAGAGTCTCGCGAATCTTGGCTTCGACCACCGGCGTGTAGATCCCCTTGCCAAGGCCTTCGGCGACGCCCTTGAACGCCATCAATGTCGGAACCATCACCGTGCCATTGGCTTTCATCACCCTGAGGGCCGCGTCATCGGCGAATGTGGCGTGGTCGATCGTATCAATCCCGGCCCGTGCTGCAGCTTCGATTCCGCGCGCGCCATGGGCATGGGCCATGACTTTCAATCCCAGCGAATGGGCGGTGTCGGCAATCGATCGCATCTCGGCATCGGTGAAATGGGCTTCCAGACCGCGGCCTTGCTGCGACAGGACGCCGCCGGTTGCGGTGATCTTGATGATATCGGAGCCGGCGCGCGATGCCCGGCGCACATTTTCGGCGCATTCGACCGCTCCGGTGCAGCTGTAGCCGCTGGCCAGCAGTTCGTTGACATCTTCGGTGAAACCGGTGGTATCGCCATGTCCGCCGACAATCGCCAGCGGCGGCCCGGCGGCGATGATGCGCGGTCCGGGAATCAGGCCCTCTGCGGTACCGCGGCGCAGCGAAAAGGCGCTATATTGCGAAGATCCTGCCTCGCGGACGGTGGTAAAGCCAGCCTTGGCGGTGACCCAGGCATTTTTCGCTCCCACGACCACACCCCATTCGGCCGGTTCGGTGGCTCGTTTCCAATAGTCACCACCGGGGTCGCCGGTCAGGTGGACGTGCAGATCGATCAGGCCGGGCATGACGGTTTTATCGGAGAGGTCGATTATGGCAGCACCGGAGTCGGCGCTCGCCCCGCTCCGTCTGATTTCAGCGATCCTGCCATCCCGGACGATGATCGTGGCGGGGCCGCTCGGGCCGGACGCGGCGTCGGTGATCAGGTTACCAACGAGAATTACCCGGTCTTGAGCGGATGCCGTGCCCGAAATCATGACCGTTACAAAAGCGGCCATAGCCAAACCAAACACACGTTTCATGATTTCTCTCTCCATGGTTATCGCGCCTTATTGCGGAGCGACATCGCAAGTTGCAACAAGAAAGGAATTTGTTCCGGCCGGAATTTTCGCCTTGCGCTGGAAGGAGGTAGTTAAATCCGGCACAATCAATCGTGTCGTCCGGAAATCCAAAGCTGAAATCGAGCTGGTCGCCGGTACTCTCGCCAGCGGGAAAAGTGCTAATATTTCGATCGGTAACCAGCCGCGCAAACCATAGATTTCCGATTGGATCAGTCGATCTGGCACCTGTATCGTCGTTACCCGATGTTACAGTTAACAGGTCGCTAACCTGATTGGGTTAGAGTTGTGGATTATTGACCTGTTTATCATGAGAAATTGATCAAGATTATGAAACATGAGAAGTTTGATATTACCGATCCGAAGCTGATTGATGCTGTGGCTCGTTCGTGCGGGGAAGTCACTGTTGGCTGCGCTGATGTAGGTGGTCTGGTTGAGGACGTGATGGCGACTGCGGATGAAATGCGCGAGCGCCGGGAAGTGTTGCAGGATGTTATTGCAAAACTGGCTGATGACCAGAAACGCGTGACAGACTCCACCGACGAGGCGAGGCTGTTGTCGAAGCGCGCGAAGGATGATCTGCACAGCAGCACCGAAGTGATCAGGATGTCGATGCAGGAATTTGGTGATTTGACCGGACTTGTTGTTGCGCTGGCCCAGCATATTACCGGATTTGCAGGCGCCATGGATCAAGTGCGCCGGGTTTCCCAGAATATTGACAGGATTGCCAATACGACGAGCATACTCGCTCTAAATGCTGCAATTGAAGCGCATCGGGCAGGCGCCGCTGGTGCAACATTTGCGGTCGTCGCAGCGGAAGTCAAGCAACTGGCTTTCAATACGCGCGAAGCCACAGATGAAATATCAGCCACGGTAAACTCGCTGGGCGTCGAAGCCGAAAATCTGGTTGAGAAAATCGAAAAGGGCGTCAGCAAGGGTAATGATGCCCAGAGAAACTTTCAAAAAATAGATGACACTGTGAACCGGATTTCCGATCTGGTTTCCCAAGTCGATGAGCAGAATAGCGACATTGCCGAAAACACCGGCCTGATCCACAATAAAGTGCAACAGGTGCAAGCGGTTCTCGATCATTTTTCGGAGAGTGCCGACAAGAATAATATTACTTTGGAAGCGGCAAAAAACAAGGTGGGTGACCTTGAAACAACGTCGAAAATCATGTTTGACCAACTGGTCCAGAGTGGCTTCGCGACAGAAGACCGCAAATTTGTTGACCTGGCGATAACGGGCAGGGACGAATTGGTCACAATAGTCGAAAAGGCTTTGGCCAGCGGAGAGCTGACGATTGAGGAGCTGTTTGACCGGCAATATAGCGAGATACCGGGCTCCAATCCCGCGCGATATGATAACAAGTTCAACGCGTTTGCCGACGCTGAAATCCAGCCGATACTGGACAAATACCGGAAAATGGATGCGATTATCAGCTGCGGCGCTTCCAATATTGACGGCTATCTGCCGACCCATGTCAGCGAGCGGTCGCGTCAACCCAATGGCGATCCAGCGCATGATGACAAATATTGCCGCAATCGGCGTATAATTCTGGACGATATGACGAAACGCGGCATTGCGCAAAAAGATCGACCGTTCAGCGTCTCGGTATACAGGTTTGTTCGAACCGCTGATGATAAATCAACGGCGGGCAAGCAGGTCTTCGTTCCGCTCTATTTTGACGGCGAATATTGGGGCAATTTCGAGCTCTTGTATCTCAACTGATCGACCGGATATCAGCCGACCTCCCTGACGGCATTTTGGATGAGCGAACAGACGGGACTATGCTCGCAAAAAACCCGCTCCCTTTTCAGGCAGCGGGTTTTTCGATCATGTTTTTCTGTCTTACCAGAAGAAATTGTAGATCACGTCGACGACTTCTCCGGTATAAGTGTCAACCAGCAGGACGTCGTCATAATAGCGGATCCAGCGGGTTCCGCCATAGGCCGCCGGCAGACGGTAGCGCCAGGGGTCGTTGATCCAGTAGCGCGATCCGTAAAAGGATGTGCCAAGGAAAACACCGATGTTCCACCGACGGTAGCTATGGGACCGATAGGGCGAATAATAACGGCCTAGCCGGTAATAGCTGCGGTTTGCATTACGGTAGCGCTGCCAGTCATAGCGACGGTCCTGACGCCAGCTGCGGTTCCAGTTGCGGCTGCTGCGCGCTGAGTTGCGATTGTCGCGATAGCGCCGGTCGATTCGTCCGTCGCGGTTTCTGTCTACCCGGCGGTCCACCCGGCCGTTATTGTTGCGATCATAGCGCCGGTCGATCCGTCCGTCCCGGTTGCGATCGAAGCGGCGATCTACCCGGCCATCGCGGTTGCGGTCACCGCGCCGGATATCCCGACGCTGGTCCGCCCGATTGGCGGCTCGCCGGTCTTGCCGAACGGCACGATTTTGCTGCACGCCACGCCGGTCCTGCCGCGCTGTGCGATTGACGTTGCGATCTCGCCGGACGTCTCGCTGTTCAACCCGATCCTGTCGAACGGTACGGTTTTGCTGCACACCACGCCGGTCTTGCCGTGCTGTACGATTGGCATCGCGATCCTCCCGCATGTTTCGCTGCACGGTCCGGTCATTGCGTCGATCACCGCGATTGGCGTTTACATTGCGATCCACTCTCTCGACCCGGCGATTTTGCCGGGCTTCGGCGCGGTCTCCGCGCGTTTCAAGGCGGGCCTGTCCGCGGTTGTTGCGATTTTCGGATTGTTGCGCCTGACGCTGACCACCCCCACGACTGGTAGCCTGGTTGCCTCTGTTACTACCGCGGCTCGCTCCGCGATTGCCACGGCGCTCG
>RCMY010001552.1_pt1 | contig 34692 bp, 28 predicted proteins | sample 2041341 | NCBI WGS metagenome assembly RCMY01 (sample SAMN09708234, study PRJNA481090) | Marine sediment metagenome, whole genome shotgun sequencing project. | reverse complement strand
GGTGTTCAACCTTGCTGTGCTTTTCGCCTTGCAGCCACGCTTTTGCGCTCAAAATCTTATTCGCGGATGAATTGTGAACAGACCCTAGTCATTTATCTGCGCAAGCGTTCAGACGGCCTGTGGGCATGCAGGCCGTCTGAATTTTACCTGTCATAAAAACGCAATCCGTTTAAAATCCATTATAATTTGCCGTTTCATTTCCCCCATTTTTGTGCACAGGCCGTCTGAAAGCCTGCGCCGCGCTACGAAAGACATTCTGTGGACAAACTCAAAATTACCGGCAACGGCCCGCTCAACGGCGAAATCACCGTGTCCGGCGCCAAAAATGCCGCCCTGCCGCTGATGTGCGCCGGCCTTCTCACCGAGGGCACGCTGCGCCTGAAAAACGTGCCCATGCTGCGCGATGTGAAAACCACCCAAAAGCTGCTGCAAGGCATGGGTGCGCGCGTGCTCACCGACAATATCGCCGAATTCGAAATCAACGGCGGCACGGTGAACAACACCGTCGCCCCTTATGAATTGGTGAAAACCATGCGTGCCTCGATTTTGGTGCTGGGCCCCACGCTGGCGCGCTTCGGCGAAGCCCAAGTGAGCCTGCCCGGCGGTTGCGCCATCGGTTCGCGTCCGGTAGACCAGCATCTTAAAGGCCTAGAAGCCATGGGCGCGGAAATCGTGATTGAGCACGGCTATGTAAAAGCCCGCGGCCGCTTGAAAGGCGCACGTGTGGTGATGGACATGGTCACCGTGGGCGGCACCGAAAATCTTTTGATGGCCGCCACCCTGGCCGAGGGCACCACCGTGTTGGAAAATTGCGCCATCGAGCCCGAAGTGGTCGATTTGGCCGAATGCCTGGTGAAAATGGGTGCCAAAATCAGCGGCATCGGCAGCGCCACCATGACGGTGGAGGGCGTGAAAGAATTGCACGGCGCCGAGCACAGCGTGGTGCCCGACCGCATCGAAGCGGGCACGTTTTTATGCGCCGTGGCGATGGCCGGCGGCAAAGTGGTGTTGCGCAACGCCGCGCCGAAAACCATGGAAGCTGTGCTCGACAAGCTGGCCGAAGCCGGCGCGATTATCGAAGCGGGCGACAACTGGATTGCCATCGACATGCAGCAACGCCCCAAAGCGGTGGACATCCGCACCATGCCGCACCCGGGCTTTCCCACCGATATGCAGGCGCAATTTATGGCCATGAATGCCGTGGCAGAGGGCAGCGGCAAAGTGGTGGAAACCATTTTTGAAAACCGTTTTATGCACGTGCCCGAGCTCAACCGCATGGGTGCAGACATTGCCGCCGAGGGCAACACCGCCATCGTGAAAGGCGTGGCCACGCTTTCGGGCGCCACCGTGATGGCCACCGATTTGCGCGCATCGGCCAGCCTGGTGATTGCCGGCCTCGTGGCCGAGGGCGAAACCGTGGTGGAGCGTATCTACCACCTCGACCGCGGCTACGAGCATATTGAAGAGAAGCTGGGCAAAGTGGGCGCGAAAATCGAGCGCGTTGCCTGATTCAGGTGAAGTAAAACACACCAAGCAAGGCCGTCTGAAAACTTTTCAGACGGCCTTGCTTTTTAACCCGCGTCGGTACGGTTTAACCGTACACATGCAAGCTTGCGGCAGCCCGTAGGTCGGATTCTTGAATCCGACACTTGTTCTGATGGTGCTGTCGAACTGCTTTTATTTTGTCATACCAATCCAAAAAAATAACCTAACTTTGTTGTTTCGCCTTGCCGTACTATCTGTACTGTCGCAGGCTTGCGCCTTGTTAGCTTACTTTTTTGAATGGGTATGACGCCGCTTTTGGCGGCTAATAGAGTGGAATGCATAAAAAAGTGACAAGGTTGGGTTGAAAACCCAACAAGCCCACAGGCCGTCTGAAACGTTGGGTTTATCAACCCAACCTACTCTGTGATAGTGCGTAGTTTTGCATCACTTTTTCTTGCATTCCACTATAGTGCTTACGGCTTTCAGACGGCCTGGTGTTTGCCAAACCGTTAAGGCCGGTATTCCGGCAACACGCCGTTGGGCAGCAGCTGCCACACATAGCCCGTGTGTTTCTGCTTGCCGGCCACATTACCCGCTTCGTCGCCATAACCCCAGAAATAATCCACCCGCACCGCGCCTTTGATCGCGCTGCCGGTGTCTTGCGCCATCAAGAGGCGGTTGTGGGCGAAATTGCTCACGGGGTGGGTGGTGGCCACGAAAAGCGGCGCGCCTAGGGTGATGTAGTGGCGGTCGACCGCGCCGGCATAGCCGCCCAAAAGCGGTGTGCCCAGCGCGCCGATGGGGCCTTCATCGTTGCCCGGCAATTGGCGGAAGAAAATATAGCTCGGGTTTTGCCCCAGCACTTCGGCCAGCTTTTGCGGGTTTTGCTGCATATAGGCTTTGATGCCCTGCATGGTGGTTTGCCCTAAAGGCAGATAGCCTTTATCGGCCATATAGCGGCCGATCGACACATAAGGATATTCGTTTTTATCGGCAAAGCCTAAGCGCACATATTGGCCGGAGGGCGTTTTCAGGCGGCCTGAGCCTTGAATGTGCAGGAAAAACAATTCCACCGGATCATCGGCATAGCCCAAAATCGGCGCTTTGCCGTTGAGCGCGCCGCCGTTGATTTGGGTGCGGGTGTAATAAGGCACAAATTGGCCGCCGGCAAAGCGGCCTTTGAGGGCGCGGGTGCGCTCGCTAATCGGAAATTTCGACAAATCGGCGCTATATGCGCCGGCGGCATTGATGCTGCCGCTATTGGGGCCGGTTTGCTGCACCCGCACCACGGTCTTGCTGTTGCGCAGATTGGCGGGCAGATCCACCGAAACAAAATCGTTGGGCACGCCGTAAATCGGGAAACGCGCTTTGGCCGTTTGCTTCACATCACCATGCAGCACCGGCTCGTAATAGCCGGTGATGGTGCCGCCGAGCTGGCCGTTGCCGCTCACTTGCCAGGGCGTGAAATATTGTTCGAAAAAGGCTTTGGCGGCGGCATCGTTGGCCGGGGTTTGCGCGGCTTGGGCGCACACATTCTGCCACGCCGGCTGCGCTTTCAAGCGACCGCAGCCGAGCTGGAAGGCGCGCAGGCTGCTGCTGAAATTTTGCTGCGGCCATTGCGGCAGCGTTTGATGCGCCACCACTTTATAGGCCGCGCCGCCGCCGGGGGCGATGCTGTGCCCCAAAGGCAGCGGCGTGCCCGCAGGCAGGGGCGCACCGGGTGTTACCGGCGGCACGGGCATGGTGGTGGGCGGCACGGTTTTTTTGGTGCCGCAGGCGGCCAGCACGGCGGCGGCCAGCCCCATCAGGGCAAAACGGTAAAATTTGGCAACATTCATATGTGGGCGTCTCGAGGCCGTCTGAAAAGCGTTCAGACGGCCTAAATAAAAAAGGATAACGATTCAGAAAGACCGCGCCAACGCAGCGCGGTTCCCTGCAGAAAGGCCGTCTGAAGCGCGGTTGGGCGCATTCTAGCATAGAATCAACACCCTAAAATCAGCCATCGCCAATCTTTGCACAAGCGCGCCTAGGCTAGCCTAGGGTCTGTTCACATTTCATCACGCGACAATATTTTGGCTCAAAAACGCGCCTGCTGCGTTGAAAATGCTCGCAAGGTGTTCAACCTTGCTGCGCTTTTCGCCTTGCAGCCACGCTTTTGCGCTCAAAATCTTACTCGCGGATGAATTGTGAACAGACCCTAGCCGCCATTTGCTACAATAAGCGCTTTGTTTTCCGCAAGGCAAAGCCGCCATGAGCAAACCCGTTTCCCCGATGATGCAGCAATATCTCGGCATCAAAGCAGATCATCAGGACAAGCTCGTGTTTTACCGCATGGGCGACTTTTACGAATTGTTTTTCGACGATGCCATAAAAGCCGCCAAGCTTTTAGACATCACCCTCACCACGCGCGGCCAGCTCGACGGCGAGCCGATTAAAATGGCCGGCGTGCCCTATCATGCCGCCGAGCAATATCTGGCCAGGCTTGTGAAAATGGGCGAGAGCGTGGCCATTTGCGAGCAAACAGGCGAAGTGGGTGCCACCAAAGGGCCGGTGGAGCGCAAAGTGGTGCGCATCGTCACCCCCGGCACGCTCACCGATGCCGCTTTTCTGGAAGACAAAGAAACCAACCGCATCGTGGCCGTGTGCAGCGTGAAAAGCGACAAAAAACACATCGGCCTTGCTTGGGCATCGTTGCAAAGCGGCGAATTCAAAGCCAAACTCATCACGCCCGATAAACTCGCCGACGAATTGGCGCGCCTGCAAGCGGCGGAAATCCTGCTGCCCGATGCCGCCAACGCCCCACCTATTCAAGCAGCCAACATCACGCGGCTGAACGCCTGGCAATTCGCGCCCGACAGCGGCACAAAGCTGCTCACCGACTATTTCGGCAGCCAAGATTTGCGCGGCTTCGGGCTGGATAGAGAAAAGCACGCCGCCGCCATCGGTGCCGCCGGCGCACTGCTCAACTATATCCGCCTCACCCAAAGCAGGCTGCCGCAACACCTCGACGGCCTCTCGCTCGAAACCGAAAGCCAACACATCGGCATGGATGCCGCCACCCGCCGCAATCTCGAAATCACCCAAACCCTGAGCGGCCAAAAAGCGCCCACCCTGTTTTCCGCGCTCGATGACTGCGCCACCCACATGGGCAGCCGCCTGCTCGCCTTGTGGCTGCACCACCCGCTGCGCCGCCGCGAACACATCCGCGCCCGCCAGCAAGCCGTAGCCGAATTGCAAAATCATTATGCGCCCCTGCAAGCCTGCTTGAAAAACATTGCCGACATCGAACGCATCGCCGCCCGTATCGCCGTCGGCAACGCCCGTCCGCGCGATTTGGCCGCCCTGCGCGACAGCCTGCTGGTGCTGGCCAACGACATCGAATTGCCGCAAAGCCCCGCCGCGCTGCTGCACACCCTGCAGGCCGTGTTCCCCGCCACCCTGCCGCTTGCCGAACAACTGCAGGCCGCCATTCTGCCCGAGCCTGCCGTGTGGCTGCGCGACGGCGGCGTCATCAACCACGGCTACCACGCCGAATTGGACGAATTGCGCCACATCCAAAACCACGGCGACGAATTCCTGCTCGCTCTAGAAGCACGCGAACGCGAACGCACCGGCCTTTCCACCCTCAAAGTCGAGTTCAACCGCGTGCACGGCTTCTACATCGAGCTTTCCAAAGTGCAGGCCGAGCAAGCCCCCGCCGATTACCAGCGTCGCCAAACCCTCAAAAACGCCGAACGCTTCATCACGCCCGAATTAAAAACCTTTGAAGACAAAGTGTTGGCCGCGCAAGATAATGCATTGGCCTTAGAAAAACAGCTCTACGAAGCCCTGCTGAAAAGCCTTCAGACGGCCTTACCCCAATTGCAGCAGGCCGCCAAAGCCGCCGCCACGCTCGACGTGCTCGCCACCTTCGCCCGCCACGCCGAAACCCGCGGCTACACCGCGCCCGAGTTTGCCGACTATCCCGTTATCGACATCCAGCAAGGCCGTCATCCCGTGGTTGAGCAGCAAGTGCGCCACTTCACCGCCAACCACACCGCGCTCGACCACAAACACCGCCTGATGCTGCTCACCGGCCCCAACATGGGCGGCAAATCCACCTACATGCGCCAAGTCGCCCTGATTACCCTGCTCGCCCACACCGGCAGCTTCGTGCCTGCCGAATCCGCCAAAATCGGCCCCATCGACCAGATTTTCACCCGCATCGGCGCCTCCGACGATTTGGCAGGCAACCGCTCCACCTTTATGGTCGAAATGAGCGAAACCGCCTATATTCTGCACCACGCCACCGAGCAATCACTGGTGCTGATGGACGAAGTCGGCCGCGGCACCTCCACCTTCGACGGCCTCGCCCTCGCCCAAGCCATCGCCGAACACCTGTTGCAGAAAAACCAATCCTTCAGCCTGTTTGCCACCCACTATTTCGAGCTCACCCGCCTGCCCGAAGCCCACGCCACCGCCGTCAATATGCACCTATCCGCCCTCGAAGAAGGGCAAGACATCGTGTTTCTGCACCACATCGAGCCCGGCCCCGCCAGCAAAAGCTACGGCATCGCCGTCGCCAAACTCGCCGGCCTCCCCGCCCGCGCCCTCAAAGCCGCCCATAAGCATTTAGACGCACTCGAACAACAAGCCGCCGCCAACCAGCCGCAAATGGATATTTTCAGCCAATGGCCGTCTGAAAACGCCGAAAACGAAGAGGAGGCCGCCGTTTACGCAGACGGAAAAGCAGAAACCGCTCCAAACCCGCTGTTGCAAGCCTTGGCCGAAATCCAGCCGGATGAGCTGTCGCCGAGAGAGGCGCTGGAAGCGTTGTATAAACTTAAACAGCTCAATAACGACTAAAGTATAATCAAACCTCAATTTCTAAGAATAAAGATAATGGCATCTTCTAAACCTTTCCTGAAATGGGCGGGCGGCAAAACCAAGCTCGTTCCCTTCATTCAGTTTAATTTACCTGCAGAACCGCGCAAACGCCTGATTGAGCCGTTTGCCGGTTCGGCTGCTTTGTCATTGTCGTTGGAATTTGATGCTTATCTGTTAAATGACACCAACCCCGATTTAATCGGCCTGTATCGGATTTTAAAACAGGAAAAACAGCATTTTATTGATTTTTCACGCCAATTTTTCACGCCTGAAAACAATCAGGAAAGCCGCTTTTACGCGCTGCGCGAGCAATTCAATCAAAGTGTCGATTTGGCCGAGCGCTCTGCCTTGTTTATTTATCTCAATCGTCATGCGTTTAACGGCTTGTGCCGTTACAACAGCAAAGGTTGGTTTAATGTGCCGTTTGGGCGTTATAAATCACCTTATTTCCCTGAAGTTGAAATGCAGGGTTTTATTCAAAAATCCGACCGTATTGACATTTTGTGCGGGGATTTTCAGACGGCATTGGCTTTAGCAACAGATGATGACCTTGTGTATTGCGATCCGCCTTATGTTCCCTTGAGCGAAACTGCTTCATTTACCGCATATACCAAAGGCGGCTTTAATATGGAAGATCAAAGCCGATTGGCGCAGGCCGCCAGAGATACGGCCGAACAATCGCAAGGTGTGTTGATTTCCAATCACGATACCGTTTTTACCCGTGAAATTTATAAAGATGCCCGTTTGGCCTTAATCGACGTGCAAAGGAATATTGCAGCCAAAGGCAGCAGCCGTCAAAAAGTGGGGGAATTATTGGCGGTTTATGGTGAATAAATTTAATCAATTGGCTGAAGAAGCCGCCGTTTATCACAGCCGTCTGAAAAAATCGGTTTCAGACGGCCTGATTATCTATAACGAAAATACATTGAATGTGATGCGGCGGATTTTAGACAAACATCCTGACGGTTGTTTTGATATGATTTTTGCCGACCCGCCTTATTTTTTATCCAATGACGGTTTCAGTTGCCAAAACGGGCAAATGGTATCGGTGAATAAGGGCGAATGGGACAAGTCGAAAGGAATGGCCGCCGATTTGGAATTTTATGAAGAGTGGCTGCGGTTATGTTACGCACTGCTCAAACCAAACGGCACCATTTGGGTATGCGGCACTTACCATAATGTCTATATGGTGGGCTATATGATGCAGCTTATCGGCTATCATATTCTAAACAATATCACTTGGGAAAAACCCAACCCGCCACCCAATTTATCCTGCCGCTTTTTCACTCATTCAACCGAAACATTGCTTTGGGCGAAAAAAGGCAAAAAGGCCAAACACACATTTCATTATGATGCGATGAAAGCGCAAAACGGCGGCAAACAAATGAAATGCGTTTGGCAATTCACACCGCCAAACAAGCTGGAAAAAACATTCGGCAAACATCCCACTCAAAAGCCGCTGGCTTTGTTAGAACGATGCATATTGGCCGCATCCAATCCGGGCGACTTGATTTTCGATCCCTTTATGGGCAGCGGCACAACGGGCGTGGCGGCTTTAAAACACGGAAGGCAGTTTTGCGGATGCGAAGTGGAAACAGATTATTTTGAATTGGCACAAAAAAGGATGAAGCATGATTAAAGGGGGAAAGGGTGGCGCAAACACACAAACAGGTTTGCACTTTGAGGCTAAAACCGATATTCGCCAAATATTCGAAGCCATTCCCGGTTACAATTTAAAACCGACATCTGATAATGCAGGTTACGAAGTTTGGTTTCATGAAAAATTGTTGGCTCATTGTTTTAAAAAACAGGAGTTTTACCGCTTTTTGGCGCGATACGGTGTTGACTGGAAAGTGCATTTATCCAAACGTTTAGAACCGGATAACGGCTTGTTTGTGATTGTTCGCGATACCTTATTTATCATCGAAATCAAATTTCAGCATGTATCTGGCTCAGTAGACGAAAAATTGCAAACCTGTGATTTTAAACGCAAGCAATACACCAAACTGGTTCATGCTTTAGGTTGGCGGGTTGAATACGTTTATGTATTGAGTGATTGGTACAGAAATCCAAGATACCGTGACACATTAAATTATATTTTATGCATGAACTGCCATTATCAATTCAATACCATACCGCTGACATGGTTAGGTTTGCCTTCGGGTAACCCATAATATAGTGAAATGCATAAAAAAGTGCTACGGCGTTGCTGCGCCTTGCCGTACTATTTGTACTGTCTGCGGCTTGCTGCTTTGTATCACTTTATTCTGCATTCCACTATACCAAGCAAGAGCTAAAATGATGACACCATTTCAATTATTCATTTCACAATTATCAGAAACCAATGCCACGCTGGGCTATTTTACCGATTTTCCTAAAATCAGAGCCAATGTAGGCAAGATAGCCATCAAACTCAATCAACTGAACTATTTAATCGGTAAAGACGATTTAAAAGGCGCAGTTAACGATTTATATCAGGAAAATCCCAAAGTATTTGAAATACTGGATATTCTAATTGCTGTCCGTAAAAACAAAAAAGCCAAAACATTCAACAATCAAGGTGATATTGTCGCCTTAGACAGCTATTTCCATTCGCCCGATAAGATTTTTGAATACATTCAAGAAAGCGGATTGGCTGAAATTTTCCAAAACAAAGACATCACCAATTTGGTTGATTATGTATTCGGGATTGAAGTGGGATTGGATACCAATGCCCGTAAAAATCGCGGCGGCGACAATATGGCCAATGCGGTTGCCTTATTGTTTAAGAGTGAAAATATTGAATTCCGAAGTGAAGTTTCCAGCACCCTTTTTCCCGAAATTACCGCATTGGGCGCTGATGTAAAGCGTTTTGATTTTGTGATTAAAACCAAGTGTAAAACGTATTTGATTGAAACCAACTATTACAACAGCGGCGGCTCCAAATTAAATGAGGTTGCCCGTGCCTATTCCGATGTTGCGCCGAAAATCAATCGCTACCCGAATTATGAGTTTGTATGGATAACCGATGGGCAAGGCTGGCTGTCGGCAAAAAACAAATTGGAAGAGGCGATTAATATCATTCCCAGCGTGTATAACTTATCCACTATTAATCAATTTATCGAGCAAGTTAAAGCCGAAAATAATATTGCCTGCTGATCAAGGCCGTCTGAAAAAACTTTCAGACGGCCTCTTAATGCTAAATCAACCGATAATCTTTCATATCTGAAACTGCCTCATTAAAATCCGCATACTCTAAGCTCTCAATATAGGCTTCATCAGCATCTTCTATACCGGAATCAAAAATATCGACAATATATCCGCCAACTCCCTGCTCAAAGCGGATAACGTAGTCTATTGATCCGGACTGGTTTTGTCCCTCATAGTGAAATTCAGTATTCATTTAACACTCCAAATATGATTTTAATTTTCAATATTATAAATGAAAATCATATTGTTATAAATGAATCTTTTATTTTTTTATAAAAATACCTTTCAGACGGCTTCTTCACTCAATACAATAATTTAGTTTTTTATCCTGGCGCTTATCCATCATGACCGACCTCTCCAACAAATTCTACTCCCTCTTTTTCTCGGTATTTTTCCTCTTTGCCGGTTTCGGCCTGTTTCTCAACTCGGCGGGGGTGAAGTTGTCGGAGATGGGGGTGACCAACACCGCCATCGGTGCGCTGAATGCGGCGTTTTTTGTCGGCGCGGCGCTCAGTGCGGTGGCGGCGCACCGGGTGGTGTCGGGCGTGGGGCACATCCGCGGTTTTAGCGTGTTTGGCGCGGTGTTTGCCATTGCGGCGCTGGGGCACATGATGACCGACAATCTGTGGGCTTGGGGCGTGTTGCGGGTGTTGTTGGGTTTTTGTTATTACAGCCTGCTGATGATTGTGGAGAGCTGGTTTGCCGAGCGCAGCATGGCGGCGGCGCGGGCGCGGGTGCTGGCTTTTTACAATGTGGTTTACTATGTGGCCTTCACCGCGGGCATCGCGCTTTTGAGCCTGAAGCCTTCGAGCAATGATATTTTTACGCTGGCGGCGATTTTGGTGATGGCGGCGATGCTGCCGGTGGCGCTCACGCGGCTCAATGCGCCGCAGCTGCCGCCGCGCCAGCGCGTGAGCCTGCCGCGCCTGCTGGCGGTGGCGCCTTTGGCGCTGGTGGGCAGCTTTATCGCCGGCTTGCTGGTAAACGGCTTTTTCACCATGGCTTCGGTTTTTTTGCTGCAACAAGGCTTCAGCCTGCGCCAGATTGCGTTTTACCTGATGATTGCGATGATCACGGGCTTTGCGGTGCAGCTGCCGATTGCGCGCTTTTCCGACCGCTACGGGCGGCGCAGGGCGATTTTGGTGTGCGCGATTTTGGCGGCCGCCGGTGCGCTGACGGGCTTGGGGCTGATGATGGCGGGCATCGAAGGCGTGTGGCCGCATTATGTGGTGGCCGCTTTATTCGGGCTGGGCTTGTTTGCGCTTTATGCCTTGAGCGTGGCGCGGGCCAATGATGAGCTGCCCAACGACATGAGCACGGTAGAGGTGAGCCGCAGCCTGCTCTTCAGCTACGGCATCGGCTCGCTGGCCGCGCCGCTTTTGCTCGGCATTGTGATGCAGGAGGCGCACCGCTATGGTTTTTATGTGTTTTTTGCGCTGAGCGCGGCGGTGCTGGCGTTGGTGGCGTGGCGACAGAAAACGGTGCCGCAGGCGCAGCGCAGCGTGTATGTGAATATACCGGGCGATGCGGGGCCGATTATCGGCGACCTCGACCCGCGCAACAACGAGGGCGTGATGCGCCCCTTTGATGAGGCACAGGCGCAGGCTTATGCGGATGAGTGGACGCAGGAAAATCCGCAAGATTCGGACGAAAAGCCGGGTTGATGCGGGCAATGCCTGTTTGTGTTCGATAGGTAAAACCCAAGGCCGTCTGAAAGAAAAAGGTTTCAGACGGCCTTGCTGCTGAATTTGATGTTGAATGGGAAAACGCGTGCGTGCCTATGGCACACACCCTACAGGCAGGCGGCGCTTGCTGCTTATTTGCCGATGCAAAAGCGCGAGAAAATCACGCCGAGTAAATCATCGGCGCTAAATTCGCCGGTGATTTCGCTGCAGGCGAGCTGCGCCAGGCGCAGGTGTTCGGCCAGCAATTCGATTTGGGTGTTGCTGCACAGGGCGGCATTTTCCAGCTCGACTTGGGCGCTGTGCAGGGCGCTGAGGTGGCGGCTGCGGGCGAGAAACAGGCTTTCGCTCTCGCCCTGCCAGCCGATTTCGGCCAGCAACGCCTGCTTGAGCAAATCCAGCCCTTGATGCTGCTTGGCTGATAATTTAATCAGCGTGTCGGCGCCGCTGGCGGTTTGGATGCCGTCTGAAAGCATTGCGGCCGCTTCGCCGCTGAGGTCGATTTTGTTGTGGATTTCGATTTTTTTCAGCCCCGCCGGCAGGCTTTGCAAAATGGTGCGGGTTTTGGCGTTGAGGCCTTCGCGCGGGTCGATCAGAATCAAGGCCACATCGGCTTCTTGCACGGCTTTGTGGCTGCGCTCGATGCCGATTTTTTCCACCACATCATCGGTGTCGCGCAGGCCGGCGGTGTCGATAATGTGCACGGGCACGCCGTCGAGCGTGATTTGTTCGCGCACGGTGTCGCGGGTGGTGCCGGCAATGTCGGTAACGATGGCGATGTCGTCGCCGGCCAGCGCGTTGAGCAGGCTGGATTTGCCCACATTGGGCGCGCCCACCAGCACCACATTCATCCCTTCGCGCAAAATCGCGCCCTGCTCGGCGCTGGCGAGCACAGTGTGCAATTGCGTTTGCAAGGCTTTGAGCTTGCCTTTGGCATCGGCCGCTTCGAGAAAATCGATGTCTTCTTCGGGAAAATCGAGCGTGGCTTCCACCAGCATGCGCAAGGTAATCAACTCATCAACCAAGGCGTGAATGTGCTGGGAAAACGCGCCTTTGAGCGAGCGCAGCGCCATGCGGGCGGCCGATTGGCTCGAGGCATCAATCAAATCGGCCACGCTCTCGGCCTGCGCCAAATCGAGTTTGTTGTTGAGAAAAGCGCGTTTGGTGAATTCGCCGGGCTCGGCCGCGCGCGCACCCAATTCGAGGCAGCGCGCCAGCAGCATCTGCATCACCACCGGGCCGCCGTGGCCTTGCAGCTCGATGACGTCTTCGCCGGTGAAGCTCGCGGGCGCGGCGAAATAAAGCAGCAGGCCGTTGTCGATCGGCAGGCCGTGGGCATCGGAAAAATCGGTGTAGAGCGCGGTGCGCGGCACGGGCGTTTTGCCGCCGGCGAGGGTTTGCGCCAAGGGCAGCAAATGTGTGCCGGACAAACGGATCACGCCGACACCGCCGCGCCCGGGGGCGGTGGCAATGGCGGCAATGGTGGGGGCGGGGGCAGACATGGGGCTTTTCCGTGTAAACAATGCGGCATTATATAACAAGGCCGTCTGAAAAAGCGGTGCGGGTCGGAATGGCTGTGGGGATTTGAACTTAAAGCAAACAGGCCGTCTGAAAAGCAGCGGTAGGTCGGATTCTCGAATCCGACATTTGGTCGTGAAGGCCAAAATATAGTGGAGTGCATAAAAAAGTCACAACGGGTAGGTTGGGTTGAAAACCCAACAAGCCCACAGGCCGTCTGAAACGTTGGGTTTGGCAACCCAACCTACCTGTTATAGTGCATCGTTTTGTATCACTTTTTCTTACATTCCACTATCACCATTGCGGCTTGAATTGAGAGATGCTATCTACGCGTTGCTATAACAAGGCCGTCTGAAAGGGTTTCAGACGGCCTGGCTTCAACTCAAGGGCAACACCCCCGAGCGCTCGAAAAACGCCCGATAAGCCGCCGCCTTGGCCGCCAGCGCCAGCGGATAAGCACGCGAGCTGGAGGGCAGGCGGCAGAGCTGCAAATGGCGGCCGTGATAATCAAAAGCCACGGCCTGATTGAGCGGCGGCATGGGCGGCGCGGGCTCGAGCAGGCTCAGCAGCGTTTCGGTGGCCTTGCCGCCGGTGGTAAACAGCCAGCGGCAATCGGGCAGCTGCGCCAGCACCGCGCCCAAATCCACCGGCTCGACAATGCGCAGAAATTTATCCGACGCATTGCCGCGTTCGCGCACGGCACGCCGCACGGTGGGGCATAAGGCAATATTGTGCGCCATCAGAAAATCGCGGATTTTTCCGGCATCAAAACGTTTTTCGCCGGCCACTTGGAAATGGCCGGCATCATTGAAAAACACCAGCCCGTAAATGCGCCACATATCGTTTTGGAAATTGGGGTAGTGAAACGCCATGCAGCGCTTGGCCGCAGCGGGCGGGAAAGTGCCCATCATCATCACGCGGGCGCGCGGCGGCAGCACCGGGGCGAAAGGGTGGGTTTCAATCGGGAAATCATCCATGGCATCAGCGGCCGTCTGAAACTGTATTTTTCAGACGGCCTTTCCAAAATAAAGTGAACAAACCGTATCTTACCTGCTTTTTGATGTAGCGCAAAAGAAAGACGGTTTTCATAATTTACTTGAATGACACCGATGTCAAACAATGATACGCTTGCGCCATCTTTTCATGCAAAGGCAAAGCCATGGCCACTATTTATGATGTTGCACAGCTTGCAGGCGTGTCACCCAAAACCGTCAGCCGCGTGCTCAACCGCGATGCCGCCGTGCGCGACAATACCCGCACAGCGGTGGAAAAAGCCATGGCTGAGCTTGGCTATATTCCTTCATCGGCGGCGCGCTCGATGCGCTCCAACCGCTCGGGGCTGATCGGCCTGATCACCGGCGCGATTTCGCGCGCGGGCGACACCTCGGTGCCCACGGGCTTGCCGGATATGTTTTTGATTCAGGGCGCGCAAAAAGTGATGGCCGCCGCCGGCAAAACCTTAATGATTGCCGACACCGGCGGCGATGCGGCGCGCGTTGAGCCCTTGATGCGCACTTTTATGCAGCACCGCGCCGAGGGCATGATTTATGTGGCCGCTTTTCATCAACGAGTGAGCCTGCCCGCGCCACCGGCGCATTGCCCTTTGGTGTTGGCCAACTGCTTTGATGAAGCGGGCACACCGGCGGTGGTGCCCGACGATACCCACGGCCAAGCGCAGCTGGTGACGCGGCTGATTGCCGCCGGCCACCGCCGCATCGCTTATCTGACGCTGCCGCCCGATGTGCCGGCCACCGCTTTGCGCGTGGGCGGCTATCGCGAGGCGCTTGCCGCTGCCGGCATCATGTATGACGAAGCTTTGGTGGCGGCGGGCTATCCCGACCATCGCAACCGCAGCGAAGATTTATACGCCGCCATTGAAAGGCTGCTGATGCTGGCCGAGCCGCCCACGGTGCTTTGCTGCGGCAACGATGAAATGGCGCTGCGCGTTTACGGCATGTTGCGCAGCCGCGGCCTGCGGGTGGCGGAAGACATTTCCGTGGCCGGCTACGACGATCACCGTGCCATCGCCGAAACGCTTTATCCGCCGCTCACCAGCGCCGAGCTGCCTTATGTGCAGATGGGCACTCAGGCCGCCGCGCTGCTGCTCGAGCTGATTGAGCGCGGCCAAGCCGCCGGCAGCAATCCGCGCAAAGTGCGGGGCGCTTTGGTGTGGCGCGATTCGGTTACGCAGCAGGCGCAATAGGATGGGTTTGTATTTCATTTTCAACAAAAATCCATTCCCAACACGGCATTCAAAACAAAAAACAATCAGGAGCTTCACATGAAAATCGACCCTCGCATCGCGATGACGCTGCGGCAGATTATGCTGATGAACTTTGGTTTTTTCGGCATTCAATACAGCTTCGGCCTGCAGCAAACCGCCATCACGCCGGTGTTCAGCTTTCTCAATGCCGATCCCGGCTCCATTCCGCTTTTGCACATGGCAGGCCCCGTTACCGGCCTGATTGTGCAGCCGATTATCGGCGCTTTGAGCGACCGCACCTGGGTAAACGGCCTCGGGCGGCGGCGGCCTTATTTTTTAATCGGCGCCATCGGTTGCAGCCTGTGCTTGTTTCTCTACCCGCACGTTACCGCCTTGTGGATGGCCGTGCTGCTGCTGTGGATGCTTGATATCAGCAACAATACCGCCATGGAGCCTTACCGCGCCTTTATCGCCGACACCTTGCCCGAACGCCAGCAGCCCACCGGCTTTCTGATGCAAAGTGTGTTTACCGGGCTGGGCATCACGCTGGCCAATGTGTCGCTTTATGTGTTTCAGCAATTTATCGGCGGCACCACCGAGTCGGGCATTCCTTATTGGGTGTTCGGCTCGTTTTATGTGGGCGCGGTCTGCTCCATCGGCTCGATTCTGATTTCGGTGTTTTCCACCCGCGAACACCGCCCCAGCGATGAAGAGCTGGCCGCCATGCGCGCGCAGCCGCGCGGCCTGGTTCCCGCCGTGAAAGACATCATCAGCGCCATCAAAGACATGCCCAAACCCTTGTGGCAACTGGCTTTGGTGTATCTTTTCCAATGGTATGCCATGTTTATTTACTGGCAATACGTTACCCACAGCATCGCCAAATCGGTGTGGGGCGCCACGCCCGACAATAAAGCCGTGTATGAGCAGGCCGTGGGCTGGACCGGCTTGGTAAACGGCTGGTACAACATCGTGACCTTTATTTCCGCTTTCGGCCTGATGTGGCTGGCGCGCCGCTATTCGGCCAAGCAAGTGCACGCTTTTGCGCTCTCGCTGGCCGCCGCGGCTTTGTTAATCTTTCCGCACATCGGCAACAAATACCTGTTGTTTGTGCCGATGATAGGCTTCGGCATCGCCTGGGCCAGCATTATGGGCGTGCCGTTTCTGATTGCCGTGGCCGAAATTCCGAAAGCGCGCTACGGCGTGTATATGGGCATTATCAATATGATGATTGTGGTGCCTATGCTGATCGAAACCCTTACCTTCGGCTGGATTTACCGCACCTTTCTCGGCACCAACCCCACCCACGCCATTACCTTCGCCGGCCTGCTGATGGTGTGCGCCGCGCTGGCCACCTTGCGCATCCGCACCAAGCAAACCGCGCTGGGCACTTAACTGATATTGATGTGCAAATAAAGTGCACAGATAGTGGAATAAATGAAAAACTGATACAAGCCGTATGCAGCCAACCATACACACAAAAGCCGTTTAAAACGCGTGCGTGGCTGCGCCACACACCCTACACACGGTTTGAGATTTCTTGTTTTTGTATCCATTTTTTTGATTTCACTATATTTTGCAGAAAAGGCCGTCTGAAACGCTTTCAGACGGCCTTTTCAAGCAAGCGGGCACGCGCGTTAAGCCGCCGCGGCTTCCTGCACTTTTTCCAACAAAAACGCCAGCGCAAACTGCACCGCCTGTGCGCGCACTTCGCTGCGGCTGCCGCCAAAATGCGCCTGTCGCGCCCAAATATGCTGCTTGTCGGCCAAGCCGAACCACACCGTGCCCACCGGTTTTTCTTCGCTGCCGCCGCCGGGGCCGGCAATGCCGGAAATGCTGAGCGCGTAATCGGCTTTGGCGGCCAGAAGCGCGCCGATGGCCATTTCGCGCACCACTTCTTCGCTCACCGCGCCGTAAAAAGCCAGTGTGGCTTCGTGCACGCCCAGCAGTTGCGCTTTGGCGGCATTGCTGTAGGTGACAAAGCCCATGTCAAACCAGGCCGAGCTGCCGCTGGTGCGGGTGAACTCGGCCGCGAGCAGGCCGCCGGTGCACGATTCGGCGCAGGTAACGGTGCGGGCGTGTTGCAGCAGATATTCGGTGAGGGTGTCGAGCGTGTTCATAGTTATTCTTTAAAATTCCATCAAATGGTTTCAGACGGCATGTTGGATAGGTTTCGCGGCAAACAAGGTTTCAGACGGCCTCTAATTTCGCAAAAGCCGTGTCCAATTCTTTAATGCCGGCTTTGCCGAAATTAATCGTGAGCCGCGCCGACTCGCCTTTGTTTACCGCTTCGATAATCACGCCGGTGCCGAATTTGGCGTGGCGCACGTTTTGACCGATGCGGAAACCCGCATAGTCTTGCGGCAAATCATAGCTTTCCACCACGCGGTTTTTGATTTTCGGCGCGTCGGCAAAGCTGTTGAAAGGCTTGATTCGGGCAGAGAGGCGGTGCAGCACGGCTTCGGGAATTTCATCCACAAAGCGCGACACAATGCCGAAATGGGTTTGGCCGTGCAGCAGGCGTTGCTGCGCCATGCTGATATAAAGGCGGCGGCGCGCGCGGGTGATGGCCACATACATCAGGCGGCGCTCTTCTTCGAGGCCGTCGCGCTCGGCCAGGCTGTATTCGCTGGGAAACAAACCTTCTTCCATGCCGCTGAGAAACACGGCGTCGAATTCCAGCCCTTTGGCGGCGTGCACCGTCATCAGTTGCAGCGCGTCATCGCCTTCGCCGGCCTGGTTTTCACCCGATTCGAGCGCGGCGCTGCTTAAAAAAGCCAAGATGGGAAACAGCGGATTATCGGCCGCGCCCTCGGGCAGGGTTTCGAAGTTGCTCTCTTCGGGCTTGAAAGCCACGGCGGCATTCACCAATTCGTCTAAGTTGTCCAAGCGGTCTTGATGCTCGCCTTTTTGGGTTTGGTAATATTCCACCAAGCCGCTGTCGCGGGTGACGGCCAGCATCATTTCCTGCAAAGAAGACACCGCCGCCAGCGTGCCCAAGCCTTCAATCAGGCGCACAAATGCAGCCACTTTGGCGGCTTTGGCGCCCATGCCGCAAGCGGCCTGCCACAGCGAGATGCCTTGCTCGGCGGCGGCCGATTGAATGGTTTCAATCGTGCGCGTGCCGATGCCGCGCGTGGGCATGTTGATTACGCGCAGCAAGGCATTGTCGTCGTCGGGGTTCACCGCTAAGCGCAGATAAGCGAGCGCGTGTTTGATTTCCTGGCGCTCGTAAAAGCGCAGGCCGCCGTAGATTTTATAGGGTAGGCCGGCGCGGAAAAGCGCTTGCTCGAGCACGCGCGATTGGGCGTTGCTGCGGTAGAGCACGGCCATTTGGCTCAAGGCCGTGCCTTCGCGTTGCAGCGCCTTGGCTTCATCGATAATAAACTGCGCTTCTTCAAAATCGGTGGGCGCGGCGATAAAGCGGATTTTGTCGCCCTCGGCCGCATCGGTGCGCAGGTTTTTGCCCAAGCGCTCGGCGTTGTGCTCGATCACGGCATTGGCGGCGAGCAGAATATTGCCCACGGAGCGGTAGTTTTGCTCGAGCTTGATGGGCGCTTCAATATCGAATTCGCGCATCAGCGCGGCCATATTGCCCACATGCGCGCCGCGAAAGCGATAAATGCTCTGGTCGTCATCGCCCACGGCAAACACGGCCGCGCCATCGCCCGCCATCAGCTTGAGCCAGGCATATTGCAGCTTGTTGGTGTCTTGAAACTCATCCACCAAAATATGGTTGAAGCGCTGCTGGTAATGGCGGCGCAAAATTTCGTTGGCCTGCAGCACTTCATAGCTGCGCAGCATCAATTCGGCAAAATCCACCACGCCCTCGCGGTTGCAGATTTTGTCGTATTCGGCATAGCACTCAATCAGGCGCGTGGTGTGCGGGTCGGCCGCTTGCAGCGCGCCTGCGCGCAGGCCGCTTTCTTTTTGCGCATTGATAAAGCCTTGCAGGCTGCGCGGGGCGATGATTTCTTCGGCAATATTGAGCGCCTTGAGCATGCGTTTGATGAGCGCAAGCTGGTCGCCGCTGTCGAGAATCTGAAAAGCGGCAGGTAGGCCGGCATCTTTGTGGTGCATGCGCAAAAAGCGGTGGCAAAGCCCGTGAAACGTGCCCAGCCACATGCTGCGCACGTTTATCGGAATCATGGCCGAGAGCCGCGTTTGCATTTCTTTGGCGGCTTTATTGGTAAACGTTACCGCCATAATGCTGTGCACGCTTGCTTGGCCGCTTTGCAGCAACCAAGCGATGCGGGTGGTGAGCACGCGGGTTTTGCCGCTGCCCGCGCCGGCGAGCACCAGCGCCGATTGCGGCGGCCAGGTAACGGCGGCGAGCTGTTCGGGGTTAAGGCCTGAGAGTAGGGTGGTATTCATGGGCGCTATTGTAGCGTTTTTTAGCACAGCACAATGGCTTTTCAGACGGCCTTTGCAGAAGCCGGGGCGATAATCGGCAAATCAAAGCAATGGGTTTGATGGTGCTCAAGCGCGGCAAACAATCAAAAGTTTCAATTAAAATGACATTTTTAATTGCACGATTTAAACAAAACATCGGCTCCTATTCAATGCCCAACGCCGCAACAGGCCGTCTGAACGTTTTGCTTTCAGACGGCCTGTTGCTTTATGTAGTTTTTACTACTTTCTTTGCGGATAATCAGATAAAGCCTCTTTTATTCGGTGCTAAGATGTGGCCTTAATTTATTAACAAACTCTTCCCATACACCATTAAGGAGCAACTCATGGAAAGCAAGCTTGGCTTCAAGCCTGTGCCGACCGCTATTGCGGTGGGGCTGGCGCTGATTATCTGGTTTATCATTCCCGTGCCCGACGGGGTGACGCCGCAGGCTTGGCATTTGCTGGCGATGTTTGTGGGCGTGATTGCGGCGATTATCGGCAAGGCCATGCCCATCGGCGCGATTGCGATGATTGCGATTATGCTGGTGGCGCTCACCGGCGTCACCAGCGACAAGCCTGCCGATGCGGTGAAAGATGCGCTGAGCAGCTTTTCCAGCCCGCTGATTTGGCTTATCGGCGTGGCGATTATGATTTCGCGCGGCATTTTGAAAACGGGGCTGGGCGCGCGCATCGGTTATCTTTTTATCGCGGTGTGGGGCAAGAAAACCATCGGCATCGGCTATAGCCTGGCGCTGTCCGAATTGCTGCTGGCGCCGGTAACGCCGAGCAACACGGCGCGCGGCGGCGGCATTATCCACCCGGTGATGAAGGCGATTGCCTCGAGCTATGATTCCGACCCCGAAAAAGGCACGCAGGGGCGCATCGGCAAATATCTGGCGCTCGTGAATTACCACGGCAACCCGATTACCTCGGCGATGTTTATCACCGCCACCGCGCCCAACCCGCTGGTGGTGGACATTATTGCCAAAGCCACCAACAGCGATATTCATTTGAGCTGGGGCACTTGGGCCTTGGCCATGCTTTTGCCCGGCCTCGTGGCCATGCTGGTGATGCCTTTGGTGATTTATGCCGTTTATCCGCCCGAAATCAAGGAAACACCGAATGCGGCGCAATTTGCCAAAGAGCGCCTGCATGAAATGGGGCCGATGAACCGAGGCGAAAAAATCATGCTCGGCATTTTCTTTATTTTGCTGATGCTGTGGGCGGGCATTCCGGCGATGATTATGGGCGACGCGTGGAAAGTAGACGCCACCACCACCGCGCTTATCGGCTTGAGCCTGCTGCTGCTCACCGGCGTGCTTTCTTGGGATGACATTTTGAAAGAGAAAAGCGCGTGGGACACCATCACCTGGTTTGCCGCCTTGGTGATGATGGCCACTTTCCTCAACAAGCTCGGCCTGATCACTTGGTTTTCAGGCATGCTCGAAAGCGGCATCGGCCATTTGGGCTTGGGCTGGATGGGCGCATCGGCCTTGCTGCTCTTGGCTTATATGTATGCGCATTATATGTTTGCCAGCACCACTGCCCACATCACCGCCATGCTCGGTGCCTTTTATGTGGCCGGCATTTCGCTGGGCGCGCCGCCGATGCTGTTTGCGCTGATGATGGCCGCCGCATCGAGCATTATGATGACGCTCACCCACTACGCCACCGGCACTTCGCCCGTGATTTTCGGCTCGGGCTACACCACTTTGGCCGAATGGTGGAAAATGGGCTTTATCATGAGCGTGGTCAACCTGATTATCTTCGTGGTAATCGGCGGCATGTGGTGGAAGGTGTTGGGCTTTTGGTAAGCCGAGTGCCACATCATATTAATATTCGATAAAGCCCAAAGGCCGTCTGAAAGCGTTCAGACGGCCTTTGGGCTTTATACCAATCCAAAAAAATAACCTAACTTTGTTGTCTCGCCTTGCCGTGCTATCTGTACTGTCTGCAGCTCACCGCCTTGTTAGCTTGCTTTTTTTGAATGGGTATGATCGCTATTCAAAAAAACGGCAGGTTGGATACTTGCCGCCGCTCTGAAAAACGTGTTCGGCGAAGAAGCGCTGGATTTGAAACTGCGACCGGCGCACTGCGGCTCAAATGCGGCCGCGCACAAATTGTGCCGTGATATTGGCAACACGTTCGCCATAGAGATAAGCGGTTTGCAAATCGCCCGGTGCCATATCTTGCGGCGCCACCATGGCTGAAGCGGCCATGGGGCCGATGCTGCCGTCCACGCGGTTGATGGCGTTGGGGCCGGCGCCTTCGATATGGGCAAGTGCTTCGGGCTCGTTGGCCGCAGGCGCCAGGCCTAAGCTCACATAAATCATGCCGTGTTGCATGGCATTGACCATCAAACCGTGCAGCGTGCTTTCTTTGTCGCCCGCCAAATTAGCCGAATGGGTAAAGGCACCGGCGATTTTGTCTTGCCAGGCGCGGGAAAACCAGCGCGACACAGCCTGCTCCTGAAAGGCTTTCATGCCGGCAGAAACATTGCCCATATAAGTGGGGCAGCCGAAAATAATGGCATCGCAAGCATCGAGCAAATCCAATTGCCCGGCGGCAGCTTCCACATTGAGAAACACCACTTCCGTGCCGGCCACGGAAGCCGCTCCGTTGCGTATATATTCGGCTTGGCGCTGGGTGTGGCCGTTGCCGCTGTGATAAACGATTGCTACTTTTGTCATGATGCTGCCCTTTTGTGTGTTGATAGAGAACAGCCGCTACTTTACTTGAACGGATTTCAAAGATAAAGTAGCTAAAATCATTTAATCTATACGATAATTCGGACAATGGCCTTAGACAAACTGGAAGCCATGCGCGCTTTTTGCCGCATTGTGGAATTGGGCAGCTTCAGCAAAGCTGCCGATGCTTTAGGCGTGGCGAAAACCACGATTTCAGGGCAGATTCAAACGCTGGAAGCGCGGCTGGGCATCACCTTGCTGCACCGTTCCACCCGCCGCGTGTCGCCCACTTCAGACGGCCTCAAATATTACGGGCAAATCAAGCCGCTGTTGGAAAACATCGATGATATCGAGCAGTCGATCAGTGATAATGGTGCGGTAAGCGGCAGGCTCAAAATCGAAACCACCGCACCGCTGGGCTCTTATCTCTTAATGCCGGCGCTGCCCGAATTTATCAAACGTTACCCCGACATCGAGCTGGAAATCCGATGCAGCGAGCGCGCGGTGGATTTGATTCAGGAAGGCGTGGACTGCGCTTTGCGCGGCGGCCCGGTTACCGATCCCGACCTCGTTTGCCGCCCTATCGGGCAGATGAAATTTTGTCTATGCGCCGCGCCGGCCTATTTGGCCAATGCTCCTGCTTTGGCCCATCCGAACGATTTGGCACACCAACGTTGCATCGGGTTTCGCTTTCCCATCACCAACAGGCTGCATGTTTACACTTTGCATAACGGCGGCCAAAGCGTTCAGACGGCCTTAAGCAGCGCACTCACCTTTAACCATGCCGATGTTTACTGCAATGCCGCGCTGGCCGGCTTGGGCATTGCCGCCATGCCCCGCGCTCAGGCGCAGCGCCATTTCGACAACGGCGAATTGGTGGAAGTGTTGCCCCAATGGCAGATTGAGAGCATGCCCATCAGCATTGTTTATCCTTACACGCGCCGCCTTTCCGTGCGGGTGCGCTCATTTGTGGATTGGGCGGTAGATTTGTTTGAAGGCCATCCGATGTGGGGAAAAGATTAAGAAGGCTCTGGAAATCGTGCAATCGGCTTGAGTTAACGCTTTATGCCGTCTGAAAAATCGGTACAATCAAACCGATATTGATTTTCCTGACGGCCGCCTGATGACTGCCCCCCGCCTGCCCGCCACTTTGCTGCTCTCGCTGCTGCCGCTCGGCTTTCTTGCCGTGATGGTGGTGGCGCCCTTGTTTGCGCTGGCGCGTTACGATGATGCGCCCTCGGCGTGGGCGCTGCTTGCCGATGATTATATGCAGTGGCGGCTGTTGTGGACGTTGTTGCAGGCGCTCATCACTTGCACGCTGGTGCTGCTCTCAGGCGTGCCGGTGGCGTGGGCGCTGGCGCGCTTGGATTTTCGCGGCCGCCGCTTGGTGTTGCGGCTTTTGATGCTGCCTTTTGTGATGCCCACGCTGGTGGCGGGCATGGGCGTGCTGGCGCTGTTCGGGCCGCGCGGCGCGCTCTGGCCGGGCTGGCAGGACACGCCTTATCTGCTGCTTTACGGCAATGTGTTTTTCAATCTGCCGGTGTTGGTGCGCGCCGCCTATCAGGGCTTTTTGCAGGTGCCGGCCGGCCGCCTGCAAGCGGCGCAAACGCTGGGCGCGGGCGCGTGGCAGCGCTTTTGGCATGTGGAATGGCCGGTATTGCGGCCGTGGCTGGCCGGCGGCGCGTGTTTGGTGTTTCTTTACTGCTTCTCCGGCTTCGGGCTGGCGCTCTTGCTCGGCGGCAGCCGCTATGCCACGGTGGAAGTGGAAATCTACCAATTAATCGCCTATGAATTGGATATGGCGCGCGCTTCGGTGTTGGTGTGGCTGGTGTTGGGCATCACCGCGCTCGCCGGTGGCCTTTATGCGCTTATCAGCCGCCGCAGCGCCGAGCGCAAAAGCTTGCGCCCGCCTCTGCCCGCGCCGGCGCAAGGATTCGGGCAAAAGCTGCTGCTGGTTGCGGCCTTGCTGCTGCTTTTGCTTTGCTGCGTGTTGCCGCTTTTGGCGGTGGCGTGGCAGGCGGCGCTGGCCGGCGGCTCGTGGCGGGTGTTGCTTGAAGCCGACACTTTGCAGGCCGCGGGCAACACCTTGCGCTTCACTTTTTCGGCCATGCTGCTGGCGGTGGTGTTGGGCGTGAGCCATGCCGCGTTGGCGCGCCGCGCCGCTTGGGTGCGCGGCATCACGTTTCTGCCTTTTATGGTGTCGCCCGTGTGCGTGGCTTTCGGCGTGTTGCTGCTCTACCCGCAATGGACGGCTTCGCTGCCGCTTTTAATCGCCACTTATGCGCTTCTGGCTTATCCGTTTATCACCAAAGATGTGCTCGCCGCTTGGGATGCGTTGCCCGCCAATTATCAAGCCGCCGCGCGCAGCATGGGCGCTTCACCGTTTCAGACGGCCTGCCAAGTAACTGCGCCCTTGCTGCTGCCCGCGCTGCGGCGCGGCCTCACGCTGGCGGCCGCCACCTGCATCGGCGAATTTGCCGCTACGCTTTTTTTGTCGCGCCCCGAATGGCAAACGCTCACCACACTGATTTACCGCTATTTGGGCACCGCCGGCGCCGACAACCACGACCGCGCTATGGTGATTACTTTGTTTCTGATGCTGCTCGCTTTGCTGGTGTTTGTGTTGCTGGATGCGGCGGAAAGGAAAAACGAGGCCATCTGAAACGGTTTTTTGAATGGGTATCACAAGATAATGCTTTCAGACGGCCTTTCTTGATTGCAACAGGCCGTCTGAACACACACAACAGGAATCTTTATGCTCGCGCTCAAACACATCCGCAAAGCATTTGCCGGCAAAACCGTGGCCGACAACATCAGCCTCAGTGTGGCCGACGGCAAGCTTTTGGCGGTGTTGGGGCCTTCGGGCTGCGGCAAATCCACTTTGCTCAACATCGCCGCCGGGCTCGTGGCCGCCGATAGCGGCGAAGTGTGGATAGGCGGCGAAAACCGCAGCCGCATGCCGCCCGAGCGGCGACGCGTGGCGCTGATGTTTCAAGATTATGCTTTGCTGCCGCATCTGAATGTGTGGCAAAACGTGGCTTTCGGCTTGAAAATGCAGGGCGTGGACAAACACGAAGCGCGCCGCCGCGCCGAAGCGGCCTTGGCCGAAGTGGGGCTGGCCGCCGAACTTGGCCGCCGCATCGATGCGCTCTCCGGCGGCGAGCAGCAGCGCGTGGCGCTGGCGCGCGCTTTGGCGGTGCAGCCGCAACTGCTTTTACTCGACGAGCCTTTTTCCAGCCTCGACACCGGCTTGCGCCGCCAATTGCGCGAGCAGACGCTGGCGCAAATCCGCCGCCAACACATCCCTGCCGTGCTGGTTACGCACGACCCGGAAGAAGCGCTGGCGCTGGCCGACCACCTCGCGTTGATGCAGGGCGGGCGCATTGTGCAATATGGCGGCGGCGGCGATATTCTTCAGCGCCCCGCCAATGCTTGGGTGGCGCGGCTGATGGGCGCAGACAATGTGTCAGCCGCGCGCTATATTCCGCAGCAGGCTTTGCAGTTTGGCCACCCGCAAGGCGAAAAATGCCGTATTTTGCAGCGGCTCGCCCTGCCCGAGCATTGCCGCCTGCTGCTGCAACACCCGCATCACGGCGCTTTGGTGCTGCATTTGGGCTGGGAAACGGCCAAAGGGCTGGATTTGCACGAAGGCAGCGAGTGGCCGCTGCAGGTGGATGAGGCGGCGGTGGTGCGTTTTGCCGAAAATGAGGTGGTTTAGCACCCGCCCGCAGCATATAGTGGAATGCATAAAAAAGTGGCACAACAGGTAGGTTGGGTTGAAAATCCAACAAGCCGACAGGCCGTCTGAAACGTTGGGTTTGATAACCTAACCTACCCCGTTATCATGCGTGGTTTTGTATCCTTTTTCTTGCATTCCGCTATAGGTGCAAACGCTGTGCTTTTTGTGGCGCAAAATCAAATAGGCCGTCTGAAACATCAAGGTTTCAGACGGCCTTTTGTTGAATGAAAAACGCATGCACGGCTCTGCGGCTGCGCCCGCTTTACGGCATCGGCGGCTTGGCCAGCTTGGGGTTGGAATTGCCCCACACGGTGTATAAATCGGCCAGCAATGCGCCGTTGATGTCTTCGATTTCGCTCTGGCTGATTTCCGTGTTGCCTTGACGGCCGAACAGCACCGCTTCGTCACCGGCCTGAATATCGGGAAAATCGGTTACATCCACCATGGTGGTGTTCATCGAGGTTTTGCCCAGCACCGGCACTTTGTGGCCGCGTATCAGCACATGGCCTTTATTGGTAAACACGCGCCGGTAGCCGTCGGAATAGCCCACCGGCAAATTGGCCAGGCGCGAAGGGCGGCTGAGGGTGTAGGTGCGGTCGTAGCCCACGGTGCTGCCTTTGGGATAGGCATTGATGTTGGCCACGCGTGATTTGAAGGCGAAGGTTTTGCGGTATTCGGTGCGCTCGGGAATGGAATCGCCATAAAGCAGGCCGCCGGGGCGCACCATATCGAGGCGGGATTCGGGCACGGCCAAGGTGGCAAACGAATTGGCGGTGTGCAGGGTGATTTTACTGCGGTCGAGGCGGGCGGCTTTGATCAACCAAGCGCTTTCCTGATTGAAAGCGGCCAAGCCTTGGCGCACATCGTCGGCATCTTCCACGGCAAAATGGGTCATGATGGCCACGGTTTGCAGGTGCGGCAGGCGGGTGATGGCCACAGCGGCGCGGCGGTTGGCGCGGCTGCCCATATCGAGGCCGTTTCTATCCATGCCGCCGGAATTGAGCGCCAAATGAATGCGCACGGTTTTGCCGGCGGCGCGGGCAATTTCATCCACCCGCCGCGCCTGCTCGAGGTTGCCGATTAATTCTTCCATATCGTATTGCAGGCCGTCGCGGATTTCGGCATCGGTGGCGCTGCGCACGCGCACCACTTTGCCGGCATAGCCGTGTTTGCGGATGATGCGCGCTTCTTCGTTGCTGGCAATGCCGATGCAGGGAATGCCGGTTTGCATCACCACCGGCATCAGCAAATCAATGCTGTTGCCATAGGCGTCGGCTTTCATGATGGCGCAGATTTGCGATTTTCCGCCCAGCTCGTTTTGCAGGGTGCGGATATTGTGTTCAAACGCCTGCGTGTCGATTTCCATCCACGCATTGCTGTTGGCGCGGCTCACGGCGGCATCGGCGGGTGTGCCCAAAATTGGCGCGGCCACGGTGGGCGCGGCGGCAAACAGCGCGGCAAGGCATAAGGCGAGCAGGGAATGTTGGCGGGGCATGGCGGGCTTTCTGATAAATGACAAAACCATAGCATACCCTAATGATTCGCCCGATTAAACGGGTGCGGCCGGCAAAAAAGCAATCCGGCGGCAGAAAATGCCGGTTACAACGGCCTACAAAAATAACATAATGCGGCACAAAAGCATTTATTTTGAAATTTTATTTTTATTATTGATAAGAGCAGAGCAATCATGCTCAAAATGCAAAATAAACCAACATATTCCGCTCTTTTAAGAAATGGCTGCAAATGCCTGTTCAGGCTAAGATAGCACCTTTTTACGCAGCCGCCGCCGTTTGGCGGCTCTATCGCTTATAAGGAAAACCATGCAAAACAATGTGCTATCGACAGAGTCGTCTACCTGGCGCAGCCGCTTGCGCGCGCTGGGGCCCGGTGTGTTGCTCGCCTCGGCCGCCGTGGGCGGCTCGCACCTGATTGCTTCCACCCAGGCCGGTGCACTTTACGGCTGGCAGCTGGCGGTGATTATTTTGCTGGTGAATGTGTTGAAATATCCGTTTTTCCGCTTCAGCACCCACTACACGCTCGACACCGGCAAAAGCCTGATTGAGGGCTATGCCGGCAAAAGCCGCGCTTATGTGTGGGTGTTTTTCTTGCTCACCGTGCCCTCGGCCACCATCAGCACCGGCGCGCTGGCGCTCATCAGCGCGGTGATTGTGAAAACGGCGCTGCCCGCGCTGCCTTTGTCGGTGAATGCATTATCAATAGGCGTGATGGCGGCCACGCTGGCTTTATTGCTGCTGGGGCATTACCGCGCGCTTGACCGCGTCACCAAGCTGATTATGATCAGCCTCACCGTGGCCACCGTGGCCGCAGCGGTGATTGCCGCCACACGCGGCCAGCAGATGCTGCCCGATTTTATCGAGTCCTCGCCGTGGAATATGGCTTCGCTGGGCTTTATCATCGCGCTGATGGGCTGGATGCCCGCGCCGATGGAAATCACCGCCATCAATTCGATGTGGGTTACGGTGAAGCAGAAAATCGCGCCGAGCAATTATAACGATGCCATGTTTGACTTCAACACAGGCTATGTGATGTCGGCGCTGCTGGCGCTGGTGTTTCTGGCGCTGGGGGCGCTGGTGCAATACGGCAACGGCGAAGCGGTGAAAATGGCCGGCGGCCAATACATCGGCCAGCTCATCGGCATGTATGCCGCCACCATCGGCGATTGGTCGCGCTTGTTGGTGGCCTTTATCGCTTTTGCCTGCATGTTCGGCACCACCCTCACCGTGGCCGACGGCTATGGCCGCATCAATGCCGAAGCGCTGCGCCTTTTGATGCGCCAAAAACAGCGCAGCAACCGCGCCGTGGGCATTTGGACTTGCTGGTCGGTGTTTTCCGGCTTGGCGGTGATTTTGTGGTTTAACAGCGCCTTGGGCGAAATGCTGCGCTTTGCCATGATTTCGGCTTTCCTCACCGCGCCGGTGTTTGCCTGGCTCAATTATTCGCTCGTGCGCAGCAGCCACCGCCATGCCGTTTCACCGGCGATGAATGCGCTGGCCATTGCCGGCTTGATTTATTTAATCGGCTTTGCGCTGGTGTTTGTGCTGGATTTGGGCGGCGTGTGGGCTTGATAGATGATGATAAGAGAGAGGCCGTCTGAAAGTTTTTCAGACGGCCTCTCTCTTTTTAATCTTCATTTGAAATGCAGCAGCATCTGGGCAGGCAGCATCATTTTGGCTGCAAAAGCCAAGCTGGCAGAATGGCCCGGAAACGCGTATAATCCGCCCACGTTGTGCTTCAGACGGCCTTTGCGGGTGTGATGTAGTGGTAGCATAACTGCTTCCCAAGCAGTTCGGACGGGTTCGAATCCCGCCACCCGCTCCAAATCCATTCAGATTTATCTTGTTTTCTGTATTATCTTCCGATTACCTTCCCCATTTATGAACCGCCCTCCCGCTCATTTTGCGCTTTACCGGCTGCGCGCCCATCTGCGTCGCGGCGGCATTGTGGCTTATCCCACCGAATCGAGCTACGGCTTAGGCTGCTTGCCCACCCATCCGCGTGCCTTGCAAAAAGTGATACGGCTCAAAAAAAGGCCGCAGGGCAAAGGGCTGATCAGCATCGGCGCCGATTGGCCGCAGCTCGCGCCCTTGCTGCGGCCGCTGCCGGATGATGAGCGCACGCGGCTGCTGGGCAACTGGCCGGCCGCCAAAACTTACCTGCTCGATGCGCGCGCCCGTGTGCCGGCGGCGCTGCGCGGGCGCGGGCGCGGCAAGCTGGCGGTGCGCATTCCCGCCCATGAGGGCGCGCGCGCGTTGTGTCGCCGCATCGGCTCGGCGCTGGTGTCCACCTCGTGCAACCGCTCAGGCAAACGCGCCTGCCGCAACGAGCGCGAAGTGCGCCGCCAATTCGGCCGCGCAGCGCTTGTGATCGGCGGGCGCACCGGCGCGCGCAAAGCGCCGAGCCGGATTATCGATTGGGCAAGCGGGCAGGTGTTACGCTGATTGACTGCCACGAAATCATTTTGTGGACTGACAAACGAATACCGGCCGGTGTAAGGTTTGTGCACAAAAGCCGTTTAAACTGCGTGGGTGAGCACGGTTTGAGTTTATTGTGGCTCTGTGTCCGTTTTTCTTGCATTTCGCGATATATGAAAAAGGCCGTCTGAAGATTCAGACGGCCTTTTCCCTACCTGCAATTTATACGCTTCAAACGGCATGGCGCAGCTTGTTCAGCGCATTCGTGCTTAAAAACAGGCCCAGCAAGCGCTTGCTGCGGAACACATGGCACAATAAACGTATCGGCAGACGGTTGTTGAATTTGCTGGGGTAATTGGCCAATTTGAAATTATAATCAACGGCCTGCAGGCGTTGCAGCAATTCTTGCTGCGGCACATTGATTTTTAACATATTTACAATGTAGATAAACATAAACGAATCGCGGATTTCTTTTAAGCGGGTGTTGGCCGCAGCCTCAGCGGGCTGCCCGGCCAAATCAGAATATTCGCGCACCGCACGGCCGATATCGTCCAGATATTTTTGGTTTTGTGCAGCATTGCGCTTGGCGCGCATAACGGAATCGGGGTTGTCCACATAATCATAAATGCGGCTGTTGCTCACCATAATCCGACGGCTTTTCAAAATGTATTGCAGCAAAAACACACCATCTTCCAGATATTTCATGCCCACAATAAATTGCAACCGGTTTTCGCAAATAATATCCAGCTTGTAAATATAGCCCCACACAGATGAGAAAAACGGGAAATCGATGAGATATTTATCGCGATCAAACACGTTGTCATCACCGTGGTAATGATCCGAGCAGTTAAACTGAACGAGATCGGCGCCGCTAGCGCGCATTTTTTCAAACAAGGGCGCCAGCTTGTCGACATCGATATTATCGTCGTGATCCATAAACATCACATATTCGCCGCCTGCCACTTGCAAGGCCAGATTGCGCGCACTGCTCACCCCACCGTTTTCCTGCTCGAGCAATTGATAATTCAGATTAAGGTGGGCATGGTTGTTGAAAAAAGCATGCAATTGCCGCGAAGTGGTGTCGGTGGAACCATCGTTAACCAGAATAAATTCGATGCCGGCAACCGCCTGATGCAGGCGGACGATATGGCCGGTGAGATTGTCGATAAAATCACCGCCATTATAAATCGGCACAATCAAAGATAAAGAAGTCATAGAATATACTCAAATTAAAAATCATTTCAGACGGCCGGCGTTATCGCGCGGGGCTTGCAATCGTTGTTTGCACGAGAAATCGTTTAAATCGAAATAAAACATTGCGGCCACCTGCGCAGCGTTCCACAAAATCAATGTTTGCAGATTAAAAACATCCAGTCGGAAAATATTTTTTTGTTATTGCCAGAAAAATATACAATTTCATCAATAACAAACACGATAGAAATGGTTTGTGGAGGTAATATGTATATGTAATAACGGCAGTATAGCCGCCTTTTGTATCGGGATATGTCTATTGAAATAAAAGGTTGGATATTGCACTGAAAGGCAGCCTGACGTTAACGCCGGCTGCCATTGTGAACGCGGCAAAGCCCCCGCCCAATGGCGCAACGGGCTGCTGCGTAGATACGATTAGCCGCCTAAAAGTGGCGTAATCGTATGCGTGCATTGCACGGTATCGGCTTTAATGCCAATTCAAAAAAATAAACCAATATAGATATTTCATGTAAAGGCCGTCTGAAACGGGGATGTTCAGACGGCCTGAATGAAAAGCGCGGTTAAAACTCAGCGCATCAATTCATCGGTGATGCGCTGCAAAAAAGCCAGCCGCTCCGCACGCACATCGCCCGCTTCGGCGGCGGCTTTCACGGCGCAACCGGGCTCGGCACGGTGGCTGCAATTGTGAAAGCGGCAAAGCCCCGCCAAATGGCGCAGGTCGGGGAAATAAGCCAGCAAGCCGGCGGCATCGAGGTGATAAAGGCCGAATTCCTGCAAGCCGGGGGAATCGATCAGGCGGGTGTCGGCATTTAAGTCATACAATTGCGCGTGGGTGGTGGTGTGGCGGCCGGAATCGAGCGCGGTGGAAATGTCGCCCACGCGCGCAGCCTGATTGCCCAAAAGGGCATTGGTGAGGGTGGATTTGCCCATGCCGCTTTGGCCGAGAAAAATATTGGTGTGCCCTTGCAGCACTGGCCTGAGCGCTTCAGCATTTTCCAGCGCGCTCACTTCGCACACGGGATAGCCCAAGGTTTCGTAAAAGCCCAGCTTTTCGCGCCATGAAGCGGTTTCGGGCAAATCGGCCTTGTTGAGCACGATAACCGCGCCGATATCGGCCGCTTCTGCCGCCAGCAAGGCGCGCTGCAACAGCATTTCGCTGGGCGAGGGCACGGCGGCGAGCACAATCAGCAATTGCGTCACATTGGCGGCAATCAGCTTGGTTTTCCAGGCATCTTGCCGGTAAAGCAGGCTTTGGCGCGGCAGATAATCTTCAATCACCACTTGCTCATCGTTAATCGGCTCAATGCGCACATAATCGCCGCAGGCGAAATCAACGCGTTTTTTACGGGTGGTGGCGTCAAACGTGCGCCCTTGGGCGGTGCGCACGATATAGCGGCGGCCATAGCTGGTGATGATTTGGGCGGTGTCGGTCATATGGTTAAGGCCGTCTGAAAGGATTGATTTTACAAGAAAGGCAGGCGCTGCGCCGATTTTTCAGACGGCCTTTTTCAAAGCCGCAATGCGCGCCTGTGCGCCCGGGTGCGAAGCGTAAAAGCGCTCATACCATTTATCGGCCACCAAGCTGGCGGCGTTGCTGCGGTAAAGCTTGGTGAGCGCGGCGGCCAAATCTTGTGCCGAAGCCGTTTCGGCGGCAAAGCGGTCGGCCTCGAATTCGTTTTTGCGCGACATCATGCTCAAAAGCGGCGAGAGCGGAAAAGCAAACACCGGCAACACCAGCATAAACAGCAACAAAGCCATGGCGTGGCTGGGATAATGCACACCCAGCCCCAAATAAAAAGCCGGGCTCTTCATCAGCAGATTGAGCACAAACAACACCGCCAAACCCAGCGCAAACGTGAGCGCCATCTGTTTGATGATGTGGCGGTGTTTGAAATGCCCCAATTCGTGCGCCAGCACCGCTTCCACCTCATCGGGCTGCATATCTTTGAGCAGCGTGTCGTAAAACACAATGCGTTTATTCGCACCCAAGCCCGTGAAATAAGCATTGCCGTGGCCGGAGCGCTTGCTGCCGTCCATCACAAAAATGCCTTTGCTCTGAAAGCCCGTGCGCGCGAGCAAATCTTCAATCTGCGCTTTCAGACGGCCTTCGGGCAGCGGCTCGAATTTATTGAATAAAGGCGCAATCCATTTCGGAAACGCCCACAACATTAAGAGCGAAAAACCCAGCCACAAAGCCCACACCCACAGCCACCACCACGCGCCGCCGATGCCCATCAGATAAATCGCCGCATACAAAAGCGGCACGCCGATAAGCGCACCCAGCAATAAGCCCTTGAGGCGGTCGCCGAAAAAAGTGGCTGCGCTGCTGCGGTTGAAGCCGAAGCGCGCTTCCAGCCGAAACGTGGCATATAAATCAAACGGCAGCGAGAGCAAACCGCTCACCAGCACAAACAAAACCATCAACCACACGCCTTGCGTAATCAGGCCGTCTGAAAGCTTGGCGCTGATGGCCGCCAGCAGATTCAGGCCGCCGCCCAGCGTAAACACCAGCAGCAGCAAAGCATCAAACCAAATGCGCCAGCGCGAAAGCCGCTGCTTGGCCAGCGTGTAATCGGCGGCGGTTTGGTGTTCGGCCAGGCTCACCGCAGCGGCAAAATCGCGCGGCACTTCGGCGCGGTGGCGCAACAGCGCCCGGCTCTGCCGCAGCGAGAGCCAAAGCTGCAAAGCCGTGGAAAACACAAAGAAAAACAAAAATATCTGATAAACCGCTTGCGCACTCATCGCCTGATTCCTTCTCCATCAACAGCCGCCATTGTAGCGCAAAGCCCACAATCCCGCCGCCGATTGCCGCCCAAAGCTGGCACAGCCGCGCCAAGCTGCCTATAATAAGCCCAGCAACTTTTCATACCACTTCTCTGTTTCGGGAAGTTTGTGAATTCACGCCCTTGTTTACAAGGGCTTTTTTTTGGCCGCTTGAAAGGCAGCGAGCATGCTGGAAATTCTCTATCACGATGCCGATTGCATTGCCGTCAACAAACCCGCCGGCATGCTGGTGCACCGCAGCTGGCTCGACCGGCACGAAACCCGCTTTGTGATGCAGACCCTGCGCGACCAAATCGGGCAACACGTTTTCCCCGTGCACCGGCTCGACCGCCCCACTTCGGGCGTGTTGCTGTTTGCCCTCGGCAGCGAAGCCGCGCGCGCCTTATCGCAGCAATTCGAGCAAAAAAGCGTGCAGAAAAATTATTGGGCGGTGGTGCGCGGCCATCTGCACGGCGCCGGCCGCATCGACTATGCCCTGAAAGAGCCGCACGATAAAATCGCCGATGCCCTGGCCGATGCCGATAAGCCCGCACAAAGCGCACTCACCGATTGGCGCGCCCTTGCGCACACCGAGCAGCCTTTTGCCGCCGCCGCGCGCTACCCCACCTCGCGCTATTCCTGGCTCGAGCTCACCCCGCACACCGGCCGCAAACACCAATTGCGCCGCCACATGAAGCATATTTTCCACCCGATTGTGGGCGACACCACTTATGGCGACAACGCCCAAAACCGCGCCGTAGCGGCCCACACCGGCTGCACCCGCCTGCTGCTGCACGCACGGCAATTGGCGTTTGCGCGCCTGAGCGACGGCGCGCGCGTCAACGTGGCGGCCGATGGCGGCGAAGAATGGCAGGCGCTGATGCAGGCTTTTGGCTGGGCGGAATAATACCCATTCAAAAAAGTAAGCTAACAAGGCGAGCCTGTAGGTCGGATTCTCGAATCCGACACTTGTTCGCAAAACAAGGCACGCACATCGCTTTGGCCGTTGGCCAAACGTCGGATTCAA
>RCMY010001050.1_pt1 | contig 34711 bp, 33 predicted proteins | sample 2041341 | NCBI WGS metagenome assembly RCMY01 (sample SAMN09708234, study PRJNA481090) | Marine sediment metagenome, whole genome shotgun sequencing project. | reverse complement strand
AAAATAGGCCGGAATTGACTTCTTTTCTGAACGACTCTATCTGAACCTGATGCAAATCGACCGAGATCTCAAAGGGAATCTTTACTTTTTCCCATTGCATCGAAACAATCGCACTATTTTCGGTCTGATCACTGAATTCATATTTTAGGCGCTCCACACTTTCCGCAAGTTTTTCTATGGGGACGTCTACCCGCAAGGCATCATCTTTTTCATCGTAATAAAAACTGCCCCATGCGGTATTGAAATTTGAAAAAATCAGGGTGGCCATTTCAGGCCCCATCGCAATAAAGAACCCATACTTGCCTTTGGCCAAGGGCTTTTCTTCTATCAAAACATCGGTAGAAAATTCTATCGTGGTATTTTCATTGGCCCCGGCACGCCAAGGAGCGGCCTTGCTCGTGCCATATCCCAAATCGGCGAAGCCATAGTGCACCAATTTACCCCATATTTGGCCTTCCCGGCCATTTACCCCCGGCCGGGAATACTCCATTTCTACCGTCGAAATACCAATATTTTCGGAGATAGAGGCCTTTTTGTTGCCATCCGGGGGAAGCGTTATTTGGGCATTTATTGTAAATGCCGCAAAAGCAAATAGGACGGTTGCGATGAGTGTAATTTTCATGGCTTTATACTTTTTTCACTTGTTGTTAATTTTTTTCAACCCTTCATTTTTATGTTTAGAGGTTCTTCTCCGGAAGTCCCCTCCCCAGCCCTGTGCATTCCTCTTGCTGTGCAATCCTCTCCGTCGTGCCTCCGTCGTCGGTTGCAGGGGGTCGCTCGTCGGATGCAAGAGGGGAGGGAGCCCAATTAAAGCTATAATTCAAAAAGTCCAATTCCTTCTCCTCTTTTTAATCAAAGCTAAGAATGAGTTCTCCCCCCTCGGGGGGAGTTAGAGGGGGGAGTTTTTCACTCCACCCTCTAACTCTTCACCGGATTCGCCAAGGCCGACTTCAGCGATTGAAAACCTACCGTAAAAAAGGTAATAATCAAAGCAAAACCACCTGCCAGTACAAACACCCACCATTGAATATCGATACGGTAGGTATACGCTTCCAACCAGCGTTGCATAAAGTAATAAGCGATTGGCGTCGCTATCAAAAAAGCGACAAGTACCAATTTCAGAAAATCTTTGGTCAACAACTGCACTACCGAGCCGATACTGGCTCCCAATACTTTACGGATACCGATTTCCTTTTTCTTTTGTTCTGCCATGTAGGAGACCAGGCCAAAGAGTCCTAAACAACTAATTAGAATAGCCAGAATCGTAAAAATTATCGAGATTTGACCTAGGCGTTTTTCTTCGTCATATAGTTTTTCAACTTCTTTGTCCACAAAAGCATAATCAAACGGTACGTTACTAACGGTCTCTTTCCATTGTTGTTCCAAATTGGCCAGCAACTGTCCGTAATTTTTGGTTTCCGTTCGGATAAAAAGCCAATTCGGAAATTCTTCTTTATAGAGAAACAATGGTGCTATTTCATCTTTTAATGAGGCGAAATGATAATCGGCCACGACCCCTATTATTTGCATTTCGAAGTCATCTTCTCCATTACCCTGCACAAGCTTGGTGGTCAGGGCCGAATTTTTATCAATATCAAAGGCCTTTAAGGTCGCTTGGTTTACAACAATCTGACCGGTAGTGTCGCCTTTACGAAAATCACGGCCTTGTAACAGCGGGATGCCCATAGTCTTGAAATACCCTTCGCTAATACCGTTTCGTTTTACGATGGTATTGCTTTCGCGATTATCCCCTGGAAGGTTGAGACCATTATCCGTCAAAACGACTTCGGAAGGAGCGTAACTTCCGCTAGCTACATCGAGTACTCCGGGAATATTCGAAAAAATGGACTTAAGGTCATCGAATTTGCTCGATGCGGCATCGGTTCCTATACGCAGTGCCAAAAGATTGTTTTTCTTAAAACCAAGATCCTTGCTCTGGGCAAACCTGAACTGTTGGGTTATGATAATGACCGTTGCCACTAGACTTATGGACACCACAAATTGAAAGACCACCAAGGCCTTTCGAAAGGCGCCGTTACCGGACTGTAGAATCGTGCTACTTTTAAGTGCCCGTACCGGCTTTATGGAAGACAGCACTATGGCCGGATAAATGCCTGCCAACAATCCTGTGAAAATTCCCAAACTGGATAGCAGCAGACCGATTTTCCAACTAAAGATATCGGCATAGGTCAGGCTACCTTGCGTTAGTTCGTTTACGGAAGGCAGGAGCAGCATGGTAATGGGAATACTGACGAGCATGGTAAACAGGGACAACAAAAGGGATTCGCCCAAAAACTGGCGCATCAAGGCATTTTTACCTGCACCAACTACCTTTCTTACCCCAATTTCCTTCGCCCGCCTGCTGGCCCTGGCCGTACTTAGATTAATGAAATTGATACAGGCGACGATTTGGATAAATAGGGCCAAGGTCAATAGAAAATATAGGTATTTGATGTTCGAAACCTTATCGATCTGATTTTTACGACCCGCGGAATAGAGATGAATATCGGTCGCTTTCCTCAAAAATAACAACTTATTGGTCATTCCCGCATCCGCTAAATCACTGCTCCCATGCGACTGGATAAACGCGGGAAGTTTTTTTTGAAGTTGATCGGCATTTGCACCCAGTATTAATTTTACATAACTGTACACGAAATTATTGGTGGCAAAACTTTCAAAATTCTGCACAAAAGTTCCCATTCCAGGGGTGCTCATGCTGACAAAATAGTTCGGGTTCAGATGTGATTTTCCGAAGGTATCATCAAAAACACCTTTTACCGTCAAGGTCTGGGCATCTTCCCCGCTCCCCCAAACAACGGCTTTTCCCAAGGCCTTTTCCGAACCGAACATTTTTTCGGCCAAAGTTGAAGAAAGCACCAAAGCATTCGGTTCGTTCAATGCCGTTGTAGCGTCTCCTTCTAAAAGTTTATAATTAAATACCTTGAAAAAAGTGGAATCTACCATGTAGGCCCTTGGCTCATAATAGGCATCCTTACTATCCGCAGCGCGTATGAGATTGATGAAGAATACATCGGTAAGCACCACACGCGTTGCCTCGGCAACTTCGGGAAAATCTTCTTTCATGGCAAAAGCTATGGGTGGGGAAGCGGCCCCGGTATCAAAGCTTTCTTTACCATCCCTTTGAATAATGGTCTCTACCCGATATATCGATTCGGCATTCTCATGCTGCTGATCGTAACCAAACTGTGCAAAAACATAGAGCAGAATCGTCAAGCAACTTACCGTTCCTACGGTCAGCCCCAACAGATTGATGATGGTCTGCTGCTTGTTCTTTGTCAGGTTTCGCCAAGCGATTTTTAGATAGTTTTTAAACATGATATTTTATTTTTCGTTTTGTCGTTTTTTTTTATTTAGGAGTTCTTCCCTTCGAAAGTCCCCTCCCGAGCCCTGTGCAATCCTCTCGCTGTGCAATCCTCTCCGTCGTGCCTCCGTCGTCGGTTGCAGGGGGTCGCTCGTCGGATGCAAGAGGGGAGGGAGCTCATTTATAGCTACAATTCAAAATTCCAATCCCTTCTCGTTTTTCTAATCAAAGCTAAGAATGAGTTCTCCCCCCCTCCTTGTCTCCGACGAGGGAGGCACGACCGAGAGGAAGACATAGTTAGAGGGGGGACTTTTCACTCCGCCCTCAAACTTTTTACCGGGTTCGCCAAAGAGGCCTTTACCGCATGAAAACTTACGGTCAAAAGGGCAATCAATAGGGCTGAACCTCCTGCCAATGCGAACACCCACCATTGAATCTGTATGTGATAGGCGAAATCTTCCAACCAGTAGTGCATGGCGAACCAGGCGATTGGGGATGCAATCAGGAAGGCTATGCCGACCAACTTTAAAAATTCCTTAGATAATAGATTGACGACCCCGGCAACGGTTGACCCCAGCACTTTGCGGATACCGATTTCCCGTTTGCGCTGTAGCGTGCTATAGGCGGCAAGGCCCAATAACCCCAAACAGCTGATTAAGATGGCCAAGGCCGCAAAATTCAGAAAGAGATTTCCAAAGCGCTCTTCGGTGCGGTATTGCCTATCGAAAAATTCATCCAAAAAGTAATAATCGAAAGGTTGGTCGGGCAGTATCGTCTGCCATGTATTTTTAATGGAAGCTATGGTCCGGGGAATATTTTCAGGACTTACCTTGACCGCAATAAGATTGGTATTGTTCGGTTCAATACGGACTGTCATCGGCAGAATATTCTGCTGCAAAGACTTAAAATGAAAATCCTTTACCACCCCGATAATCTGCCCCTGACGGCCCCATTGATCGAATTTTGCTCCCAAGGCATCCTCCGGCGAGCTGTAGCCCAAAAGTTGTACGGCCTTTTCGTTCAAGACCATGGCTTCAGTAGAATCCGTTACAAAATCCTTAGAAAAACCCCTTCCGGCCACCATCTTCAGACCCATTTGGGCCATATAGTCATAATCGACAAAATAAGCGTCAAGATTGGCGACCTGCATATCTCCGTTCTTGTTCTCGATCTCAGAATAGGCTCCATTATTCTCGCCTCCCGGTACGGCCGAACCCAAACTGGTCGATTTAACGCCCGGTAAATTGTCAAGGACATGCTTTAGAGAAGTTTGTGAGGGAGAAACACTTGTCTCTAAAATTAGGGTCTGCTCTTTATCAAAACCCAATTCCTGGCTGCGCATAAATTGCATCTGGTCGTAGATAACGATCGTACCGATAATGAGTGCAATCGAAATCGTAAACTGTGCGATTACCAAACCTTTTCGCAACAGCGTTCCTTGGGTTCCAGTCGAAAAGCTGCCTTTTAGCACGCTTACCGGTCTAAAGGAAGAGAGTACAAAGGCGGGATACATTCCGGCCAACACCCCGATTCCCAAGGAAATCATCAACAATATCCCTATATATCCAGGATTGGAAAAGATACCGTCGCTTACTGTCTTGCCTGCCATGTCATTAAAAAACGGTAAGAAAAGCGCCGTAAGGGCTGTGGTCAATACAAAGGCCACTAGACAAATGATTACCGACTCGCCGATAAACTGCAATCCCAATTGCCTTCTTTCTGCGCCGATTACCTTACGTATGCCCACTTCCTTGGCACGTTCGACGGAACGCGCGGTGGTCAGGTTGATGAAGTTGATACAGGCAATCAATAAGATAAATACGGCGACTATCGAAAAGATATAGACATTGGTCATGCTGCCGTTACCGTTACCACCCCTTGTGGAGAGCAGGTAAACATCCTTAAACGGTTCTAGAAACAGGGTTACGAACATTTGGGATTCCCTCTGGTTATCCCCTGTATTGCGTTCTATGAATTCAGGAAATTTTGATTCCAAAACTTTAAAATCCGTGTTCGGGTTTACAAGTATATATGCCGAAGGATTATAGTTACCCCATTGCTCATCGTTTTCCGGACTCAAACTTTGGGTAAAGGTGGTTATAGACAATACCATATCCGCCTGAATATGAGAGTTTTCAGGGATATCTTCCATTACCCCCGTAACCCGAACGGGAAAAGCCTCATCGCTTACGAGTAGGGTCTTACCGACAGGATTCTGCGTGCCAAAATATTTTTTTGCCGAAGTTTCCGATAGCACCATGGTATATGGCTCTACAAGTACATTGGCCACATTACCCTGTACCAATTTAAAGTCAAACATCTTGAAAAAAGCCGAGTCGGCCGCTATGGCTCGGGTCTCCTGAAATTTTATGTCATCCTTACGTATTACCGGTGCCAAATTCATGATACGAACTGCCGATTCGATTTCCCCAAATTGGCTTTCGAGGTTCTTCGCTACCGCCCAAGCCGGCTTGTCGGCCTCTATATTTTCCGAAGGCGTTTTGATGTCGGCCACTACCCTATAGATGTTATCGCCCTTGCTATGAAAACCATCATAGCTCAACTCGAATACGACATACAGCAAAATCAGGAAACCGGCCGTCATTCCGATAGCCAGGCCCATGATGTTCAGAAAAGAGAAGCCCCTATGTCTCCAGAGGTTTCTTAGTGCAATTTTTAGATAGTTTCTAAACATGGTTCCCGTTTTTTAATTTGATTGATGAATAAACTTGCTTCCCGTCTTAGGCCTTTCAGGGGTTGCGCTGAGCTTGTCGAAGTGTTTCCTTCTCTTCGAAACCATAATTACGTTGAATCGCTATCGTTGATTAATCGATAGACATGACAGGTCTGATTTTTGATACTGAATTGAATTCAGCATACATTGATGAATAAACTCTATTTTTTGACTAACCTGCAAGGTTTCCCGCTGTGGTCGCTTAGCCTGGTCGAGGTGCAAGCGGAACCTTGTAGGTTTGCTTCGAGACTCCGCCCTAGACCTACAAGGTTCTGCCTTTGCCGGGAAACCTTGAAGGTCGATTACACTCCTTCTATCTATTTCTCCCAAAAAAGGAAAAATCTAACTCCCTCCCTCTTGCATCCGACGAGCGACCCCCTGCAACCGACGACGGAGGCACGACGGAGAAGATTGCACAGCGAGAGGAATGCATGGGCTGGGGAGGGGACTTACACCCGCGCCTCCATCGCCCGATTATGGCTCTCCGTAACAATCTGCCCATCGAACAGGTTGACTATCCGATGCGCATAGTGCGAATCGTGATCGGAGTGGGTTACCATCACGATCGTGGTGCCTTCTTGGTTCAATTCTGTAAGCAAGTTCATGACCTCGGTACCGTTTTTGGAGTCGAGGTTACCTGTCGGCTCATCCGCTAGAATAAGTTTCGGATTTGTAACTACCGCCCTCGCAATGGCCACACGCTGCTGCTGCCCACCCGATAGCTGATGCGGGAAATGTCTTTCGCGATGGGCGATTTTCATCCGCTCCAATACTTTCATGACCTTTTCCCTACGGCTGGTTTTATTTTCCTTAAGGTAAATCAGAGGTAGCTCTACGTTTTCGAAAACGGTCAGTTCATCGATCAGGTTAAAACTCTGGAATACAAAGCCTAAATTTCCTTTTCGCAATTGGGTGCGCTGGCTTTCCTTGAGTCCTGCTACTTCATGGCCGGCGAATTGGTAGCTACCCTCGGTGGGGTTGTCGAGCATGCCGATTATGTTCAGAAGGGTGGATTTACCACAGCCCGACGGCCCCATAATACCAACGAATTCGCCGTCTTCAACATTGAGGTTGACCTTGTTTAATGCAAGGGTTTCGACTTCTTCTGTACGGAAGCTCTTTTTTAGGTTTTGGATTTGTATCATATTTGTATTGATTTTAGTTGTTCTTAATTAAACACATCTAGACTGAAGTTTATGCTGAGCATTTCGACGTCGCTAAATATAAACTTCGCCGAAGTAATCGATATGACACTTTATTTCAAAACGATTTTCTCAGCCTCCCCACCCTTCGGCTCCGCTCAGGGTCCGGCAGAGACCATATCAATGACTGAGCGTAGCCGAAGTCACTTCAACACTATCTTTTCCGCCTCCCCAAAGCTGTCATAATTACTTGTAATCACTTTCTCCCCCGCCTGTAAACCTTCTAACACTTCATAATATCGGGAGTTCTGCTTTCCTATTCGGATGTTGCGCTTCAAGGCTTCCTCGCCATCGGGGCCGACGACGAATATCCACTGGCCGCCGGTGCTTTGAAAGAAGCTGCCTTTGGGAAGCAACAGGGCATCGCTCGATTCGCCCAATTGCAATTTGATGTTATAACTCTGTCCGGTGCGGATGGTGAGCGGCTTTTCTTCGGTAAAGACAAGTTCTACCTCAAACTTCCCATTATTCACCTGGGGAAACACTTTTCGTAATCGAAGCGGATATTCCTTTCCGTTTCGATCCAAAACTGCGGTCAAATCTTTTACGACCCGGTCGAGATAATGTTCGTCTATGTTAGCCTTTATTTTGTAGTCGGTCAGTATATTGATTTCTCCGATGCGTTGGCCTTGAGAAATACTTTGGCCAATTTCGGCATCCAAAAAGCCCAACTGGCCGTCGGCGGGGGCGCGTACGTTTAGATGATCTAAACGCTGATAGACCATGCCCAGGGTTTTTTGCATTCTTTCCAAATCGGCATCCAGTCCGGTCAATGAGGTTTTGCGCAGATCTTCGTCGTTCTCAGTCTGTAGTTTTACGATTTCGTACTGTTTCTGTGACAGCTCATAGTTTTCTTTGGATATCAGATATTCTTCCTTTGAAATCAGTTCATCGGTATAAAGGGACTCGTTCTGTTCAAAGTTCCGTTTGGATTTTTGGAGGTCGGTGCTGACCGTGGCCAATGATTTTCGGCCGTCAACCTGTCGTGAATCGAATTGCAGCTTGGTAGAGCGCAGGTCGTTCTGCTTCAAGGCCAGATTACTCTCACTTTGAAGGATGTCTTCGTACAGATTCATATTCTCCAACTTTAGGATGATATCTCCCTTTTTGACCATGGCCCTCTTCAATGAGCTTTTCCTCGACACGGCCGCCCTCATAGGCATCCATATAAATGGTAGCGATCGGGGCCACATTACCGTTGATGGTAATGTAATCGTCGAACTTACCTTGGGTGACCTCTGCCACCGAAAGTTTATCCTTTTCCGTACGGAAAGTCGACACCGAGCTGGCGAAAATCAGTTGATAGCCCGCAAAAAGTATGAGGAGACCCAAAGCGATATAGCCGTAGTGTTTCGGGCGTAGTCCTTTTTTCTTTTCTAACTTTATATCCATTTTTTAGTATTTAGTACATGTATTTTTTTCTAATTCCTGATGTCATTACGAGCGTAGCGAAGTAATCTGTTGAACATTCTATCAGGTTAAACAGTTTGCCGCGTCGCGAAAACGTATTCCATCTTTTGTCTTTTATCTTTTGTCTCTAAATTCTTCATTCTATATCAAATACCGGCAGGCCTCTGTAAAAATCCAAAGTACTCTTATTGATTTTCGAGCGAAGACGTACCTGTAAATTCTCGTTTTGGGCATTGGCGAACAGATTTTTGGCCTGAAAAAGGTCCAAGGCGTTAATGAGGCCCTTTTCGTACCGCTTTTGGGCTATGTCAAAAGCCAAGTTTTGCGCCTTTACATTTTGATTGCTCTGCTCATATTCTACCACCAAGGATTCATAATCTTGGACCAATTGCTGTATGGACTGAAAAATGACCTGTTCTTGCACTTCAAGATTGTTCTGCGCCCGAAGACGTTCGATTTTCTGCTGTTTGATGCGGGATTGTGCCGACCAAGCATTACTGATAGGCACGTTCAGGCTGAATCCGATGAACTGGAAGGTATTGTCTCGAAATTGGTCCCGAAAAGGTACCGTCGCCATTAGCGAGTCACGCGTAGTTTCGAAATAACCGGTTCCGATTCCCGCAAACAATGATAATGAAGGAAAAAGTTTTCCCCGCTCTACATCCAACTGTTTTTTGGTCGCTTTGACCCTTAGCTTTTGTGCCTTGAGGATGGGCAAAAATTCTTGGGTTTCCTTATAAATTGAATCGGATTGCATCACGGAAGCATCGGTAACCTCAACTAGTTCACTTATTTCCGATTGGATGGAAATATCTGCTGCATCCTCAAGATTCATTTCCTGTATCAATCCTAACTTAGCGGTCGCCAATTGGTTCTTGCTTTGGGTAAGGTTAAGCCGGTCGGTCAATAAAAGGGATTCTGCTTCGTACAGATCGGCACCCGCTTTCAGTCCCAGCTCGATCTGTTTTTTCACCAAATCATAGTTGGACTGTGAAACGGCCAATTGCTCTTTAGAAATTGCCACCAGACCTTCCGCGAATCGAATATCATAAAATGCCTGCATCACACGAAACGCCAACAAGTATTTTTGCTGCAGGGTCTCTTCTTGTGTAGCCTTGTACAAAAACTTGGAGGCCTTGATGGCATTTATTTTTTGAAAGCCCTGAAACAGGTCGATAGAGGATTCCAATGAATACCGGTTCGAGAAAAAATCGGTGGTGATTACATCGTTGGTAAAAGGATCGGTACTTCGTCCAAAGTTGACTACATAATCGGCAGACCCGTTTACGCGCGGCAACAAATTCCGCACTGACTGCCGGTATGTTTCCCTGCCCGACTGTGTGGTATATTCGAAATCGTTCAACTGAAGGTTGTTTTCTAAAGCATAGACCACGCACTCGTCCAAGGTCCATTTTTCCTGTGCCTGAACACGTATGGATAACGCGATTAAAAACAGAATAGTTATTTTAAATCTTAGGTTCATATTATATTGGTATGTCAAAGGATAAGCGATTCGTGTGCCAAGAATGTAAATATCTGATTATTAGATTATTATTGATTATTATTTACGTAGGATGGGATTAAAGTGTAAAATAAATGTACACTGGTTGTCAAATATTTTGACAGTTTTAGAGACGGAACGGTTTTGAAATTGTAGTTTTATAGGATGGTTTTGATGGATGATAGGTAGAAAAGCTCCTCCCTTTTTTAAAGGGAGGTGGGCCGCCTTCGGCGGGTCGGAGGGATTACGTCAACTTGTTTAATCTCAAAATAGCTAGGCATGTGACTTAATCTCCCCGTCAGCAATGCTGCCAACCCTCTTTGGAAAAGAGAGGAGCTTCTTTTTTTGATAAAAAGGGAAAAAACACTATGCAAGAGGCAAAAATCCTAGTAATCGATGATAACAAAAGCGTGCTCAGCGCTTTGGAAATTCTCTTACAATTCGAGTACAAGACGGTGAGGACGATTTCAAATCCGAATCAGATATCTACTTTTCCCGATTTGGATACGTACGATATCGTGATGCTGGATATGAATTTTTCCGCAGGGGTAAATACGGGCAACGAGGGACTGTTCTGGCTCAGGGAAATACGAAAGAAAGCGCCTCATATTTCCGTAATTATGATGACAGCGTATGGTGCTATTGACCTTGCCGTAAAAGCCTTAAAGGAAGGTGCGGCAGATTTTGTACTAAAACCCTGGAACAACGATAAACTACTGGCCACCGTAAAATCGGCCTATGAACTGCGGAAATCACAAAGGGAGGTTACCCAACTTAAGGAAAAGGAGAGCAACCTCAAGCAGGTCATCAATCAGAGCAACAATCACATAATCGGGAATTCGAAAGCGCTCAATGCGGTTTTAAAACTCACGGCCAAGGTAGCCAAAACGGAAGTCAATGTACTGGTAACGGGCGAAAACGGTACCGGCAAGGAACTGATTGCCCGCGAACTGCACAAACTATCAAAGCGTAGCACCGAGGTCTTTATCTCGGTGGATATGGGCTCCATCTCCGAAAATCTGTTTGAAAGTGAACTTTTCGGCCATACAAAAGGATCATTTACAGATGCGAAAGAAGACCGCGCCGGTAAATTCGAGGCGGCAAGCGGGGGCACCCTGTTCTTGGATGAAATCGGAAATCTTTCTCTACAGGCCCAGGCCAAATTGCTATCGGCCATACAGAACAAAACGATTGTCCGGGTCGGGTCGAACAAACGGATTCCCGTAGATATCCGTCTGATATGTGCCACCAACGAAAATCTGGATCGAATGGTAAAGGACGGACTTTTCAGAGAAGATCTGCTCTACCGCATCAACACCATCCGCATTGAAGTACCTCCACTTCGGGAACGGGAAGACGATATTCTCGTTCTGGCGGATTTTTATCTCAATAAATTTACCGCCAAATATGGCAAACAGGGATTACGCATCAACCAAGCAGCCCAAGAAAAACTAATGGCCTACACTTGGCCGGGAAACATTCGTGAGCTATTGCACACCTTGGAGCGGGCGGTAATATTATCTGAGGGAAACGTTTTAAATCCGGAAGATTTTCTATTGGAAGCAAAAGCGACAACCTCCGCACAGACAGGCCCGGAAACCCTAGAAGAAATGGAACTCTTGATGATCACCAAAGCCCTCGATCAAAACGACGGCAATTACAGCGCGGCGGCTGAACAACTGGGGATTTCAAGGCAGACGCTTTATAACAAACTTAAAAAGAGTAAGCTGTAGCCCTGAGGCTTCGGGGGCAGTGGGCAGTCTCATCAGTCATGAGTTATGAGTTATGAGTTATGAGTTATGAGTTATGAGTTATGAGTAAATTTATAAACTTACGGTTACCGAGAATCGTCGATGTATAAACTTTTTTTTGAACTTGAACTTGCGCTTGAACTTGATCTTGAACTTTTAAAATGGTAAGCAGACACATATACTGGCAATTGATCTTCCGGATTCTCCTCATCTCGGCGGCATCATTAGGGGTGGGCTTCTTATTTTTTGACGGACAATATGTGCTAGCGGTTTTGGCATTCGGCTTCCTTGTATTGCAGACCGTTTTTTTGATCCGCTATGTCAACCAGACCAACCGTAAGATCGCCTATTTCTTCGACGCTATAAAAAATGAAGATTTCACCCTACGGTTTCCTGAAAAATTGAGCGTAAAATCCTTGGAAGAACTGAACCATAGTCTGAACATGCTCAATACGATGATACAGGACATCCACATAAAAAAACAGGCGCAGGAGCAATATTATCAAGAAATACTGAAACAGGCCGATATCGGAATTCTGACCATCAACCAAAAAGGACACATTCTATACGCCAACCCGACCGTCGAAAAACTGTTGAACTACCGCCCCTTGAACCACATCAAACAACTGAACCAGGTCGATGAGAAATTGTACGGAATATTTAAAGAACTACAACCATTCGAAAGCAAGACCTTTCAGTTGACCAACGAACGTGAGAAGATACAGTTGGCATTGAAATCCACCGTTATCAACCTAGAAAAACAATCTTTGTTGTTGGTGGTCGTACAGGATATCCGAAGAGAACTCGATGAAAAAGAAACGGATTCATATGTGAAACTGATCCGCGTACTGACCCATGAGATTATGAATACGATTACTCCCATTACCTCTATTTCGGAATCCGTTTTAAAATATTTTAAGAAGGATGGGCAGTTGTTGACCACCGACGAATTCGCCGAACACCATATGAAAAGTACCATCAAAGGCTTGGAAGTCATCAAAGAGCAAGGCAACGACCTGATGGGTTTCGTTCAGTCATACCGTACGTTTCTCAGTGTACCCGAACCGGACAAGACGCTCATTCCTGCCCAAAATCTGCTTGAAAAAATCAAGCTTTTGATGGGCGAGGATAGCAATCAGGAACCCATCGATATCGAAGTCATCATCGACCCAGAAAATCTTGAACTTTTTATCGACGAAAAGCAGATTATACAAGTGCTTTTAAACCTCGGAAAGAACGCGCAGCAGTCTTTGCGACATCAAGAAAGTAGTGCATCCACAGATAAAAAGGGGCAGATCAAATTTTTGGCTGGTATTGACGATAAAGGAAAAAAGATTGTAAAAGTCTGGGACAACGGCCCTGGAATTTCCCAAGAGCATCTCGATGAGATTTTTGTGCCCTTTTTCACCACCAAAGATACGGGTACGGGCATCGGCCTTAGCCTATCGAAACAGATTATGCGATTGCACGGAGGCAGTATTCAGGCGGCCTCTAAAGAGAATACGGTTTTTACTTTGACGTTTGATTGACCTGCAAGGTGTTGTCGCGTAGCGACCTCCTTGTAGGTCTAGACGGTTTGGAACACGCATCGAGCAAGACCTACAAGGATCGCTCGTGCCTCGCCCATACCTTGCAGGTCAGCCAGCCGCGAAACATCTTGCAAGTCCACCTCAGCCAAGCTCCTTAAAAGGATCCCAAAAACATTTTTCAAAGTCCACAATCTGGTTATCGACCACTTTTATACCCTCGTTTTCCAAGAGCTGTTGCATCAGATTGGTTCCGTCAAAGTGATGCTTTCCCGTTAGTAATCCTATTTTGTTGACTACTCGATGAGCGGGTATCTCGGGCATGCTTCCGGCCCCGTTCATGGCCCAACCGACCATTCTCGCACTGCGAGCGGCACCGAGGTATTTGGCGATAGCGCCATACGAGGTCACCCTGCCTTCGGGAATTTGCCGGGCCACTTCGTATACTTTTTGGAAGAAGTTCTTGTTATCAGGGTTCATGAGAAAAAGTTCAAGTTCAAGCGCAAGTGTCAAGTTCAAAAAAAAATATACTTCGGCTGCGCTCAAGAACCTAGTTCAAGGTTCAATACTGCCTTACGGCCGGTTCAATGCTTCGACTGTGCTCAGCACGGGCATTCAAGAAAAAATGTTTACGGGGTTTATTTGTTTATGAGTTTATAAAAGAGTGAGTTCTCGACTGCGCCTGCCTAAGGGCGAGGCAGGCTCGAACAAACACCAAATCCCGCGCAAAGGTTTAGCCTTTCGAGCATTAAACATCATCCATTGGACACCCATCATCCCGCACCCAGCACCCAGCACCCAGCACCCATCCGTCAATAAAATATCCTAAACAACGTAATCACCAGCAAAACCAACATTAATCCACTTAAAATATAGTTGGAATTCTTCGAAAAGCGGTTCGTTTTGTTTTCTAACTTATTAAAATAAATCGTGTACATGTACAGCACCGCAAACGTGCCCAGACCGGCGGCTAGAATGAAAATAGCGATGTCCCAGACCTTAAACTGTATCCATCCTGAGGCGTTCCACATGATATTGAGACCACTGTAATAGGGAATTGTCAATAAGTTGACCGCCGCCAATCCTATCCCCTTAAAAAAACTGTTCTTCTTACTGATCTTGACAAATTCAGGATTGGGCACTTTATTCCGTTTGGCAGCCAAAAAAAAATACACGGCGAAAAAGGCAAACACGACAGTGGCGATTTTCAACAGCAAAGCGATTACATCGGGATTATTATCTAAAAATCTAGAAATATAGACCGCAATGGTCGCTTGTAGCATAATCATGGTGGACACCCCGATGCTAAAAATGATACCGTTTGTCTTACCTTTCTCGACACTTACCTTTGCCGCGTTCATATTCAACAGCCCCGGTGGCACCGTGGCCATGAAGGCTGCCGAGAATGTGGCGAAGAAAAGGATGAAAAGATGATGCATTTTTGGTAGTTAGACTTTAAACTGAATATAGGTAATCGCCTTTCCCTGTTCAAGATACTGCTTTTCGTAAAAAGTCTGTATACCGATAACTTCTTTCGGACTTCCCTCGTTTTTATAAACATCGTGGTTGGCGTAGTTGATTTCCAATCCTAAGCCTTGTAATAATCCCAAGGTATAGCCATGCATGAATTCGCTATCCGTTTTTAAATGCATTAAACCCTTCGGATTCAAAATCTTCTTATACTTACCCAAGAAGTCTTGGTTTGTCATCCGGTGCTTGGTACGCTTGTACTTAATCTGTGGATCAGGAAAAGTGATCCATATTTCGGACACTTCGTTCTCGGCAAAAAGTTCGTCTATCAGTTCGATCTGGGTACGGAGAAAAGCCACGTTTTCGAGGTTCTCTTCCAGAGCGGTCTTGGCTCCACGCCACAAGCGGGCACCTTTGATGTCTATGCCGATGAAATTTTTATCGGGATTGATTTGGGCAAGGCCTATGGTATACTCCCCCTTGCCACATCCAAGTTCGAGTACGATGGGATTATCGTTACCAAAATGGGATACCCAATTTCCTTTTAGGGCAAACCCTTCTTTGATTGCATCCCGATCGGGTTGGATGACGTTCTCGAACTCTTCGTTTTCCTTAAACCTTTTGAGCTTGTTTTTGCTTCCCACTACTGCATTTTAAGATTTCTATCTTCTAACTTACAGAGAGGTAATTCTAACCATTACTCCATAAAATAAACTTGCCATTCGCTTTATCGCTTTACGCCGTGTACCTTTTAATATAGGCGAATAGCGCTGGGCGATACGCGTACAACCCATAACCAGCAAAGCTAATGAAATACTACGTGAAGAAACAACTAATGTTCAGCCTCTACCTTACTCTTTTCCAACGTAAACGAAAACTCGGATCCTACCTCAATCTCGCTCTCGACATATATCTTTTCTTCGTGGGCCTCGATGATATGTTTAACGATGGCCAGCCCTAGACCCGAACCGCCCTCTTTACGGCTTCCGCTTTGGTCGACCCTGTAGAAACGTTCGAAAAGGCGAGGTATGTAGCGTTTCGGAATACCTTCACCATTATCGGTAATCCTGACAATCACCTTATTTTTAATCAGGTTTTCGACACTAACTTCCGTGGTACCATCACGCCGACCATATTTCACGGAGTTGACCAGCAGATTCGTGATGACCCGCTGTATTTTTTCCTTGTCGGCATAGACATGAATCGGCCGGGAATACTCCATATCAAAAGTGAGTACAATGTTCTTTTTTTCCACCTTCATTTCCAACAAATCGAAAACGCTTTGAATGAGCTCTACGATATCGAAATTTTCTTTATCCAAATTGAGTTCGCCGACTTCCAGTTTTGTAATCAGGTCAAGGTCTTTTACGATATAGATGAGCCGGTCGACCCCTTTGCTCGCTCGTTGCAAGTATTTCTTGCGAACGTTCTTATCGTTCATGGCACCATCCAATAAGGTCTCAATGTACCCTTGAACCGTAAAAAGGGGAGTTTTGAGCTCGTGTGAGACATTGCCTAAGAAATCTTTCCGGTATTCCTCGCGCACCTTTAAGGTATCGATCTCGACCTTTTTGTCCTTGGCGAACTTTTCGATTTCCTCGGTAAGCGTCCGCATATCGGTAGTGATCGGATCGGAAGTTAAGGTCGAGGATTCCAAAAGGGCAAAGTCGTCATAGATCTGTTTTATCCTCTTGTAAATAAATTTTTCTATTCGGATTTGAAGGATGAAAAAAGATAATACAAAAAGCAGTAACGTAGATAGAATAATAATGGTGAGGTCGAAAGTGTGAAAAAAGAAAAGCAACATCCCCAACAAAACGGCAAACACCACGGAAATCAGGAGGGATGACCGCAACGCAAACCGATATGACCTTCGCAATTTAATGGCCATTATAACACGAACTTATAGCCTACCCCCTTTACCGTCTTGAAATGCCCGTCCCCGATTTTTTCGCGCAGCTTACGAATATGGACGTCTATGGTACGTCCACCAACGACCACCTCGCTACCCCAGACGCGGTCTAAAATGGTTTCACGTTTGAACACCTTGTTAGGCTTTGAAGTCAAAAGGGCCAATAACTCAAATTCCTTTCTGGGCAAAATAAGTTCCGTTCCATTATTTACAATTTTATATTCCTCTCGATTGATGACAATGTTGCCCACTTTGATAATATCATCCTGCGTTCCGTCATCTTCTTTCAACCTTCTGAGCAGGGCCTTCACCTTACTGACCAGAACCTTGGGCCGTATCGGTTTGGTGATGTAGTCATCGGCACCTACTTCGAATCCGGCTACCTGTGAATAATCTTCACCTCGCGCTGTCAAAAAGGTAATGATAGTATTTTCTAGTCCCGATGTTTTACGAATTTTCTCGCAGGCCTCCATCCCGTCCATTTCCGGCATCATCACATCGAGAATGATCAAATGTGGCTCTTTCTTCTTAGCCATGGCAACCGCTTCAACTCCATTTTTCGCCGTAAATACTTGATAGCCTTCCGAGGTCAGGTTATACCCAACTATCTCAAGAATATCAGGTTCGTCATCAACCAAAAGTATCTTTATATCCTTCTTTTTCATGGAATGTTGCTAAGGTTTAACCCGTCGAGGATAAAGATAATACAACTGCGGCAGGAAAAAATTCGGAACTCCTACTTTTGTTAGTTAAGAAGATTTTTATACCATTTATACAATCACCGCAACGAACTAAAATCAAAATTATTATATTTGTGGTATGTTTTTTGAATAAAACTGCTTATGAAGCACCTTTACCTCGTTATCACTTTTCTGTGTATCTCCTTTAGTTACGGTCAAAACGCGCCGTCCAATGGCGATATCGATGGTTTTAAGCTCTACCCGAATCCCGTAACGGACGGGAAGATTTTCATCAGCACTACCGAGAATTCCCCAAAAGAAATCTTAATTTACGATGTGCTGGGCACCCAAGTGCTCAAAACCAGTATTTCCGGTAACGAACTGCTTATTTCCGAACTGGATGCCGGTGTTTATGTGCTACGGGTGTACCAAAACAACAAAGTAGCTACCCGAAAATTGATCGTAAAGTAGTCTCGGCTAAGCGCAACTGCCAATATCCGCTTTTCCCTTATTTTTATTCTGACCAATTATTTTGGATTTCTATATCCGACAATGTGCCAATAACTCCGTTGAAGGTACAACCGGATTACTTTCACCTACAATTTATCGCGTTTCACAACATTTTACTCATGTAAGTAAAACCTTTCATTACTTTTACGTAGTGAACTCGCATTGAGTCGCTTGATTCCCAAATCGACATCTATGAGAATACTTTACTTTACATTTTTTTTGCTTTTTACGGTTACGCTTTCCGCTCAAACATCCCTTAATTTCCAAAACGAGACTACCCGGGAAATCTCAGAGGTCAAACTCTATCCGAACCCGGCGTCCGGAGGTATAGTACATATTCTTACACAAGCCAATGCCGATAAACGCATTTCAGTTTATGATGTATTCGGCGAGGTAGTGCTGACCGATAACATTAAAGGCAAAACATTGGATATTTCGCGCCTGATACCCGGGGTTTACGTATTACAGGTCAACGAAGGCCAAAAGACCATAACACGGAAATTGGTTGTGAAATAACTCATGATGAATAGAAACAAAAAAGCACCTTATAATAGGTGCTTTTTTACTTATAAAAATCACAATGTTATAGTATTTCAACCACTTCCAACTCGAAAGTCAGGTCTTTACCCGCCAACGGGTGATTGCCATCAACTACAATAGTATCCTCTTTTACGTCTTTGACTATGAGATTAATTTCTTGTCCGTCTTGTGTCTGGGAAGTTAACCCCATTCCGACTTCGGGCTTTATGTCTTCGGGCAATTGGTTTTTAGGCACTTCTTGCACCAGTTCTTTGCGAATATCCCCGTAAGCCTCTTCCTTTGGAATATTTATAGTTTTCTTTTCGTTGACCTTCATGTCGATGATACCGTTCTCAAATCCAGGAATCAATTGGCCCTGGCCCATCGTAAATTTTATGGGTTCGCCTCGTTCAACGGAGCTATCGAATACCTGTCCGTCATCCAACTTTCCGGTATAGTGTACTTTTACGGTGTCATCTTTTTTTACTTGACTCATACTTTGCTTTTTGTCGAAGCCCTAATGGCTTCATTCGATTCCTATTATGGCATGCTTGAATCGCATACACTTTTGCAATGTAAAAGGTAAACCGGCGGCAGCCAAATTCCAAGCTGATTTGCGACCTTCATTTAATAAAGATTAACATCCATCGTGCCTAAAGGTTAAAAGGATTAACATAATTGACTTAGGCACTTAACCAATAACCGGCAATACCCATAGGCTAAGGGTTTCTATACAAGCCGGGTTTGGGCTAAAGCCCATGTGAGTTATATTCCGTAAACCCCCGGGTACACCTGCCTGTCCGGCAGGCGGGTCCGGGGGCAATTGAAAATGGCAAAGATTCAATTGCCCCTGGCTTTTAGACCGTGGTTCTTGTTGGTATTACCCTCTTCCGGGCTTTAGCCCAATTCAGGATTTGGATTGAAAGACTATTATTGACAAAGTGCCCAAGTCAGTAACATAATATAGGTGAGGTTTCTCGGGCAGTTCGTTTTTTCAATATGGATATAACTACTTTTGCAAACACCACGACCCTTCTAAATTTGAGGGATTGTGCGTTGGTAGGAATGTAATTTTAAAGGGATATGTATACTGATAGTATCTTTGACATCACTACAACGACGGCATTCGAAGAAAAGGCCTTGGCTATTTTTAGGATGCAGTATACCGAAAATCCCGTTTATCGTGAATTTTGTGGTTATTTGGATAAAAATCCGGCCGATGTTCTTCATCTGACCGACATCCCTTTTTTACCAATCGGTTTTTTTAAATCCAAGGAAATTATATCCGAAGAAAAGAAAAGCGAAATCATTTTCACTAGTAGCGGTACGACCGGAAGCTTGACTAGCAAACATTTGGTAAGTGATCTTCATGTATATGAAAAGAGCTTTCGAAAAACTTTTTCCCATTTTTACGGCGACATAAGCGAATACTGTGTGTTGGCCCTTCTTCCCTCTTATCTTGAGCGGGAAGGTTCTTCGCTGATCTATATGGTCGACGATCTGATTAAAAAAAGCGGACATGAAAAAAGCGGATTTTATCTGAACAATCTTGAAAGTTTAAAAGACCAACTGGTCCAACTGGAGGCCGCGGGCACAAAAACGTTGTTGATCGGTGTATCCTTCGCCCTTCTTGATATGGCAGAAAATCATCCCATAAACCTACAACATACCATAGTTATGGAAACGGGCGGAATGAAAGGCCGCAGGAAAGAACTGATTCGAGAAGAACTGCACCACATTCTAAAATCTAGTTTCGGGGTTCCCCAAATCCACTCCGAATACGGCATGACCGAGTTATTATCGCAGGCCTACTCCAAAGGAAACGGGCGCTTCGAGACCCCACCGTGGATGAAGATTATGATTCGCGATACTGAAGACCCCATGACCTATCAACCCACCGGAAAGACCGGCGGAATGAATATCATCGACTTGGCCAACATCAATTCATGCGCGTTTATCGCCACCCAAGACTTGGGAAAAGTCTATTCAGATGGCAGTTTTGAGATTTTGGGCCGTTTCGACCATTCGGATGTTCGAGGGTGTAATTTGATGGTGCTGTAGGTTATACTTCCTACCCTTTGGAAGTAACATTTCTTGGGAGAAAATCTTCGTACCTTTGAAAACTACTCCAAAAAAATACATCGGTAAATGAAGCCCATCAACCTAAAGGAAAAGCATGCTGCCTTCAGTAAACAATGGCATCCGCACCAGATTGCTGTCGTAGACGACATGCAAGTGCTCCTCGCCAAAATTCAGGGGGAGTTCGTTTGGCATGCCCATGAGAACGAAGACGAACTTTTCCATGTTTTGAAGGGCACTTTGTACATGCAGTTCCGCGACCGTACGGAAACGGTTCAGGAAGGTGAGATTATTGTTGTGCCCAAAGGCGTTGAACATTGCCCGTCGACCAAAAACGGGGAAGAAGTACAGCTTTTACTGTTCGAAAAACTGAATACGGCACATACCGGTGATGTGGAGCACGAAATGACGCAAAGCCATTATCCCATAATATGAAGTACATTTATTGGATATGTTTTATCGGGGTACTTTGTAATAGTTTCAATCTGAATGCCCAAGGCCGGTTGTCCGGATCGGAAAAATCATTTTCAAAAATAAAGGTAAGGCAGGGTACAACGGACGTTACTGTTAAAAACGATTACGGCAAACGCTGGAAGATGCGAATAAGCTTTCCCGAAGTTACTAAAGAGAAAAATCGGTTGATCATCGCCTTACATTGGGCGGGCAGCAGCGATACCTATAAAGAATTCAACGACTGTCTGGTGCTTCCCGGGCTACAATCGCAAAACACCATAATCGTTTCCCCTGAGGGCGAAAACCAACTTTGGTCTTCGGACAATAATGTAGAGAAAATTCTTTCCATTACTTCCAATTCACCAAAATATTGGAACGTTGACCCAGATAAGATAGCTGTTATGGGTTATAGTAACGGCGGCAATGGTAGTTGGTATTTGGCCGAGCATTACCCTGGACTGTTTTCGGCGGCCATTCCTATGGCTAGTGCTTATCCTATCGACGAAAAAATTGAAATTCCCTTGTATGTCATCCATGGGGAGAAAGACGAACTTTTCGACATGGCAAAGACCCGAACATGGGTAGAAAAAACCGAAAATTCGGGAACGGATATTATCTTTGCCCCGAACAAAACCCTGTCACACTTTCAAGGCTGTTTGTACGTCAATGACCTAAAAAAAGCCGGAGTGTGGTTACAAAAGCTATGGAACGAACAATGAAAATATTACATGTAGATAGAAACCATCCTCTGCTTATCGAACAATTCGCAGACCTCGGCTTTCAAAACGATGAGGATTACACCTCGTCAAAACAGGAAATCGAAGAAAAAATCCAGGAATACGACGGCCTGATCATCCGAAGCCGGTTTAGCATCGATAGCGAATTTTTGAACAGGGCCGATAAACTTAAATTTATTGGGCGTTTGGGGGCTGGACTCGAAAATATCGATATCAGGCATGCCGAGGCCAATGGAATCTTCTTGGCCGCCGCGCCTGAAGGCAATCGAAACGCTGTAGGCGAACACACCTTGGGTATGCTGCTCTCGTTGTTCAACAACCTCAACAAGGCCGATCGGGAAGTCCGCTCCGGCAAATGGGACCGTGAAGGCAACCGTGGCGTTGAACTTGAAGGAAAGACCGTGGGTATCATCGGCTACGGAAATATGGGCAAGGCCTTTGCCAAAAAACTGAAAGGTTTCGATGTAGACGAGGTTATCTGCTACGATATCAAAGGGGGCGTTGACGATGAAAATGCACGTCAAGTGGGCATTATGGAGCTTCAGAACCGCACCGATGTATTGAGCCTTCACGTTCCGCAAACCCAAAAGACCGTTGGCATGATCAACTCCGAATTTATCGGTAAATTTAGAGATCCTTTTTGGCTCTTGAATACCGCCCGTGGCAAATGCGTTGTTACCGAAGACTTAGTAGCAGCCCTAAAATCAGGGAAAATTTTGGGTGCAGGGTTGGATGTTTTGGAATATGAAAAAACATCCTTCGAGAATATGTTCACGGATGGGCAACTTCCCGAAGCTTTTCAATACTTGATCCAATCAGAGAACGTAATTCTGTCTCCCCACATAGCTGGTTGGACGGTCGAAAGCCTTGAAAAACTGGCGCAGACCGTTGTGGATAAGATTAAGGAAAATTTTTGCTGACTTAGACCTTCGCATTTCAAGTTTCGCATACTTCCCCCGTAATTATATTGTAAATCCATCAAAAACCGGGAGCCATGCATTTAGGTACATTCTCAATGAGCTTAACTGTCAAGAACATTGAAGCTTCAAAACTATTTTATGAAACACTCGGCTTTACTGTGTTCGGCGGAGACCAAAAACAGAATTGGCTGATCTTAAAGAACGGTAATTCGACCGTAGGGCTATTTCAAGGCATGTTTGAAAAGAACATGCTGACCTTTAACCCTGGTTGGAACGAAAATGCTAACGCCCTAGAAGCTTTTACCGATATCAGGGAGTTACAGAAAGAACTTAAAAGCAAGGGCGTCAAAATAGAGACCGAAGCGGATGAACATACTTCCGGACCTGCAAGTTTCATTTTGATAGACCCCGACGGAAATCCGATTCTTATCGATCAACACGTTTAATCATGCAGTACGAAGCAAAATCTCCGAAGGACTATATTCAGCAACTTGCCCCAGAAAGGCGGGAAGTTATTGCCAAACTAAGAAACACCATACTCAAAAACCTTCCCAACGGATTTGAAGAGCAAATAAGTTACGGTATGTTGGGCTATGTAGTGCCGCATTCGAAATATCCCTCGGGATACCATTGCTCGCCAGAACTACCGCTTCCGTTTATGAATCTGGCCTCACAGAAGAATTTTATTGCCGTGTATCATTCGGGTATTTATGCCGCTCCCGAACTCTACAACTGGTTCGTAAAAGAATATCCGAAGCATAGCCAACGAAAATTGGACATCGGCAAAAGCTGCATCCGCTTTAAGTATATGGATGATATTCCCTATGAACTGATCGGCAATCTAGCGACTAAGATGACCGTGGATGATTGGATAGCGTTATATGACAAGAACGTAAAGCGATAAGTTTCAGAGTTTAGAAATCGCAGTATTAATACGAGGTGGTGGTTTATACAATTATCAAGACGCATTCTTTCTGAAGCCCGTTTTTATGCTATTTCGTTCCTAGATGAATATTTGCTACATTTAGCTTAAATTTTAACAACCTAAAATAAGTACAATGTCAGACGACAACAAAAAATTCGGTGAGGGTTCGGAAGAATCTTTCGATAAGGAAGACAAAAAATCCAGCGAGTTTGGCAAAAAGGCCAAATCGGAATTTGAAAAAGCCAAGGAATCGACCAAGGAATTCGCCGATGACACTAAAAAGGCGGCACACGAATTCGGGGAAGACGCTAAAAAAACGGCGAACGAATTTAGTGAGGGGGCCAAGGAAGCTTTTGGTAGTGCCGGCGGAGACAACAAAAAAGTTTTGACAGGTATTTTAGCCATTATACTAGGCTCGCTAGGCGTGCACAAATTCATATTGGGATATCAAAAAGAAGGATTGATACTTCTTGGAATCACCGTAGCATCGTATGTACTCATGTGCTTCTTCGGATTAGGCCTGTTATTCGTATGGATTCCCGGACTAATCGGTTTGATAGAAGGCATAATTTACCTGACAAAAACAGACGAGGAGTTCTATAACACCTATCAAGTGGGGAGAAAGCCTTGGTTTTAACCTAAGCGAATCAACGAAAAAGCCAAATCAACATTACATTTGGCTTTTTTGATCAACCTATCATCGTAATATTGCAATATTACATCTAATTAAAATCATTCAAAAACGATAAACACTAATCCATTAAGCATAATCCTTGAGCTATTCACCAATAGACAACTGCCCATATTATCGTAATATTGCAATATTACAGTTTTAACCTTATTCGAAATTCCAGTATCAATGGGAGTGACAAAGACCGAAATATTCAGCATTTCACAGAACGATTTGGCGACAGCCGCCAAAGTATTGGCACATCCTGCAAGGATCGCCATACTGCATCATGTAAGCAAACAGAAAAATTGTATCTGTAACGATCTGGTCGATAAAATAGGCCTATCTCAGCCTACGATATCACAGCACCTGAACGAAATCAAAAAAATCGGATTGCTTAAAGGCACCTTTAAAGGTAGAAATCTTTGCTACTGTATCAATAAAGAGAAATGGGAAGAGTTACAAGAACTTTTTAACTCCTTTTTTAGTAAGGTAAATCAGAATTGTTGTTAATCTATGCGCTTCACTGGAGTTCATTACAAAAATAAAGCACATGAAGACTAACGAATTTTTATCGCTTTCACAAGACCACCCGAACAAGCATCTGCTTTTTAAATATAGTCCGGGAAAGGTCGTCGCACCGGGATATCATATTACCGAGATTAAGAACATCACCATCGATTCCGTAGATTGTGGTGCCGGAGTCGATTTTTGGAAAGAGACCGTGATTCAGCTCTGGGAAGACCCGAGAAAAAACACAGATCTCTATATGTCAGCCGAAAAAGCTTTGGCCATCTTGAACAAGATAGACCGTTTAAAGCCGATGGAAAGAGAGGTTGAAATCAAGTTCGAGTACAGCAACCCCGACTTTCAAACGGCCCAGCTTTTTGTAAACCCATTTAGCGTTGATGGAAACGAACTTGTAATGAAATTGAGGATTGAAAAGACGGACTGTAAGGCAAATGAGGCCTGTGGCATAGCCACCGAAACCATAACGGCCCTTGAAGCGATCTGTACGCCTGGCGGTAGTCGCTGCTAGCATAAAAATACAAATTGTCCACATATGAACGAGCCATCCCATAAAATACGGATAAGAGCAATGGAGCGAACAGATTGGGAATCTGTCTCGAAAATTTATGCGGAAGGTATCGCCACTGGTTTTGCCACTTTTGAGATCGAGGTACCAACCTATGAATCTTGGGATAGGGCGCATATGACAGCGTGTCGAATGGTAGCCATTGAAGAAGATATCTTTCGTGGCTGGGCGGCCCTTTCGCCGGTTTCCAGCAGGTGTGTATATGGCGGTGTCGCCTAGGTCAGTGTCTATATCGGCAAAGATGCCAGGAAAAAAGGTGTAGGCCAGCTATTGATGAAGGCGTTGATTCAAGAAAGTGAAAAGGAAGGTCAATGGACTTTGCAATCGGGCATTTTCCCGGAAAACAAAGACAGCATTCGCTTACATGAAAAAGTTGGTTTTCGCTATCTCGGAAAGCGCGTACGTATAGGCAAACTTAAGGGGATTTGGAAAGACAATCTATTGTTTGAGCGGAGAAGTAAAATTGTAGGTTTGGATTAGGGTGTGTTAACGCTAAATCGAAATCACGATTTATAAAAATGCTGCTTTTGAGAAGACCTGAGACTAAATCAGAGGATTCTGTCAAGATTTAATAGCAGAAAAACCCTTTTAACCAGCTCCGTTCTGCTGCGCCTCCATAAACTTCCGTTCCAATTCCGCCTGAAACTCCTCCATCACAGGTTTTACGGTGCTTTCGGGTAAATCGGAGATTTTGATGTACATAAGTCCGTCTACGGCATTGTTAAAAAGTGGGTCTACATTAAAAGCGACCACTTTTGCGTTCTGCTTGATATATTTTTTGATCAACACAGGTAACCGCAAATTGCCGGGTTCGACCTCGTCGATTATCCGGTCGAATTTATTTAGGTCGGCCTGGGTCTCGTCGAAGACGAACTCCTTGTCCGCATCCTTTAGTTTGACCTTGAACTCCTTTTTCGGTCGTACGTATTGGGCGACGTAAGGATCCCAATAATTACTTTTCATAAATTCGATCATCAATGATTTCGAGAAGTTCGAGAACTGGTTGCTGATGCTCACCCCACCGATCAAGTATTTATGCTCAGGATGCCGCAGTGTGGTATGTACAATCCCTTTCCACAGTAAAAACAACGGCATTGGCTTCAGTTGGTACTCTTTCATGATATAGGCCCTGCCCATTTCGATCGATTGCCGCATCATACCAAAAAGTTCAGGCTCAAAACGAAAAAGATCTTGCAGGTAGAACCCATCGATTCCGTATTTTTCAAAAATTTCAGAACCAAGTCCCATGCGATATGCACCGGCAATGACCTTGGCCTCGTTGTCCCACAGAAACATATGGTGGTAGTACGCATCGAACTTGTCGATATCGATGGAGTTATTGGTGCCTTCCCCGATTTCCCGAAAGGTAATTTCGCGTTGCCTTCCGATTTCCTGCAGCGTAAAGGGCATTTCATCGGCTGGGGCCAAGAATACCTCATAATTCTTGCTCTGCAACAGCCGCCGGTCTTTCTGGATCAGTTTCTCGATTTCGCCTTCAATTACTTCTTTACGAACGGCCTTGGCTATTTTCCGGGGCTGTTTTGGCAGTTTTAAGGCGGTCGGGAGCTGATCGATCAACCTTTCCTTTTCATAGGCATTGGCGAGCATATAGGTTTTTCGGCGCAGCAGTTCGGTGTATTCTTCAAGACTGGACTGCTCTTTTTGTGTTTCGATCGAAATGGGCTGCCCGATACGTACTTTTATCGGCCTATATCGTTGGGAATACACCTCCGAGGGTAATTTTGCAGTTCTAAAAGTATCGCTAATCCGGGCCAACCGATAAAACAGTTTGCTGTTCCGGGCATGAAAATAAATCGGCACCACGGGCACTTCGGCCTTGCGTATGAGCTTAAGCGCGGCCTCCTCCCAAGGCTTGTCTACTATAAGTTTACCTTCTTTATAAGTGGAAACCTCACCTGCGGGGAAAATACCTAACGGATGGCCTTCCCTCACATGTTGCATCGCATTCTTAAAACCGGCCAGACTACTTTTGACATCTTTACGATCTTCAAAAGGGTTTACCGGAAATAGATACTGCGCCAAGGGTTCGAAACGCTGCAGCAGAAAGTTGGCCATCACCTTGTAATCGCTACGATGGTCAAGCATGAGTTTTAAAAGCACGATACCGTCCATACCACCGAGAGGATGGTTGCTAATCGTAATATACGGACCTTCTTTCGGTAGGCGTTTCAGGTCTTCAACGGGAATATCATAATCGATTTCGTACTGTTCAAGAACAGCATCAAGAAAAGCCTTGCCGTCAAGGTGTCTGATTTTGTCGTAGCGCCGGTTCATTTTAGATATTTTGGATACCCGTAAAAACAACCATGCCAAAAAGGTGCCGAAAACTCCATATTTATTGAGCTTCGTAGCTTTGGCCACTTCCTTTGCGGTCACTAGACCCATAATTCTTTATCGATTATACTGTGGTGCTATTTTAAAAACCGAGGTTTCCAAATGGACGGAATATAATCGGTAAATATAGCGAAATCGGCAGATCGGAATCCTGTTTTAACATTTGAGAAAAGAAAGGACCTTATTTTACGACCATCTGTAACGTATTTTTACCGCGTTGTTCAAGCAGCACCTCATGTCCGTTTTGAAGCGATTCAATGGCTTTTTCGTCAAAGTGACGAATGGTGTACAACGACACGCCTTCTTGGCATTCCACATTAAAATGGCTCTTCAAAAGCTGTAACAGTTCTTTCAACCTGCCGAAACGGTTGTCCACACAAACGGAAAAACTGATGGCTGAATTCTGTATGAGATCGACCTTTATCTTATGCTCGTGAAACAATTTAAAAAGCGCACTGATGCTGTCTTCGACGATAAACGAGAAATCAAGGGAAGAAAGCTTCATCAACACTTGGTTCTTTTTCACGATAAAGCAGGGCACCTTAGGCTCTATTCCGACACCCCTACCCACAGTGGTTCCGGGGTTTTTTGGATGTATAAAGGATTTCACGTGCAGCGGAATTTCCTTTTGCTGCAAGGGCTGTAGGGTCTTTGGGTGTATTACCGACGCGCCATAGAAGGCAAGTTCGATGGCCTCGCGATAGGATATGTTATTGAGAAGCTGCGTTTCCTTAAAATATCTAGGATCGGCATTCAAAACTCCCGGTACATCTTTCCAGATAGTCACGGAATCGGCGTTCATACAATAGCCCAGAATGGCGGCGGTGTAATCAGAACCCTCCCGCCCCAAAGTGGTCGTAAAATTATTATCATCACTTCCTAAAAAACCTTGGGTAATGTTCAGTTTCTTCGTATCGATACCTTGGGATACACGTTCTTGGGTCTTTTCCCAATTTACGGACACATCGCGGTAGATATTGTCGGTCTTTATAAAGTCACGAACGTCTAGCCAGTTGTTTGCAATACCGACTTCGTTCAAATAGGCACTTATAATTGTGGTGGAAACCAACTCACCGTAGCCGACCACTTGATCGTAGACAAAGTTGTATTTTGGGGATTTATTCCACGCCAAAAAACCCTGAACTTCGTCGTAAAGAGCCTTTATCCTACCAAAGATGGGATGGCTTGGATTCTCGAACAGATTTGAGAGGATGGTGTTATGATAGTCCATCGTTTCCTTAAACACCAACGACACTTCAGCTTTGTTTTCAAAATAGGTGTTCACGACCGCTTCCATGGCATTGGTGGTCTTGCCCATGGCCGAAACGACCAAAAGCGTGTTTTCATGACCTGTTTGCCGCAGTACCTCAACGACGTTTTTTACACCTTCGGCATCCTTAACGGAAGCGCCCCCGAACTTAAAAATCCTCATGAATAGCTGTACTTTTTTGTCATTCCTGCGAAAGCAGGAATCTCTTGTCGTTACTTATATTTTCTTCAAAAACTTTTTCATCCCCGCTTCATCCAACTGCACCACGTCCCAATCTCGCATGACGTTCGCTCCCTTACTTTCGTAGAATGCGATGGCCGGTTCGTTCCAGTCCAAGACTTCCCAACAGATACGTTTCACCCCCAATTGATTGCCATACTTGACAACTTCAGCCAATAAGGCGCTGCCGAGCCCGCTGCCCCGCATTCGTTCGGTAACGATAAGGTCTTCAAGATGGATTACAGGGCCTTTCCAAGTAGAATATCGGGGATAGATCAAGGCCATCCCAACTATTTCACCTTCGGCGTCACCAACAAAACAATGGAATAGTCTTTTGTCGCCAAAACCGTGTTGTATCAAATCGTCGAGACTAACCTCAACGGCGTCTTCCTCTTTCTCGTAGACGGCCAATTCTTGCACCAAACGCAAAACTTCGGGCATATCCCCTTCCCGTGCAGGTCTAATTGTAAATTCCATAATTGTTACAAATAAAACACAAAGTTATAAATTTAAAATTTGTGGTCAGCAGAAAAAAATACCATTGTCACAAAAAAGCCGATATTTGTGCATAGGCGAACATTAACATCATCTCAAAGCAACACTATACATGCGAAGAAAGAAAAATGTTACTCTAGGAGAATTCATTATCGAAAACCAAAGTTCTTTCCCCTATTCTACCGGTGAACTATCAAAATTGATCAATGCCCTCCGACTGGCTGCGAAGGTCGTAAATCACGAGGTCAACAAAGCGGGGCTGGTCGATATTATCGGGAATGTAGGCGAAACCAACATTCAAGGCGAAGAACAGCAGAAGCTTGATGTATTCGCCAACGACAAGTTTATTCAATCGCTTATCAACCGTGAAATTGTCTGCGGCATCGCATCCGAAGAGGCCGATGATTTTATCAGCATCAACAGCAACGATGAACGCAACCAAAATAAGTACGTCGTCTTGATCGATCCTTTGGACGGCTCGTCGAACATCGACGTGAACGTATCGGTCGGTACCATTTTTTCGATTTACCGAAGGATTACCCCGCTTGGCACCCCGGTAACCATGGAGGATTTTCTGCAGCCGGGAAAAGACCAAGTAGCGGCCGGGTACATTGTTTATGGCACCTCGACCATGTTGGTCTACACTACCGGTCATGGCGTAAACGGCTTTACGTTAAATCCTGCCATTGGAACGTTCTATCTATCGCACCCAGACATGCAATTTCCTGAAACGGGTAACATCTACTCGGTAAACGAGGGCAATTATATCCATTTTCATCAAGGGGTCAAAGATTATATCAAATATTGCCAGAAAGAGGAAGATGATCGGCCGTATACTTCAAGGTACATCGGTTCGTTGGTCTCCGATTTTCATCGGAACATGATCAAAGGGGGCATCTATATGTATCCGAAAAGTAGTATCACAGAAGAGGGCAAACTTCGATTATTATATGAATGCAACCCCATGGCCTTTATTGCAGAACAGGCCAACGGACTTGCCATCGGAGGCCGTAACCGAATACTGGACATAAAGCCCCAAGAGCTCCACCAACGGATTCCCTTCTTTTGCGGCAGTCGGAAAATGGTGGAGAAATTACAGGAGTTTTTGGATAAATACCATTGAAGGTAAAATTCCAAGCACCCCCCGAAGATTCGGGGTCGAAAAATTATTTGATACACCTGTGCTTACCGAACGTCTCGGAGTAAACTCATTTTTTCAACTTGAACTTAAAATTGAGCTTGAGTTTATCTTTTAAGAAGATACAGATAATCCTCAAAGTCGATACGGCCCGTGAAGATTTCCACCGAACGACTGATGACCTCGTCGGCCTTTTCGCCAGAAAAACCCAGACCAATGGCATAGCGCTTAAGCAAAACCATTTCAAGGTCATCGATGGTATGGTCGGAAAAGATGATTCGAAAAAGATCGAACAAGCGTTCCAATCGTTTTTCGGCAGAATTCGGAGGGTCGATCGGGTATTTGTTCTCCTTGCGCATGACCTCATCATATTCCGCATGGGTAATGTCAAGCTTATCCGCAAAACTGTCCAATAATTTCTTTTCTTCCGCACTTATTTCCCCATCGGCCGATGCCAAGGTAGAAAGCGCGGCGAAATGTGCCAAATTTCTTCGATGTTCCCCACCGGTGTATAAGTCTGAAATGCCCATAGCTATTTTTTTATTGGGCAAATATAATTTTTTTAGGGTCAAAATTAAGTATCCCTTGAACTTTGTTTTGTATTCGAATTCGTAAATTCATCGGCCTATGAAAAAACCGCTTCTCGAATTTACTGGTAAAGGCATTTATTGCAATGCCGCCAAGGTGTATCTCGACCCTTGGAAACCCGTTGACAAGGCCATCATCTCGCACGGTCATGCCGATCACAGCCGATGGGGCCACAAACAGTACATCACCCACCATAGAAATGTACCTATAATTTCCCATCGGTTAGGGGATATCAACGTCATCGGAAAAGAATGGGGAGAGACCTTTACCATAAACAACGTAACCTTTTCATTGCATCCCGCCGGTCATATCATCGCCTCTTCACAGATTCGAGTAGAGCATAAAGGAGAAGTTTGGGTGTTTACAGGGGATTATAAAACGGAAGATGACGGAATCTCAACACCTTATGAAATGGTAAAATGCGATACCTTCATTACAGAATGTACCTTCGGATTGCCCGCATTCAAATGGATACCACAAAAAGAAGTTTTTAAGGACATCAACCTGTGGTGGGCCGAGAACCAAGCCGAGAAAAAGACTTCGGTACTCTTTGGATATTCCTTGGGAAAAGCACAACGCTTATTGAAATATTTGGATACCGATATCGGGAAAATTTACACCCATGGCGCCATAGAGAATATGACGGAGGTCTTGCGGCCCTTGGTAGATTTTCCAAAAACCACGCTTATTACCCGCGATACTAAAAAGGAAGAACTATTGGGCAATATCGTGTTGGCTCCGCCCAGTGCGCATGGCAGCCCGTGGATTCGAAAAATGGTGCCTTATGTTACCGCTTCCGCAAGTGGATGGATGACTTTTCGGGGAGCGCGAAGAAGACGAGCCATTGACAAAGGTTTTGTGCTAAGCGACCACTGTGATTGGGATGGGCTGTTGGAAAGCATCAAAGCGACGGGCGCTGAAAAGGTTATTTGTACCCACGGTTATTCGGATATCTTTTCGCGGTATTTGCGAGAGCAGGGGTATGATGCGCGAACAGAGGAGACGCAGTATGGGGATGAGGAGGATGCAGGGTCGCCGCGAGCCGAGGTCCCCTCCCCAGACCTCCCCGAGGGGGAGGGAGTACAGGCTGTCAGAGATTAACCACTGAAATCTTTGGGAAATTTGAGGCTAGATTTACGGATTGCTCGCTTGAAGGGCAGGGCGATTCGCTAAAGCGGAATTTGCTCTTAATGATGGAAGAATCTATGTGTTGCGGCGGTACGGAAGTTTGGACTTAAATTTTGATTAGAGCGCAGAAGCGGGCCCAACAGATTGCCCGCCTGAACGGACGGGCAGGCGGCACTGCTCCCGCTAAAGTAGAATTGCTCGCAATGACGGTTACATGAAACATTTTGCACAACTTATAAAGACGCTTGACAGCACGAACAAAACAAACATCAAGGTTCAGGCGTTGGCGGATTATTTTAAGGTCGCCGGAGATACCGATAAGGTGTGGACGATTGCCATTCTTTCGCATCGGCGTCCGCCGCGACCCGTCAACACGACCTTATTGCGGGAATGGGCATCCGATTTGGCAAACATTCCCTTGTGGCTCTTTGAGGAAAGTTACCATATTGTTGGAGATTTGGCTGAGGCCATTGCGCTGGTCATTCCCTCTAATCCGACATCCACCGAAAAAAGCCTTACCCAGTTCTTGGAGGAAATGATTGCCCTCAAAAAAAAAGCGGATGCCGAAAAGAAAGCTTATCTCTACGCAAATTGGAAAGTGCTCGATTATTACGAACGCTTCGTTTTCACCAAGCTGATTACGGGCAGTTTTCGGATCGGAGTCAGCCAAAAACTGATGACCCGCGCTTTGGCAAAGGCCACCGAAATCGACGAGGACATCCTGGCGTACAAACTGATGGGCAATTGGAACCCTGATAAAATCACTTTTCAAGAGCTGATTTTAGAGGAAAACGAGAGCGACTACCTTTCCAAACCCTATCCTTTTTATTTGGCCTATGCCATCGAAGGTGAGGTGGATGATTTGGGGGACGTCAACGATTGGTCCGCGGAACACAAATGGGACGGTATCCGCTCACAGGTCATTCTTAGAAACGATGAAATCTTTGTGTGGAGCAGGGGCGAAGAACTGGTGACGGACAAATATCCTGAATTCTATGAGTTCATTGGCACCATACCCAACGGCACGGTCATTGACGGTGAGATACTACCTTACCCCAAAGGTGAAATCGGCACGTTCAACGACCTTCAAAAACGTATCGGCAGAAAAACGGTTTCCAAAAACCTATTGCAAAAAGTACCTGTCATCTTGAAAGCCTATGATCTGTTGGAATGGGATGGCAAAGATATTCGGGAGATGGCATTTATTGAACGGAGAAAGTTGTTAGAAACTATGTTTCAAGTAATATGTCATCCCGAGCGCAGTCGAGGGGAAACAACGGAGAAAATTCAAGTGCCGCTTCACCTCTCCGAAACCATCCATTTCACCTCTTGGGACGAAGCAGCCAAAGAACGGGAACGCTCTCGGGAAGTCCACAATGAGGGCCTGATGCTCAAACGCAAAGATTCGCCCTATCTCGTCGGACGAAAAAAAGGCGACTGGTGGAAATGGAAAGTAGACCCCCTCACCATCGACGCCGTGCTCACCTACGCCATGCGCGGCCACGGGCGACGGAGTAACCTGTTCACTGATTATACTTTTGGCCTTTGGAACGAAAAAGAGGACGGCGAAAAAGAACTCGTCACTTTCGCCAAGGCATATTCTGGACTTACCGACGCGGAGTTTCGGAAAGTGGACAATTGGATAAAAAGGAATACACTGGAACGGTTTGGACCCGTGCGATCAGTAACGCCACATCATGTTTTTGAAATTGCCTTTGAGGGGATTGCGTTATCGAAACGGCATAAAAGTGGGGTTGCGACCCGGTTTCCGAGGATTTTAAGGTGGCGGCAGGATAAGAAGATTGAGGAGGCGAATACTATTCAGGAGTTGAAGGATATGATTGTTTGAAGTAGGGAAGAGTTAAGTAGGAATATTCATATTAGAGAAGAAGTTTAGAAGGCGGAAAAGTAGAGGGAGTTCAGTAAAAAAAAGGAGTGAGGAAAGAAATAAAGAGTTTTTTTTGGCTCCTTCCCCTAGCAGGGGAAGGAGCCACGACATAGGGAAGAAATACAATTAATAATAATCAAAAGATTGCCGCGCTACGCTCTCAATGATCAAAAACGAACTTTACAAAATCGCCGAAACCTGGTTCCAGCAACA